>Ga0207662_10001149_pt1 | contig 12521 bp, 8 predicted proteins | sample KBSS33LmetaG_FD_184338 | JGI IMG/M metagenome (GOLD analysis project Ga0207662, IMG submission 184338) | Switchgrass rhizosphere microbial communities from Kellogg Biological Station, Michigan, USA - KBS S3-3L metaG (SPAdes) (version 2) | ecosystem: Host-associated > Plants > Roots > Rhizosphere... | reverse complement strand
AATCAGGGCCGGGCCCAGCTCCGCGCTCTCGCCCGCGTACGGCCCCTCGAGCGGGCCTTCGCGTTCGATGCCGATGCCGCGGCCGCGCGGGCGTACGCCGAGGAGATGTCCACCGAGCTCGGCTTCGAGGTGGCGCCCGTCCCGAGTCCGGCCGCCGGGCTCGCGGAGAGCGACGTCTGCGTGACCTGCACACCTTCGCGCCAGGCCTTCATCATGGCGGGCCAGGTGCGGCCGGGGACGTTCGTGGCCGCGGTCGGGGCGGACAGCGCGGACAAGCAGGAGATCGACCCGCACCTCATGGCCGCGGCCGTAGTCGTGACCGACGTCCTCGAGCAGTGCGCTGCCATCGGCGACCTCCATCACGCCCTGGAGGCGGGCGTGATGTCGCGGGACAAGGTGCACGCCGAGCTGGCCGACCTCGTGACCGGCCGAAAGGAAGGACGCCGCTCGCCGGAGGAGATCACGATCTTCGACTCGACGGGCACGGCGCTCCAGGACGTGGCGGCGGCCGCGATCGTCTACGAGAAGGCCCTCGCCTCGGGCGCCGGGCTGCCGGTCGCGCTGGGCGCATGAGCACGCTGACCGCCGCCCTGCGCGGGATCGACGCGCAGTTCGCGGAGATGAAGGAGACGTTGCTCGACCTGGCGCGGATTCCGGGCGTGTCGGCCGCGGGCTTCCCACCGGAAGAAGTGCGGCGCTCCGCGCACGCCTTCGCCGATCTGCTCCGTCGCATCGGTCTCGAACATGTCGAGATACTCGAGATCCCCGGCGTGCATCCGTACGTCTACGCCGATTGGATCAAGCGTCCCGACGCGCCGACGCTCCTGCTGTACGGACACCACGACGTGGTGCCGCCGGGCCGCCTCGAGCGCTGGACGAGCCCGCCCTTCGCGCCCGTCGAGCGCAAGGGCCGCCTGTACGGCCGCGGGACGGCCGACGACAAGGGCGGCATCCTCGTCCACGTCGCCGCGGTGGCGGCGTACCTCCGCACGGCGGGCACGCTGCCCTGCAACGTGAAGTTCCTGATCGAAGGCGAGGAGGAGATCGGTTCCGAGAACCTCGGCCGGTTCCTGGACCGCTACAAGAAGAAGATGGCGGCGGACGCCGTCGTGCTCTCGGACACGTCGAACTTCGACACCGGCGTGCCCGGCCTCACGTACCGGCTGCGTGGCCTGTGCCAGGTGGACGTGGAGGTGAGCTGTCTCGAGCGGCCCGTGCACAGCGGCCAGAAGGGCGGGCTCGTTCCCGATCCCGTGCAGATCCTGAGCCGGCTGATCGCCGATCTCACCGCGAACGACGGATCGCTCGCGATCCCGGGCCTCTACCGGAAGGTGGCGAAGACGGCGCCCCGGCAGCGGACGCGCCTGCGCCGGCTGCCCTTCGACGCGCGGCGGATCGGGAGGCAGGCGGGGATCCTCCCGGGTGTCCGGCTGGCGGGAGAGAAAGGCTTCTCGCCCTTCGAGACGCTCTGGACGCGTCCGTCCCTGACCGTGATCGCGTTCGAAGCGCACCCGATCGCGGGGTCCTCGAACCAGATCCTCGATTCCGCGCGCGCGCGGATCTCGATGCGCACGGTCCCCGACATGGACTCGCGCGAGGCGGGGGAGCTCCTCATTCGCACGCTCACGCGGAAGCCGCCGTACGGCGCGCGGGTGAAGGCGCACATCGTGCGCAGCACGCCGTGGTGGGAGACGGACCCGGAAGGCCCGGCCTTCGAAGCGGCGCGGCGGGCGCTGAAGGCGGGCTTCGGCAAGGAGGCGGCTCTCATGGGGGCGGGCGGGTCCATCGGTTTCGTCCAGCCGTTCTCGGAGTTCCTGAAAGGCGCGCCCTGCCTGCTCACCGGGGTCGAAGACCCGGAATGCGGCGCGCACTCGGAGAACGAGAGCCTCCACCTCGGCGACTGGAGGAAGTGCATGCGCGCGGCCGTCCATCTCTACGACGAGCTCTCGCGCCTCCGGAGTCTCCGGTGACGGCGGCCCTCCTGGCCGCGGCCAGCGTCGTGTTCGTGTGCGAGCACGGGAACGTGAAGAGCCTGATCGCGACGCAGTGGTTCAACCGGCTGGCCGCCGAGCGCCGGCTGTCGGTGCGCGCGATCTCGCGCGGGATCACACCGGAGAACCCGGTGCCGCCGCCCATCCGCGCCCGTCTGAAGGACGACGGTTTCGACGTCTTGGCCTTCGAGGCGCGTGCCCTGACGCCGGGCGACGTCAAAGGCGCCCCGCGTCTCGTGATGATCGGAGCCGAGGCCCCGGCCTGGGCGCGCGACTCGGGCGCGCCCGTCGACGTCTGGTCGGACATCCCCCCGGCCTCCGAAGACTACGGCGCGTCGCGAGACGCGATGAGAGAGCGGATCGAAGCTCTCTTGTCCACGCTCGCGCCTCCAGGGAAATGACGGGCTCGCTCGCCGATCTCGCGCGGTATTTCCTGCGCCTGGGGACCGTCGGCTTCGGCGGCCCCATCGCCCTCGTCGGTTTCATGCAGCGCGACCTCGTCGAGGAGCGCGGGTGGTTCACCCCCGCGGAATACCGTGAGGGCCTCGCGCTGGCCCAGCTCGCACCCGGTCCCCTCGCCGCGCAGCTCGCGATGTACCTGGGCTGGGCGCGTGGGGGGGCGGTGGGCGCGGCGCTGGTCGGGTTTGCGTTCGTGCTCCCGTCCTTCCTGATGGTGCTGGTCCTGGCCGCGGCCTACCTGCGTCTCGGCGGCCTGCCCTGGATGCAGGGCGCGTTCTACGGGATCGGCGCGGCCGTGATCGCGATCATCGTCCGCAGCGCGGTGAAGCTCACGCGCCTGACGCTCGGGCGCGACGCGCTTCTCTGGGTCCTCTTCGGTCTGGCCGCGCTGGTGACGGCGTGGACGGAGTCCGAGATCGTCTGGGTGTTCCTCGGCGCCGGTGCCGTCTCCGTCGTCGTGCGGACGTGGCGGTCGCGGCCGGCCCCGACCGTCACCGCTCTTGCTCTCGTGCCGCCCTTCTTCCTCTCCGGACTGGCCGGACCGGCCACCACCGAGACGCTCGGGCGGATCGGCTGGTATTTCGCGGAGGCCGGTGCATTCGTCTTCGGCAGTGGCCTCGCCATCGTGCCGTTCCTCCACGGCGGGGTCGTGCGCGAATTCGGATGGCTCACCGAGCGCCAGTTCCTCGACGCGGTGGCCGTGGCCATGATCACCCCGGGTCCCGTGGTGATCACGGTGGGCTTCATCGGGTACCTGGTGGCGGGCCCGGCGGGAGCCGTCGTGGCCGCCCTGGCCACCTTCCTGCCGTGCTACCTCTTCACGGTCGTGCCCGCGCCGCACTTCCAGCGCTGGTCGCGCGTGCCCGCCGTCCAGGCCTTCGTGGACGGCGTCACGGCCGCCGCGACGGGAGCGATCGCGGGCGCCGCGTTCGTGCTCGGCCGCCGCGCGATCGTGGACCTCACGACCCTGGCCATCGCCGGTATCGCGCTGATCGTGGCCTGGCGCTTTCGCAAGGTCCCCGAGCCGGTGCTGATCGGCGCGGCGGGCGCAGTGGGAATCGTCATCAAGATGCTGCGATGACCGTCTTCGTGGTCCTCATGATCGCCGTGAACGGCGCCGGTCTTTGCCTCCTCGAGCGGCTCCCGCGGCACGCCGCGGCGCCGGGTGAGGTCGCGCGGCCGCAGGTCGTGCCCAACCTGGCGTTGACCGGACTGCTGCTCGCGGTGAACTTCGCGTTCGATCGCGCGGCCGCTTTCGCCGGCGTCGCGCCGACGTCCGGCCTTCTGCACGTCTTGGGTTGGCCCGCCTGGGCCACCGTGCTCGTCGTCGTGGTCACCCTGGACGGGTTCGCCTACGCGGCTCACGTCCTCCTGCATGCGTGGCCGCCGGCGTGGCGGTTCCACCGCGTGCATCACTCGGATCCGCACGTCGATGTGAGCACGGCATTCCGGCAGCACCCGTTCGAGACCGTGTGGCGCCACTCGTTCCAGACCGCCGGGGCCCTGCTCCTGGGCGCGCCCACCCGATCCGTGGCCATCTATCTCTCGCTGTCGGCCCTGAACGCGCAGATGGAGCATGCGCACGTGGCCTGGCCGCCGCGGCTCGAGAAATGGGCGCGGCTCCTCTTCGTGACGCCGGCCATGCACCGCGTGCATCACTCGAGGCTCCAGCACGACACGGACACGAACTACTCGAACATCCTCTCCCTGTGGGACCGGCTGTTCGGCACGTTCCGGGCGCCGCGGCCGGGGGAGTCGATCGTGTGCGGGCTGGACGAGTTCGATGCACCGCAAAGGCAACGGACGGCGGCGCTGCTCGCGCTTCCGTTCGTCTGACCCGTACGCGATCGATTTCCGGTCGCGACCGGCTCGCGGCATGATTCCCGCGTCCATGAAGCGCCGATCCCCGCCGCTCGTCGAAGGCCGCGTCCGGGCCGCCCGGCTCGAGCGCGGCCTCTCGCAGGGGGAGCTGGCCGCGGCCGCCGGCCTCACCCGCCAGGCCGTGTATGCCATCGAAAGCAGTCACTACCTGCCCAACGTCACCATCGCCTTGCGGCTGGCCCACTCGCTCGGCCGCAGCGTGGAGGACCTCTTCAGCTTCGAGCCGGCGGCGGCGATGGTGGACGCGGAGCTCCTGGGCGCGCCCGACGAGCGATCCGCGACGCCGCGGGCGAAGGTCTGGTCGGTGGGGGACCGGACGCTCGCCCTGCCCATCGCGACCCTCGGCGCCTCGCTGACGTATTCGACCGCCGCCGACGGCCTCATCGTGGGACCGGCCCACGGCTCGGGGCGCGCACGTCGTGTGCGCGTCCAGCTCCTGCAGGATCCGCGGGTCGTGACGCAGCAGGTGGTGGTCGCGGGATGCGATCCCGCCATCCAGCTCGTGGCCGAGCGCCTGCGCCAGCATCGCGAGCCGGCGTCCCTTCTCGGCTGGCCGATGGGGAGCACGGCCGCCGTGGAGGCCCTCAAGCGCGGAGAGGTCCACGTCGCCGGCCTGCACGTCGTGGACCCGCGCTCAGGAGAGTCGAACCTGCCGTTCGTGAGGCGCCACCTGCGCGGCCGTGACGTCACGCTCGTGACCTTCGCGTCCTGGGAAGCGGGGTGGCTCGTTCGCGCGGCGAATCCGAAGACCATACGCGGCCCCGCCGACCTGGCCCGCAAGGACGTGCGCCTCGTCAACCGCGAGGAAGGCTCGGGCGCGCGCCTGCTGCTCGACCAGCGGCTCGCCGCCGAAGGGATCCGGCCGGCCCGCGTCCGTGGCTACCGGGACGTCGTCGGCTCGCATTTCGAGGTGGGCCGGCGGGTGGCGGAGGGACGCGCCGACGTGGGCATCGGCGTGGAGTCGATCGCACGCCTTCTCGGCCTGGCTTTCGTGCCCCTGCAGACGGAGCGGTTCGATCTCGTGATCCCTTCCGGGTTCTTCACCGGCCACCCCGGCGTGGCCCGCCTCCTCGAAGCGCTGGTGAGCCGGGAGGTGCGGGCGGAGATCGCGGCCCTGGGCGGCTACAGCACGCGCGAGACGGGCAACGTCGTGTCTCTTTTAAAACATCACAAAGTAAAGTAAACATATACGCCTCCGAGCCCCCAGGAGGCGGCATGCGCACCCCTTCGATCCGTCGCGCCCTCTTTTCCGTCGCCCTGGCCGTGGGTCTGGCCGGGCCAGTGCCGTCGTTCGCCCAGTCCGGCCGCGCCGAGCTCACGGGCGAGATCCGCGACGAAGCGGGTGCGGTCGTCCCCGACGGGAAGGTGACGGTCACGGCCGTGGCCACGGGACAGGCCGTGTCCGTGACCGCCGGTCCCGCGGGCACGTTCAACGTTCCCTACCTCCGCCCCGGCTCCTATCGCGTCGAAGCGGAAGCGCCCGGCTTCCGGCGCTCGGTGCGCGAGGGCGTGCAGCTCGCGACGGGGGAGCGGGTCCGCATCGACCTCGTCCTGGCCATCGGCGCCTTCACCGAGGCCACCACGGTGACCGCGGACGCGCCGATCCTGCAGACGGAGACGAGCAGCCTCGGCCAGGTGATCCCGAACCGCAGCGTGCTGCAGCTTCCTCTGAACGGACGGAGCTTCCTGCCCCTGGTGGCGCTGGTGCCGGGGGTGGCCCTGCCCCCGGGATCCGCTTTTCCCCGCCTGAACGGCGGCCGCCCGCGCGTCAACGAGTACCTCTACGACGGGATCTCGGTCCTCCAGCCGGAGCCCGGCACCGTACCGTACTTTCCGATCGTGGACGCGATCCAGGAATTCAAGGTCGTCACCAACGCGCCCCCCGCCGAGTTCGGCCGCTTCAACGGCGGCGTCATCAACCTCAGCACCAGGGCCGGCGGCAACGAGCTCCACGGAGCCGGCTTCGGGTTCCTGCGCAACGAAGCCTTGAATGCGCGCAACCTCTTCGCGCCCGCCACCGCGGACAACCCGGACAAGCCCGACTTCCGCCGGAACCAGTTCGGCTTCGTGCTGGGCGGACCCATCGCCAGGGACCGCACGTTCTTCTTCGTGGATTACCAGGGGACGCGCCAGAGCATCGCGCGCGTGCGCATCTCCACCGTGCCCACCGCCTTGCAGCGCCAGGGGGTCTTCACCGAAGCCGTCGGCGGCCGCGTGGCCACCATCTACGACCCCGCCACCGGGCGTCCGGCGCCCAGCGGCGGCGGCACCACGCGCGACCCGTTCCCCGGCAACGCGATCCCCTCCGCGCGCATCGATCCCGTCGCGTCCTCGCTCCTCGGCCGCTATCCGCTCCCGAACCTGCCCGGGACCGCGAACAACTACCGGCGCGTGGCCAACGAAGACGACGACCAGGACCAGTTCGACCTCCGCCTCGATCACCGGACCTCGCCCAGCCATCAGCTCTTCGCCCGCTTCAGCTACTTCCGTGACCTCACGGACCCGGTCACGCCGCTGCCCGATGGGAGCGGGAACCTGACCACGGGCGTCATCGGCCGGACGGACACGCGCACGCAGTCCGCCGTCCTCAGCTACGTGGCCGCGATCGGATCACGCCTCACGAACGACCTGCGCCTGGGCTACACGCGCCGCTCCGTCGGCCGTTCGGGCCTGCTCCTCGACGGCCCGCCGTCGGCGGCCCTGGGCCTGCCCGGGATTCCGACGAACGCGGCCTACGAGAACGCGCTGCCGACCTTCACGATCGACGGCCTGCAGCAGCTCGGTTCGCCCGCGAACACCAACTCCGATTCCGCGACGGACGTGACGCAGCTCGTGGATACGGTCTCCTGGGCGCGCGGCCGTCATGCCTTCAAGGCCGGCCTCGACTTCCGCTACGAGCGGCTCGACATCGTGCAGCCCCCTTCGCCCACGGGCCTCTTCCGTTTCACGACGCAGGGAAGCGATCTTCCTGGCACCACGGGCACGGGCTCGCCGTTCGCCAGCTTCCTGCTCGGGCAGGTCCAGAACTTCGCGATCGACCTGCAGAACGGTGAGTTCCGTGAGCGCGCGGCCGTGCTGGAGTCGTTCGTCCAGGACGACTGGCGGGTGAGCTCGCGCCTGACCGTCAACGCCGGCCTGCGCTACACGCTGAACTTCCCCTCCACGGAGACGGATGACCAGAGCGCGATCTTCAACCTCGAGACCCGAAAGCTCGACTACGCGGGCCAGGACGGCAATCCGCGCGCAGCGCGCCAGCTCCACTGGGACAACTTCGGGCCGCGCTTCGGGCTCGCCTACCAGCTCGGCCGGCGGACGGTCGTGCGCTCGGGCTACGCCCTGGTCTGGATCGAGCAGGCCGGCATCACCACGCCGTTCACCCAGCCGCAGTTCCCGTTCCTGCAGAACGTGACCCAGCGCTCTCTCGACAGCGTCCGGCCCGCGTTCGTCCTGGCCCAGGGCCCTTCCGTCGCGCCCGTCGCTCTCGACGGCAATGCCGGGCTCGGGCAAAGCGTGTACGGCGTGACGCGGGACCTGGGCTCCGGGTACGCGCAGCAGTGGAACCTCGCCCTGCAGCGCGAGCTGGGCGCGAACCTGGCTGTCGAGATCGCCTATTCGGGAAGCAAGGGCACGCACATCGGGGTGCCGGACACGAACATCAACCAGCTCACGGCGTCCCAGCTGGCGCTCGGCAACACGCTGCTCGAGCGGGTACCGAATCCCTGCTTCGGCGTCGTGCCGCCGTCGTCTTCGATCGCGACCCCCACCGTGCCCCGGGCCCAGGCCCTGCGGCCCTACCCGTGCTTCAACACGGTCAGCCTCTACCGCAACAACGTCGGGAACACGAGCTACAACGCGCTCGAGGCCAAGGTCGAGAAGCGGCTCTCGCACGGCCTCGCCTTCCTCGTGAGCTACACCTGGTCCAAGCTCATCGACACCGCCTCGTCCGTGTTCGACGCGAGCATCCTGGCCGGCCCCGTGGCGAACTTCCCGGTCGCGGACAGCTACAACCCGTCCCTGGAGCGCGACGTCTCGACCGGGGACATCCCGCACAACCTCGTGGCGAGCTTCGTGTGGGATCTGCCCTGGGGCAAGGGCCGCCGCTTCGAGCCGAAGGGAGTAGCCGGCGTCCTCCTGGGCGGCTGGCAGCTCGCGGGCATCGGCTCCATCCAGTCCGGGATCCCGGTCGCGGTCACGCAGGTCACGAACTTCAACGCGTTCGCCGGCTTCGGCACTCAGCGGCCGAACCGGGTCCACGATCCGGCCCTGCCGTCATCGGAGCAAAGCACCGCGCGCTGGTTCGACACCAGCGCGTTCCAGGTGGCGCCGCAGTTCACGCTGGGCGACAGCTCGCGCAACCCCGTGCGCGGCCCGGCGTATCGGAACCTCGACCTCGCGCTGATCAAGCGCACGCCCATCGGCTCCGGCCGCACCACGCTGGAGCTGCGGGCCGAGGCCTTCAACCTCACGAACACGCCCCCTCTCGGCGCTCCGAACGGCGTGCTCGGGGCGCCGGGCTTCGGATCCATCACGAGCGCGGGAGACCCGCGTGTCGTCCAGCTCGGCGTCAAGGTGATCTTCTAGGCACGCGAGACCGGACTACAATCACCCGGGGCCTGCGACGTCCACGAGGTTGGACATGATCTTCGAGCTGAAGCAGGCTCTGCGTTCGCTCGCGCGTGCGCCCGGGTTCGTGGCCGTGGTCGTCCTGATCCTCGGTCTCGGGATCGGGGCGAACACCGCGATCTTCTCCGTCGTGCGCGCCGTCCTCCTGCGGCCGCTGCCCTTCCGCGAGCCCGGCCGCCTCGTCCGGATCTTCGAGAGCTTCCGCGAGGGCGGCGACGAGGCCCAGCTCGCGCTCGCTCCGCTGACCTGGCAGCGCTGGCGCGCGTCCAACACGGTCTTCGAGGACATCGGAGCGGCCACGGGCACGAGCCTCACGCTCGGGGGCAGCGGGGAAGAGGCGCAATACGTGCCCGCGGCGCGCGTGTCCCACAACTTCTTCTCGGTCCTCGGAGTCCGGCCGATCCGCGGCCGCGACATCCTGCCCGAAGACGATCAGCCGGGAGGTCCGGGGGTCGTGCTCGTCGGCCACGGGCTCTGGCAGCGCCGCTTCGGGGGCGCGGACATCGTGGGCCGTACCGTGCTCCTCGACGGAATTCCGCACACGATCGTCGGCATCATGCCGGAAAGCCTCCGTCACCCCTACCGAGCGGAGCTGTGGGTGCCGCTGGCCCTCCGCTTCGAGGCGGTGGCGACCACGGGGCGGTACCTCTACGCGCCGGCGCGGCTCAAGCCCGGTGTCGGGGTCGAGGAGGCCCGGCGCGCGATGACGGACCTGTGTGCCCGGATCGACGGCGAATTCCCGGCTCCCAACAACGCGAAGGGCGCGTCGATCGTTCCCCTGCGCCAGTCGTTCGTGCGCGACCTGCAGCCCAAGCTCCTCGCCATCACCGCCGCCGCCGCCTTCGTGATGCTCATCGCGGGGGCCAACGTGGCGAGCCTGCTGCTCGTGCGGCTCGTGCAGCGGGAGGCCGAGACGACGCTGCGGGCCGCTCTGGGGGCTTCGCGCGCCCGCCTCGCGGGGCGCTTCGTGTTCGAGAGCCTGTGGCTCACCGCCGCCGGAATCGTGGTGGGCGTGCTCCTGGCCGCGGGTCTCACGGAGCCGCTCTACGCCCTCTCTCCGATGGCCAGCGATGCCACCGGGAACGCGATGCGCGAGTTCGATCATTCCGTCCGTATCGACGTCCCCGTCCTCCTGGCGTCCGCGGGGCTGGCTCTCGCCGTCGGCCTCGGAGCCAGCCTGGTCGCGGCCCGGCGCGCGGCGCGCCTCGATCTCGAGCTGGGATCGAAGCTGGGGGCGCGCGGCGCCAGTCTCGACCGGGGAACGCGGCGGACATTCGGCGCGCTCGTGGTCTGGGAGATCGGCGTGGCCGCCGTGCTCCTCACCGCGACCGGCCTCGTCGTCCGCAGCTTCCACAACCTCGTGCGCGAGGACTGGGGTTTCGCGACCGAGAGCCGCCTGGTGTTCGGCGTGACGTTCTCGGCCCACCTTCGTCCCGAACACGCGCAGCGCGTGGGGTACGTGGAAGAGACGCTCGCCCGCCTGCGCGCGCTGCCCGGCGTTTCATCCGCGACGGCGACCACCCCCGACATCGTGAACCTGGGCCGCAGCCTGGCCGGCATCAGCCCGCAAGGCGTCGTGCCCCCGCCCGGCCGCGGGTACTTCCTGGTGAACCACCGGATGGTCTTCCCGGGATACTTCGAAGCCTTCGGCATGCCGATCGTCCGCGGGCGCGGCATCGAGCGCACGGATGTCGTGGGCCACGAGCGCGTCGCGGTGGTGAGCGAGACGTTCGCGCGGCGGCACTGGCCGTCTCTCGATCCGATCGGCCGGACGATCAAGCGCGGACGGCCGGACGACCCGCGCCCGTTCTACGTCGTGGTCGGAGTGGCGGCGGACGTCAAAGGAGTCGCGGATCCGACGGACGGCGACGTGCCCGGCGTGTGGTACCTGCCGTTTGCGCAGAATCCGGGATTCCTCACCGACGACGTGACCTTCGTCGTCCACACGCGCGCGGTTCCGGAGACCCTGGAGAGGTCCGTGCGGCAGGCGCTCGGCGGCGTCGACCCGCTGGTCGCGCCCTACAACTTCACGACCGTGGAGCGCATGACGGAGAACAGCTACGTCGAAGACCGCTTCGCGACGCTCCTGATCGGCCTCTTCGGCATGCTGGGCCTCGTGCTGTCCGCGCTGGGCCTCTACGGGCTCCTGTCCTTCCAGGTGGCCCGCCGAACGCGTGAGCTCGGCGTGCGCGCGGCGCTGGGCGCGCGTGTCGGGGACATCGTGTCCCTGGTGTTGCGCGATGGCGCGCTCCTCGTGATCCCGGGGCTGGCCCTGGGCCTGGTGGGCGCGTTCGCGGTCACGCGGCTCCTGGCCAGCCAGCTCCACGGCGTGCCGCCCACGGATCCGCTGTCCTACGCGGTGGCGGCGATCGTCCTGTGCACCGCCGCGGGCCTCGCGTCCTGGTTCCCGGCGCGCCGCGCCGCGCGCGTGGACCCGATGGTGGCGCTGAGGTCGGAGTAGCCCGGCTAACGGCCCGCGCCGACGAGCACGGCCTGGCTGCGGTAGGCGTCCGGGAAGAGCCGCTTGAGCTCGTCGATCTTGGGAAGGTCGTTGATCCGGATGTAGGGGTGGGTCGGGTTCTGGGCGAGGAAGTCCTGGTGGTACTCCTCGGCCGGATAGAACGTCCGCCCGGGCTCGACCCTCGTGACGAGGGGGCGGTCGAACACATGCGCCTGGTCGAGCTGCGCGATGTACGCCTTCGCGATCCCGGCCTGCTCCGCGCTGGTGGGGAAGAGGGCGGAGCGGTACTGCGGTCCGGTATCGGGCCCCTGGCGGTCGAGCTGGGTGGGATCGTGCGCGACGGAGAAGAAGATCTGGAGCAGCCGGCCGTAGCTGACCACGCGCGGATCGAAGGTCACCTGCACGGATTCGGCGTGCCCCGTGCTGCCCGTGCCGACGACCTCGTATTCCGCCGTCTTCTTTTCGCCGCCGGCGTAGCCGGACACCGCGTTGGTCACGCCCTTGACGTGCTGGTAGACGCCCTGGACTCCCCAGAAGCAGCCACCGGCGAAGACGGCCACTTCGGATTTCGCCGTGGGCGTCGTCTCGTCGACCGCGGGCGTGGGAACGACGCGTGCCTTCTCCGCCATCGACGCCGAGCCGGTGAAGCCGTGGAGGGTCACGACGGCCACGGCCAGGGCGGACGCGGCGACGAGGTAGAGGAAAGACCTGGGCATGATCACGGAGTGTATCGCTCGCGACGGCGCCCCCATTCCCCGGGGCGGGCGCGCGCACTATGATCTCGCCGGAGAACCCGAGAACACCCAGGAGGTTGGCGAATGAGACGAGTGACTCTTCTGACTGGCGTCGTGACGCTGGCCATCGGGATGGCGGCGGGGATCCTGGTCGCACAGCCGCCTCCGGCTCCCTCGCCTTCGCCAACGCCCCAGCCGTACTTCGTGGGTAATCGCCTCGGCCTGCCCATCAATCCGGCCGCCGATGGCGCCTTCGAGCCGATGTCCTCCAACGTCAAGGTGTACGGATCCGTCTACTCCGCCGAGAGCTGCTCCTACGACGCCCAGCGCGGGGTCATCGTGGTCCCCAATCGGGGCGTACCGCAGACCGTC
>Ga0207662_10001148_pt1 | contig 12523 bp, 8 predicted proteins | sample KBSS33LmetaG_FD_184338 | JGI IMG/M metagenome (GOLD analysis project Ga0207662, IMG submission 184338) | Switchgrass rhizosphere microbial communities from Kellogg Biological Station, Michigan, USA - KBS S3-3L metaG (SPAdes) (version 2) | ecosystem: Host-associated > Plants > Roots > Rhizosphere... | reverse complement strand
TATCAAGGAGCTATCGGCGTGTGGGGCATTTGGGGATAGGCCAGCCTCTGCGCCGCGAGCCGCTGCGAACTCCGGCGCAGCAACGGGACCAAATGCCAATCAACCCGCTGCTAATGGAAACGCCAATGTAACCAACTCAGCCGCTGCGGCGTCAGCCAACCAACATTTTGCCGCCGCCGAAAAGTATTTGAAAGCCAGAGACTATCAGAACGCGATCGTCGAATATCAAAAGGTCGTGGACCTGAAGCCTGACAAGGTCATGATGCTCAATTCATACCAAGGGCTAAGCGTGAGCTATGAACTTTTGCATCAGTATGAGAAGGCGATTCCATTCTATGTGGCGCAGACGACTCTCGACCCGCGTCCGTCGGCACGCTGGGCTCTTGGTAATTGTTATTTTAAGAGTCAACAGTATGCAAAGGCGGCCGACGCGTTCAGGGAAGCTGTTCGCGGCGAACCTAATGACACCCTATTTAATTCCGAGCTTGTTGGCGCCCTCCTGATGATAGGTAAGAAGACTGAGGCCATGCAGGTTTACAATTCTCTCCTAAAGATCGATCCGAAGGCCGCGAAAGACCTGCTTAAAGAGGTCAATGATCCCGGCGGGCCGATGTCCGTGCTTGTTGGTAAGAGCGAGATTGAACTCCTCAATGGCGACAAAAGCCTCGCGCTTGAATACGCTCACACTGCGCTCCGCATAAAGCCCTCTAATCCTCATGGCCTTCTCCAGGTGGGAGAGGCTCTTGAGCTGCTCGAGCATTATGATGAAGCGATAGCCACCTATCGAACTGTGATCGCACTCAAGCCAAACGCCGAATTGCAAGCGGAAGCGTATGGCTCCATCGGCGAAGCCTACAACGAGTTGAAGCAATATACGAAGGCGATACCGGAGTTCAAGGAGTCGCTTCGGCTAAAGGCCGAACCCTATATGATGAGAGAGCTGGGAAAATCCTATTTGGGACTCAAAGACTATCCGACCGCGTTAGCCACCTATCAAGAGGCGATCCGCCTTCAACCCGATAATGCGGAGGGGTATTACCAGCTTGGAACGACCTATGCCGCGATGAATCAATATGAGAAGGCGATTGCTGCGTACATGGAGGTCGTAAGACTCGAGCCGAAAACCGGACGCGGATACGTCGGCATCGGTCATCTCAATTTTGCATTGAGAAAATATCCAGATGCGGGCCGGGCGTTCACGAATGCGCTACAGATCGATCCGAAGAACACGGAGGCACTCTTTGGAATCGGCAGAACGTATCTTGCGGTCGGGAGGAAACCGGAGGCCATGCGCGCGTACACCGCATTGAAGGCAATCGACGAACAACTCGCACAGGAACTCCTGAATGCGATAAACGGAAAATAGACAGGATCACAGGATTCCAAGATTAGAAGATGAAACGTGGGTGACACTCCTTATTAATTGTGTGTCTTCTAATCATGGAATCTCATAATCCTGTCAAAACCCGGCAACTGTTTGCATATCGCAATAGAGGTTTGCTGCTCGATCTGACGATCTTTCTTTTCCAGTTGCTTCTGCTCCGAACGCTCACGAATCTCTCGCTCGACTTTGTTCATCAGGCTCAGGAAAACAGCTTTGCCGAAACCATAATCGGTCTCTTTTTAGTTGCACTCTTCTTCTTGCAAGTGCTTGGGCCAATACTGCGCCGCTGGTCGTTTCACCAACACTTCCCTTCTTTTGAAGAAAAAGTCGGTGCGCTGACAGGTCTTTTCCTATCGTTCTACAGATTCTTCTACATCGGGTCGATGGCGATCATGATCTATCTCGCCTACACATACTTTGCCGATGCGTTTCGTCTGAACGACTCGCCGTCGACTGAAACGCTGGAGAAGATAGTTGTTGCCGCAGCGCTGGTCCTTCCTGTCGTCAGCAGCATTTTCGTTTTCAAGTTTTTTGTTAAGCCGAAAAGAGAACCACGTTGGAAGTTCCTGATGACGCCCCAGGCCGAAGCGTTTGGCGATCTATGCATGTTCCTCAATGTGGTTTGTTTTCAAATCCTCTTCAGTGTCTACCTTTCCTCATCGCACTTTTGGAATGCTCTACATAAGACGGCTCGTTTGGCGTCGGGTACGTTCGACAGTATCTCAGGCCGGCTGTATATCGCCGCGATTGCTGCGCTGATTGTCTATCTTCCGCCTCGCATCTTTTATCTCGTACCTCCGGCTTCGATCCAACGCCGTCTGCTCACATGGCTATTGATGTTTTTAGCAAACCTGCCACTCATTCTGTCGATCGTTTTTTATAAACCGGCTCCCCAAACTCCGAAGGAATTGCGTCAAGCTGCATACGCGACGACTGCTAGTGAACTTCACGAGGAGTATGCGGCAGATCGTGACGCAGCACTGAAAAAGTACCTGGGCCAATACGTCGATATCACTGGACGCGTGCAGACTCGTTTCTTTCCGAGAAGTCTTGAACTCAACGATCAAATAGGACTTGATGGCAAGGATGGCTACCCGCTCGCGTATTGTTCATTTGATGAGGATCAGGTCGAGTCAGCTGAAGCGCTTGAGTTGGGTGAGAAGGTGACGCTTCAGTGTGTGGGAGCTAGCAACTGGACACAGGGACCCTCGTTCGAACATTGCCTGGTGGTGAAATAGATCGTGCGTCAGCTCTTATTCGTGTCCGGATCCCCTTATGCCCAGAAAATACGATCCACGAAACCACGCGAAGTTACACGAAACACCTTAATCCGCGGCTAATTCATGAAGTGGACGATTCGAAGGTTGTTGTCTCTCAAGCGGCGTTGTGAGCGGCACAATCCAATTCGCCGGTAATAAGCTAGCTTGTTCCCTGGTTAAGTCGAGGTTCGGATCAACCAACAACTGCGGCGCACGCCCGTTCAGAGAAACCAGTACCCGTGCGCGCACTTCAACATCACCGTAGCCCTCTCGCCTCTTCTCTTCCTCGAGATAACGAGCAAACTGTAGCAGCAACTCCGGCTTTGTAATCATCCTCAACTGATGGGGCTTCACGTAGTCTTCGGGCTTGATGGTCCAGGTTTGGCCACTTGCGGGATCGGTAACAGTAAAGACGGCATCACCAGCCTTGGTTCGCAACTTCATATGCCACGCAAAGTTGTGCCCCTCTTCGGTCCAACTTACGTCGCCGGGATAGAGATAGTGGCGCAACGGAAATAAAAGCTGGATCACAAGGTAAGCGGCCAGCAAACCTGCCACTAACTTCTGTGAGGGTAATAACGAAGCCGGCTGACCCGACTCACCCGACGCTATCCCGACGCGTCGGGATACTGACTGTTCACCATCCGCCAGGTCCTCGCCCGGTGAAGTAAATGCTCGAACGAAGCGTCGCATTAAATCAGGCGGAAAGAAAATAAACAGCGCACCCAACATCAGCCACGGAAAGATGCCAATCTCAAATATCACCGCGTTGATGAGATTGAATGCGATGGCTCCTACAAGCGCAAACAGTCGCGTGCGTCGCCATAGAAGTAATGGCACGACCAACAGGTCGAGCAGCAATCCGCCGATGACAAAAAAGTAGACGAATAAATCTCCCTTGAAGCTGTTCTCCAATCCGAGCGTTGAAGTGAAAGGGTGTAGCCACGTGCGCATTGGCTCACCATGAATCCAATCGCTGTTGAGCTTCGCGATACCGCCGTAGAGATATGGAATGCCTATTTGTGAGCGCAGCAACCAAAGCGTCCACGCCGGCACGACGTCTGACCGGATTCTTCGATGCAGCAGCGCATCAACCGAAAAGGCACGTTCTGCTGGAAGGAAGCACATTAGAAGACTGATCAGGCAGACGAGATAGATGTGATTCAGGTAACGCGTTTGGTCCAGCAGAAAAAAGTATGTGAAGCCCAGAAAGAAGACGGGCGCGGCAAAACGATAAAGAAACCCAACCGTCACGCACGCAGCGGCGACACCGAGCACAAGAAAGTGAATGTACATCCCGCGACCGGGCCACGGCTTCACCCAACTGAATCCGTAGTAAGTAAAAGTTAAAGCAGGCTCGACGAAGTAACGAGTGATCCAGCCATGCGTGAAGTACCGATACACTTCCCACAGCATGATGGCGCCAAAAACAATGCGGAAGAAAACGAGGAATGAGATATCGACCGGACTGAACAGAGCTGCGCACGCACGACGCAAGACATTTTCTTTCGCGCCGCTGGAAGCGACAACCAGTGGCGACGCAATTTCCGTTTGTCTCGTTGGTGCTATTTCCATTTTCCGAACTTCGTTCGCGTGCAGTTATGTTTCAACGGAGACCACCAACTTCATGTTGGTGGTGCTTCAATTTCACCCTAATGCAGTCGGTCTTTCATCTTTGTCCCAGGAACGATGAGCGAACGCGGTAGGTTGAAATTAGACCGCCACCGACATGAAGTCGGTGGTCTCTAGTACACATTTCAGAACCTTCGCGTCTGCTCATTTCAGAATGCTAGGCTGAGGATTACAACCCGGATTGTTTGCTTCATCGCGCAGAACTTACCAGTAGTCGTATTCAAGAGACAACCACTTTGAATACCGGGGATATTTTATTGACAATCAATATTCACCTCCATATCTTCCGAGCGATTCCACACTGCCTGAAATCGTCGCAAAGGAGCATGTAGATGAAGAACAAACTCTACCTCGCCTCTCTTCTCGCTGTCGTATTGTGTATGCTGGCATGGACCGCCCGTGCAGAATTAGAAAGAAACCCAGCCAACTCAGGAACCTGGGAATATGCCGAAATAGAACTCGATACACACTTCCTGGCTACTCCAAAGCTCAATCAGCTGGGTGACCGGGGATGGGAGTTGATAGGTTTTGTTTCAGGTTGTGCCACCGTTTCCGATAGACCACTCGACTGCAAGTATCGGGCTTACCTGAAGCGCGCCAAGTGAGAGGCCTGTCGATTCGCAGCGAACAACTTTGTACTAACGCTCTTGCTGAAGTATTGTGACGCACATGTGCGGCCGGTACACACTTCACACACGCGACCGAATTGAACTGAAAGAACTTCGTTCAGCAAGTCTCCCGTTCATACCTCGCTACAACATCGCTCCCACGCAGGATGTTGTCGCCATCGCTGATTTCGGCAGTGGTCTTGAAACTCGATTGATTACGTGGGGATTGATTCCTTCCTGGAGCACAGACGGAAAGGGATTTATTAACGCGCGCGCTGAGACGCTGGAAGACCGACCGAGCTTCAACGAATCGTTTCGACTGCGTCGGTGTCTAATTCCTGCGAATGGCTTTTTTGAGTGGAAACGCTCTGGACGCGAGAAGCGACCTTTTTACTTTCAATCGCACGATGAGAGCGCGTTTGCTTTTGCCGGCGTCTGGGACACCTGGAAGGTTCAGAATCGGCTGATCACGACTTGCGCTATCATCACGACGCCAGCGAATGATCTCGTTGGTGAACTTCACGATCGAATGCCGGCGATACTCCCTGCTGAGTTTTACGATGCGTGGCTTAATCCGAGAACTACTCGAGTCGAGTTATTGCGAATGCTACAGCCATTCCCTGCTTCGCTAATGAAAACTCACCCTGTGAGCAGCCGTGTGAACTCAACGGAGAACGATTCGGCCGACTTATTGTTTCGGGTTGATGCCGAAGTGGGTCAGACACTAAGTTTGTTCTAATCGAACCGCACCACAAGACGCCTTGCCCGAAGCGACCCCAAGCTCCCGTACTGTGTACACTTCTTTATCACCGCTATTATTCTGCGCCACACTCTTCACCAGTGCAGCCTTGTTGTTTTGGATTCAACCGCTGATGGGTAAAACGCTGTTACCGCTGCTGGGAGGCGCTCCATCAGTTTGGAATACGTGCTTACTTTTCTTTCAGACCATGCTGCTGGCGGGCTACGTTTATGCCGTGGCGTCTTCCAGGTGGCTTTCACTGCGATCACAGGCGGCGCTCCATATATTTCTTCTACTGTTAATTGCAGTCTACTTGTTCCGATCGCCCGTTCACGCACTAACCGTAGACGCATTACAGCACACAACCCCAACACGCTGGCTGCTCGAGAGTCTTCTGTTTTCTGTTGGACCACCATTTTTCATTCTTTCCGCGAGCAACCCGCTACTACAAAGCTGGTTTTCAAAGTCACGACATCACCGCGCCGTTGATCCTTACTTCCTCTTTGCAGCAAGCAATGCAGGAAGCCTGATCGCGCTCTTAGCATTTCCATTAGTTCTGGAGCCAACGCTCCGACTCAATCAGCAACATGCGTTATGGCGCTTTGGTTTCGCAATCTTGCTGACTCTAACGTGCGTAATCGCCTTCGCCCTAAGACCTCGTTCCGACAGCTCCGGCGAACCTCAAATTTCTGCGACGACGGTCGGTTGGTATCGACGGCTTCGTTGGCTCGCACTGGCGTTTGTGCCTTCTAGTCTAATGATCGGAGTGACGACTTACATCACTGCCGACGTAGCCGCTGTGCCGCTGCTTTGGGTGATACCTTTAGCTCTTTACCTGCTGACGTTTGTTCTCGCGTTTACAAGAAAGCAATACGCATCATCAGCGTTACTGAATCGCTTGATGATGGTCGCCGCGCTTGTCGTAACGTTGATTATTTCATCGGGCGCGACAGAGCCTGCATGGGCATTGATCCTTGCGAATCTGGGATTCTTCTTCGTTGCAGCCTGGGTGTGTCACCGCCAACTAGCCAACGACCGACCAGCGGTCGCATATCTGCCAGAATACTACCTGTGGATTGCAGTCGGCGGCGCACTAGGTAGCGTTTTCAATGTCCTACTCGCGCCGAAGTTGTTTACATCGATTGTTGAATACCCGCTGGCGATAGTAATCGCTTGCATGTTGCAACGCGGTGAAGGTCGCAGTGGGGAGGCGGAGAACGAGAGAGACCGGCGCGCGCTTTTATTCGATGTGATCTATCCGGTCGGTCTTTATCTACTCGCAGTAGGCCTCGCAATCCTGGTCCACTACGCTCGTACCAACTCCTCGATCGTTAGCCTATTCATTGTTCTCGGCGTTCCTTTAATCATCATCAACCACTTCTTCAGGGAGAGGCCGAGACGCTTTGCTTTCGGACTGTGCGCAGTGATGCTTGCCGGCGTTTATTACAGTGGATATACGTCTCGAACAGTCCACGTTGTACGGAATTTCTTCGGCACAACTCGGGTGACGACTGACTCTGCAGGCAGGATTAATAGTCTGTACAGCGGGAACACTGTCCACGGTCGACAGTTTATAGATCAGTCACGCGCGTGCGAGCCGCTTTCGTATCATCATGAGAATGGACCACTCGGCCAGGTGATGGCAGTCTTCAACGCCGCTCCTGCCAACCCGCACGTGGCCGTGATTGGACTCGGCGCTGGCGCGACGCTCGCATATGCCAAACCAGGTCAGGAGTGGACGTTCTACGAAATCAATCCTGACGTGATCAACATCGCCCGCGACGCTCAACATTTTAGCTACCTGCAAAGCTGCGCGAATGGACCAACGAAGGTGATCGAGGGTGACGCCAGACTGAAACTGCAGGACGCCGACGACGCACAGTATGGATTGATTGTGGTGGATGCGTTTAGCTCCGACGCGATACCGGTGCATCTCGTGACTGAGCAGGCGCTCGATCTTTATCTATCGAAGTTAGCAACCGGCGGCTTTCTCGCATTCCACATATCGAACCGAAGTCTGGATTTGAAACCGATCCTTAGTGACTTAGCGGAGAGTAGAAATTTAATCTGCATTGGCTTTGACGACCTAAAGCCCAGGCTCTTCGAAGGCAAAGATCCATCGCAATGGGTGGTGATGGCGCGATCGGAATCAGAAATTACCAACCTGTCGATCAACTCCCAATGGCAGCGGCTGAATGGGAGAAAAGGATCGCGTGTGTGGAGCGACGACTTCTCTAATATTGTTCGGGCGATTAAATGGCAATAACGGAGGGATGAAGGATGAAAAGGATCCGGCGAAGGGGCGCCGGAAAAGAAATCATTGGTCATTTGTTATTTGAGATTTGACAATTCTCATTTACAAAACCACCGACTTGGGTCTCAAAATCTTAATTCTCAAATGTCAAATAACAAATGACCAATGATTTCTTTTCCGGCACCTTCCCCAGTCGTTTCATCGCTTGCAAATTAAAGTGAATTAGCCAAGACTGCTTACTCAACGGAGGTCATTAACGCTATGAGATACATGACGGCCACACTTTTAGTTGCGAGCATGATCGTTCTGGCGTGCTGTGTCACGTCTTCCAGGTCGGTTTCAGCGAACGCACTGAGCAGCGACACCAATTTTCAGGAGCGCGAGGAGATTAACCAGAAGTACGAGTTGGCGCCGGGAGCTCGTGTGGAGATCTCAAGCATTCGTGGTCCCGTCGAAGTCTACGATACGAATAGCGCCACGGCTGAGGTACAAATCGTTCGTACCGCGCGTACGCGTGCCGATCTCGAGTATCACAAGATCGAAGTCCAGCAAACTGCGAACGGGCTTGTCGTCCGCGGCATACAGGAACCGAACCATCGCGGGCAGAACGTTCAGGTAAATCACCACGTCATATTGAGAGTTCCGCGTCGAATCGATCTCGCGATCACAAGCATTAGCGGAGGCGTCCGGGTCGAGGACATCGCCGGACAGACAAGATTGAATAGTATTAGCGGTTCTGCAACGATTGGGAATGTTACCGGACCACTGACTGCTCGCAGCATCAGTGGAAACCTTACGGCCGAGGGTGTCGGCACTGACGCACAAATAAATAGTGTCAGCGGGTCTGCGACGATCGGCGATGTTGGTGGCCCACTAAACGTCCAGAGCATCAGTGGAAACCTTCAGGTCGGCAACGTCGGCGGAGATGCACAAGTGCATAGTGTTAGTGGATGGGTGCACATTGGCGTGGTGAACGGGCCACTTACTGTATTGAGCGTAAGTGGTAATGTAAAAACCGCGCTTAGCAATCTCGGCACACAAGGCATCCGCATTAACAGCGTGAGTGGATCAGTTGAAATTGCACTTACAGGTGACGTGAACGCAGACTTCAACGCTGAGAGCATCAGCGGTCACGTTTACCTCAATGTCCCCAACGTGATTCGTGACGCCGAAGTGAAGTCACCAAACGTTCGCGCACGCATTGGCGCGGGCGGGACACCGATCAAAGTGTTCAGCGTTTCCGGAGATGTACGACTGACGCGAAGCTAATTACCGTCGCTTCTCTCGTGCCCGCTCTGTTGCCATTCGCGAAAGCTTCTTCCACTTCTGCTTTTCCGCGATTGCGTAACGTTTGTCTTTTCGTCGAGCCAAATAGTTCAATTCCTTCTGTAGCTTCTCGTAGCTTTCATATCGCGTTGTGTCGATACTTCCGGCAGCCAAAGCCTCACGGACCGCACACCGTGGCTCATCTTGATGACGACAGTCGCTGAAAAAGCACTCGTCAGCGAGCACTTCAATGTCCTCAAAGACCACCGGCAAACTCTCTTCACCGTCCCATAGCTGCAGCTCACGCATACCTGGAGTGTCGAGTACCAGTCCACCGCCACCTGGCAGCAAAACCAACTCGCGATGAGTTGTTGTGTGTCTTCCGCGGTCGTCGTGCTCGCGCACCGTTTGAACTTTCAGGTCCATTCCCGCCAGATGATTTATTAGCGTTGATTTGCCAACACCCGATGAACCCAATAGCGCAATTGTCTGCCCCCGCCCGAAATACTGGGCAAGGTCTTGAAGTCCGAAACCTGTCACAACGCTGACCACGTGAATGGGGACTGCACGTGTAATGGATTCGACTTCACTCACTCGATCCTCGACTCGTTCGCATAGATCAGATTTGCTCAAAACAATGATTGGATTTGCGCCGCTCTCCCACGCAAGGATTAAATACCTCTCGATCCTCCGTAAATTGAAATCCTGATTCAGCGATGTCAGCAGAAACACCGTATCGATGTTCGCTCCAACGATTTGCTGTTCAGTGCGTGAGCCCGCGATCTTGCGCGTGAAGCTGGTTCTGCGTGGAAGCACCGCGTGAATCATCGCTCTGTCACCCTCAGGACGCGGAGTGATGACTGTCCAGTCGCCGACAGCCGGCAGATCACTTCGATTCGGAGCTTCGTGTCTCAGCTTGCCTGAGATCTCCGCTAGCATCTCTCCGTATTGGGTGTAGACGCGAAAAAAACCTTTGTGTTCAAGGAAAACTCGACCGGGCACATACCCGTCTTGCTCAAACAATTTGAAATTAGTCTCAAAGAAATCACCCCAACCCAGGGTTGTTAGATCAGTAACGTTCATGTCTGGTGTCTCCGCTGAAAGACGCGCCTGCGCGAATCAATCAGTCTGCAACCGACGATTAATAGAGGTGTGTTTATTCGGGATTTGGGATGGATGAGTTACTGCAATCGTCTGCGAAGACACTTCAGGTGATTTCGCACCAGAGCGTTTCAGTTCACAGCAAGCGCAGCAACTTTTTTAGCGGACAATCATAGGCTGGCGAAATTGTAGCATTTCTTTCTGAAACCCGACGGTCAATCTTCTCGTTTAGATGAACGTCATTCATGGTGCGTCAAAATCAATGGGTCAATGAACTCGTTTTCGACGCCGTTTGTGTTTGTGAGCCTGCGCCTATCCTCTGACCCAATACTGTGTACCAATCAATTGCCTTCCTGAGGCACAAACAATCTAACAAGGACCACATCAATGAAACCCCACGTGATTTTAACGATCACCTCGCTGCTCTTGATACTCCTGTTGACGTTTCACCTGACGGACGACATCGTCCGGGGATTTGAGCCCGGAACGCTCCGAACCTTGAATGCCGTCCCTATGGTGGTGATTTGGCTCTACGGAGCGGTGGTGCTCGCCGGTCGTCGATCTGGCTACATCATCACCCTCCTCTTTTCGATTCTTTCGTTTGGCGTTCCCGTCATTCATATGATGAACAGAGGTGTTGGAGTACACAGTAAGATCGGGTACTCACACGGTGCCTTCTTCTTCGTCTGGACGCTGATTGCGATCGCTGTGATTGCTCTCTTCTCGGTTGTTCTCTCGGCGCATGGACTCTGGAATTTTCCGTGGCGCCGAAGCGGGTTGTCGAACATTCAAACCTGAAGGCGTTATCTGGATTTCCGTTCAAACAACACGTGTGCGAGCGCGAGAAAGACCGCGGCAAGAGCAAGCCAGTAGAATCTGTAAGCGATGATTGGTCGGCTCAACAGACCAGAATAGTTCCAGAGCCGGTAGAGCAGTGGGTTATAAAGCCAGTGGTTATAACCTGCGGTGTACAAGTAGAAGAGTCCGGCGCCGGTGCCAACCGCCATCACGTACGCCACATACTTGTTCCGTAGCACCACATTCAACGCGACAACGAATGAGGTTGTAAAGACTATCCCGGGCAGCAGCACCACGCCGTAGACCAACAAGTAAGCCGAGAAATCAATGGGTGTATGTCTTCTTATCAGCTGGATGAGAATTGCAATCAGGCCAACTGCGGTCAGGAGAAAAGACGTCAATAGAATTGTGGCGAGGCACTTTGAGAGCAGTAAGACGCTGTTCTCCACGGGTGTGGACCAGATAATGGGCTCGATCTTCACTTCTCGATCGCGATGCAATGCTTCGCCCGTGTAGAAGACTGCAATGCCGATCAGGAACAGCAACAATAACTTTGCTGTGTTGCTCGCATATGCGGCGGAGTGAGAGACGTCCGGAGTAATGTTATAGAAGGCGACTTCGAAAATAGAGAGGAAGACAGCCAGCGGCATTACCACTACAAGACTTCGTTCGGCGGCAAGCAGGCGGAACTCTACGACTAACGCGCCGATTAGCTTATTCATGTTGGCGCGAATGCCGTCATTCACCCTGACGACTTCAGGAACGGCGACGTGGGTGAGCGCTCCAGCTTGGTCGTCGGTTCTTTGGAATTCATCGAGCCGCGTCGCCGGATCCGGGTAATAGACGGCTTCGGCTGCGGTCGAAAGGTTGAGGAATGAAAAATGTTCTGCTTTTCCGGATCGCTCGGTAGTCGTGAAGAGTCGATAGAGAATCGTCAGACAAATCGCTGTCAATAGAACCATCACTACGCGATTGACGATCAGGTCAGTGTCGTAAACTATGACGAGTTGATTTAGCAACTCAGGAGCGGTACGGCTGATCAGGTGAGATCCAAAGGCTTCGCCGCTGCGCCCACGGTTCATAACCAGAGGGTCAAGAGCCAGTTTCCACCGCCAGGGCAAGCCGCTCAGTATCGCTTGATAGCTAATGTAGATTGGATAAAAAGCAATTCCCAGCCCGTACACGATCTTGGCGTTGCGCGTCAGCGTGCCGACGGTAAAGTACACGGCCGCCAGGAACATATGTGAGATGGCGACCATAACCAGAAAGTGTTTGGGGTAAGCCAGCAACTTGGTCTCCTGGAGAGTAGTCACACCCTCTTTAGGAACCCACTGAAGAACAAACAAAGTGAGAACGAACGCCGACTGACAACATGCCAGCACGAAGAAGTTGCCGAAGAATTTTCCCAGCAAGTATTCGGCGCGCGTTACCGGCTTGGAAAAAATGAGCGGATCGATACCGGTGCGAAAGTCTCTGATCGCT
>Ga0207662_10001145_pt1 | contig 12530 bp, 9 predicted proteins | sample KBSS33LmetaG_FD_184338 | JGI IMG/M metagenome (GOLD analysis project Ga0207662, IMG submission 184338) | Switchgrass rhizosphere microbial communities from Kellogg Biological Station, Michigan, USA - KBS S3-3L metaG (SPAdes) (version 2) | ecosystem: Host-associated > Plants > Roots > Rhizosphere... | reverse complement strand
GCGCCTCGACGCGGGCTCCGTGTTCCAGGGCAAGTACGTCCTCGAGGTGTCGTCGCCTGGCGTCGAACGCCTGCTGCGGACACCCGCGGACTGGCAGCGGTTCGCTGGTCGACGCGCTCGCCTGACGAGCGCGGCGGTTGGCGGGATGGTCGAGGGAGAGATAGTCGGGCTCGAAGAAGATGCTGGCCAAGCGGTTGCCGTGGTGCGCGACGACAAGGGCGAGACCCATCGCGCCCCGATCGACGCCATTCGCGAAGCACGGCTGGTATTTCACTGGAAAGGGTAGAGGGTGCCCGTAAATGATCGGTTCCGCTGACATCCTGAACGCGATTCGCGAGCTGACGAATTCCAAGCAGCTCGACCGGTCCGAGCTCCACGGACTGCTCGAGGACGGTATTCATGCCGCGCTCGCGAAAAAGCACGGGCCGAACGTCCAGGCCGAGGTCGAGATCGATGAAGATCGCGGCCAGATCCGCATCGTGCTGTTGAAAACCGTCGTCGACGAAGTCACCGACGCCAGTCGCGAAGTCAGCGTCGAAGAGGCGCGCTTCGAAGATCCCGAGTTCCAGGTCGGCGACATGATGGAGATTCCCGTCGACTTCGCCGAGTTCGGACGCACCGCGGTGCAGGCCGCCAAGCAGCGAATCATTCAGAGGGTTCGCGAAGGCGAGCGCACGCGCATCCGCGATGAGTTCGCCGGTCGCGTGGGCGACCTCCTGAGCGGTGAGATTCAGCAGATCGAGCGAGGCAAACTCGTGGTCATGCTGAACAAGTTCCGCGAGGCCGAAGCGATCATCCCGTACCGCGAGCAGAACCATCGCGAGCACTTTCACCAGGGCGAGCCGATTCGAGCGGTGCTCAAGCGGGTTGAGGAAACCCCCAAGGGACCTCGCCTGATTTTGAGCCGCGCCGACCCGCTCTTCGTGAAGGCGCTGTTCAAGCTCGAGGTGCCGGAGATCCAACAGAACATTGTCGACATCCGGGCGGCGGCCCGCGAGGTCGGGAGCCGTACGAAGATCGCGGTCTTCTCGCGCGATGATTCGATCGATCCCGTGGGCGCGTGCGTCGGGCTCAAGGGGTCGCGCGTGCAGGCGGTCGTGAACGAGCTCAATGGCGAGCGCATTGACATCGTGCCGTGGTCTGCCGATCCGGAGCGATTCGCGAAGCTCGCCCTCGCGCCGGCGCGCGTCGCGCGCGTGTTCTCCGATCCCACGGCCAAGACCATCCAGGCCGTGGTGGACGAGGATCAACTCTCGCTCGCGATTGGTCGAAACGGCCAGAACGTCCGACTCGCGTCCGAGCTCACGGGTTGGAAGATCGACCTGTACTCGAGTCGGGAGTGGCTCGATCGCGGCGGCGACGCGCCGCTCTTTGCGCCGCTGCCTGAAGAGGCAGACGAGGCGGCGGACGTCAAGCTGTCGGAGATCGAAGGGATGTCACCCGCCACGGTGGCGGTGCTCGAGGAAGGTGGCTATCGCACGTTGAACGACATCATCGACCTCGAGCGCGAGGATCTGCTTCGCCTTCCCGGAATAGCGCCGGAGGAAGCGGACAGGATCATCGCGATGCTCGATGAGTTGACTGAGGAGGGTGGTGAAGAAGGTGGCGCCGAGGACGGCGCCCGCGGGTCGAACGACGCACCGCGTCGCGGTGGGTCGGCGGCCTAACGGGAATCATGGACGCTTCGACGTCCCGCAGGCTGCTCCGATTGCTCGGAATCGGGTTGAACGGACGGCTCGTGGTCGTTGGCGTCCAACAGGTGCGAGATGCGGCACAACGGGGAAAGCTGCGCCTCGCGGTAGTCGCGCCGGATGCATCGCGGCACAGTCTCGACAAGGTCGTGCCGATGCTTCGGGCAAAAAACATTCGGATGATTGAGGGCCCGTCGGCGACCGAGTTGGGCGCCACGTTTGGAAGGGAATCGACGGCCGCAGTCGGTGTCGTCGATCTACAGCTCGCGAGAGGCATTCGTGCGCTCGTCGAGTCGGCCCCGCCTGGGGGGCATGCTGCGGACTCGATTCGAGTCCGCTAGGAGGACTGTTTGAGCAAGCTTCGCGTACACGACATGGCAAGCGAGTTCGGGATATCCAGCGACGACGTCATCACGTTGCTTCGCCAGATGGATGTCCCGGTGCGCAGCCATCTCACTCTGCTCACCGACGATCAGGTGGCACGCATTCGTGCGCGTTGGGAGCGCGAAAAGCGCGTCCGCGCCGAGAAGCAAACGGCACCGCCAGCCCGTCGTCGTCGAGGGACTGCCGCACCTGCTCCCACCGCCGCGGCTCCCGCCGCGCCGGCATCGGCGGAGGCGTCAGGCATCCGGCGCCGACGGCGTCCCGCCGAGGTGGCGGGCGACGCCGGCATCGCCACCGAAGAGCATGAGATCGAGATCGCGGCGCCGGACTTGGGCGACGCCGATCACGCAGTCAGCGTCGAGCACGAACCGGAAGTACCACCGGCTCCCGAGATCCATGCGCGTGAGCCCGAGGAAACTAGCGCGGTCGAGGTGGCGCCCGCGGCGCCGCCAACGCCCGTCGCGCCTCCGACGCCTCCCTCCCCGCCGGTCGTAGCTGCACCCTCCGCTGCGCCTCGCGCAGACAGTGCGGACCGCGCCCCGGCTGTCATCGAGCCTCCGCAACCGCCGAGACCCGCCGCGCCGCCATCGGCTCCGGTGTCCGTTGGTTCCGATCGCCCGCGCCCTCGGCCCATCGTGCCTGGGGCACCGCGTCCCCGTCCCGTCGCGAGCGGTACGCCGTTCGTTCCGCCACGTCCCGTGGCCTCGGCCGCGCCCGGTGGAAACATCGCGCCCCCGCGTCGCGACGATCGTCAGCAGCAGCGCCCCAGCGGCGGCGGTGGTGGTGGCGGGAACCAGCAGCAACAGCAGCAGCAGCAGGGCCGTCGCAAGAAGGGCAAGCGCGGCGCTGTCGATCAGGAAGCAGTGTCTGCCAACATCTTCAAGACCATGTCCGCGCTCCGCGGACCGGCTCAGCGCCGAGGCGGACCGCGACGCTCCGACGACGCGGCGTTTCGCGAGGAGCAGGAGGCGCAGCGCGAGGCGGATCGTGAGCGCGAGCGGAAGACCGTTCACGTCAACGAATTCATCACCGTCAGCGAGCTTGCGGAGATCCTCAAGGTTCCCGCGACGCAGATCGTCGGGTTCGCGTTCAAGAACCTTGGCCTCATGGTCACGATCAATCAGCGACTCGACTTCGATCAGATCGAGCTGATTGCTGGGGAGTTCGGCTTCCAGGCCGTCCGCGAGGAGGAGTACGCCGCGGACGCGGGGCAGGAGACCGAAGCGGACAAACCCGAGGACCTCGAGGCGCGTCCGCCGATCGTCACGATCATGGGCCACGTCGACCACGGGAAGACGTCGCTCCTCGACTACATCCGAAAGGCGAACGTCGTCGCTGGCGAAGCCGGCGGAATCACGCAGCACATCGGCGCGTACCATGTGACGTTGCCGAGTGGCAGGCTGATCACGTTCCTCGACACGCCAGGCCACGAAGCGTTCACGGCCATGCGTGCACGCGGAGCCCAGGTCACGGACATCGTCGTGCTGGTCGTCGCCGCGAACGATTCGGTGATGCCACAGACCGTCGAAGCGATCTCGCACGCGAGGAACGCTGGTGTCCCGCTCATCGTCGCGATCAACAAGATCGACTTGCCTGACGCGAACCCGCAGCGTGTGTCGCAGGACCTCCTGCAGCACGGCGTCGTGCTGGAGGCGTTCGGCGGCCAGGTGCTCTCGACGCCGATCTCGGCGAAGAAGGGCACCAACGTCAACGATCTGCTTGATCAGGTTCTCCTGCAGGCCGAAATCCTCGACCTCAAGGCGAACCCGCACAAGAACGCACAGGGCACGGTCGTCGAAGCCCAGCTCGACCCGGGCAAGGGTCCGGTTGCTACCGTCCTCGTGCAAAGCGGCACGCTCAAGGTTGGCGATGACTTCATCGTCGGCCTGTACTCGGGTCGCGTTCGCGCGCTGCTCGACGAGCGTGGCAAGCAGGTGAAGCAGGCTGGCCCGGCGATTCCGGTCCAGGTGTTGGGCCTAACGGGCGTGCCGATGGCCGGCGACGAGTTCCGCGTCGTCGAGGATGCCACGCAGGCGCGCGAGATTGCACAACGCCGCGAGCGGCTCGACCGCGAAGCGAAGAGCCGTCGCACGAGCAAGAGTGCCGTCACGCTGGAAGACTTCATGTCGCAGACGTCGGCGGGCGAGAAGCGGACGCTGCGTGTGCTGATCAAGGCCGACCAGGGCGGTCCGGCCGAAGCCCTGGCCGACGCGTTGGCGCAGCTCTCCAACGCCGAGGTCTCGGTGGAGGTCATTCACCGTGGCGTCGGTGCCGTCACCGAGAGCGACATTCTCCTCGCGCGTGCGGCCGGCGCAATCATCGTTGGCTTCCACGTGCGTCCGGATAACAACGCACGCGCGGCGGCCGAACGTGAAGGCGTCGACATCAAGCTCTACAAGGTCATTTACGATGCCGTGAACGACGTGCGTGCCGCGCTCGAAGGCATGCTCCGTCCGGAACAGCGCGAAGTCGTGCTCGGCGAAGCCGAGGTGCGACAGACGTTCAAGGCGCCGAAGGTCGGTGTCGTCGCCGGGTGCTACGTTAGGCACGGTACGATTACTCGTCAGGCGCGCGTCCGGGTCGTCCGCAACGGCGTCGAGGTCTACGACGGTACCATCGGCTCGCTCCGTCGCTTCAAGGACGACGTTCGCGAGGTGAAGGAGGGCTACGAGTGCGGTATCTCCGTCGAGAATTTCAATGACGTGAAAGTCGGCGACGTCATCGAGTGCTATCGCACCGAGGAGGTTGCTCGCACGCTCCAAACCGAGACCACGAGCTGATCGTCATGCCGGGCCGCCGGCACCCGCCACGGCCCGGCACTCTTGCTTTCCCTTTCCCGCGATGCTGTGGGTTTCATGGCGTCGCGTGCACGCCCGATCCGCTCCGCGGTTCGCGAACGTGGTGTCCGTTGATCGAGCGAAGGATTCCGCAAACGATGCCGCACGATACCCGTCGCCCGGACCGCGTTGCCGAAGCGATCCGAGAAGAAGTGGCGACCTTCCTTGCTGAAGGCGTCAAGGATCCCCGCGTCGTCGGCCTCGTCACCGTTACCGGCGTGGATGTCACGCGCGACCTTCGTCACGCGAAGGTGTTCGTGAGCATCCTCGGAAGTGATGCGGAGCGCGCCGCGACGCTGGACGGGCTGGCAAGCGTCGCGAGTCATCTGCGGTCACGCATTGGCCGCGCGCTCCGACTGCGCCTGGCGCCCGAGATCGCGTTCAAGCTCGATCAGAGCGTCGCGCATGCGGCGCGGATCGAGTCGCTGCTCGCGCAGATCCACGATGAACGGCCAGTCGACGACACCGCGACCGACTCCGACCAACGGCAATCGCCCCCGACTGGAGGGCCGACCGATTGACGGCCTCTTGCTGGTCGACAAGCCAGCCGGTGTCACGTCGCACGACGTGGTCAACGATGCACGCCGCGGGCTCCGAACGAGGCGAATCGGCCACGCAGGCACGCTCGATCCCTTCGCGACCGGGTTGCTCGTGCTTCTCGTCGGGCACGCGACGCGGCTGCTGCCGCATCTGAACGGCGAGCCGAAGGTGTATCGAGCGACGATCGCGTTCGGGGCAGAGACGGACACCGACGACGTGACGGGATCCGTCACGCGCACGGCTGGCCTGCCCGACGCCTCGCGCGTGCGCGAAAGCATCGGAACACTCACTGGTTCCATCGAGCAGGTTCCGCCCGCGTACTCCGCGAAGCAGGTGGAGGGCCGCCGCGCGTACACCGCGGCCCGCCGGGGCGAAACGCTCACCCTCGCCCCCGTTCGCGTGACCGTGCACGCCTGGGAGATTCGCGAGCTGTCGGACGAACGGCTCGACACGGTCATCACGTGCGGCGGCGGCACGTACATTCGCGCGCTCGCACGAGACCTGGGTCGCCGGTGCGACAGTGCTGCGCACCTCGCGAGCCTGCGGCGAATGCGCAGCGGATCGTTCGACGTCGCGAACGCGATTTCGGTCGAGGCGCTGCGGGCTGGCACCGCAATGGCGCAGCCCGCTCTGGCGGCGGTTGCTCATCTGCCGGCCGTCACGCTCTCGGCCGCCGATGTGAGCCACGTTAGGCAGGGGCGAACGATTGCAGCGACTGAGAGCGATGGCACCGCGGCCCTGGTGGACGCGACCGGCGTGCTCGTCGCGATCGCCGAATCGGTCGGGGAACGCTGGCAACCGAGAGTGGTGCTCCCTGATGCGTGAGTGGGTGAACGGCAGCGCCGACTCCGGCCTTCCGCCTGACGTGAACGCGACCGTCGTCACGGTCGGCACGTTCGACGGCGTGCATCGCGGCCATCGCGATGTGCTCGATCGCCTCGTCGCCCGCGGAAAGGCGCTGGGGCGTCGGACCGTGCTCGTCACGTTCGAGCCTCATCCGCTCGAGGTCGTGAACCCCGCGGCCGCTCCGCTCATGCTCACGGTCGGTGAGGAGAAGCGTGAGGTGCTTGCCGAGTCGGGGATCGACTATCTCGCGGTCATGCCCTTTACGCCCACCCTCGCTCGTTATGCGGCACAGGATTTCGTCATCTTGCTGCGCGACCGGTTCAGCATGGAGTACCTGCTCATGGGGTACGACCATGGGTTCGGACGAAATCGCGAGGGCGACGTGGAGGTACTGCAGGCCCTCGGTGCTCGCGTTGGGTTTCACGTCGAAGTCGTTCCCCCCGTTTCCGTCGGCGATGGCAGGCCCATTTCTTCGACGTCGATCCGACGCGCCATCGCGGGCGGCGATCTCGAGCGGGCTGCTCACGGCCTCGGTCGTCCGTACGCGCTTGGCGGTCGAGTGGTGCGGGGTGCCGCGCGAGGACGTGGGCTGGGATTCCCGACGATCAACCTGGCGCCGCCCAGCCCACGGAAGCTATTGCCTCCCCACGGTGTCTACGCCGTCCGGGTGCAGACTCCCGGCGGAGCCCACGGCGGCATGCTCAACCTGGGTGCGAGGCCGACTTTCGGAGACGCGTCCGTGGGAATAGAGGCCCACCTCTTCGACACGAGCGGCGACTGGTATGACGCCTGGGTTCGTGTCGACTTCATCGCCCGTCTCCGCGATACGCAGAAGTTCGAGAACGCAGCCGCGCTGGTTGAACAGCTGCGACGTGACGAAGACAATGCGCGCCGCGCGCTCAGCCTCCGGGGATGATAGAAACCGCCAATGGCAGACTGCCCATCGGCGCGCAACCGACGAGGGGCCAACCATTTCGCGCACAACTTCCGTTGACTCCGCCCGACCCGTTCCGTAACCTTCAAAGCTTCCCGAAACCAACCCTCCCACCCGCAGTCGCATGTCCAACCTGAAGTACCGCGTGCTGCTCATCATTGCGCTTCTCGCGGCGTCCGCCTGGTCGCTGTTCCCGCGCAAGGTGATCGAGCGAGTGAAGCGCGGCGACCGTTATGTCTTCGACACTGTCACTCGAGTTCCGCTGAAGCGAGGGTTGGATCTCCAGGGCGGAATGCATCTCGCGCTCGAGATCGATGACTCGAAAGGCACGGTGCCGGATCGATCCGAGGCGCTCGATCGCGCCATCAAGGTCGTCCGAACCCGCATCGACGAGTTCGGTGTCGCGGAGCCGGTTGTTCAGAAGAGTGGCGACAGCCAGATCATTGTCGAGCTGCCCGGTATCGACGACCCACAGCGCGCGATGGCCGTCGTACAGAAGAGCGCCTTTCTCGAGTTCCAGATCACCGACAAGACGCAGGCGCTCGAAAAGGTGCTTCCGCGATTCGACGCGATCGTGAAGGAGAGTGGGCTCGCCGGAAAGGTACCGAGCGTTCTTGGCGATACCGCCAAGGCCGATAAGGGGCTGCAGGGGCTGTTGTCGTCCGGGAAGGATTCCACGCGCAAGGACTCGACGGCGAAGAACGACTCGACGAAGAAGGACTCGCTCGCCCTGACCGCCGGCGGAGCGTTCTCGAAGCTCATCCAGCAGGGCCAGTTTCCGGGTGAATACTTCGTTGCCGACCGCGATGTCACTACGCTGCAGAACTACCTCGACCTTCCCGGAATTCAGGCCGCGCTGCCCCCGGGAAAAGTGCTGCGCTGGGGCAGTGACACGGTGTCACTCGGCGCAACGGCGTATCGGCCCATCTACATGGTGGACTCTCGTCCGATCATCACCGGCGAGTCCTTGATCGGCGCCAAGCCGAACCAGGTGCCGATCGAAGGCACGGTCGTCGAGTTCACGCTGAGCAATGAAGGCGGCCGCCGCTTCCGCGCCGAGACCGCCAAGCACATTCGCGACTACATGGCGATCGTGCTCGACCAGCGCGTCATGGGCCGTCCACCGATCATCCAGAGCGCCATCGGCACACGTGGACAGATCACTATGGGCCAGGGCCGCTCGTTGCAGGATGCGCAGGACCTCGCGCTCGTGCTTCGCGCGGGCGCGTTGCCGGTGCCTCTCAAAGTCGCCGATTACCGGAACATTGGGGCGAGCCTCGGGGCCGACTCGATTCGCAACGGCATCCGCGCGCTGCTCATCGCCGTCGCGCTCGTGGTGCTCATCATGATCGTGTACTACCGCTTCTCCGGCGTGCTGGCGGTTGTCGCGTTAGGCATGTACGTGGTGTACACGATGGCCATGCTGGCGTACTTCAACGCCGTGCTGACGTTGCCGGGGCTCGCGGGCTTCGTGCTGTCGGTCGGTATCGCCGTCGACGCGAACGTGCTGATCTTCGAGCGAATCCGCGAGGAGCTCGATCGCGGGAAGACCGTCCGCACGGCGATCGATGAAGGATTCCGGCACGCGTTGACCGCGATCGTCGACACGAGCGTGACGACCATTCTCACCGCGGCCGTGCTGTATCAGTATGGAACCGGCCCGGTCCAGGGCTTTGCGGTCACGCTGATCGCCGGCATCACCGCGTCCTTGTTCACGGCGATCTTCGTCGTCCGAACGTTTTACCTCCTGTGGCTTAGCCGCTCGCGTGGCGCCCAGACCTTGAGCATCTAATGCTACGCATCCTACACGACACGAAATTCGACTTCATCAAGTGGTGGCGCTGGGCGGCTGGCCTCACGGCCGCGTTCATCCTGCTCGGTCTTGCGAGCTTCGTGATTCGCGGCGGTGTCAACTACAGCATCGAGTTCACCGGCGGCACGCTCATGCAGCTCCAGTTCGCGAAAGCGACGGACGTCGGGCGAATCCGCTCCACCATGGACCGCGCGGGGATCACCGGCGCCGAAATTCAGACCTTCGGCTCGGACAGTGGATTCACCATTCGCGCGCAGAACCGGCAGGAAGTCGCGTCCCAGGCTGCCGGAGCCGAGAGCGTCGCTCAGCGCGTGCAGGACGCGCTCACGAAGGAGTTCGGATCGAACACGTTCCGCGTGGTCCGTACCGAAGCGGTCGGGCCTCGCGTTGGTGCCGAGCTTCGCCGGAACGCCGCCATCGCGATGCTGCTCGCCTCTCTCGTGACGCTCGTCTACCTGGCGATTCGCTTCGAGTGGCGATTCGGCGTTGCCGCCGTGCTCTCGACGGCGCACGACGTCCTCGTCACACTCGCGTTCATCAAGCTGTTCCACATCGAGGTGTCGCTCACGGTCGTCGCCGGCATCCTGACGCTGCTCGGCTATTCAGGGAATGACACGATCATCATCTTCGATCGCGTTCGTGAGAACCTGAAGAAGGACCGCAAGTCACCGCTCTATGATGTGCTGAACCGGTCAATCAACGAAACGCTGCCGCGGTCAGTGCTCACGCACGCGACGACACTTGCGGCAACGCTCGCGCTGCTCTTCTTCGCTGGAGAAGTGTTGCGTCCCTTCGCAGTCGTGATGGCGTTCGGTATCTTCGTCGCCACGTTCAGCTCGATCTACGTGGCGTCGCCGCTGCTCCTGTGGATCGAGCATCGGTGGCCGCGGACCGCTACCGACAAGGGTGCCAACAAGGCCGCGGTTCAGGCGTCGAGAACCGAGATTCCGGCAGCGCAGCGGGCCACGCGCGATCGACAACCGGAACGTGCCGCCAGCCGCTGACCTCTGACACAACGACACCGCCGCGATGTTCGCGGCGGTGTTCGCTTGTATGCGCTACATCGATAGCCACGCCCACCTCGCGGACGCCGCGTTCGATGTCGATCGCGACGACGTGATTGCTCGCGCTCGTGATGCCGGTACGGCAGCCATTGTATCCATCGGGGAGTCGATTGCCGCGGCCGATCGAGCCGCCGCAATCGCCGCGAACCACCCGAGGTACGTCTATCATACCGCGGGCGTCCATCCGCACGACGCGGTGGATTTCGATGAGGTGCGCGACCTGGAAGCGATTCGGCGGCACGTGGCTGAAGGCGCAGTTGCGGTGGGAGAGTGCGGGCTTGACTACCACTACGATCATTCGCCACGCGACGCGCAGCGGCGTGCGTTCGAATCGCAGTTGCGAGTCGCCAAGGAGCTTGACCGTCCCGTCGTCGTGCACTCACGTGAGGCGGACACTGACATCACCGCGATGGTCGATTCTGCAGCCGGCGCCGGCGTTCGCGGTGTACTGCACTGTTTCACTGGCACGCACGCCGTTGCCGAGGCGGCGCTGGCCGTCGGTTGGTATGTGTCGTTCAGCGGCATCGTGACGTTCAAGAAATGGGACGATCTCGCCCTGCTGCAACTCGTGCCGGATGACCATCTCCTCGTCGAGTCGGATTCGCCGTACCTCGCGCCCGTCCCGTTTCGAGGGAAGCGAAACGAGCCTTCGTTCGTGCGCCATACGATCGAGCGATTGGCTGGCGTTCGTGGTACGACCTCGGACGCATTGGCTGAGCTGACCGCAAATAACGCGCGCCGATTCTTCGGGCTGGCGATGGTTGACCCTCGCCCGTAGTATCTGCGCCGCATGATCGCGCGAGGCGGCGACACCGCGCGCGGCGATTCTCGCTTCACGAGCACGACTGGAGGATTCGTGGCCCACGTACCGTCAGACATCGAGATCGCACAGAACGCAAAGCTGCGCCCGATCGTCGACGTCGCGAAGGAGCTCGGTCTCGGAGCCGATGATCTCGACCTGTATGGGAAGTACAAGGCGAAGATCGGGCTCGATATCGCCGAGCGCTCCGCTCGCGGGAAGCTTGTTCTCGTCACCGGCATCAATCCGACCGCCGCGGGCGAGGGCAAGACGACGACAGCGGTCGGCGTCACGCAGGCACTCAGAAAGATTGGACAGAACGCCACGTTATGCATCCGCGAGCCCAGCCTCGGCCCGGTCTTTGGCGTGAAAGGCGGCGCAGCGGGCGGTGGGTACGCGCAAGTCATTCCGATGGAGGACATCAACCTTCACTTCACGGGTGACTTCCACGCGATCTCGAGCGCGCATGCGCTGCTCGCGGCGCTGCTCGACAATCACCTGCACCAGGGCAACGCACTGAAGATCGACCCGCGCCGCATAACATGGCCACGCACGATCGACATGAACGATCGAGCGCTCCGCGACATGGTCATCGGGCTCGGCGGCGTCGCAAACGGTGTGGTGCGCGAGGATCGTTTCGTCATCATTCCCGCGAGCGAGGTGATGGCCATCGTCGCGCTCGCAGCGGGGCCGGCCGATCTCGAACGGCGACTCGGGCGCATCATCGTCGGCTCCACGGCGGGAAGCGAACGTAAACCGGTGCTCGCCTCCGACCTGAAAGCGGCCGGTGCGATGGCGCTGTTGCTCAAGGATGCGATCCGTCCGAATCTCGTGCAAACGCTCGAGGGCGGCCCCGCGTTCGTGCACGCCGGCCCGTTCGGTAACATCGCGCATGGCTGCAACAGCATTCTCGCGACGCGCTCGGCGTTGTCGCTTTCGGACGTCGTCATCACCGAAGCCGGATTCGGATCCGACCTCGGCGCCGAGAAGTTCTTCGACATCAAGTGCCGTTTTGGCGGGCTTGACCCGAAGGCCGCGGTGCTCGTTGCGACCGTTCGCGCCCTCAAGCTGAACGGCGGCGCGCACAAGAGCAGCCTGCAGAAGGAAGACCTGGGGGCTCTCGAGCGCGGGCTGCCGAATCTCGAGTGTCACATCGAAAACGTTAGGCAGTTCGGCGTGCCGGTCGTCGTCGCCGTGAATCGCTTCACGACCGACAGCGACCGCGAGCTCGAGATGGTGGCCGACTGCGCCGCGAAGGCTGGTGCGCGTGTGGCGCTCAACGAGGTTTGGGAGAAGGGAGGCGAGGGCGGCATGGAGCTCGCGCGCGAGATCATGACCATGCTCGCTGCCGGTGACAGCTGCTTCGCGCCGATCTACCCGACCACGGCGCCGATCCGTCAGAAGATCGACGCGATCGTGCAGAAGGTGTACGGCGGTGAAGGCGCCGACTATTCGGCGAAGGCTGAGCGCTCGATCCAGTACCTCGAGTCGATTGGGCTTGGCGACACTCCCGTGTGCATGGCCAAGACGCAGTACTCGCTCACCGACGATGCGACCCGACTCGGTCGGCCGCGCGGATTTCGTATTACCGTTAACGAGGTGTACCCGGCAGCTGGGGCGGG
>Ga0207662_10001144_pt1 | contig 12531 bp, 10 predicted proteins | sample KBSS33LmetaG_FD_184338 | JGI IMG/M metagenome (GOLD analysis project Ga0207662, IMG submission 184338) | Switchgrass rhizosphere microbial communities from Kellogg Biological Station, Michigan, USA - KBS S3-3L metaG (SPAdes) (version 2) | ecosystem: Host-associated > Plants > Roots >... | reverse complement strand
ATCCCTTCTTGATGGCGGCCAACATGCCTTCCAGCCTCGCTATCGTACGCTCCAGCGCCATGCGGCGGGAAGCGGGATCGGGGCCGGTGGACGCCGCCGCCGCGGGTGCGACCGCGGGAGCCGGTTGCGCAGCTGCGGGCGCGGGCGCCGGCCGCGGGTGCTGCAGCTCGTCCAATCGGCGCCGAAGCCGGTCGTTGTCCGGTTCGCGGTCGACGAGCTGGCGATAGACCTCGACGGCCTTCTCCACGAAGCCCTGGTTGAAATACAGCTCGGCCAGGGTGGCGGACATCAGCTCGCCGGCCGCCGATTCCCGGAGCGGCTCCGGCGCTGGTGCGGCCGCGGCCGTCGGTGGGGACGCCGGTTCGGGCGCGGGCGGAGGGGGAGGGGCCACGCGCTTCGGAGGGGGTGCGGACCAGGGAACCTCGATGGCGCGCGCGGCCGGTGAAGGCTCGGGTTCCGTCTCCCGCTCGGGGACGAAGGCCGCCGACGGCGGCGCTGCGGGCGCTGCCGGCGGAGGCGGCGGTTCCACGGCACGGATGGGCTCGGGCGGAGGCGGCGGCGCGGAAGGCGCGGGCACGGTCGGCTCGGGCTCGGCCACGGGAGGCGCCGGGGCGGGCGGCGGCGCGAAAGGGATCGTCGATCCCGTCGGTCCCGCCTCGAACTCGAACTCCATCATCCCTTCCGCCGCGGGGCGGGACGGGGCCGGGGAAGGCGACGCGACGGTTGGCGCCGGCGGCGCGCTCGCTTCCACGGGACGCGGCGGCTCGTAGGGTCGCTCGAGCTCGAACTCCTCGTCCGCCGCGGAGACCGGGATCGGCGCCGGTGACGCCGACGGAGGTTGAAGCGACGGCGCCGGCTCCGCCGCGGCCGGCGCGGAGGCAGGCGCCGCCGAAGAGAACGTGGTGACGCGTTCGTGGGCCTGCTCGAGCTCCATCGGGGTGTCGACTTCCACCACGCGGATCGGCGCCGGCGAGGCCGCGGGCGCCGCTTCCGGCGGCCGCCCAGTACTGCCGGATGGAGCGGAGGCGCCGGCGCTCACGGCGGCGGCCACCGTGCCGCCAGCCTTCTCCAGGCTCTCGAGCCGGGCCAGGACCTGCTTGTCGCCGGGGGCCAGCGCCAGCGTCTTCTTGTACCGCGCGATGGCGGCGGGGACGTCGCCCAGGCTCTCGAGACACTCGGCGAGCAAACGGCTGGCGAGGATGTTGTCCGGCGCCCCCTTGAGGACGAGATCGAACTCCGCGCGCGCCGCGGACCAATCGCCCGTGTCGAAGAGCGCGCGCCCCAGCGTCATCCGCGCCGAGGGATAGTTGGAGTGCTTCTGCAGCCCCTCGCGCGCGACCTGGATCGCCTCTTCGAGGTCGCCGTCCTTGCGCAGCTCCTCCGCGAGCTGCGCGAACAGGCGTGAGCCCGGCTCCTTGTCCAGCTTCTTCCGAAGCTCGTCGATGCGGGGATTGCCGGCCAAGGTGCCTCGAGATGGAGAAGGTCCCAGGCCCTCCGCGAAGAGCCTGGGACCGATCACGCCGTCGGACGGCGGGATTCTACATCAGGGAGTGATGACGATTCCGGGAGCCTCGGTGATGCAGCTCGACCGTCCGCCGTCATCGTCGATGACGGAGTGGGTCACGGTGTACGAGCCTGGCGTCCGGTAGATCTTTGCCGTGTCGGGCGAGTCCCCGCTCGTGCCGTCTCCGAAGTTCCACTCGTACCGGACGATCGTTCCGTCGGTGTCACTCGAGGTCGAGTGGAACCCGATCACCTGGTTGGCGCGGAACGGTCCCACCGCCGGTTCCGTGATGAAGTCGCACTTCGGCAGGACGTTGGTCGGATTGGCCGGGAACAGCCGCGGCTCGGCCGAGCGCAGCTCGATGCGCACGCGGTGGTACACGCCTCCGTTCGCGTCGTTCCCAACGAGTCGGGCCATGACGAGGACCGTCTGGTTTGCGGTCGCATCGGTGCGGGGCGGCGCCTCGTAGAGAACCTGCGCCACGCCCTGTCCGTTCGTGCGGACGGTGGCGCCCGTGCCGGGGCCGTTGCTGCCCACGATCACGCCAATGTCCGCGAAGCGGCCGCTCTCGTCCGCGATGGCGAAGAACACGTCCTGGTTCGGCGCCACGCGGCCGTCGGGACCCCGCACCGTGGCGGTCACCACCGCGAAGTCGCGGCCGTCCGAGACGAGGACGTCCTTGTTCACCGAGAGCTGGAGGGACAACCCCGTCTCGGATGGACCCTCGAGAGCGGGAACCTCGACCTCGTGCAGGCCACATCCGCCGTGGGCGAGGACGAGGCACAGCACCGCCGCCGTCCAGGGCCTCAGGCGCCGCCTCTCCATATCGTTCCGAGTCATAGTCTCCCTCATTCGCTTGCCGGACGCTCAATCAGTCGCATCAGAGCCTCCAAGCCACTACTGCGTCGGGCAGGACGTGAGTGTGTCGCCGAAGTCGGCGAAGTCGATCTGCACCCGCGCCGTCGCCGTGTTCAGGCTCTGTTGGATCGTGCTTCGCGCGTGCAGCGTCACCTCTGCGAACATCGTCACGATTTGCGCCCCGCCACCGCCGGCGAGGTTGCGCAAGGGCGGCTCCAGCTTGGCCTGGCGGCGGACGATCTCGATGCGCAGGACCGCGGAGTTGCTCGCCTGGACCTCCTGGGCCACGTTGCCCGTGATCCGGAACGGCACGTCCACGCCCTCCGTGCTTCGGCCGTCGGAGCGGAAGTAGCGGACGTCGTAGCGCTCGATGACGATGTCGCTCCGGAAGGACGCGTCGGTGTTCAGCGGGTTCTTGAGGTGGTTCTCGACGCGGAGGGCGGCGAAGTCCGGGCAGATCGAACCGTTGGAGATCTGGACATCGGAGGTGATCGGTGTCCCGCTGTTGATCCCGGTCATGAGGAGCGTGTTCGGGGAGTCCCCTTGCTCCGCCCAGTCGGGCACACACCCGCTCATGGCCAGCGCTCCGAGGGCCAATACCACAGCCATTGCTCTCATCACATTCCTCCCCGATCGGATCGGGAACGTAGAGTCGTTTGCGAGCACTTGTCTACCCTCTGTCCTTGATGATGCGCGGGGTGATGAAGAGCAGCAGCTCGTTGTTGGTGCTGGTCACGAAGCGGTTGCGGAAGAGGAAGCCCACGATGGGCACGCGGCCCAGGAACGGCGTCAGGTTCTGGGACGTCTGCTCGTTGCTCTGGTAGATGCCGCCGATCACCGCGGTCGAGCCGTCGCGCACGAGCACCTGCGTCTTGGCGGACTGCGTGTTGATGGGGGGAATCCCGTTGACGAGGTTGGCGAAGTCCGCGGAGTTGTTCTGGACGTCCACGGTCAGGATGACGGTGCCCGCTTCCGTGATCTGCGGGGTCACCTTGAGCGTGAGCACCGCGTCCTGGAAGCTGACGGTCACGGTGTTGTTGGCGACGGTCTGGATGGGGATCTGGACGCCCTGCTTGATCTCCGCGGCCTGGTTGTTCTGGGTGGTGATCTTCGGCGTCGAGAGAAGGCGCCCGCGGCCCTGGCGCTCCAGGGCGGTCAGGGCGGCATCCAGGTTGAAGCTGCCCAGGATGTTGCCGAGCGAAATGCCGATCGCGGAGTTGAATCCGGCCGCGGGCAGGTTGACCGCGTAGCCGCGGCCGAGAGTGCCTATCCCCGCCGACGGAGCCTGGCCGCCCTGATCGGCGGGGAGGCCGCCGGTTGCGGGTACGCCCTGGCCATTCACGATTATCGCGCTCGGGAAGGTGAGGCCCGTCGTGTTGCCAAACTGCGGGGAGTTGACCTGGTTGAAGCCCCACTGGATGCCGAGGTCACGCGTGAAGTTGCGGCTCGTGACCACGATCCGCGCCTCGATCTCGACCTGGCGCGTCGGAAGGTCGAGGGTGGCGATCAGGTCCTTGGCCTTCTCCAGGAAGACGGGGAGATCGTTGAGGATCAGCGTGTTCGTGCGCGGATCGACGTTGAGCTGGCCGCGCGCAGACAGGGCGCCCGCCTTGCGGAGGACGTCCGCGAGCTCCGCCGCCTTCGCGTACGAGATGCGCGTGGTGAGGCTGGCCAGGTCGCCGGCCAGGGCACGCTCCTCCGCGAGCTTGCGGCGCTGCTGCTCCTCGTTCTGAAGGGCGGCCAGGGGGGCGATGCGGATGACGTTGCCCTCCAGCGTGTAGCCGAGGCCGTTGGCCTTCAGGATGAGGTCCAGCGCCTGATCCCAGGGCACCTCGTTGAGCTTGAGGGTGACCTTCCCGCTGACGCCCGGGTTCACCACGATGTTGAGGCCGCTGATGTCGGCGAAGAGCCGGAAGATGTCCTGCAGGTCGCCGTCCTTGAAGTCCAGGCTGATCGGGTGGCCCGTGTAGGCCTTTTCCCCGGGGTTGAGGGTCACGGGCTGGAACTCCGCCGGACGCTCCGGGGCCGGGGGCGCGGCCTGGGGATCGGGAAGCACGGGTAGCGGCGCCGGCGCCGGCCCGGGCAGGATCTGCACGGGCATCGACGCTTCCGGCATCGCGGCCGCGGCGTCCGCCTCGGGCTTGAGGGCGGCCAGGGGAGCCGCGGTCGGGACCGCGCCTTCGCCGAAGAGGATCTTCACGCCGTCCGCCCCGTCGACGATGCGGTAGGGGGCGCGGGCGGAGAGGTCCAGCACCATGCGCGCGATGCGGGGAGAGGCGGCGCTGAACTGGGCGAGGCGCACCTTGCGCACGGGACCCTTGTTGACGTCGAGGGACCGCACGTTCGCGCGGCTCATCACGTCCTTGAAGTCGATGACAAGACGGTCCGGGTTGCCCAGGAAGAAGTCCTGGTACTTGAGGGCGCCGTCCGCCTTGACGTCGAAGCTCAGGCGGCCGTCGTCATCGCCCTGGCTGAGGGCGACGATGCGCGACGCCGGATGCCGGTCCGCGCGCGGCGCGGCCGGCGCTTCGATCACGGCCGTCGTGGGCGCGGGCTGCCGCTTGCGGGGCGTGATCACGATCGCGCTCTCTATCGGCTTGGACGTGTCCGCCACCTTCGGCGTTACCGCATCCGGCGGCTCGATCGGCTCGGCGGCCTTGGCCGCGGCCGGAGGAGCGGGGGCAGGCTCGGCCGCCGCCGTGCGCGTCGCCGGGGCATTGGCCGAGGCCGCGTCCGCGCCTCGCTCGAACACGAGGTTCAGCGTCGTGTCCTTGGAGAAGATCTGGTAGGGGACGAGGCTGGCCAGACGGACCTCGACCCGGGCCAGGTTCCGCCCGTCCGCGCGCACCATGCTGGTCACGCGCACGGACTCGACCTCGCGCGTGCCGACGGCGATCCTCGAGGGGACCTTCGAGGGGTCTACCTCCGGGATGTCGACCACCAGCGTGAGCGGGTCGGGGCTGTAGTAGGTGTAGGCGACGGGACCCGTGCACGCCACGACCAGCCGGGTCGAGTGCGAGTTGGAGTCCTGCCGGATCTCGGTGATGGCGGCGGTGTCGGCGGCGGCGCTCCCCGCGAGGAGCGACGCCAGGATCACCAGCGACGCGCCCGCCAGCTTGGCTCTCATTGCCTGCCCTCCTCGGACGGATACAGGGTCTTCTTGACGTCCCGGCTTCTCACACTCGAGAGCGGATCCGTCACCTCTTGCCGGAAAGTCACGGTCGAGGCATCGATGGCGGTGATGACCCCGTCAAACAACCGCTGACCGACCTTCACGAAATAGGACTTGCCGTCGGTGCCCAGGAGCATCGCCGTGAAGCCCTTGGAATCCTTCACGATTCCCTTCAGGGCGACTTCCTGGATCAAGAACCCTTCCATGCCCGGCCGCCTCTTGCCGGGCCCGGATTCGGATACGGGCTTCAGAAGGCTCACGAAGGGGTCGCGGCGGCCCTGGGCCGTGTAGGCGTAGGACCCGGGCGCGGGCGCGATCTCCTGGTCGATCCGGTTCTTCACCACGTCCGGCGAGATCGGCGAAGGCGAAGCCTCGGGCGCCGGCGCCTGGGCGGCGGCCATCGTCGCCGCCAGCAGCAGGGCGGTCCCCGCCAGGGTGGCCTTCATGGCTGCGCTCCTCATCGGGGCGCCCCTGCCGGCTTGGGCGGGCCCGGCGGCGCTTCGATGTAGACGAAGGTGGTCGCGGTGTTGCCGACGGTGATGGTCTGGCTCGCCGTCTGGGCGCCCATCGCCGTGATCTTGATGTTGTTGACGTTCACGAGGCGCGGCAGCCGCGAGACCTTGTCGAAGAAGAGGGCGAGGTTGTGGTAGTTGCCCACCAGCCCCATCGCGATCGGCCACTCCTGGTAGAACTCCTTGTTCACGGTCGGACCGGGAGTGAAGTTGTTGATGGTCAGGTTGGACTGGGCGGCCAGGGCCTGCACCTTGCGCATCAGGTCCGGGGTCTCCTTGGCCGGCGGGAGGATGCTCTTCAGGGTCTCGAGCTTCTTCTCCAGGAGGGCGACCTCGCGCTGGAACTCGCCGAGCTTCTGCGCCGTGACCTCGAGGGCCCGGATCTCCTTGTTCAGGGCCTCGAGCTTGGCCGTCTTCTCGTCGCGCTCGACGGTGGCGTCGGACCAGTAGAGGTACCAGAACAGGCCGCCGATGAGCACGGCGAGGGCGGCGGAGACGCCGAGCTGCCCTCCCAGCGAAAGCTTCGTATAGGCGTTGTCGGCCATTGCCTCTCCTCGCCTATCTCGGCGCGGGGGCAGGGGCCCCCGCCGCCGGACTTGCGCCGGGAATGGGCCGCGTGGCGTTCTGCTGCTGCTTGATGGTGGCCTCGGGGTTGCTGAACGAGGCCTGCAGCGCGAACGTCACGAGGCTGTTGGCTTCGGTGCTCGACACCAGGTTCACGTCGGGGAACCAGCACAGGGAGCGGTCGAGGGGGTTCGCCTTGCCGCATCCGTACTGGTCCGCGCCCGCCGCCTGCAGGGCGGTGATGAAGTCGGCGACCGACGTGAGGCTGTTGCTCTGGCCACCGAGCCGGATCTGGTTCCCGGTCTGGTCGAGGGTGGTCAGCCACACGAAGTCGGGAAGCGCCTTCGACAGCTCGTCGAGGAGGTGCACGGGACCCTGCTGCTCGGCCTGAAGCCGGTAGATGAGGTCCACCTTCCGCTGGAACGTGGCCCGCTTCTGCTCGAGCTCGTCCACCTGCTTCTTGATGGCCTGCAGCTCCCGCTGGCGCTGCTCGGCGGCGACGATCTTGCTGTCGAGCTCCCGGATCTGGCCCGCCATATAGAGGTAGAGGGCCAGGCAGGCGAGAACGGCGCCGCCCGCGAAGACGGTGAGCAGGAGATACGCCTGCACGGAGCCGGGAGTGGAGGGGACGCCGGCGGCCTTCTTCTTCTTGGTAGGCCGGTCCGCGGCGAGGAGATTGATCCGGATCATCGGTCGCCCACCTTTCGGGCAGCCAGACCGACCGCGATGGCAGCGCTAGGGCCGATCTCGTTGATGAACTCGGGATCGAAGTCCCTCGGGTTGTAGGTGATGTTGTTGAAGGGGTTCATGATCTCGACCCCCGCCTCGAACCGGTCCGCCAGCAGCTCCTGGAGCCCGTGAACCTTGCTCGTGCCGCCGGCGAGGAAGATGCGGTCGATACGGTCCTCCGAGGACGTCGCCTTGAAGAAATCGAAGGTCTTCTGGATCTCGAGGGCGATGTTCTCGGATACCGCCTGGAGGATCGGCGAGAGGTTTTCCGGCGCGGCGCCCTCCACGCGCGAGCCGCGCTTCAAGGCCTCCGCCTGGTCGAAGGAGAGGTTGAGGTCCTTCTGGATGGCGTCGGTGTACTGGTTGCCGCCCACCGCGATGTCGCGATTGAAGATCGACGTGGGCCCCTTGATGATGTTGATGTTCATGATCGACGCTCCCACGTTGAGGAGCGCGATCACGCGGCCGGGGTCGATCCCGTAGTTGATCTCGTAGGCGTTCTGCAGCGCGAAGACGTCCACGTCCACCATCGCGGGGTTCTTCCCCGCCTGGCTGATGGCCGAGGTGTAGTCGCTGATCTTGTCCTTCTTGACCGCGACGAGGAGGACGTCCATGTTGCCGCCGCCGCCGGAGCCCTCGATCACCTCGTAGTCCAGGGCGACGTCCTGGATGTCGAAGGGGATGTACTGCTCCGCTTCCCAGTGGATGGACTCGGCCAGCTCCTCCGGGCTCATCTGCGGGAGCGAGATCTTCTTGACGATGACCGCGTTGCCCGAGACGCTCGTGGCGACGTCGCTCGTCTTGATCTTCTGGGAGGTGAAGAGCCGCTGGATCGCGTCGATGACGGCGCCGGAGTCCATGATCGCGCCGTCGACGATCGCTTCCGGTGGAAGCGCCTCCATCCCGATGTTGACGAGCTGGTGCTCGGCTCCGCCCTTGCCGCCGGACTTGAGCTCGACGGCCTTGACGGCCGAGGACCCGATGTCGAGTCCGACCAGCCCTTTCTTCTTGCCGAACAAAGCCACGAGTTCTCCTCGCGCTAGCGACGGCGCCAGATCCCGGCCAGCCCCACCCGCCTGCGATGTCGCCTCGAAACGGAACCGAGCCGACGTACTACTTTACGCAAAATAGTTAAAGTGCTGGTTGAAGCTAGCAAAGGAGTTTCTACCTGTCAAGGAAAAAATGAGCACGCGTCCAGTAAGTTGTGACGGGGACTAGCTCTCTTCGCTTTGGGTCGTTCGCCCAATCGCGTGGGCGCGCGTCGCGACGGCGCGGAAACCGGTCGCGTAACTCATGAATACCGTGTCACTTGAGAGCCAGGTTTCCTCAGAAGCGGATCTTGACGTCGGGATCGTCCTTGGCGTGGATCGTGTCGATGAACCGGACCTGATGTGGCATGGTCGTCATGACCAGAGTGTGCGTCCGCGTGCCGTCTCCGAAGAACCGGACGCCGCGAAGCAAGGCGCCATCCGTGACACCCGCGGCCGCGAAGATGATGCTCTTGCCCGGGGCGAGGTCTTCCGTCCGATAGACCCGCTCGATGTCCGGAATCCCCATCCGCTTGAGCCGCTCGCGGTCCGACTCCTTGGTGAGGACCAGCTTGGCCTGGATCTCGCCGTTGAGGCAGCGCATCGCGGCGGCGGTGAGCACGCCTTCGGGCGCACCGCCGGTCCCCATCACCGCGTGCACTCCGGTCCCCACCACGGCGGCGGAGATCCCGGCCGAGAGGTCGCCGTCACCAATAAGGCGGATGCGCGCGCCCGCTTTTCGGATATCGGCGATGAGCCGTTCGTGGCGAGGACGGTCGAGCACGATCACCACGAGGTCGTGCACCTCGCGGTCGAGCGACTTGGCGATGACCTTCAGGTTGTCCTCGACGGGGGCGTTGATGTCGACCTTGCCCTTGGAGGACGGGCCGACCACCAGCTTCTCCATGTAGATGTCGGGCGCATGGAGCAGGCCGCCCTTCTCGGAGGCGGCCAGCACCGCGATCGCGTTGGGGGCGCCGGTGGCGCAGAGGTTGGTGCCCTCCAGGGGATCGACGGCGATGTCCACCGGATAGCCGCCCTTGCCGACCTTCTCCCCGACGTAGAGCATGGGCGCCTCGTCGCGCTCGCCCTCGCCGATCACGATGGTGCCGTCGATGTCGACGGACTCCATCTCCTTGCGCATCGCGTCCACGGCCACCTGGTCCGCGTATTTGCGGTCGCCCTGGCCCATGGTGCGGGCGGCCGCTATGGCGGCCCGCTCCACCACCCTCACGAACTCCAGAAAGAGGTCGTCGCGATGCATCGAGTGCTCCTGGTTCTTTCTCTTCTATCTCAGGGGGGGCACTTGCGTTGTTCCGGGATGGCGCTGCGCGGCCCCCCCTGAAACCCCCCTCGCGCGCCGCCGCGCTCCGCGCGCCGTCACGCTCTCTTGTAGGGCGGCAGCTCGACGCGCCGCGGCTTGTCCTGGCGGAGGCCGAGGGCGTAGTCGGCTTGCATGACCTTGTGGATCTCGCGGGTGCCTTCGTAGATGACGGCGGCCTTGCAGTTCCGGTAGAAGCGGCCCACCGGGTATTCGTCCGAGTAGCCGTTCCCGCCGTGGATCTGCACCGCGTCCGAGGCCGCGCGCTCGCTCTGAACGGTCGCGAACCACTTGGCCAGCGAGGTCTCGCGGGTGTTGCGCTTGCCCTCGTTCTTCAGCCAGCCCGCCCGCAGCCAGAGGAGGCGCGCCGCGTCGTAGTCCGAGACCATCTGCGCGATCATCTCCTTCACGAGCTGGTGCTCGCCGATGGGCACGCCGAAGGTCTTGCGCTCGTTCGCGTATTTGACGGAAGCGTCCAGGCAGGCGCGAATGAGGCCGGTCGCCCCCGCCGCCACCGTGTAGCGGCCGTTCTCCAGCGCGAACATGGCGACGCGGAAGCCCTCGCCCTCCGCGCCCACCCGGTTCTCCACCGGCACCTCGACGTCCTGCATGGAGAAGCCCCCCGTGTTCCCGGCGAGGATCCCCCACTTCTCCTTGATCGAATACGAGCTGAACCCCTTGAAGGCGCGCTCCACGATGAAGGCGCTGAGCCCGCTGTGGTCGCGGTTCTTCTTCTTCTCGAGGTCCGTCCAGGCGATGACGAGGAAGTGATCGGCCACGTCCGCCAGCGAGATCCAGACCTTCTCGCCGTTCAGGACGTAGCGGTCGCCCTTCTTGACCGCGGTGGACTGGATGCCCACGGCATCGGACCCCGCGTTGGGCTCGGTGAGCCCATAGGTGGCGATCTTCTTCCCCTGGGCCTGGGGCACCAGGTACTTCTTCTTCTGCTCCTCCGTGCCCCAGCACATGAGGGTCATGCTGTTGAGCCCGACGTGCACGGACATGATCACGCGGAGGTGCGTGTCCACGTATTCGAGCTCCTCGGACACGAGGCCGAGGCTGATGTAGTCCATGCCCGCCCCGCCGTACTCCTCGGGGATGCAGATGCCGAGCAGCTGCAGGTCGGCCATCCCCTGGAGGAACTTGCGCTCGAATCGGTGCTCGCGGTCGAGGTCGTGGATCTTCGGCGCCACCTCGGCGCCCGCCCACTCGCGCACGGTGCGCTCGACTTCCCTGTGCTCGTCGGCGAGGTCGAAGGAGATCATGACGTCACATCCATCAGCGGTCCTTCCAGACGGGCTTGCGCTTGGCCATGACCGCCTTGAGCCCTTCCTCCGCGTCCTCGGAGGCCATGAGCTGGTTGAGGTAGATGTCCTCCGCGTGGCGCACGGCCTCCGCGAAGGGCAGGTCGAGGCCGCCGCTCATGGCCCGGCGCGCGCTCTGCAGGACCACGGCCGACCCGTCCTGGAAGCGCTGGACGAGCGCCGCCACCTCGGCCTCCAGGCGGTCGTCGGGGATCGCGCGCGTGATGAGGCCGTAGCGCTCGGCGTCGGCCGCGGTCATGCTCTGCGCGCCCAGCAGCATCTCGAAGGCCTTCTTGCGCCCGACCAGACGCGGCAGGAGGGCGGCGGCCACGGGGTTGAACACGCCGCCCTTCACCTCGGGGTGCCCGAACTTCGCGCTGGCCGCGGCGTAGACGATGTCGCAGGCGGCCGCGAGCAGGCTCCCCGCGCCCAGGGCCGGGCCCGCCACCACCGCCAGCGTGGGCTTGTCCGTCTTGGCCAGGTTCTCGAAGATCTTGTGGAACTCCTCGAGCATGATGTACGCGCGGTCGCCGAGGTGGTCGCCGAGCTCGAAGCCGGGTGAGAAGTACTTGCCGGCCGCGGAGAACACGACGAGCTTGACCTCGCGCTGGTACTCCAGCGACTCGAGGGCGGCATTGATCTCCCGCATCGAGTCGATGGAGAGGACGTTGGCGGGCGGGCGGTCGAGGGTGAGGCGGGCGACGCCCTGGACGGTCTCGAACCGGAGGGTCGTGTAGGCGACGGCCCGCGGCGCGGTGTAGGCGTCGTCGTCGACGTTTTCGGTATCGCCCATGTTCAGACGGCCTCGAAGGCCGCGGCCAGCCCCATGCCGCCGCTGATGCAGAGAGCGGCCAGCCCGCGCTTCACGCGCCGGCGGGCCATCTCGTGCAGGAGGGTCACCGCGATGCGGACGCCCGTCGCGCCGATGGGATGGCCGAGCGCGATGGCGCCGCCGTTGACGTTGATCTTCTCCGGATCGAAGCGAAGCTCGCGGTCGCAGGCCAGGACCTGGGCCGCGAACGCCTCGTTGACCTCGACGAGGTCGAAGTCCTCCAGCCGGAGCCGGGTCTTCTCGAGCAGGCGGCGCACCGCGGGGACGACGCCGATGCCCATCACGTGGGGATCGACGCCGGCGGCGGCCACGCCCAGGACCCGCGCCATCGGCCGCACGCCCAGCTGCGCCGCGCGATCCGCGTCCAGGACGACCATGGCCGCCGCGCCGTCGGTGATGCCCGAGGAGTTCCCGGCGGTGACCGTGCCGTCCGTCTCCTTGAACACCGTGGGCAGCCTGGCCAGGGAGGCGACGGTCGTTTCGGCGCGGGGATGCTCGTCCCGCGACACCTCGATCTCGCCGCCGCGCGCAGGCACCTTCATGGGCACGACCTCCGCGCGAAAGCGCCCGTCCTCCCAGGCGCGGGTCGCGCGCTGCTGGCTGCGCAGGGCGAAGGCGTCCTGCTCCTCGCGCGGGATCCGGTATTGGACGGCGAGGGTCTCCGCCGTCTCTCCCATGACCTGCTCCGCGAGCGGACACAGGAAGCC
>Ga0207662_10001132_pt1 | contig 12561 bp, 14 predicted proteins | sample KBSS33LmetaG_FD_184338 | JGI IMG/M metagenome (GOLD analysis project Ga0207662, IMG submission 184338) | Switchgrass rhizosphere microbial communities from Kellogg Biological Station, Michigan, USA - KBS S3-3L metaG (SPAdes) (version 2) | ecosystem: Host-associated > Plants > Roots >... | reverse complement strand
CGTCGCCGTGGCCGTGCATCTGCTCGCCGCCGTCTTCATCATCCTCAGCGGGGCGATCCAACTGGTCCCACAGGTCCGGCACCGCGCCCCCTCCTTTCATCGCTGGAACGGCCGGCTCTACATGCTGGCCGCTTTCGCGGTCAGCCTGGCCGGCCTGCACATGCTGTGGGTCCGCGGGAGCGTGAACGACCTCACGCAAAGGCTCGGAATCAGCCTCAACGCCGTGCTGATCATGCTCAGCGCCGCCATGGCCCTGCGGTCCGCGCTCGCGCGCGATTTCGAGACACATCGCCGATGGGCGCTTCGCTTGTTCCTGGTGGTGAGTGGCGTGTGGTTCGTCCGCGTCGGAATGACGCTGTCGTTCCTCCTGTTCAAGGGTCCGGTCGGCTTCGATCCGCGGACGGGCCAGGGGCCCTTCATCACCTTCCTGGTCTACGGCTCGTACCTCATCCCGCTGGCCGTACTGGAGCTCTATTTGCGCGCCGAGCGATCCGGTGCCACTGGACGCATCGCCATGGCCTCCGCCCTCCTGTTCCTGACCGTCGCCATGGGTGCGGGAATCGTCGGAGCCACCGTCGGGTCCTGGGTGCCCCGCATCAAGGCCGCCTACGACGGCCGCAAATCGATCGGCCAGACGCTCGCGGCCACCATCGCGTCCCAGGGCATCGACGCGGCCGTGGGCCAGTACCACCAGCTCGAGGCCGCGCAGCCCGCCGCCTACAACTTCGACCAGCGCGAGCTGAACTCCCTCGGTTACGAGCTCATTCGCGACCGCCGGTTAAAGGAAGCCATCCGCGTATTCGCGCTGAACGTCGAGGCCTATCCGCGCTCGAGCAACGCCTACGACAGCCTCGGGGAGGCCTACATGGCCGACGGCGACAAGGCGCAAGCCATTGCCAACTACAAGATCGCCCTCTTCCTGGACGCGGCCAACCGCAGCTCGGCCGAAGCTCTCCAGAAGCTCGGCGTACCCCGCCAACCGCCTTCGCCGAAATAGACGACCGCAATATTCGCCAAGATCGCCTTCCGGGAGTGCTCTACGCTGACCCCAGGCAAGGAGGTCGGCATCTTGGGTACCCCGGCGCAGGCGAACCTGTTCACGAGCAGAGGCGCGATCTCGGTCGACGCCGGCTTCCACACCGCGACGCGGACGCCGCTCGATCCTCGTTCCTGGGTCGAGATCGTGCCCTTCTGGCTCTCCGGCGCGGACGCGTTGTTCACGCGCCTGCGCACCGAGGTGCCCTGGAAGGAGCACTACCGGCGGCTCTTCGACAAGACTTTCCTGGAGCCGCGGCTGACCGCGGAGTACGGGCGAATGCAGGACGCACCGCCGCCCCTGGCCGAGATGGCGGACGTCCTTTCGAGACACTACCGCGTCCGCTACGACAGCCTGTGGTTGAACCTCTACCGCGACGGAAGCGACAGCACGGGCTGGCACCGCGACCGGTTCTCGTGCCGCCAGCCCGAATGCATCGTCCCCGTGCTCACGCTCGGGGTCACGCGGCGATTCCTGATCAAGCCGCGGCAGGGCGGCGCGTCCGTCGGCTTCTCCCCCGCCTCGGGGGACCTCGTCGTGATGGGCGGCCGCTGCCAGCAGGACTGGGTCCACGGCGTGCCCAAGACTCCGGGCACGCGGGAGGCCAGGATCAGCGTCAACTTCCAGAGCAGCGCGCAAGCGCGACGGCGGGCGTCATAGAATTCCGGCCATGGCCGGCGACTCGTCCGGCTCGGCCCCCGCTTCCGGCGTCGCCGAGTCCTTCCTCAGCATCCACGCCGTGCGGATCTTCGTGCACGACCTCGACCGCAGCCTCCACTTCTATCTCGACCAGCTCGGCTTCCGGCTCGTCATCGACACGCGGCTGCAGTCCGGCGAGCGCTGGGTGGCCGTGTCGCCGCCCGACGGCGACACCATCCTGACCCTCGTCGCCCCGCGGCCGAAGTCGGTCGAGCACAAGCTCATCGGCCGCGCGACGCAGGTCGTCCTCATCACCGCCGACGTGATGGGCCGGTTCCACGACTGGTCCCGGAAGGGAGTCCGCTTCCTGACCTCGCCGCGGCTGCGGCGCATCAAATACGAGCCGGCCCCCGCCGCGCCCACGAAGACCCCGCGGCTCCTGGGCGAAGAGGCGCCGGTCTGGGGCAGCGTCTCCGCGCGCTTCCGCGACGTGGACGGGAACACCTTCTCCCTCGTCAGCTTCGACGAAGTGACGCATGCCGTGGAGGCGGGCCGCCGCGCCTTGGCCGAGAGGCTCGAAGCGGAGCGGCGCGCCGCGCACGAGCTCACGATCGCGCGGCAGGTCCAGGCCCGGCTCTTCCCGCAGTCCCGGCCCGCGCTGGGCTCACTCGACTACGCGGGCGTCTGCTTCCCCGCCCACGCCGTAGGCGGCGACTACTACGACTTCCTGACCCTCGGACCCGATCGCCTGGGTCTCGTCATCGGGGACGTGATGGGCAAGGGCATGGCCGCCGCCCTCCTCATGGCGAACCTCCAGGCCAACCTGCGCAGCCAGGTCGCGTTCGCCGTCGACACGGGGCGCCTGCTCCAGTCCGTCAACCACCTCTTCTGCGAGAACTCGCCGGAGGGCGCGTTCGCGAGCCTCTTCTTCGCGGACTACCACGACGCGACGGGCGCGCTGCGCTACGTGAACTGCGGCCACCTCTGCGCGCTCGTGTTGCGGCGCGACGGGACCCTCGACCGCCTGGCCGCGACCTCGACCGTCCTCGGACTCTTCCGGCAATGGGAGTGCTCGGTCGGCGAGTCGCGCCTGGATCCCGACGACCTCCTGGCCCTCTACACCGACGGCGTGACGGAAGCGTTCGACGACGCGGGCGAGGAGTTCGGCGAGGAGCGTCTCGTGGACGCGCTGCGCCGCCACGGAGACCGGACTCCGGAGGCCCTGCTGACGTTTCTCGTGGACGAGGTCCGCTCGTTCAGCCCGCACGAGCAGCACGACGACCTCACGCTGATCGTGGCCCGGCGCCGCGGCGGCGGGGCGCGGGTAGCGACGGCGTAGGCGGACATGGCGACTCAGGCCGACGTCCGCCGCATCGCGCTCACCCTGCCCGGGACGACGGAAGGCACGGAGCGGTTCGCCTTCAGTGTCGAGAACAAGGGCAAGCAGAAGGGCTTCGTGTGGGTGTGGCTGGAGCGGAAGGACCCGAAGAAGGCACGGACGCCCTGCCCCACCGTGCTGGCCGTGCGCGTCCGTGACCAGGCCGAGAAGGCGACCCTGCTCGCCGGCGATCCCGACGTGTTCTTCACCGAGCCGCACTACAACGGCTTCCCCGCCGTGCTCGTCCGCCTGCCCAAGGTGCCCCGGGCCCTGCTGCGCAAGCTCATCGTGGACGCCTGGCGCTGCCAGGCCCCGCGGAAGCTCGTGGAGGAGTTCGAGCGCTAGAATCGTTCATGCCGTTCCGGTCCCACGTCCTTGCCGCCGCCCTCGTCCTCATCGCGTGCGGGTCGCACACCCCGGCCGCGCCCGGTCAAGAGCCCGCGCCCACCCCGGCCCCGACGCCCGTCCCCGCGCCCACGCCCAGCACGCCGCGCGTCGCCTGTGGAATCGGCGCCGGTACGGGGGACGGGCTCGAGGAGCATTGCCCGCGCACGTCTCCCGTCTTCTTGAGCGAGGTCGATGCCGCCATCAACCGCGTCGTGGAGCGCCACCCGGAGCTGGTGGATCGCGATCGCCGCGCCGGAGCGGGCGGCTTCTTCGTGCAGGACATCGACGGGCTGTTCGACGAGGTCGTGAAGGAGATCGCCGACGGCTCGCACCTCTGCGCCGTCGTGGACGCGGACCTCGAGATCGCGGTCAAGCGGACGAACGACATGAGCGAGCAGTACAAGCTGATGTGGTCGTCCGGGTACCTCCGGAGAGGCGACTCTTCCTACCGCGCCACCTGCACGCCGGCGTGGTTCTGAGCGCCCTCAGCGCACGCGCTTCTCGTACCGGCGAGAGGGGACGGGGATCGTGCCACCCCTGATCTCCGCGCCGTAGTCGAAACCGCCGGCATCGCGCCATCCGCTCTTCTCGTAGAAACGCCGGGCGCGAGCGTTGCCGGCCACGACCGCCAGCCAGGCCGTGTCGTACCGCTCCGCGATGACCTGCTCGGCATGCCTCAGCAGCATGTTGGCCACGCCGCCGCCGCGCGCGCTCGCGGCCACGTAGACCTGCTCCGCCTCGTCGTCGTGCACGGTCACGAAGCCCACGACGGTCGCGCCGATCGTGGCCACGGTCGTGGTCGGAATGCGTGGCGGGACGCGCTCGCGGAAGTGGACGAGCCCGCGGTGCGGAAGGAGGGCGTCGGGAACGTGACCCAGATGCCCGTCCCGCCAGCCCTGGTGCCAGACCTCGGCGATGGCGTCGACGTCGTCGGCGACGGCGGGGCGCAGCGTCACCCCGGGATTGGAATCCTGCATCGTGATCGAACCTCGCGTTGCCCAAAGTATCGCAGGAGGTGCGTATAGTGGTTTGAATGGAGGATCGATGGCACTGACCCCGCCCGTGCCACCCCGTCTCCCCCCCTGGGCCGTCAGTGTCCTCGCCGTGATCGCCGCGACCGGGCTCGGCCGGCTCCTGGCGCCCTGGGCCGGCGCCGAGTCAGCGTACCTGCTCTTCACGATTGCGGTCGTGATCAGTGCCCGCCATGGCGGTCTGTGGTCGGGTCTGAGCGCCACGGTGTTCGGAGGCGTCCTCGTGCTGGGCCTCTTCGTGACCACGCCCCCCACTCCCGCGCAGTGGTGGCAGCTCGTCGTCTTCCTGGCCGTCGGGGCCGCCCTCTCCTGGCTCACCCAGAGCCTGGCCGGCCGTGCCGCGGTCGGGCTCAGCCACGCGAGCGAACGGGAACGCCTCGAGGCCGAGCTCGCCGAAGCGCAACGCCGCGCGATCGAGCTGCAGCGCGACGGCGACAGCCTGCGGGAGGCCGGCCGTCTCAAGGACGCCTTCCTGGCCACCGTCGCGCACGAGCTGCGCACTCCCCTCAGCGCCATGCTCGGGTGGGCGCACGTGCTCCGCGACGAGAAGGTGGACGAGACGACGTCCACCCGCGCCCTCGACGCGATCCTGCGGAACGCGCGCGCGCAGATGCGCCTGATCACCGATCTCCTGGACGTCTCCCGGATCGTGGCCGGGACCATGCGCGTGGAGATGCAGTCGGTGGAGCCGGTGTCCGTGATCCGGGCCGCGCTGGAGACCGTCCGTCCGCTGGCGGAGGCCAAGGGCGTCACCCTCACCTCGAACGTGGACGCGGAGGCCGGCCCCGTGACGGGAGATCCCGCCCGGCTTCAGCAGGTCCTCTGGAACCTGCTCACGAACGCGATCAAGTTCACGCCGGCGGGCGGCTCGGTGTCCGTGCGCGTCCAGGCCGCGGAGGGCCAGGTGGTGGTGACGGTGGAGGACACGGGCCCCGGCATTCCGCCCGCGTTCCTGCCCCACGTGTTCGAGCGGTTCCGCCAGGCCGCGGGCGAGGTCAACCGCGGAAAGGGCGGCCTCGGGCTGGGCATGGCCATCGCGCGCAAGGTCGTCGAGCTGCACGAGGGCACCATCACCGCCGCCAACCGCGATCCCGGTCCGGGGGCCGTCTTCACCGTGCGCCTGCCCATCAAGGCGTTGCGCCCGGGCGAGGCGCGCCCGGCCACACGGGTCCCCGCCACCGCGGACCTGGACTCGATCGGCGGCCGCATACCCTCGCTCGAGGGCCTGGCGGTCCTCGTGATGGACGCGGACGAAGCGCGCGAGACCGTGGTGACGATTCTCCAGAAGCGCGGCGCGCGCGTGACCGCGCTGTCTTCGGTCCAGGAGGCGTTCGCGGTCCTGGCCGAGCAGCGTCCCGACGTCCTGCTCCTCGATCTCGAGCTGGGTGACGCGGACGAGGACTCCCTCATCCAGAAGATACGCGCCTTGCCGGCGGAGGAAGGGGGCACGACACCGGCGGCCGCCCTCGCCGCCTTCGGGGCGGGCGACCGCACGCGCGCGCTGCTCTCCGGCTTCCAGCTCCAGCTCGCGAAGCCCGTGCGGCCCGCCGAGCTGGTGGCGGCGGTCGCGAACCTGGCCGGCCGCACGCGTCCGGCCCCGCAGCCCCAGGAAGCGCAGGCCTAGCCTCGCTCGCCCTCCTCGTTTTCACGCTGGCCGCGGCGGCGCCTCCCGCGGACTGCGATCCGGCGCGGGCGCGCGTCAGCACCGCGGCGGCACCCCAAGGCGGGGTCGTTCTGCTCGAGATGGAAACGGAGGCCGGGGCCCGCGAGCCGGCGGCAACATGGCAGGGGAAGGCGCTGTTCTTCTGGCGCGACGACGCGCAGGGCCCCTGGCGCGCCCTCGTCGGCATCGATCTCGACCAGCGGCCCGGGGACGCGCGGATCGTCGTCCAGCGCGGCCTCGGCGCCGCGTGCGGGGTCGTCGTCTCCGTCAAGGCGGGGACGTTCGAGGAGGACCGCTTGACCGTGCCGCAGCGCTTCGTCGAGCTGAGCCCGGCCGATCAAGCGCGCGCGGCGCGGGAGGCCTCGCAGCTCGCCGCCGTCTTCCGGGCCCGCACCGCGGAGCGGCTCTGGCAGGGCACATTCCAGGTCCCGATCGAAGACGGCCGGCGTTCGTCGAGCTTCGGCCGCCGCCGGATCCTGAACGGCCAGCCGCGCTCACCGCATACGGGCGTGGACCTCGGCGCACCGTCGGGCACGCCCATCCACGCCATGCAGCGGGGACGCGTCGTGCTGGACGCGGACCTCTTCTTCTCCGGACGCACGATCGTCCTCGACCACGGCCTGGGCGTCTTCAGCCTGTACGGCCACCTGAGCGAATCACGAGTGCAACCGGACCGAGTGGTGGACGCCGGCGAGGTGATCGGGCTCGTCGGCGCCACCGGGCGCGTGACGGCGCCTCATCTCCATTGGGCGGTGCGGATCGGTGACGCGCGCGTCGACGGCCTCGACCTGGTGCACCTGACCCCGCCGTAGCGGAGGCGCCGTCGACCGCTACGGGTAGAAATGGACGAACGCCGAGAAGCCGTCCATGTACTCGGGGGACACGGCCTCGCGATCCCGCCGTCGCCAGCGCGCCTGGAGCTCCAGATGCGGGCGCGGGAACCAGCGCAGCCCCGCTCCGTAGGTGTGGCTCAAGCGGCCGGGTGGTCCGCGGTGGCCGCGCGTCATCTCGTCGGTCAGCAGGACGTAGAGCCCTTTCACCGTCTCCCGTGCGAAGCACAGGTTGGTGTCCAGCTCTTCCGAGACGACGGGTTCGACGCCCTCCCTGCGAACGTGTTGCAGATCGGCCTGGGCCAGAAGATAGGCCCGGTGCCCGATGCCGAAGACCGCGGAGAGCCCGGCCGCCTCGCGATCGAGGCCCGGACCGTGCCGGCTCATGTAGCTGAGCCAGACCTTGTTCTTTCCGGCGAAGAACACACCGGCCGTCGCGGCCCCGCCTCTCTCGTTCGGGCCGCCGCCGGCACCGGCGACGATTCCGGTGACCGAAGCGTTGAACCTCTCCGTGATCCAGTTGGCTTCCACGTTGTAGGTGTCGTGGTCGAGGCCCAGGCCCCGGCGCGTAGCGGTCGAGGCGTCGCCGTTCCACACGCCATAGTTCGGGAGGAAACGCCCGGCACGGACGGACAGGTACGGGTTCAAGGTGAGCTGCAGGTAGTGGCGGCGGCTCATCAGGCCGTCGCCCATGGCGCCTCCAGCATCGGCACCGGTGCCGATGGTGGCCACGGCGAGCATCCGTCCGTGGGTGACCGCGCCCTCCAGATCGGCCTGCACGAGCCGGACGGCGCCTCCGTGCGCCTTCGAGAGGGCGAGGTATTCGATGTCGCCGCCGAGGGCGAGCCAGGGCGGCAGTGACGGCTTTCCGTAGGCGAACTCCGGCTCTCGCTCCCCACTCCACGTGCTGAGCAGCTCTCGCGAGAGCTGACGGCCGTACGGAGTGAGGATTCCCCCGCCCGCCACGTTGTAGTGGCACGTGCTGCAGTTGGCGTATCCCCAACGGACGGAGCCGGGGAACGCCAGTGCCATCTGGGCGGAGGCGACGACGAAGATGAGCGAGAGAGGAGCGGTCCGCCTACCTCCTCGCCACGTCACGGGTGAGCCCCACCGCCGCGGAGAACGCAGCCTTCACGTCCACCTTCTCTGCCACGGTGATCCCCATGTATTTCGGCACCCCGACCCCGAAATCGCCGAGGGTGATCGAGAACTGCGCGCTCACGGCGACGCGGGAGTCGGTGCGGCTGACCTTGGCCTGACCGCTGACCGGCTTCTCGACCCCGTGCAGGAGCAGCGTCCCCTCGAAGGGGATGGCCACGGCCCCGAAGGTGGCTCCTTCCGGCAAGCGGCTGATGTCCAGGTGCGAGAGGGTGAGGCGCGCCTGCGGATAGCGATCGACGTGCAGGTACTCCTCCTTCAGGTGGCGGTCCCGCAGGCTGATGCCCGTCTGCAGGCTGGCCAGGTCCACGGCGACGGAGCCGGTGACGTCGTGATCGGTGACGGTGAGGGTCCCAGCCGGCCCGGTGCCTTTGCCGTGGATCTTCAAGGCGCTGGGCCAGCCGGTGGCGACGAACTCGACGCTTCCGGCGTCGGTCTGCAACTCGAGGCATACGGGCGACGGCTTCAGGGAAACGGGATCGGCCGGCCCGGGGCCGACCCAAAGGAATCCCGCGAGAGCAAAAAGCGTGGAGGGACGCTTCATGGCTCACACTCCTTCAGTGCTCTTACGACCAGAGAATCTGCGCCCCTCGCCGCCGGCAGAGGATCGTCAGACCGAGTGCGCCGGCGCGGGCGAATTCAGGGGCTCCGCAGGACGATCAGGGAGGGAGGTTCAGCGCGGAGCACGTGCGGCCGTCACGCGGCCGCTAGACGCTTGTATCCGAATGGGCAGCGGCGTTGCAAACTAAAAATGCACGCTGTGAGCGTGCTTACACGCAGGAAGTCGCCTTCCCGAAGGACATGCCGACACTTCCACGTCGCGACGCGCGCGCCAGTCTCTTCGCGCGGGCATCGCGCCCACGTCCTACGCCATCAAGAAACGAGGATGGCCGTCGCCGCGCCGGGGGCGGCCTGGGGCCTTTGTTCGAGAAGAATGCGCACGGCGACGGCGATGCGTTCCATGGCGCGCGCCACCGCGGTGGCGACGTCGCCGGCCGTCTCCCCGGTGGCGATGCCCCCGCCCGGCAGCAGATCGACCCTCACGTAGCAGGTGCAGACCCCCGCCCCTCCCGCCTCTCCATAGAGACGGACGTGGACGTGGCCGATGCGCCGGCCCCAGGCGGCCAGGGCGTGGACGATCTGCTGCTCGATCGACGTCCGGAGCGGGCCGTCCAGCTCCACGGCCTGCGCGTGTATCGTCGTCTTCCACACCGGTGCTCCTCCGTTCACGTTCGCCCCTTCCCTCTCCCCTCCGCCCGCCGCACCGTCCGCGGGCCGCCCTTCCGTACGAGGGCCCGGCGGAAGCGGTCCGCGGCCATTCCGATGGCGCGGTACATGTCGGCACCGGCCGCGCTCGCGACGACCTCGCCCGTCTGGGCGAGGCAGCCGCGGATCTGGCACCTCTTGTCCTCACCTCCGCGAGGCCCGTTGAGATCCGACAGGGAGGCCAGGATGGCCGCCGGCCGGTGGCGAACGCGGGAGAGCGACCTCGTGACCTCGCGCTCGACATGAGCGGAGAGGGCCGCGGTCGGACGGAAGCCTCGCGTGCGGATGTCGATCTTCATGCCACCTCCTCTCCCGCCTTTGTAGCCCGTGGCACCAAGTGAGAACAAGTAGAAAAGACGCTCTTGACGTTTCGTCAGAACCTCATGTACACATCCACCCATGGAATGGCTGAACTACCATCACCTCTTCTATTTCTGGAAGGTCGTGCGCGCGGGGAGCATCACGCGCGCCTGCGAGGAGCTGCGCCTGGCCCCGCCCACCATCAGCGCGCAGCTCCGCCGCCTGGAGGACCAGCTGGGCGAAAAGCTGCTGGCCCGGTCGGGCCGGACCCTCGTCCCCACCGAGATGGGGCGCGTCGTCTTCCGCTACGCCGAGGAGATCTTCGGCCTCGGCCTGGAGCTGATGGACGCGGTCAAACAGCGCCCGACGGACCGGCCGCTGCGCCTGGTGGTCGGGGTGGACGACGTGTTGCCCAAGGAGATCGCACATGCGCTGATCGAGCCCGCCCTGGGCGTGCCCAGGGGCGTCCGCCTCCTCTGCCGCGAGGCCAGCCTCGAGCGCCTGGTGGCGGCCCTCGCCCTCCACGAGCTGGACGTCGTTCTCTCCGACGCGCCCGTCACCCCCAGCCTCAACGTCCGCGCCTACAACCATCCGCTCGGCGAGACCCAGGTCTCCTGGGTGGCCACGCCCGCCCTGGCCGCGAAGTACCGGCGCGGCTTCCCGAAGTCGCTGGAGGGCGCGCCCGTCCTCCTCCCCACCGACGACACCGCCCTCCGGCGCGGCATCGATCAGTGGTGCGCCACCCAGGGCATCCGGCCGGTCGTGGTGGGCGAGTTCGAGGACAACGCGCTCCTGCGCGCCTTCGGCCAGAAGGGAGCGGGCGCCTATCCCGCGCCCCGGGTCCGCGAGGGAGACCTGACGCGCTACGGCCTCGCCCCCATCGGCGTGGCCAAGGGGGTCAAGGCACGGTTCTACGCGATCTCGGTGGAGAAGAAGGTGCGCCACCCCGCGGTGGCCGCCATCTACGCCGCGGCCCGCCGGTCGCTCTTCTCGGCCTGAGCGCGATTGTTAGGCCTGGACTAAGATAATCGCGCGATTTTTCTGATTGTCCTCACCATCGTCGCGGGCCTATCCTGGGCCCATGACCACTTCATCCCCGGCGGCCCGCGAGCGGGGCGCCATCTACGTCACGGCGGCGGACCGGAAGCTCCTGCTCGCGCTCCTGGAGGGGCGCCGGCTCTACGGCCGGGAGGACCGCCGGACGCTGGAGGCGCTGGAGGAGGAGCTCGACCGCGCGGTCGTCGTCGACACCGCGGACGTCCCCCCGGACGTCGTCACCGTGGGCTCGCGCGTGCACCTCGTGGACCGGGACTCCGGGGAAGAGCTCCTCTTCACCGTGGTCTTCCCGTCCCGCGCCAACGCGGACGATGGGCGGATCTCCGTGCTGGCCCCTCTCGGAACGGCGGTACTCGGGTACCGCGCCGGCGACCTGATCGAGTGGGACGTGCCGGGCGGGCGGCGGCGCCTGAAGGTGTTGCAGGTCGTCTACCAGCCGGAATCTGCCGCCCGGACCCCCTGACCCGCCCCCGGCTCCGCTCGCACCGCGGGCCGGACCCCGGGGCGCATCAGCGCGAGAGTGAAGCCCCCCGCGCGTAGACGGTGGTCGCGGGCTGGTAGATCTTCCAGTCGAACCAGTATTCCTTCAGCGCCTTCACCTTGGTGAGCTGGCGGCCGGCCAGGGGACCGCTCAGCGCGCGCCCGCTGAAGTCCCACTCGCTTCCCGTCTCCGCATCCAGCAGGCGCAGGGGCTGCGCGCCGGCCTTGGCCATCAGCTCGAGCGTCCGGCCGTCGAGCGTCCGCTCGAACACGCGGATCGACTTCTGGTCGTCGCCGACGACGAGAACGATGGGAACGCCGCCGAGCACGTCGAGGACCGGGGTCTGCGCGCGCAGGCGCGGGAAGGGATAGGCCCTGGCCTTGCCGTTCAACGCCACCCCGACGATGGTCGAGCGCGGCGCCAGCGGATCCGCGCTCGTCACCGGCGTGACGGTGCGGACCCCTTTCATCTGCCGCTCCCAGTCCGCGGACTCGTAGTCGTCCTTCCGCTTGGGATCCGCGCGCAGCACGCGGCCGCCCGGCCGCTCGGACTTCCAGATGCCGAACGAGACCTCGTCGTGCAGTACCGGCGCCAGCCGCCGTCCCTTCAGCGGGCCCTGGATGGCCTCACCCGTCACCTGTTGCCACCACGAGCCCGTCTGCTCGTCGCGCATGATGAAGTTCTGGTTGTTGATCCCCCACAAGCGGAAATCCAACGCCCGCCCGTCGATCGTCCGCTCCCAGACCAGAGCGGTATGACACAGCGTTCAATAGGTGCTGACGACGGGCACACCTCCGACCTTGTCTTCCACGATGTGGTGATACGCCATCTGGCGCACGGGCCAGGCCACGGCGTCTCCGCCGATCTCCACGGCCACGACCATGTCGCGATCCTCGACGAAGTCCACCAGCGTGGCGGGGGCGTAGGTCGGATCGGGCAGCGGATTGAACATCCACTCGAAATGGTTCTGGCGGGCGAACCAGGTCGGGGCCGCACCGAGGGCGGCAAGGAGAACGATCGGCGGCCACTGCCACCAGCGCGTGGCGTTTCGGGCCAGCCGCACGAGGAGAGCGAGGAGCAGGATCGCGCCCACGAGCGTCACGACGGCCGCCTTCTGTCGGAGCTCGAAAGACAGCGCGACGCCCAGCGGTGTCTGGGGCTTGAACGGCATGATCAGGACGACGGGGATGGCCACCCAGACGAACATGGAGGTGGCCACGAGAGTGGCCAGCGCCCACGTCCATCCCATGCCGGCCCTTGCCGGTCTCGAACCGTCAGGCGTGATGTGAGCCATGGTCTCCTTCATCTGATTGCGGAGGCTCGCGACGTTCTCGGG
>Ga0207662_10001123_pt1 | contig 12588 bp, 4 predicted proteins | sample KBSS33LmetaG_FD_184338 | JGI IMG/M metagenome (GOLD analysis project Ga0207662, IMG submission 184338) | Switchgrass rhizosphere microbial communities from Kellogg Biological Station, Michigan, USA - KBS S3-3L metaG (SPAdes) (version 2) | ecosystem: Host-associated > Plants > Roots > Rhizosphere... | reverse complement strand
AAGCTGGCCATGCTGACCCCGGTCGACTCCGTGATTCGTCTGTCGCGCGCGCGTGGCCGGGCCATGGTCTATCCGACGATCGTTCCCGCCGACTCACGGTCGCGCTTGCTGCTGGCGAACCCAAAGGGGCCACATGCCACGCTCGCAGCCCGCGTGTGCGAGGCGCTCGCCGGCCTGTCCATTCCAGCGGCGGCGATTGCCTTGCCGAGCGCTGGCGCGCTCGTCGCCTTCCCTTCCGGCGAGGTGGCGCATCGCCGCGGGGCGCAGGTGGCGATGGACAACACCTATTCCGCGGGCGTGTACTTCGATGCGTTCGCCCACGGGGTGGACGTCGTGACGCAGGCGCTGACCAAGTACATCGGGGGGCACAGCGACCTGCTCCTCGGCTCGGTCACCGTGCGCAACGAAGCGGACTACGAGCGCATCGGGTCGACGATGCAGACGCTCGGGATGGCGGTGTCGCCCGACGAGTGTAGCCTGGCGCTGCGCGGGATGCAGACGCTGGGCGTCCGCCTGTCGGCGCTGGAGCGCTCGACGCTCGAGATCGCGCGGTGGCTGGCCGGTCGCGAGGAGATCGCGACGGTGCTGCATCCCGCGCTGCCGTCGTGCCCGGGACACGAGCTCTGGAAGCGCGACTTCACGGGCTCGACGAGCGTGTTCTCGGTGGAGTTTCGTCCGGAGGTGCGACGCTCGCGCGTACGTGCGTTCGTCGATGCGCTCGAGCTGTTCGAGATCGGCTGGAGCTGGGGCGGCGTGACGAGTCTGGCGGTGCCGGTGAATCCACCGAGAACGGCGTCCGAAGGACGGCGCGCCGGGGCGCTCGTGCGGTTCAACGTCGGATTGGAAGACCCCGCGGACCTGCTGGCGGACCTCGCAGGGGGGTTGCGCTCTCTCGGGCAATGAGCGAGGATCGCAGGCGCGGTTCGGTCCGATTCGTCAGATCGGGCTCCGAAAGCGCGCACTTGTTCAGCTACGCGCAGTTGTTCGCATTCAATAGTAAGACTTTCGTCCCGTTGCTCGCCCTGGGTGACGGTCCACGACTGCGCGGGGTCCAGAGAGCACTCCTGCTTGACAAAGCAGGCGGGGATTCGTAGAAAGGTTGGACTTTTCCGCGGTACCCAACGACAAACTCACCGATCGCGCGACGGCTGCGTGGTCAGGTATGCCTGCCCCAGAAGCCTTCCCACACGAGAAGGTTTGTACGCGGCTGCAACATTTGCACGCCCGGACGTTCGAAGTACGTCGGTCTCTTGCTCGCTGGGCCTCGCCATGGGGCCTCGAGTGCTCACCAAGACACTGCTTCAGCCCAAAGGGTTTCCTTGGTCATCCGCAGTGACGACGGCGGGATGAGTCACAGCGCGAACACGGGTTCCGGCCACCGGCCAGGAACCACTCTCTCCCTTTCGCTTTGTACCACGCCAACCGCTCCGCGGTTCCCGGCGACGGCGACGCCGTTGATGCCGAGACGTTGGCGTTCCGCACTCTGCATTACGAACGAACGCCCGATCGCGTTGATCGGGTGGCGGCAACCGCGCTTCAACCTCGTGGTCACCCACGTCGGGATCGACGATCAGGAGCTGGGCGCGTTGGGCGATGGAACCGGGCACGACTCTCTTCCGCGTGTGGGAGAGTCGATTCCGGTTCCGTCGCGTGTAAGTGCGAGCGCATCTCGGCTCGCGACGTTCAGCTCCTGACGTTTCGAAAGCTGATCGAGTTGCAAGGCCTGCAGTCCATGTCACGACCCAGAGGAAAACCACGTATGCGCGAGACCAGGGAGATCGCCATGGAGGAGACGGTGCCGAGAAGGCAGTCATTCAGAAACACCCCGCTTCGCGTTCTGCGCGCGATCGGGACGAGCGTGTTGCTCGTGATGCTGTTCGCCGGCAATGCGCTGGCACAGCAGATCGCGGTGACCGGTACGGTGACGGGCGCAGGTGGTGGCCCGCTGGCCGGCGTCACCGTCCGCATCTCCGGCACGGAGACGCGGGTGCTGACCAACGCGAGCGGCCGGTACACGATCACGGCGCCCGCCAACGGCGCGCTGACCTACACGCTCATCGGCCAGAAGCCGGCGCGTGAGGAGATCGGCGGCCGGACCCGCATCGACGTTCGGATGGAAGGCGTGACCTACCTCGAAGAGGTCGTGGTCACGGCGTACACCGAGCAGCGTCGCGCCGACATCACCGGCGCGGTGGCGTCGATCAACGTCGAGAGCGCGGCGCGCCAGACCGGCGCCAGCGTCCTCCAGAAGCTGGACGCGGTGCCGGGCATCACGGTGGTCGCGAGCGGATCACCCGCGTCGCGCAGCACCGTCCGCATCCGCGGTATCAGCTCGTTCCAGAACAACGATCCGCTCTACGTGATCGACGGCGTGCCGGTGCAGGATTCCTACATCAACTGGCTCAACCCCGCCGACATCACGTCGATCCAGGTGCTGAAGGACGCCTCGGCCGCGTCGATCTACGGATCGCGCGCGAGCAACGGTGTCATCGTGATCGAGACGACGAAGCGTGGGGCCAGCGGCCCGCCGCGCGTCACGTTCTCGGCGCGCACGGGGCTCGCGAGCCCGACGCGCGGCTACGACGACTTCCTGATGAGCGACGCGCTTCAGTATTTCCAGGTCGTGAAGGCCGCGTACGTGAATTCCGGGGCGGCGGTGCCGACGAACATCTTCGGCGATCCGAACAACCCGACGGTGCCGGCGTACACCTACGCCGCGGCGGGCACGTTCACGAGCCTGGACACGTACGGCCGTCCGGTCGGCGTGGATGTGAACAAGTATTCGTATCCGAACTCGCTGATCATGCCCGGCAGCGCGGGCACGAACTGGTGGAAGGCGGTCTTCAACGGCCAGGCGCCGGTCGGGGACTACAACCTGAACGTCGCCGGCTCGGGTGAGGATCACACCTACGGCGTGTCGGGCAACTACTTCGACCAGCGCGGCACGGCGGCGTACAACGACTTCCGCCGCGGCAGCCTTCGCGCGAACACGCAGTTCACCCGCGGCAAGCTGACCTTCGGTGAGAACGCCGCGCTCGCGGCCGAGCGCGCGTTCGGCGGCATGGGCGATCCGACCGGGTACGCGGAAGACGGCATCGTCGGGAAGAACATCCTGATGCAGCCCGTCGTCCCGATCTACGACATCAACGGCAACTTCGCGTCCGGCAAGGCGGTGGGCCTGGGCAACCAGAGCAACCCGCTCAAGTTCGCGTTCGAGCGCCGCAACAACATCAATCGCAACAACCGCATCTTCGGCAACGGCTTCGCCGGCTTCCAGGCGATCCCGTCGCTGAACATCCGCAGCAGCATCGGCTTCAACGTTCGCCAGGGCACGTTCAAGGGCTTCAACCCGACCACGTTCGAGAACTCGGAGCCCGGCACGACGAACTCGTTCAACGAGCAGCAGGAGAGCAACTTCGACTGGACGTGGACGAACACGGCCCGCTACAACAAGCAGATGGGCGGCCACACGTTCAACCTCCTCGCCGGCCAGGAAGCGAACAAGAGCAACTTCCGCGGCCTCTACGCCTCGATGGCGAACTTCAAGTCGACGGATCCGAACTCGCTGTACATCCAGTCGACCCTCGGCGATCCCGGCACCCGCGACGTGAGCAGCACCGGTTCCGTGAGCTCGCTGCTGTCGTACTTCGGCAAGGCGGACTACAACTTCCAGGACAAGTACGTCGCCAGCGTCACGGTCCGTCGCGACGGCTCGTCGCGCCTCGGTCCGGATCATCGCTGGGGCACCTTCCCGGCGTTCGGCCTTGGCTGGCGCGTCACCAAGGAACCGTTCCTCGAGAACAACAAGATCCTCACGGACGCCATGCTGCGCTTCGGCTACGGCGTCACGGGGAACCAGCAGATCCCGTCGGGCCGCATCACGGCGCAGTACGGCGGCGCGCTGGGCGATACGTACTACGACATCGCCGGCACGAATTCCTCGATTCAGCCGGGCTTCCGCCTGACGCGCCTGGGCAACCAGGATCTGAAGTGGGAGGAGAACCGCGCGATGAACATCGGCGCGGACCTCACGATGTTCAACGGCTACCTGAACGTCATCCTCGACGTCTACCAGCGGAAGACGAACAACCTGCTGTTCGATCCGCAGCTGCCCGCGACGGCCGGCTTCGCCGCGCCGCCGATCGTGAACATCGGCAAGATGAAGAACAACGGGTACGACTTCTCGATCGGCCACACCGGCGATCGCTGGAACGCGACCCTGCAGGGCAGTCACTACAAGAACGAGATCGTCTCGATCGACGGCGTGCAGAACTTCTTCATCACGAACGTGAAGGTCCGCGATCGTGAAGCGACGATCAACAAGGTCGGCTACCCGATCAGCTCGTTCTTCGGCTACAAGACCAACGGCTACTTCAACACCCAGGCCGAGGTCGACGCGTGCAAGGCGAGCGGCGTGCAGGGCTTCTGCTCGCTGGGCGCGATCAAGTTCGCGGACACGGACGGCGACGGAAAGATCACGTCGGCCGACCGGACGATCATCGGCAGCCCACATCCGGACTTCACGGGCTCGCTCGATCTCGGCTACCGCTTCGGGAACTTCGACGTGAGCGGCACCGTGTTCGGCTCGTTCGGCAACGACATCTTCGACGCGCAGAAGCTGTTCTACGTGTTCCGGATGTTCCAGACGAACGTGAAGGCGGATCTGCTCGAGAACTCGTGGACGCCGACCAACACGAGCGCGAAGTACCCGCGCATCAACAACGACGACCAGAACAGCAACGCGTTCAGCGACTTCTACGTCGAGGACGGCTCGTACGTCCGCATGCGCAACCTCCAGGTCGGGTACAACGTGCCGCAGCGGTTCGCGCGCTGGCTGAACGCGACGCGTGTGTACGTGCAGGCCGAGAACCTGTTCACGATCACGGGCTACGAGGGCCTTGATCCGTCACTCCCGGCGGCCGACATCAACGGCGCGGCCGGCGACATCCGCGATCAGTACCGCGGCGTCGATCGTGGCGCGTACCCGTCGAGCAAGACGTTCAGCATCGGCATCACCACCTCGTTCTAATGATGAGACACTTCAAGGAGAGGGCCGCGATGAAGAAGGCAACGAGGCAGCCGATGCTCCTCGGAACGGCGCTGTTTTTGGCGGCGGGATCGCTGTTCGGGTGTAAGGACAGCTTCCTGACCGATGCCGCCACGCCGCAAGGGGTACTGGATGCAACCGTACTGGCGAACGCGGCGGGCGTGGAGGGCAATCTCATCGCCGCGTATCGCACGCTCGACTGGACGACAGGGCTCAACGGCGGGCAGGCTGCCGCCGCGAGCAACTGGGTCTGGGGCAGCGTGGCGAGCGACGATGCCTACAAGGGCTCGGACGCCACGGACTTCACGGCCATCATGGACGTGGAGAAGTACGACTGGCTCGCACCTGGCGCCGATGGCATCATCAGCGACAAGTGGGAGCAGGTGTACGAGGGTGTGAACCGCACGAACGCCACGCTGACGCTGCTCAAGCAGGTGGTGAAGGACTCGCCCTCGGCGATCACCGCTTCGGACCAGGCGGGGATCGAAGGTGAGGCGTTGTTCCTCCGTGCGCATTACATGTTCGAAGCGTATCGGATGTGGGGCAACGTGCCGTATCTCCGCGAGGACGATACGGACGTCCGCAAGGCGTCGATCCCGAAGGCCACCGTCGCGACCGAGATCCTGAAGGATCTCGACGCGGCGATCGCCAAGCTCCCCACGACGCCCCGCAAGGGTCAGGTGGGGCGCGCGACGCAGTGGACGGCCAAGGCGTACAAGGGCCGGGTGCAGATGTATGCCGGCCAGTACGCCGCGGCGCTCACCACGCTGCGCGAAGTCAGGGCGAGCGGCGTGTACGCGCTGCAGCCGAGCTACGACCAGGTCTGGACGGGCTTCAAGAATCTCGAGAACGGAAAGGAGACGATCCTCGCCTATCAGGCTTCGGCGAACGACGGTGAGTCGAGCGGCAACAACGCCAATTACGGCGAGCGACTCAACTTCCCGCACTCGGGCAGCCCGTTCGGCTGCTGCGGCTTCCATCAGCCGTCGCAGAACATGGTGAACTCGTTCGTCGTCGATGCCACGAGCGGCCTCCCGACGATGATCACCAACCCGGGTGGCTGGAATGCGGACAACGCCGAGTACGACGCGGCGCACACCGCGAACCTGACGGTCGATCCGCGCCTCGATTGGACGGTCGGCCGCGACGACGTGCCCTACAAGGATTGGGGCGTGCACGCGGCGAACTGGATTCGCGATGCCACCTACAGCGGCCCGTACAGCCCGAAGAAGAACGTGCACGAGAAGGCCAGTGGCGCGCAGAGCAGCGTGGGTTGGGTCAACACGCAGCTCAACTCGGTGAACATTCACATCTTCCGCTACGCCGACATGCTGTTGATGCTGGCCGAGGCGGAGGCCGAAGCGGGCACCCTGGCCAACGCGCTAACGATCGTGAACGAGATCCGGACCCGTGCGGCCGCCAAGGCGCAGGGGCCCGGGACGGCCACGACGAACATCGCGGTGGCGATCACGGATCCGAGCATCACGTGGGCGAAGTACAAGGTCGGCCTGTATCCCGCGTTCGCGAGCAAGCAGGCGGCGCTCGATGCGATCCGCGCCGAGCGTAAGATCGAGCTCGCCATGGAAGGTCAGCGGTTCTTCGACCTGAAGCGGTGGGGCATCCTCGAAACGACGCTGAACGGCTACATCAACGGCGTGGGTGGTGGGTCGGAGAAGAGCCGTCGCAGCTTCTTCGCCAGCGCTCTGCCGGTGGCGGCAAAGCACTACAACTTCCCGATCCCGTCGACGCAGCTGCAGCTCAGCACGGTGGACGGTACGGCTCGCGTTCCACAGAACACGGGCTGGTAAGCAAGGAAGTCAGCAGGTCGAGCAGGGCACCGGCGCGAGAGCGCCGGTGCCCTGTTCTCATTTCACCGCCGTCACCGGGGCGGCCGACGACACGCGGACCCTGATCGCGAACGCCTGCAGCGAATCGGCGGTGTTGGCGACGAGCACGGCGCGTCCCGTCGGCGTGCGCAGCTGCGCAAGACCCGCAACGTTGTGCGGAGCGAGGAACCCGCTCTCGCGCGGCGAGACGGGGACGAAGCGTCCATGGCCGTCGCCGCGCAGCCAGAGCCCGTTGCCCGCGTCGGCACGCGGCGTGTTCGGCTCGGCGTCGTAGAGATTGCCCGCGATCAGCAGGTCGAGATTGCCGTCGCCGTCGACATCCTGAACGAGGATGGACTTGATCGGCGCGATCTGCGCGAGCATGGGAAGTGGGGTCGCGCTGAAGACACCACCGCCGTCGTTGTGAAGCACCAGGCTGGCAAAGCCGTCCACCTCGTACCGGAGCGCGCGGGCCAACGCTGCCTGCCCGAACAGCTCGTCCATGGTCTTCGTGGAGAAAGACGCGTACGTGGGAAACTTCAGACCGAGCTGATAGAGCTGCTGCCCGAGGGGCACCATGCCCGCGAGCGGATACGTCTTGCCATCGATCCGCTGCGTCAGCACGACGTCGGTGCCGAGGTTGCCTCTGAAGTCTCCCGCGTAGACGCCGAACACGGTGTCCCTGGACGCGGTGTAGGAATAGTTGAGGCCGAGATTGCCGACGACCAGGTCCGTCTTTCCGTCGTGGTCGAAGTCCCCCACCGCGACGCTGGACCACCAGCCCCGCGTGGAGGGGAGGCGCGTCGTGCCGGAGACGTCCCGGAGACGGCTACCATCGTTGTGGTAGAAGCGGATCGGCATCCATTCGCCGACCGTCACGAGATCCAGCCGCTTGTCGCCGTCGAGGTCGACCCAGGCGGCGTCGGTGATCATGCCACCCGGATTCACCAGCTCCGGCGCGACCTGCTCGGTCACGTCGGTGAACCGGCCGCCGTCGTTGCGCAGCACGTAGCTGCGCGCGGGATAGGGGTACCGTCGAGGCGACAGTCGGCCACCGACGAAGAGATCGGGGCGCCCGTCTCCGTTGAAATCGCCGACGCGAACGCTGGCGGTACTGGTGCGCATCACCGGGAGCGCCGCGGAATCGCGGACGAATCGGCCGGCGCCCCGATTCACGTACAAACGGTCCTGGAAGAGAGGCGAGCCTTCGGGAATCGCGTACGACCCGCTCGCGACGTAGAGGTCCGGCAGGCCATCGCCATTCGCGTCGAAGAACGACGCGCCCCAGTCCTCATAGCGCTTGTCCGGCTCGGCGTTCCACGGCTGCGAGTCCGGCGAGGCCGCGAAGCGGCCGTCCTTGCCTTGCAGGAAGAGTTGACGGGTCGATCCCGCGATGCCGCCGACGAACACGTCCTCCAACCCGTCTCCATTCACGTCGCCCACGGCCATCGGGGGACCCTGGCGCGAGATCATGTACGGAAGGAGACCCTGGACCCTGTAGTCGACGAGCTCCGGCACCCGATGCTCGAATGCGAGTCCGCTCGTCGAGGGGAGCGGCTCGAACACCGGTTCGCGCCCGGGTGACGTTGCCGGCGCACCGAACTCGGCGCGCCGTCGAGCCGTCGCGTCGGCCTGCTTCACCGTCACCAGGGAATCGGCGGCGAGGCCGGCCAGCTGCTGATACCGCCCATCGGGCCAGAAGACCTCGAGCGTGTCGATGCGCGTGAGCGAGCCGAGGCCGAAGTGCAGTCGGTCGTCGACGGAGGACATGAAGCCTCGCGACGGAGACTGATACAGGCGCTGCTTCTGCCCCCCGGCGGTGAGGACGACCGTCGCGCCGATGGCGCGCCGGTTCGGGGCGACGCCGTCGAGCTTCACGGCGAGCCAGTGATGGGCGTCGCCGGCGCGCTGCACGTTCTGGTAGATGTACGCCGGTGAATCGATGTTGCTGACCACGAGATCGAGCCGGCCGTCGTTGTTCAGATCGGCGTACGCCGCACCGTACGAGAAGCCAGTCTGATCGACCCCCCACGCGGCGCTCTTGTCGGCGAAGGTGAGATCGCCCGAGTTCCGGAAGACGTAGTTCGGCGAGTCGTAGCCCGGGAGCCGCTGGAGGTTGTCGAGCGCCCGCCGGTTCGTCGCGTTGCGCAGGCCCTGCCGCATGGCCCCGGTGGTCGTCGTCATGTAGTCCAGATCGTTCACGGCTTTGGGATAGCCGTTGCCGATGAAGATGTCCTTCAGCCCATCGTTGTCGAAGTCGGCGAAGAGGGCGCTCCAGCTCCAGTCGGTGTGCGAGATGCCGGCCAGCCGGCCGATCTCGCTGAAGACGACGTCGCCTTCGCTGGTGACGCCGTTGCTGAGCTGCAGAGTGTTGGCGGAGTAATCCTCGCGCACGCCGCGCGAGCGAAGCTCGTTCACGCTGTTGTAGGTGGCGAACCCGAGGACGCGCTTGCGCCGCTCGAGGGATCGCGGGAGCATGTCGACCTGGAGCACGTCGGGCCAGCCGTCGTTGTTGAAGTCGGCGATGTCGACCCCCATGCCCGCGAAGCTCGTGTGCTTGAGCGACTGCGGCGCCCGGTTGCTGAAGGTGCCGTTCCGATTGTTGATGTACAGGACGTCGTTCGCGACGACGTCGTTGGAGACGTAGATGTCGGGCCACGCATCGCCGTTCACATCGGCGACGGCGACGCCCAGGCCGTAGCCGGTCACGCGGAGGATCCCCGCCTGGGCGGAGACGTTGGTGAAGTGGCCGCGGCAGTCGTTCCGGTAGAGCTGGTTGTAGCTGTCCGGCGTTTCCTCGTGCACTCCCGCCGGTTGGGCCGACAGGTCGCTGCGCGAGAAGTCGGCGGGAGAGTTGTTGAGCACGAACAGGTCGAGGCAGCCGTCGCCGTCGTAGTCGAGGAAGATCGAATGCGTCGTGAAGCCGCGGTCGGCGAGTCCGTATTGCGCCGCCGCTTCCGTGAAGGTTCTATTCCGGTTGTTGATGAAGAGCAGGTTGGCGCGCGTCTCCGGGGCGGACCACGCCGGTCCGGACACCGAGGCGTAGATGTCGAGGTAGCCGTCGTTATTGATGTCGACCATCGTGACCCCGGTGACCCACCGGTTGGTCGCGACACCCGCCTGCTTGGTCACATCCTCGAAGTGCATGTCGCCCTTGTTGATGTAGAGGCGACTCGAGACCATGTTGCCGGCGAAGAACAGGTCGGGGAGACCGTCGTTGTCCACGTCGCCGACGGCGACGCCGGCGCCGTTGTAGATGTAGGGGTCGGTCTGAACGTTGAGCGAATCGCTCGTCGTGATGGTGTTCGCGAACGCGACTCCGGTCCGGTCGGCCGCGAGCAGCTCGAACACGGGACGCTCGCCCGACCTGCAGCCGACGAGAGCGAGCAGCGGGAGCAGGAGCGCGAAGCGACCCGAATACGACATGCGTGCGAACCTCGTCAGCGTGGGATGCATCACCGGGGCGGGCGTCGGACGCGGGCGAGGGCAGCACGGCGAGGTCACGCCGGCGAGCGACTCGCGCTCTCGGTCTTCCGACCCATGAAAGCTAGCAATCGTACCGAAGCGAGGTATTTCCCGGGATGAGCACATCGCACTACGTCGCCAGGGTGGTCAACCTGATCCCCGCCTCGTCACAGCGTCTCTGGTCGATGGACGCGGAGGACGCCAGCCGGCGCCTGCTCGCGGGAGATCTCGACGAGGTGCTGTCGATCGACGGCTCGTTCGCGCTCGTGGCACAGGACGGCGAGCGCGTGCTCCTGGCCAGGAGCCTCGATCGGCCGATGCGGTACTTCCTCGCCAAGGCGACGGACGGGCCCGTGCTCATCGTCGCGGAGCGAATCGACGAGATCGCGGCCGAGCTGGCCCGGCGCGGCTGGTCCAGCCAGTTTCACCCGAGCTACACCCGGATGGTTCCAGCGCACCACGTGACGACCCTGCGGCTGATCGGCTGCCCGGACCCCAATCCGGTACATCGCCGGTTCTTCGACCCGCCGCGCGGAACGCTGCCCGCGGACCTGGACCGGATCGGGCAGCTCTACATCGAGGCGACCTACGCCGAGCTGCGGCGCTGGCTGCTGGCGCAGGACGACTCCGAGCCGATCGGCGTGCCGTTCTCCGGCGGGATCGACAGCGGTGCGGTGCTCCTCTGCCTCAACACGCTCCTGCTGGACGAGGGGATCTCGCCGGCACGGCTGAAGGCGTTCACGCTGTCGGTCGACGGGGCAGGGGCCGACGCGCTGCAGGCGCGTGAGTTCCTCGTCCGCACGGGACTCGAGATGCTCGGCGAGACGATCGACGTCGGCTCGACCGACCTCGACCCGCTGCGCGCCGTGTCGGTGATCGAGGACTACAAGCCGCTCGACGTGGAATGCGCCGCGGTGAACCTGCAGCTCCTCGCCGGGATCCGGGAGCGCTACCCCGACTGGCGCCTGCTCGTCGACGGCGACGGTGGCGACGAGAACCTGAAGGACTATCCGATCGAGGAGAACAGCGAGCTGACGATCCGCAGCGTCGTCAACAACCGCATGCTCTATCAGGAAGGCTGGGGCGTGGAGTCGATCAAGCATTCCCTGACCTACTCCGGAGGGTTGAGCCGCGGCTGCGTGCGCGGGTACGCCTGCGCGAGCGCGTACGGCTTCGTGGATTTCAGCCCTTATCTGCGCCCGTCGGTGATCGCCGTCGCCGAGGCGATCCCGTTCGCCGAGCTCACGCGAGGCTCGCACGAGCGGCTGTATGCGCTGAAGGGGGAGATCGTCTCGCGCGGCGTGCGGTCGGTGCTCGGCATCGAGATGCCGGTGTTCCCCAAGCGACGCTTCCAGGAAGGGTCCGTGTCGGCCGACGAGGTCGCACGGCTGTTCCCGCGGGACGAGGGACGGTACCGGCGCCACTTCCAGTCGCTGCACGCCGCGGCCGTGTGAGCGTCTCCGCCGCGGACCGGCGGATCCGCGCGCTGCGGCCGCCGAAGCGGGTCGTCGATCCGTATCGGGCGCACGGCTGGCTGCTCGAGGAGGAGCGACGCCCTGACGGACGCAGGGAGCGCGCGCTCACCGTGTTCCTGGCCGGCGCGGAGTGCCCGTTCACCTGCTCGTTCTGCGACCTGTGGCAATGGACGCTCGACGGGCCGACGCCGCCGGGAGCGCTCGTCACGCAGCTCGAGCGCGTGCTCGCCTCAGTAGAAGGGCCGCTGCCGCAGCGGCTCAAGCTGTACACCGCGAGCAACTTCTTCGATCGGCGCGCCGTGCCGCGGGGGGACTACGCAGAACTCGCGCGGATCGCGGCGCCGTTCGAGGCGGTGACGGTGGAATCGCACGCGAGCACGATCGGCGCGGCGGCGCTCGAATTCGCGGGGATGCTCGGCGAGAGCCGGTCGCTCGAGGTGGCGGTCGGATTGGAGACGATCCATCCGCGCGCGATGACCCACCTCAACAAGCGGCTCGACATCGATCGGTTCGACGCCGCGGCGCGGTCGCTGGCCGATTCAGGGATCGATCTGCGCGTCTTCCTGCTGCTCGGCGCGCCGCGCGTGCCGTCCGACGAGAGCGTGGAGTGGACGGTGCGCACCGTCGCACACGCGGTCGAGTGTGGCGCGGCGGTGGCGTCGATCATTCCCGTGCGCGGCGGCAATGGCGAGATGGAGCGGCTGCGCGCCCTCGGGGAGTACACGCCGCCGACGCTCGCACAGCTCGAGCAGGCGCTGGACGCGTCGCTCTCGCT
>Ga0207662_10001120_pt1 | contig 12604 bp, 14 predicted proteins | sample KBSS33LmetaG_FD_184338 | JGI IMG/M metagenome (GOLD analysis project Ga0207662, IMG submission 184338) | Switchgrass rhizosphere microbial communities from Kellogg Biological Station, Michigan, USA - KBS S3-3L metaG (SPAdes) (version 2) | ecosystem: Host-associated > Plants > Roots >... | reverse complement strand
GCGGCCATGGCGGCGGTGGCGCCACTACTGCAGCAGATCATCACCGCGAGCCAGCAGTACGGATTCACGATCGACGCGAACACGCAGGCGCTGATCGACCAGGCGAAGGCGGCCGGCATCGCGTTCCCAGTCGGGCCGCTGGACAGGATCGCGGACGTCCTGGAGCGGATCTACCAACTCCTCGGCGGCACCACTCAGCGGGCGGGCGAGCTCGGGAACGCACTCTCGAGCCTGCCCGCCGGCGGCGCCGGCGTCCTTCCCGGCGAGATGCCAGGATCGCCCATGCCAGTCCAGGCCGCTACCGGCTACGGGCCCGCCGTTGTCCCGAACCTCGGCCGAGGTCTCGGCCCTCGCATCCAGACGCACGCCGGCGAGGGTGTCCTCGTTATCCCGGCGAACAAGATGGGCCGCGGCTCGGCACGCAGCATGCCCCGTCTTTTCGGCGCGGCGGAGGGCTTCGCGAGCCCACGCCAGCGCGGGCCGGGCGGCGACTTCGGTGGCGTTGGGGGTGGCACCGCGGGGGGCGGCTTCGGCGGTGGAGGTGGCGGTGGAAGCTCTCCCACCGACACCGGAGGTGGGGGCGGTGCCGTCTTCAGTGGCTCGCCCGCCGGCAGCGCGATCAGCCAGGTGATCCAGGAAGCCAACGCGCCGCTCGTCGCGGCCGTCGCCAAGCTGGCCTCGCAGCCGGCAAGCGTCACCCTGGCCCCTGCGATCTCGGTCGGAGTGGATCTCTCCCAGGTGCGCCAGAACCGCGAGGACCTCAAGTCGGAGATCGAGGACCAGGTCGCGGCCGGCGTCAGGACTGGAATGTCCCCGATTATCAACGCCCTCGAGCAGCAGGGCTTCAGAAGGAGCGCGTAGATGGCCGGATCCGTCAGCAGCAGCGGCACCCAGACGGCGACCATCGGCACCGAGCACACGCTCAAGGCCGACTCGGTACCGGCAGCCTACGAGCTCCACGTCGACACCAATGCCATGGCCGGCGGTGACACCCTCGAGCTGCGGCTCAAGGAGAACGTGCTGTCCGGTGGCACGGTCCGCTCCGCGGTGTTCTTCACACGGTCCGGCGCGGCCGCGGAGGCAGCGCCGAACGGGTTCATCGTCTGCCTCGGCCCCTTCTTCTTCGACCAGGGCGTGACCGCCACCCTGAAGCAGACGGCCGGCACCGGTCGGGCCTACCCGTGGAAACTCCTGCGTGTCGGGTCCTGACATCGTGTCCTTCTTCCACTACGAGCCGGCGGTATCGCACACGTTCTCCGGCGGAATGCTCGCGGAAACCGAGCGCGGAATCTCCGGGCCTGGTCGTCCGCGATTGGAGTTCGTGCTCGAGCTGAGCCTACCGAGTGGGACGAGGCGCTACTGCAAGGTCGGGGGCGGCTCCAAGCTGCGAGGTGCGTTCGAGCCGCGCGTGCTGAGGTGGGGGAACATCCAGCGCGCCGTCAATGTCCGGACGTCCAACCTGATCGACCAGGAAGTCGAGGTGGAGCTTTCCGACGCCGGCGACCGGGCCTCCGAGCGGCGCCAGCTCGCCCAGGAGTTCGCCCGGTACCGGACCGCCATCCGCGGGATCACTGCAATCATCCGCGCGGTGGGCCAGGACGTGCCTGGCGGCGTCACCGACGCCGAATCATCGGTCCGTTTCAACGGAAAGCTCGTCGGGCTGCCGCGCGAGATTGCGCCGATGGTCTGGCGGGTTCGCCTGAGAACCAACGACGGCGCCCTCAAGTACGGCCTTGTCCCCCGTACCAAGATCACGTCAACGGACTGGCCGAGCGCCCACGCCGACGCGCTGAACAAGTTCGCGCCGGTCGTGTTCGGCACCTGGGACAGCACTGGGCTCACCAGCCAGGGCCTGCTCCCGACGTACTACGTAGACACCGCGGGATTCCGGTACGTCTGGACGATGGGCCACGGCAAGCAGGTGAGGAACGTCTTTTCCAGCGCGTCGCCCGGAACGCCGCTTTCGACCTCGCTCTACACGCTCACCTATCCAATCGTGAACGGTGTGCAGTGGAGCGTTATCGACTTCACCACCGGCCACGGCAACGAGACCATCACATTGGACGCCGACGGCCTAACGGACCAGCCGGACGGCAGCGGAGCGCTGCTCACGAATCCGGCCGACCAGGCCCGGTTCGCCCTAACCCAGCTCGTATTCAACGACTGGCGGAGCGGAGCCCACTACGCGGACACGATGCTGGACCTGCGCTCCTGGCAAGCCGCGGCCGACTTCTTCAGGCGTGAAGGCCACCAGGGTTCCAAGTATCTGGGCGGGTCAGCCCAGACCGAAGCGTTGCAGATCCCGAACGAGTTCGCGGCCCAATACGAGACGCGCTTCTTCTGGACGAACGCGGGCACGCTCGGGATCGTGATCTTTGACCCGTGCAATCCGGTCATCAACAGCCTGATGTACAGCGACGCGCAGTGGGTGCGCGGCAACGAGAACGAGTTGGGCGGCTTCTCGCTCGACTGGGATGAGCAGGGGATCTGCCGCGAGATCGACGTCGAGTACGTGCCGAGCGAGGCGGACGGGAAGCTGTTCCAGACGCAAAAGGTCTCCGACCTGACCGTCCCGGAGCGCGTCACCGTGTCGCACGAGATGGACTGGTCCGCCGCGCGGATCATCTGATGGCCAGCAAGTACTACCTCTACCCGGACGGGATCGACGCCGACAACGCGAACTGGACGGCAGTCGGGGCGGTGTCCAAGGTCGATTGCATCGACGAGCTGTTCGGCCAGCACAACGACTTCACCGACTTTATCCAGACGGTCGTGGCCAGCCAGACGATCCGCTTCTCTCTCTCGGCTATGGCGGCCGCGATTTCGATCAACTCGGTGACCATCCGCGTCTGGGCGCAGGGCGCGGCCGGATCCGTCTCCGGACAGGGCCTGCAGCCGTATCTGCGCGTATCGGGCGGCGACTACCCGGGAGCGCTGCACATATTGTCCAACTCGTGGACCGAGGTCACCGACGACTACCCCACGAACCCGGCGACCTCGGCGCAATGGCTACCTTCGGACCTGCCGAACCTCGTCGTCGGAATCGGGAACGACGGCACGATCGCGGCCGACAGCCCGGTGCGAGTCACGTCCGTTCTGATCGAGGTGGACTACGTCCCCGCCCCGGTGCTCCAGTCGCAGGCGCGCGAGGCCGGGTCACGCCGGCTCCGCCTGCTCCGGCGCCCCATCGGGACCGTCCGGCTCCGGTTGCCGTACCGCTACGCGGACCTCGAGATCGGTGACGTCTACCCGGTAGAGCACTTCAGCCTGCCGACTCCGCGCGACGCGGGCGCAGGCCCGAAGCGATGGCAGCGGTGGGTGCTTCAGGTTTTGTCCATCGAGGAAAACCTCGACGAGATGAACGTGACGGTCATGGGCCTCGTCACGCGCGACTTCTACTGCACCTTCTGGGACACGATGATCTCGGAGGAGTCGCCGGCGCTCTCGCAGGGGATCGCCCGGCTGGACGCAGGGGCGGGACGGGTCTTCACCCGAGCCTCGAAGGCGTGGGGCGGAAACGCCGCGGCGGCGGCCCAGGGCATCACGCAGATCGTCGAGGTTCTGGACGACACGGAACTGTTGGCTACGAGCGGCGAGCAGATCGAGGCCGCAGCGACCAACCACCTGATCCAGTCCAGCTTCAAGAACGGCACCACGGGCTGGACGACAAGCGGAACTGGCAGCAACGGCTCGGCCATCGCGACCGATACCGCAACACTGCTCTTCGACAGCGCTGTCTCTGGCAACTCGATCAAGTTCACGTCGGGCAGCCCGATCCATGTTGCCGACCTCTACCTGCAGAGCACAACCACGGCCAGCATCGGGGCCAGCACGGTAGTCACCGGAAGCTTCGACCATCTCGACGACAGTGGAGCGGCGCTCTCCTATGCCATTCAGCGTGGCGTGGACTCGAAATGGTGGCGGGACTCGGACCAGACCTGGCAGGTCGCCCTTACCTGGAACGCGATGACGGTTGCCACGTCGGCGGTGGACCGCCATCGCACGAAGGCGATCGACGTCGGAGCCGGGGCTACGACACTGACCCTACGCGTTGGAGTTCCGACCGCAAGCGGCGTGGCGGGCCAGATCAACCACCTCTACCACGCCCAGATCGAGACCGGCCCCTATGCCACTGGGCGGATCCTCACCACGACGGCCACCTACACGCGAGCGGCTGCGGTGCTCAAGGTGGAGAACGTCCACGGGCGCCGTACGCTGAACAACCCGCAGTTCTCCGGCCACGTCCAATTCCTTTCGGAATGGAGCACGTCCGACCTCGCGGCGGGGGCGACACGGTGGCTGTTCGATATCCAGTACGACGCAGACAACAAGTATCGGGTCTTCTACAACCAGACCACGGGAGCCTTCATTTTCCGGGCGCGCATTGCCGCCGTTAACTACGACGCCTCGAAAGTCACCACGGTGACTCGTGGCACGGTCTACGACATCGGCTGGCGCGCGGTTGGTCCAGAGGGCGAGGAGAGCCTCGCGCCGTACACGATCAGCGTCTTCGTCAACGGCGTGAAGGGCACGGACGCCAACCCCGGAGCCACGCCGAGGGGCATTCCAGCCGATTCGTACATCTACTGGGGGTCAGACGGCAATGGCGTCAACCAGTGTGACGGCTGGCTCCGCCACGCGCTGCTGAAGGCCGAGGCACTCTCGGACTACGAGATCGCAGACCTGCCATGAGGGGGACCACATGGGCCTGATCGACGTCCGCGTCATGGCCGGCGAGCGGTTCAACCTTCTCGAGCGCGGGACGGTGACCAGCAGCTCGGAGGATCCCCTCTTCCTCCGTAACCGGCTGTGGGATGGGCGGCCGTCCGGAGACTACCGCTTCGCCTCTGCCGGCACGGACGACACGATCACGGTCGACGGTGACCTCCTGGGCGGCCTGGGTAACTTCGAGGGGGCCGACGCGATCGATCCGCCCGGCTGGACGGAATCGAACAGCGGGACGGGCAACTGCGAGATCGACACGGCCCAGAAGAACAGCGGTTCGTCCTCTCTCCTGATGCTGGCCGGCACGGGCTTCGGCCAGGCCTATCGGGAGTTCCAGGCGCGGGCCGGCGAGTGGATCAACATCTCGTGGGCCATCCGTGGCGATGCCGGGACTGGCGTCGCCAAGGTGCGTGTCCAGAACCCGCGGACAGGGCGCTACCTCACGCCTGGCGCGGCCTGGACGTCCACCCTGACGAACCTGGCCACCCAGGCGGCCGCGGCCTGGGCGACCGGCAACCTCACGTTCCAGGTGGAGGACTTCCGGACGAACCTGTACCAGGACCCCGTCCTGCGGGTGATCGTGATCAACGACACCGGCGGAAGCGCCTGGGCGGACGACGTCTACGTGACCTCGGGCGTAGACATCCTCACCGTGCACGGCCACACCATCGACCCGTTGATCGTGCCGCAGTTCCGCAGCTCCACGGACAACTTCGCGGCGTCGGACACGCTCGAGGGGACGGCCACCCTGGATCCGCCCAGCTTTTACGTGCTGCTCGGGGCCCGCGTGTACCGGCGCTACTGGCGGCTCAAGCTTGTGGGCCTGAACGTCTCCGGGCCCATCCAGCTCGGGGAGATGGTCATCGGCCAGACGACGTCTCTGCTCGTGCCGTACGAGTACAAGCCGCGCCTGGGCCGGCTCAGGGACCGCGTGGCCACGACGGCCGACTTCGGGGAGCAGTACGTCTACCCGCGCGCGCGATGGTCGCGTCGAACCCTGCAGCTCGTGTCCCACTACGAGAGCCTCGTCCAGTACCGCCAGGCCGTGGACGAGATCTACGAGCGAGCCGCCGGCGACGCTCACCCGATCGTGATCGTACCGGACACCGCGTTGCCCGACGTTCTATTCGCGAAGGGCGATCAGAAACATGAGGCGACTCGGACGCTGCTGACCCGTTACGACGAGCACTCGTGGACGCTCACGGAGATGCCGTTCCCATCGGCGGAATCATGAGGTGCCGAATGAAGGTACGGACGGCGGTTGTAGCGATCCTGGCCTCTCTCGCGGCGGTTGCCAGTCACGCGCAGGACGCGTGCTACTGGGTCCCGGGCCAGGGCGGCATCTACTACGATGCGCGGGTCACAGCGGGGGTGGTCGATGGCCTCCGGATCGCTGACGGCACGCGGTTCCCTTCGGCGCAGGACGCCATCGACGACCTCGGGTCCACGGCGGGCTTGGTGATCATCCCGCCCGAATACGCGGGCGCCGCCTGGGCGGACGTGACCAACCTGCCGTCGCGGGTTGGCATCTTGGACGTCTCCGGCAAGGGCGGCTTCCGGGTCGGCAACGCGCCGATGGTGCTGCGCTTCAAGTTCGACGACGGGTGGGCGCCGCATCCGCGTATCGTCGGGATGATGGTCCGGCCGTCCTACGGACACATGACCGACCCGCTGTACTACTACACGCCTTTCAACGTGGTACAGGGCGACGACACCGGCCCGGTTCCGGCGGGCACGAAGGGCCAGCTCGGCGGATACGAGCAGAACATGGTCAGCGCTCAGGCCGCGAGTGACCTCGCGCCTGCTGAGGCCAACCACCCATTCGGGGCCACGCTCAAGGTGCTCAACGGGGCCGCGACCGACGTGATCGACGCCGTGCTGATCATCGAAAACACCGCGGCCAACACGTACGGGCTGAACTTCTACGTCGAGAAGAACGCGCCCGGCGGGACCCAGTACCTGATCCACCCGCAGAGCGGTGGCGCCTACCCAGTCACGGCCGGCATCAGCCTCGACCACCTCTTCGCGGTCGATGGGATCCGCGCCGGCGGGCACACCATCGTCGGGGTTTCCCAGCTCGGGGTGGGCACCGACGCTCCGGCGTCGGCCGTGCACGTGGCCGCGGGGGACGTGGCCATCACCGGCCAGGGCGGCGGGCTCGTCCTACGGTCGGATACTGGGGCGTGCTACCGGGTCACGGTGACGGGGGCCGGTGGCCTTGCTACCGTCCCGACGGCGTGCCCGCAGTAGAGCGCGCCCGCTCACGTCCCACGAGGGCGTCGTCGCGCTGGAGCAGGGCGATCCCGAAGTAGAGCGTGCCTCCAACGCACGCTATCGTCAGCAGGGCGAGGAGCAACTCACGGAGCCATGTGGCCCGCGCTCCAGTCCCCTGCTCGATCACGCCGCTACCGTAGCCCGGCCGCTCCGCACACGTCAAGGTGCTACCATCCGCAACGAGTGACCGGCGCGGAGCTGCGAGCCATTCGGCTCCGGCTCGGGCTGTCGCAGGACGAAATGGGGCAAGAGCTCGACCTCAGTCTGAACACGATCTGGCGCTATGAGCGCCGCGGCCGCGGCGAAGTTCCGCGGTGGCTGTCGCTCGCGGTGGGCGCCCTGAAGAAGCAGCCCCGACGACGTGCCCGACGCTGAGAGAGCCGACCGTGCGATACCGCTGCGGCAGCGCTCCTCGGGCGTTCATCAAATTGGCGAATCTGGTGGATCTTTCGAGCCGGCACAACGTATAGTCAGCTGTCGCAACCGCGCGCCATCGCGCAAGCACAATCGGCGGTGGTCCCCGACTCGGAAGAACACATCCTTATAGGGTTGACGCGCTCCTCGGTTTTCGGATACGAACATCCATAATCCGTTTGGTCCAGGTGGAGCGAAGAAACCATGGATCGGCTTCTAACGATGCCGGAGGTCGCCATCATTCTTGGCGTCCCGGAGTATCGTGCGTATGAGCTTGGCCGGCGGTCCGTGTCCGCGGGTGGGATCCCTGTCGTGCGGATCGGTCCGAACGTCCGGGTCAAGCTGAGCAGGCTCGACGAGTGGATAGACAGGAACGAGAGCAGTGAAGGCCTGCATCCGCGAACGGAGGGGATGGTGGGTACTCGACTGGCGCGACCCGATCACCCGGCAGCGCAAGTGGAGAACCTTCCCGTTCAACCAGGGCGGCCTCGAGGCGGCGGAGGCCGCGAAGGCGGCTCTTGAGGCCCTGACGCCGGGAGCCGTTGACCCGCGCATCTGCGTCGGCGCCTACCTCGAATACTGGCTACAGCTCGTCTCCAAGCGCCGGAGTCGTGGCACCGTGCTGTCATACTCCGCGATCCGAAACCATATCTCCCGGCCAATGTGGAAGACGCCCGTCGCGGAAGTTACGCGGCCGCTGCTGAAGCGGTGGCTTTCCGGTCTGATGGGCGGCCGCTTGAAGATCACGACAGTCGGCCGCCTGGCCGCGATCATGCGCGCGATGCTGACGGAGGCCGTCGATGACGGCCTGCTCCGGCACAATCCCGCGCTCGGCCTGCGACGCACGCTCGGCCTGGCCCACCGCGTCGAGCTCAACATCAAAGCGATGGACGCAGAGCAGCTCGCCACGTTCCTGGCCGTCGCCCGAGTCACCGAGCCGGAGCATTTCGTCCGCTTCGCTGTCATGTCGCACGCCGGCCTGCGAAGCGGCGAGGCCCGCGGCCTCCAGACAGAGGACGTCGACTTCGCCCCCCGAACCGTGGGCGGCCGAAAGATTGCCGGGGAGATCCACGTGCAGCGCCAGGTCTACGCATGGGGCGGCGTCGGCCCGCCGAAGGGTGGCAAGGAGCGCCGCGTGCACCTCAGCGACGAGCTGGCCATCATCCTCCGTGTGCACATCGCCGCCCGGCGCGAGTACGACATGCGCACCGGCCGCCGATCGCCGTGGCTGCTGTATCCCGAGTTCCCGATCGAGCCCGAGCGCAGGGTCGTCACCCCCGCCGCCAGCCGCGTCCGCGTTGGCATGCTCCGGGCCCTGAAGGCGGCCGCGCTGCCGGAGCACTTCACGCCGCACAGCCTCCGCCACACCTACGCGGCGGTGATGCTTTCCCGCGGCGAGTCGCTGCTCTACGTGGCGCGGCAGCTCGGCGACACCCTGCAGGTCGCCGCAGAAACGTACGGGAAGTGGCATCCGATCCCGCCGACCGCCGGCGGGCCGAACCTGCTCTCGTCGTCCGAGGAGAGGAAGAAGGAGCGCGACCGCTAGGCGACGGGGCCCAGGCCTCGAGGGCCCCGAGCTCGAGCGGCACCGAGAACCTCCGGCCGCGGGTCCCTGGCGGAAATCTGCAGTCGGGCCATCGCCTTGTAGAGAGCCTGGCGGCTCATGCCCAGCGCGCGGGCCGCGGCCGCACGGATCCAGCCACAGGCCTCCAGGGCCGCCACCACGTCATCCCGGCTCGCGCCAGCTGGCATCCGACCCGAATATAGGGCCCAACGCCTGCACGGTCAACGACTGCACCAAATGGTGCACCATGGTGCCCCAAATGGTCGGTTGACAGTCTAGGGTCCGGAGCGTATCTTCGGCAACCGTGAGGCGAACTACCGAGGAAATGGTGGCAGCGGTAGCGAGAGAAGCTGTAAGTGATGCATCTAAGACGGTTCTAACGGCTACCAGTAGTACATCTGGAACTACACGCCCGATTCCCTGGACTCGCGCCGCCCAACCCCGCGCGCTGAGCCCTAACCCCGCGCAACCGGCGCCGCCAGGCGCCCGTCCTCGCGCTGGCTTGCGCGTCTGCAGGCCAGCGCCCCCCGTGTCGGTAGCAAACGCGGTAGCGGCCACGCACCGCTACCAGGAGGTGTCTGTGCAGGACCGCACCGTCGCAAAGAAAGACCCGCCCAGCCGCGAGGAGATGTTCGCCCTGCTCGTGTCGGCCGATGCCGCCCTGAGCACCGCCCACGACCACGTGGACCGCGCCGTGAACCTTCCGCTCGCCCTGCGCATCCGCTCGGCCGTCGCCCGCTACAAGTCGGCCGCCCTCGTCCTTGCGCTTCTCGCCATGGCCGCGAGACCGGCCGCGGCCGCCGACATCGTGGCCACCGCCCGCAGCGCCCAGGCCGAGGCTACCCGCGTCCTGATAGCGCACCCCGAGTGCGGCCGGCTCCACGGCCCGGCCCACCAGGTGGACGCCGAGGACGTCCGGACCCTGGTCTTCGCCGACGGCGCCCAACACCCCGCCTGCGCGTCGAACCCCCACGCCGTCGCCTACACGCACTGCCCCGGCTCGCCCGTGGTGATCTGCCCGGCGTTCCGCCGGCTACCGGCCGTAGGCCAGGCCGTGGTGCTCGTCCACGAGACGTACCACGTCGCCGGCGCGATGACCGACGAGGATGGCGGCGGATCCGACACGATCACGCGCGCTGTGCTCGCCTGCGTGGCGCGGAGCGGCCGGTGAAGCCCGCCCCGGCCACCATCGCCACACCCCGGGCGATCGAGCTGATTCGCGCCGGCCAGGATGCCCTGCTCGCGACGTCCCGCGAGAACCGGGCGCGCCGGAAGGTCATCGCCGACCTGTGCCTCGCGTGCGTCGAGGCGATCAACACCGGCGTCGACCTCGGCGAAGCGGACACGGTCCAGTGGCTGGCGTTCCTGCGGCACCCGTCGGTGGAGCCGCCCGCCTGCTACCGCCCGCGGCTCGCCGCGCTCGCGCCCACGCCGGCGGTCGCGTCGCCGGCGCCCGTCCGGTACCGCCGGCCGACGCTGCGCGAGCTGCTGATCGTCGCGGCCTCGCTGGCCGGCCTGGCCACCGTCGCGATCCGGCCCTGGAGCGACGTCGCCGTCGGCGCGCCGTCGGTCCGCCAGGCCGATTACGTCGAGCCCTTGAAGCGGTCGGTAATGCCGACCGCGCCAATCGATCGGACGTACTACCGCCCGTCCGAGCATCTGATCGCGAACGGCATCCCTGACTGTCGTTACAAGGAAGAAGAGACGCTGGACGAGACCCTCAATCGCAAGAGCTGGTGCGTCAAGCCTCACTGCAACAACGGTAGCGCCGGGACGTTCACGCCCGGCGAGTGCCGCACGTGGGGATATACGGCGTGGCGCGGGCTGATCGACCACCACGAGATGATCGCGGACATTCGAGACGGGGGCGTGCTTGAGGTCCTGAAGGCGATGGACGCCATCAAGCCCGAGGCCGGCAAGTGAACCGCGATCTCACCGCCCCGCTCCCCTGGGTCTGCTCCCAGTGCGTGATCGACGGGACCATGCCGGCGCCCGAAGGGCCGCGCACCGACGGCATCTGTGGTCCGCACGCCGACTTCTACTACATCGACCGTTGGCGGCGTCAGGCGCAGCGGGAGTCGGCGGCGCAGGGGATCCGCTGATGTACTGCATGCGCTGCCGACACGACCTGCCCGAGTGCACCTGCCCCGACATCATCCAGCGCCTCGAGGCCGCGCAGGCCGAGGCCAAGGGCTCGCTGGCCATCCAGCAGACGATCACGCGCATGAAGGGCCGCGAGGCCCTGAAGCGCGACGCCGCGAAGAGGGTCAATTGAGCGCCGCGAGCGACCGGCCGCATGTCCGCCTGGTCGATCGCCACTCGATCGACTGGCCCCGCGCTGTGAAGTGCGGCCGCTGCGGCCGGGAGATGGCGGCCGGCCGGGAGCCGGCCGAGATGACGAGCGCGTGCTTCGCCTGCATCAACGACGACCTGGCCAAGCACCTGGAGGCGACCGTCGCCGAGTGGCGGTTGCAGCAGGAGCGCGTGCGAGCCCGGACGCGGTGGCGCTGGCAGACCGCGGAGGTCGTGGCCTGGCTGGTCGTCGCCCTGGCGGTAGCCATCGGCGTCGGCGCTGGCCTCTGGAAGCTCGTGGCGTGGACGGCGGGCCTCTGATGCTCGCCTGGGTGCGCTGTCTCTTCCGTAATCGGCACAACCCCGTGCGTCACCCGCTCGGCGGCTTCAAGTGCGCCGACTGCAGCGAGGTGGGCGCGGACCTCGACGACATGGGCTTCGCCGGGGGCGGCTACGTGCCTCCCGTGCGCCGGATCTTCGCGCGCGGCCGCGGCTCCGCGTCGGAGTTCACGCGCACGACCTCGTGGGAACCAACGCGGAGAGGCTGGTGATGAGCGACTTCGAGCCGGCCGCCCCGAACCTGCTCGGCGGGTTCCTCCGGTGCATGACGTGCCAGCACCAACAGCCCCTCGGCAATGTGGCCAGCTACGCGACCGACGGCTGGCCGAGGCATTGCGGGCAGACGATGCGATGGGTGATCGGCCGCGAGGACGTTGGCGGCCGCGTGACGCCCGTCGGGAGGCCCGACGACCATGCGTGACTACGAGCCGGCCCGGCGGCGGTGCGAGTACGGCTGCGGCCGCGCGCTGCTCCTGTTCGGTCGCGTCGCCGGCCGCCTCATGTGCCCCTTCTGCTGGCTCAAGCGCGGGTGCCCCCTGCCCGATGCCATCGGCAAGGCGCACGAGCTCGAGGAGCAGACTCGCAAGAACATGCAGCGGCGCAGGGGCACCGACCGGCACCTCGTCCGGAACGGGATGTCATGAGCGACCCTCGCCGCGAGGCCTGGCTCGCCGAGCGCCGCCAGCTCCTCACCGCGTCGGACGTGGCCGCGGTCCTCGGCCAGGACCCGCGCCGCGGCCCGCTGGCCGTGTGGGCCGACAAGGTGCACGGGATCACCTCCGAGGAGAACGCGCCGATGCGCCGCGGCCGCCGCCTCGAGGCCGCCGTGGCCGAGGAGTACTCCGAGCTCACCGGCCGGCCGGCCATCGCCGGCGACGACCCCTACCGGATCACCCGCCACCCGGAGATCCCCTGGCTGGGCGCCACGCTGGACCGGACCACGATCGGCTGCGCTGCGACGCCGGCGCCGGCCAGCGGGCCCGCGCCGCTCCAGCT
>Ga0207662_10001119_pt1 | contig 12604 bp, 8 predicted proteins | sample KBSS33LmetaG_FD_184338 | JGI IMG/M metagenome (GOLD analysis project Ga0207662, IMG submission 184338) | Switchgrass rhizosphere microbial communities from Kellogg Biological Station, Michigan, USA - KBS S3-3L metaG (SPAdes) (version 2) | ecosystem: Host-associated > Plants > Roots > Rhizosphere... | reverse complement strand
CCGGCCCTTTCCGTGAGATCGCCGTCAAAGATCCGCGTTCCGTCGTTCAGCAGTTTCAAGGAGTCTGACCCCTTGATCGCCCCGCGCCTCCGCGCGAACCACGTTGCGAGAGGAGCCTTACTTCCCCTTCGCCCAGTGCGCCCCCTCCGTCCAATGCTCGACCTGAAAGAACGTCTCCGGCAGCTCCACGCCGGCGCGCCAGTCCGAGTATTCCTCCGTCTGCATCGCCGACCCCTTGTCGAGTATGCGGACGCGCGTCGCCAGCCATCCACCGCCGAGCGGAACGTTGTTCTCCAGGCGCACATCCTGGGCGCGGCCTTCGGGGGAGGGGACGAGCGGCATCAGGAAGCGCGTGACGATCAATCGGTCCTTCTCCACCCAGAACTGCGGCGACGTCGTGTCGCTCGGCGACGATGCCCCGACGACGTACGTCGGCTTGCCCTCCCAGTCCTGCACGCGAAGGCGCGAGAGATCGATCTTGTACGGCGCGAGCTGCTTGATCGTGACGTCGAGCGGCTCGAGATAGACGCTCACGATGAGCGGCAGGAATGGATTCCCCTCCGCCATGCGTCGCACGACCTTGCCCTCGCGCACGACGTAGAGCGAGTCCGCGGTGTAGAGCGCGCCGTTGCCGAGTGCGGGATCGCCGATGTCGATGCGCAGCCGCGAGCCGCGCTGCGACTCGTACCACGTCGTGACCTGGGACGTGCCGTCGGGCCGCCGCTGCGTCGTGCGCTGCACGAACGTCATCGTGCGGAACCACGTGCCGGCGTAGCGGTCGTGCATGCGCGCGAGGAGCGCCTTCCCGTCACTCGGCTCGGCGCTCGTGCCGGTCCGTGGGGCGGAGGCGGAGGCGGAGGCACAGCCGGCGAGCACGACCAGCAGAGCGGCGAGCCTGGAACGCATCATGGCAGGTGAGGTAGGAAGGAGGTTCGCGTCGCACGAGCAACGGCTCAGACCGGAAGCGGCGCGCACCTGTCTTCCCGTCGCGTCCTCCGCGTCCCATTTTCGAGTGCGGACACGCGGCCGCCGTCTTCTCACCAATACTCAGTCCGAGACCCCAATGCGCAAAGTATCGAGTGCACTCCTGCTCACCCTTCTCGCCGTCGCTCCCGCCGTCGCGCGTGCGCAGGCTGCCGCTCATCCCGACTACTCGGGCACCTACGTCCTCGACCCCGCGCAGAGCGAGGGGCAGATGGTGCCGCAGAAGATGACGCTCAAGATCACGCAGACCCCCGCCGGCCTCACCGTCGACCGCACCCAGACGACTCAGATGGGCGAGTCGACGTCGCAGATGAAGTACGCACTCGATGGCTCGGCGTCGAAGAACACGCTGAACATGGGCGGCAACCCCGTCGACGTCTCCACGGTCGTCACCTGGGAGGCGACGTCCCCGGTCCTCACGAGCTCCATGAAGTTCGGCGAGAACGACGCCCAGTCCGTCGAGAAGTGGTCGCTGGCCGACGGCGGCAAGAAGCTGAACATCGACCGCAAGATCAGCGCGGGCGGCCAGGAGTTCGCGAACAAGCTGGTGCTGGTGAAGCAGTAGTTGCGCAGTGCGCATTGCGCTATGCGCATTGCGCGACGGCCTCGGGAAGCAATTGTCTCCCGAGGCCGTTCTGCTGTAGCGCACAGCGCAATGCGCATAGCGCATCGCGGTTTTCTAAAACGTGATCCCGAACGTCACCGGTATGTACGTGAACGAATTGTTGTCCGTAGGGATCCGCCGGTAGCGTGCGTCGACCCGCGCGCCGAGCTCCCCCAACGAAAACTGCACGCCGGCGCCCGCGTTGAACCCCCAGCGGTTGGCGACCGAGGAACCGAGTCCGCCCGTCGGGCTCAACTCCAGACGCGAGTAGCTCGGTCCGGCGGTGATGTATGGCCGAATGAGCCCGGCGGTCGGCAGCGGGATCCACCCCACGACGTTCGCGTTGCCGCCGAACTCGTTGGCGTCGGCATTCTCGCCGTTCACGCTCAAGCCGCTGGCGTCGAAGCTGGAGTAGATGACTTCCGCCCGAAAGCCGACCGGCATCAGGGGCAGCTTGAGGTCGACCGCGCCGCCCACGTTGAAGCCGGTCTTGACCAGATCGGACGTCTTGTCGATCGGGAGTGCGGCGCCGCCGAAGAGAGTGAACTTGAGCGGATTGCTGATCTGCGCCTGCCCGACAGCCAGCGGGGCCAGCGTGGCGAGCACGAGGATCACCGCCGAACGAATCTTCATGTCGTTGCTCCAGGGATCTGGTTGCGCCGCCGGCTCGTCCGAGCCGTCTCGTCACGACTGGCGGAACATAATGACCCCCCGCGCGATGTGCTTTGCGCATTGCGCTTCGCGCTCAAACGAAACGGCCTCGGGAAGCAATTGCCTCCCGAGGCCGTCGCGCATCGCGCACAGCGCATAGCGCTTTAGAACGTCAACCCGAACGTGATCGGAATGTACTGGATCGTGCCCTTCTCGCCGGTACCGAAGAAGTCGTTCGACGAGATGCGCTTGTAGCGGACGTCGAGGCGCGTCGAGAGCGTTCCGAGCGCGAAATCGAGTCCACCGCCCACGTTGAAGCCCCAGTTGTTGTCCGAGATCGAAGCGTCGACGCCCCCGGAGCTCGCTGAGACCTTGATCTTCGAGTAGCTCGGGCCGCCGGTGACGTACGCCTTCACCGGACTGCCGGCGTTCGGCAGCCAGAGCACCACGTTGGCGTTCAGACCCAGATCCGACAGGTCCGCGTCTCCGGCGCCGCCGGTGTCCTTCGCGCCGAAGCTCGCGTAGGTACCCTCGGCCCGGACGCCGAATGGGCTCAGCGGCACATGGTAGTCCAGTGCGGCACCGACATCGTAACCCATGTTCACGCCGTCCTTCGTGTCGCCGGTCGGCAGCGCCGCGCCGGCGAACACCGTGAACTTCAACGGATTCGACACCTGTGCCTGCGCGATCGAGGCCGACCCCATCGAGGCCAGCATGGCGAGCGAGAACAGCACGGTGGTGCGTTTCGTCATGATTTCGAGTTCCCTTGGAGGTCTGGATGCGGGCGAGCGCCCGCTCGTACTCGCCTTCCAAACGAGCGCGACCGTGCGGGCGCAACAAATTCCATCCATACTGGGTAGGGTGTTCCAGCCCCAAACGCCCTCCGCCGCCAGGCAGAATCGTCCCAGCGGCGACCCGGGCCCCGTGTCATCATCAATGGTTCCCCGTCTCGGAGTCCCGTTCATGGCCCCCCGGCTCACCCCGTTCGCGCTGCCGCTCGCCGCGGTCGCGCTCCTCTCCGTCGCGTCGGTCGCCTCCGCTCAGGCGACGCGACCGTCCGGCATCGACACCTCCGCCTTCGATCGCAGCGTCCGCCCACAGGACGACCTCTTCCGGTTCGTCAACGGCGGATGGCTCAAGCGCACGCCGATCCCCAACGACGCCGCGAGCTGGGGCGCATTCAACGAGCTCGACGAGCGCAGTCGCGAGTCGATGCGCACCATCCTCGAGGACGCGTCGCGCTCGAACGCGGCCGCAGGCTCCGAGGAGCGAAAGGTCGGCGATCTCTACGCCAGCTTCCTCGACTCCGCGCGCGTCGAGGCCCTCGGTGTCACGCCGCTCAAGGGCGAGCTCGCGCGCATCGCCGCACTCAAGAGCTCGGCCGAGCTGCCCGCGATGTTCGCCCACCTCGCGCGCATCGGCGTCGCGCGGCCGTTCGGCGCCGGTGTCGGCGCCGACCCGAAGAAGTCGACGACCAACGCCGTGCAGATCGGCCAGTCGGGGCTCACGCTCCCCGACCGCGACTACTATCTGAACAACGACGCGCGCATGACCGCCGTGCGTAAGTCGTACGCGGAGTATCTGGCCAAGCTGTTCACCCTCGCCGAGCAGCCCGACGCCGCGGGCGCGGCGTCGCGCGTCATCGCGCTCGAGACGGCCATCGCGGGCAAGCAGTGGGAGCGTGCTCGCAACCGCGACCGCAACGCGATCTACAATCCGATGACCGTGGCGAAGCTCGCCGAGTCGACGCCCCACTTCGACTGGAAGGGCTACCTCGGCGCCGCCGGCATTGGCGCGGCGACGGACGTCATCGTCAACCAGCCCGACTACCTCGTCGCGCTCGACTCGATCATCACCGCGACGCCGATCGGCACCTGGCGCGAGTATCTCGCCGCCAAGCTGCTCGATGCCTATTCGCCCGAGCTGTCCTCGCCCTTCGTGCAGGCGCGGTTCGACTTCCGTGGGAAGGTGCTGGCCGGCCAGCTCGCCCAGCGTGCGCGCTGGAAGCGCGCCGTCCAGGAAGTCGAGGGCGGACTCGGCGAGGCGGCCGGCAAGCTGTACGTCGCCCGGTACTTCAAGCCCGAGGCGAAGGCGCGCATCGACGAGCTCATTCGCAACCTGCGCGAGGCGTACAGCATCGGCATCGACAGCCTCGAGTGGATGACCCCCGCCACCAAGGCCCGGGCGAAGGAGAAGCTCGCGCAGTTCACCGTGAAGATCGGCTACCCCGACAAGTGGCGCGACTACTCGTCGCTCGACATCAAGCGCGACGACCTCGTCGGCAACGTCATGCGCGCACGCCAGTGGGCGTACGACGACAATGTCGCGCAGTACGGCAAGCCGGTGGACAAGAAGCGCTGGTTCATGACGCCGCAGACGGTGAACGCGTACTACCAGTCGACGAATAACGAGATCGTCTTCCCCGCCGCGATCCTGCAGCCGCCGTTCTTCGATCCGAAGGCGGACGACGCCGTGAACTACGGCGCGATCGGCGCCGTCATCGGTCACGAGATCGGTCACGGCTTCGACGATCAGGGCCGCAAGTCGGACGGGGCCGGGAACCTGACCGACTGGTGGACCGCCGACGATGCGAAGGCGTTCGAGGAGCGCGCCGGCCGGCTCGGCGCACAGTTCGAGGTCCTCTCGCCCCTCGAAGGAGCGAAGGTGAATCCGAAGCTCACGATGGGGGAGAACATCGGCGACCTGAGCGGCCTCGCGCAGGCGTACCGCGCCTACCGCATCTCGCTCAAGGGGAAGGAAGCGCCGGTCATCGACGGCTTCACCGGCGATCAGCGCTTCTTCATCGGCTTCGCCCAGATCTGGCGCTCGAACGACCGCGAAGCCGCGCTGCGCCAGCAGCTGCTGAGCGATCCGCACTCCCCGGGCGAGTACCGCGCGAACGTCCCCGTCGCGAACAACGAGGCGTTCCAGCGCGCGTTCGACCTCAAGCCCGGTGACAAGCTGTACCGGGTGCCGAGCGACCGGGTACGGATCTGGTAGGAGCTGTCAACGGTTCTTCGGTTAACGGTAGACGGCCGGCCTCGGGACGCAGGAGCTTCCCGAGGCCGGCCGTGTACCGTTAACCGAAGAACCGCCAACGCGCGCGCAGAGCGCGCCTACTACTTCTTCTTCCCTCCCTTCGCCGCCTCTGCCGGCTTCGCCGTCGGTTCCATGAACGCCATGTTCTGTCCGACGTAGCCGAACTGAAGCCCCGTGCTCTGCTCGATGCCGCGGATCGCCTGGCGGGTCGAGTCGAGCGACGCGCGGAAGCTGGCCTTCGCACTCAGCAGCTTCGGCTGTGGCACCAGGATCGTCAGGCCGTACCAGCGCTTCATCATGTTGAGCACCTGGCCGAGGGGCTTGTCGTTCACGACGAGCATGCCGGAGCGCCACGAGTCGGCCTCCTCCTTCTCCGCCGCCGTCGCCTGACGCACCACGCTGTCCTTCGCGACGACCGCGCCGCCCGCCGGCACATCGGTCAGATCCTTCGGCTTGCCGACCTTCACCGAGCCTTCCGAGACGACGACCGTCGTCTCGATGGTGTTCTCGTCGACCTTCACCGTGAACGCCGTGCCCGTCGCCACGACGGCGACGGTTCCCGCGTTCACGCGGAACGGTTGCTCGACGCCCTTGGCGACGGTGAACTCGCCCGCCCCCTTGAGCTTCACGACTCGCAGCTCGGGGCCGAACAGCTTCGGCACCGTGAGCTCCGATTCGGGCGCCAGGCGCACCTTCGTGCCGTCGTCCAGCGTGACGGTGCCCATCCTCGCGAACGTCGTGGCGATGGGCTTCACGTCGGGCGCATTGAGCGCGCGGGTGAAGCGTTCGTTCTCGCTCACGCGACCCATGCCGTATGCCGCTCCCAGCACGGCAGCGAGAACCACCGCGAAGATGCCGAGCACGATCCACAGCGGCCTTCCCTGATCGGAGTGCTTGATGTGCTCCGCCGCCTCGTGGCGCGAATGCGCCGCCAGATCCGCCAGCGCCTTCGGGCTGTGCGCTTCGCCGTGCAGGGCCTTCATGATGTGCTGCCACGCCTCGTCCGACGTCTCGTCGCGTACGTCGTGCGCGCTGGCGTGGCCGCCTCCCCCGAGTCGGTGCGCGCCGGCCCGGCGGCTCAGCGCGCGCGCCGCGGCGTGGTGCACGTCTTCGACGAGAAAGTCGTGGACTTCCGCGGGAGTACGGAACTTCGCCCGCGCGTCCCACGCGCGCACGAACGCGCCTTCGACGACCTTCGACACGAGCGCGCGTGCGTCGGGGCCGAGATCCGCGCGCGCCTCTTCCGTCAGCGCGGGATACTCCTCGAGGAAGAAGCGGCGCAGCGTCTCCTCGTCTGCGAGAGCGGTGGCAGGCGCCCCGGCATCGGGTGCGTTGCCGTCGCGTGCATCGAACGTGGTCGACATGGAACCTCTCTGGCTGGAGTTACGACCCGATCGGATGGCGGCGAATATGAAGGGGCATCCCGCAGATGTCACGTCTGGGTGAACATTTGGAGCACACCGGGCACAGCAATCCACGCGCCGAGCTCGAGCGAGCGCCCTATCTCGCTGTCGCCATGCAGCGCGTCGTGCGAGATTTCGAGCACTCTCCCTATGTCGTTATCTCGTAACGACATGTCCCCGGACCGTCGGATACGCCATGCCCACCCACGCCGGACGTCGTCGTTCGCCCTTCGTTGCCGCATTCCTCCTGCTGTCGTTCGCTGCAAACCCCGCGCTCGCCCAGATACCGTCCGGTGAATACGCCGCGCGCCGCGACTCGCTCGCCGCGCGCGTGCACAACGGAATCGTCGTCGCCTTCGGCGCCCGCACGCCCGTCACCGACTTCGGTCCGTTCTACCAGCTCCCCGCCTTTCACTATCTCACGAACTTTCACGAGCCCGACGCCGCGCTGGTGATGGTCGTGCGCGACGGCCGCGGCACGAGCACGCTGTTCCTCACGCCGATCGCACCGCGCCGCGCCTTCTACTATGGAAAGCGTCCCGATTCGGCCGAGGTGGTCCGCAGCTTCGGCATGCGCGCCCGCACCTTCGCCGCCCTCGGCGCCGTCGTCGACTCGCTCGCTGGGGAGCGTCTCCCCTTCTTCGTGCTCGACGACTTCGAGGACGCCGACTTCGCCGCGCAGGACTCGCTGACGCGCGGCAAGCAGTTCGTGCGTGCGCTCAAGGCACGCCACGCCTCCGGCATCGAGATCCGTGACGCGCATCCGATCGTCGACGAGCTGCGGGCGCGGAAGAGCCCGGCCGAGATGGCGCTCCTCCGCAAGGCCGCCGAGATCAGCACGGAGGGACACCGCGCCGCGATGTCGATCCCGGAGCCCACGAAGGAGTACGAGATCCAGGCCGCGCTCGAGGGGACCTTCCTCCGGCTCGGCGGGGCGCGCCCGTCGTACGGCTCCATCGTCGGCGGTGGCGTACACGGCACCCAGCTCCATTACATGCGCGACCGTGGCGACGTGAAGCCCGGCGACGTGGTCGTGATGGATGCGGCCACCGAGTACGAGGGCTATGCGGCGGACATCACGCGTACGCTCCCGGTGAGTGGCAAGTACACGCCGGAGCAGCGCGAGATCTATCAGCTCGTGCGCGACGCGCAGGCCGCCGCCGAGCGGAACTCGAAGCCCGGCATGTCCGCCGTCGCGGCGCAGGACTCGTCGTGGGACGTGCGCGCGAAGGGACTCGCGAAGCTCGGCCTCGTCGAGAGCGTGGACGCGCAGCTCGACCTGCCCTGGCCGGCCGACTGCAACGCCAATCCGCGCGCGTGCAAGCAGGCGATGTTCTGGATGATCCACGGCATCTCGCACGGCCTCGGCCTCGCCGTGCACGATCCGGCGCAGTTCTACGCCAAGGACCATCTCTTCAAGCAGGGCGACGCGTTCACGATCGAGCCCGGCATCTACGTCAGCACCAACATGCTCGACGCGCTGCCGGACACGCCACGCAACCGTGCCTTCATCGCCAAGGTGAAGCCGGTCGTGCAGCGCTACCAGAACACCGGCGTGCGCATCGAGGACGACTACCTGATCACGGAGAAGGGGCTGGAGCGCATCAGCCTCGCGCCGCGCGAGATCGACGAGGTCGAGGCGCTCATGCAGAAGCGTCCGCAGCGCGTGGTGCCGTGACCGACACGAACGCCGGACTCGTGCTCGGCTCACAGCGCGCGCTGTTCGAGATCCCCGACGACGTCACGTACCTCAACTGCGCGAGCATGTCGCCGCAGCTGCGCACGGTGACGGCGGCGGGGATCGACGCGGTGCGCAGCAAGGCATCGCCGTGGACGCTTCGCGCGATCGACTGGTTCGTGCACGCCGAGCCGCTGCGCGCGCTGTTCGGCCGCCTGCTCGGCGCCGAAGCCGAATGCGTCGCGCTGGTGCCGTCCGTGAGCTACGGGCTCGCCGTCGCCGCCGCGAACGTTCCGGTGCGCGCGGGCCAGTCGATCGTCGTGCTCGACCGCGAGTTCCCATCGGGCACGTACACCTGGCGCGAGCTCGCGCGCCGCACCGGTGCACGCGTCGTCACCGTGGTGCGCGAGCCCGGGTCGAGCTGGACGGATGCCGTGCTCGCCGCGCTCGACGACCAGGTCGCGATCGTGGCGGTCCCCGCCTGTCACTGGACCGACGGCTCGCTGGTCGACCTCGAGCGCCTCGCGCCGGAGGTTCGCGCCGTGGGCGCCGCGCTCGTCATCGACGCGAGCCAGGCCGCGGGCGCGCATCCGATCGACGTGGAACGGATCCAGCCGGACTTCCTCTGCGCGGTCGGCTACAAGTGGCTGCTCGGTCCGTACAGCCTCGGCTACCTCTACGCGGCGCCGAAGTGGCACGAGCGCGGCGTGCCGATCGAGCAGACGTGGATGTCGCGGATGGGCGCCGAGGACTTCACGAGCCTCGTGGACTACGTCGACGAGATGCGGCCCGGCGCGCGGCGGTTCGACATGGGCGAGTTCTCGCAGTTCACCCTGCTCCCGATGTCGGTCGCCGGGTTGACGCAGGTGGTCGAGTGGGGTGTGCCGAACATCGCTGCCCGCATCCGCGTCCTCACGTCGCGCATCGCGAGCGAAGCGAGGGTGCTCGGCTGCGAGGTGTCCACCGATGCGGAGCGCGTGGCGCACATCGTCGGCGTGCGCCTGCCGCACGGCCTCCCGAGCGGCCTCACGGAGCGCCTCGCCGAGGCGCGCGTGTACGTCAGCGTGCGCGGCGACTCGATCCGCGTCGCCCCGCATCTGTACAACGATGAACGCGACGTGGCGCGGTTCATCGAGGTGCTGCGCAAAGCGCTGGACTGAGGAGACCGCTTCGGACGACTGGATCGCGCTGCACACCGGGTGCGCGTCCAGCGGATGGGCAGTTTCGCGGGTAATGAGTGCGGGGCATCGCTCGTGCACATGAGGGCGCTGGACCCTCCGCGACCGCACATCGCGCATCGCGCAAGGCGCATCGCGCACACCGCTACCAATGTTCATCTCCGACTTCGCCATCCGTCGACCGATCATCACCGTCGTGGTGACGATCGCGCTCGCCGTGTTCGGCATCGCTGCGCTCGCGCGGCTGCAGACCGACGAGTTCCCCGACATCGACGCGCCGATCGTCTTCGTCGGGATCGTCTATCCGGGCGCGTCGCCGGACCAGGTGGAGCGCGAGGTCGTGGATCGGCTGGAGGATCGCATCTCGGGGATCTCCGGGCTCGATCAGCTCACGTCGACGTCGAGCGACGGCTTCGCGCAGATCATCGTCCAGTTCAAGTTCGACAAGCCGACGGACGAGGCGACGCAGGACGTGCGCGACGCGATCTCCGCGGTGCGCGCACAGCTCCCGACGGAGATCGTCGAGCCGCTCGTCCAGCGCTTCGATCCGACGTCGCTTCCCATCGTCTCGCTCGCGCTCACGTCGCTCACCCTCACGCCGGCGCAGCTCACCCAGATCGGCGACCAGACGATCGGCGGTGAGCTGCGCTCGATTCCCGGCGTCGCCCAGGTGCAGGTGGCCGGCGCCGACAGCGCGACGCTCAACGTCGTGCTCGATCCCGCGCGGCTCACCAGCACCGGGGTCGGCGTCGATCAGGTCGTCGCCGCGCTGCGCGCGCAGAACCTCGCCGCGCCGGTCGGGCAGGTGACCGGCCCCGTGACCGAGCGCGCCATCCGGCTCGAGGGCCGGCTCGAGCGTCCGGAGGATTTCGCGCAGCTCATCGTGACCCAGCGCGGGGGCGTGCCGATCCGGCTCGGCGACGTCGCCACGGTGGAAGCCGGATCCGCCGAACGCCGATCGGCCGCGCTGTTCAATGGGCGCGAGGCGATCGGCCTCGACATCGTGAAGTCGAAGGGCTACAGCACGACCACGGTGAGCGACGCGATCAAGGCGCGGCTCCCCAAGCTGCAGGCCGGCCTGCCGAAGGGGACGACGATCGAGCTCGTGCGCGACGCCGGCGCCCGCGTGCGCGCCTCCGTGCGGAGCGTGCAGGAGGCGCTCGTCGAGGGCGCGGTGCTCACCGTGCTCGTCGTCTTCCTCTTCCTCAACTCGTGGCGCTCGACGGTGATCACCGGTCTGGCGCTGCCGATCTCGGTGCTCGCGTCGTTCGTCCCGCTCATGCTGTTCGGCTTCACGCTGAACACCATGTCGCTGCTCGGGCTCTCGCTGGCGATCGGCATCCTGATCGACGACGCGATCGTCGTGCGCGAGAACATCGTGCGACACGTGGAGATGGGGAAAGACCATCTCGTCGCGTCGCACGAGGGGACGGACGAGATCGGGCTCGCCGTCGCGGCGACGACCTTCTCGATCGTCGCCGTGTTCGTTCCCGTCGGCTTCATGAGCGGGTTCGCCGGCCAGTGGTTCAAGCCGTTCGCGCTCACGATCGCCGCCGCGGTGCTCGTGTCGCTGTTCGTGTCGTTCTCGCTCGATCCGATGCTCTCGGCGTACTGGGCCGACCCGCAGATCGAGGCGCACGAGCGGCGCAATCCGATCGCCCGCGCGCTCGACCGGTTCAATGCCTGGTTCAACCGGCAGGCCGAGCGCTACCGGCGCGGCGTCGCGTGGGCGCTCGACCATCGCAAGACGATGATCGCGCTCGCCGCGGCGTCGTTCGTCGCCGCCATCGCGCTGCAGGTCACGATCGGCGGCTTCGGCTTCGCGCCCGACAGTGATCGCAGCGAGCTCACCGTGACCGTCGAGGCGCCGCCCGGCTCGAGTCTCGAGTACACGCGCGTCGTCACGGAGCAGGTGGCGCGGCAGGTGCGCGCCCACAAGGAAGTCGCCTACACCTACGCCACCGTCGGCAGCGCGTCGGGCTCGGGGGGTGTGGACGTCGGCTCCGTCTACCTGCGCCTTCTGCCGCGCCACGCGCGCGACGTGAGTCAGCAGGCGCTCGGCAGGGAGCTGCGGCGAGAGCTCAAGCGGATCGGTGGGGCCACGGCGTACCTGCTCGAGGCGGGGGGACCGGGCGGGGGACGCAAGCCGCTGCAGCTCGAGGTGAAGGGACCGGACGCGGCGACGCTCGGGGTCCTCGCCGACTCGGTGGCGAAGCTCGTGCGGGGCACGCGAGGCGCCGTGGACGTCGGTCTGTCGAGCAAGGGGATCAAGCCGGAGCTTCGCGTCACGATCAACCGCGGACTCGCGGGCACGATCGGTGTGAGCGTGGGCCAGATCGCGCAGGCGCTCCGTCCCGCGTTCGCCGGCGTCGACGCGGGTACCTGGGTCGATCCGACCGGGGAGACGCGCTACGTGCGCGTTCGGCTCCCCGCCGCCATGCGCGAGAGCCCGGCCGACCTCGCGGCGATCCCGATCGTGCTGCCGGGAGCGGGCGCCGCCGGTGGTCCCGCCGTCGTGCCGCTCGGCCAGGTCGCGACGATCACGGCGACCGGTGGTCCGGCACAGATCGACCACCTCGACCGCAGCCGCGTGATCATCGTCGGTGCGAACATCGAAGGCTCGATCGGCAACGTCTCGCGCGACGTGCAGCGGCGGATCGCGTCGCTGCGCCTGCCCGAGGGCTACACGGTCAACGCCGGCGGGCAGACGGCGGATCAGGCCGAGGTGTTCGGCTCGATCTTCACCGCGCTCGGCGTCGCGGTGATGCTGATGTATCTCATCCTCGTCATCCAGTTCGGGAGCTTCCTCGATCCGCTCGCGATCCTCTCCTCGCTGCCGCTGTCGCTCATCGGCGTCGTGCTCGCGCTGCTCGTCACGCGCGACACGCTGAACATCATGTCGCTCATCGGCGTGATGATGCTGATGGGGATCGTCGCGAAGAACGCCATCCTGCTCATCGACTTCGCCAAGTGGACGCACGAGCAGAAGGGGGTGCCGATGCGCGACGCGCTCATCGAGGCCGGCGCCATCCGGCTGCGGCCGATCCTCATGACGACGCTCGCGCTG
>Ga0207662_10001118_pt1 | contig 12608 bp, 9 predicted proteins | sample KBSS33LmetaG_FD_184338 | JGI IMG/M metagenome (GOLD analysis project Ga0207662, IMG submission 184338) | Switchgrass rhizosphere microbial communities from Kellogg Biological Station, Michigan, USA - KBS S3-3L metaG (SPAdes) (version 2) | ecosystem: Host-associated > Plants > Roots > Rhizosphere... | reverse complement strand
GGGCTACGGGAAGCTCGAGGGACCCTGGGGCGGGCTGCTGGTCGGCCGCGCGCTCGACCTGTTCTCGCGCGGGGCGACCGAGAACGAGTTCCTCTACGGCCACGGGTTCGGCCTCGGCTATCCCGGGAACGTGGCCGACGTGGGCCCGGCCGCCGGCATGATCGGGTTCGGCGTACTGGCCGCGTTCTTTGCGTCGGGGATCCAGTACTCCACGCCGATGCTGGCGGGACTGCAGCTCAACGTCGGCGTCTTCGATCCGGTGGTCATCACCGGGTACTACCCGGGGACGCGCGAGCCGCTCTTCGAATCCGAGGCGACGTATGACTTCTCCCGCGGCCGGTTCAAGCTCCACCTTTTTGGCAACGGCGCCTATCAGAAGCTGTATCTCGCCGCGAGCAACACGTCCGCGACCATGGACGGCCTCGGGTACGGCGGGCGAATCGAGTTCGGTCCGTTCCACCTCGGGTTCGCCGGGCACTACGGCAACGGTCTCGGTCTGAGCTACGCGCTCGAGAACTCGGCGACGTCGATCAGCCAGAACAACGAGCTGCGACGATTCGACGGATACTCGGTGCAGGCCCAGATCCAGGCGAGGGGGTTCGACTTCAACCTCGGCTGGGGTATCTCGCGGGTGTTCCTGCTTCAGTCCGATCGAGATTCGATCGCCAACTGCGCGCTCGACACCGACGTCATCGATCCCGCGCGCCAGTGCGCCAGCCTCATCAAGCGGCAGATCGGCTACTCGGCGGCGGTCGTCTACCACATTCGGGATCGCGTCCACCTGGATCTGGATTACCTGCGCGGCGACTTCGCGTGGTTCCTGGGTGAGAAGCAGATGGTCAACTTCATCAACGCCGGCGTCACCGTCACCTGGTAGCGCCCGCCGCACGGCGCGAATTTCCGGAAGCGCTTCGCCGGGTGCATAGCGCAGGGCGCAAAAAAGAAACTAACTTAAAAAATAGATGCCAAAGACCGCATCGGTGGTGCAATATAACGGGTGTTCGGCACGGTCCTGCGTGGTCCCCCGCCGTCGAACGAACCGGTTTAACTGACGGAGGCAGGCATGAAGATTAAGACTCGTTACCTGGGTCTTGCGCTCGGCGCGCTGCTTGCCGCAGCCGGGTGCCAGGGCCAGGTGCAAGGCCAGGGGTGCGCGACCGCCTGTGGAGCTGGCCAGGTCTGCCAGGCCGGCCAGTGTGTCTGCAGCGCCGGCCTGCTCTCGTGCAACGGGACGTGCGTCGCCTCGAACTCGGCCCACTGCGGTAGCTGCACCACGACCTGCACCGGAACCGACGTCTGCAACGCGGGCACCTGCTCGGGGATGTGCCCGGCGAACACGACGATGTGTTCGGACGGTTCTTGCGTCTCGCCCACCGGCGGCGATGCCATGCACTGCGGGGGTTGCAACCCGTGCCCCGCGGGCTCTACGTGCAACGCGGGCGTCTGCTCGAGCGTGACGACGACGGGCACGGCGGGCACCGGCGCCGGCGGCAGCACCGGCACCGGCGGCGCGGGCGGTACCACCGTCGCCTGCACGTCGCTGCCCGCGATTCCGCGGCGCCTGTGGCGGTTGTCGGCCGAGCAGTGGGGCGCGGCGGTCAAGGACCTGCTGGGCATCACGACGGCGCCGGTGCTTTCGAACCGCGGCGGCGAGGCGGCCTACGCCTTCTTCAGCGACGTGTCGCTGGGCGTCGATAACATGTTCCAGTACGCGCTGTACGACGCCGCCCAGAAGACGATCTACGATCCGACGACCGGCGCCATTCAGTCGGCGATCCAGACACGGCTCATGGCGCTGGCGCCCTGCACGGGCACCACCGCGACGCAACAGACCGCCTGCGCGATGACGTTCGTGTCGACGGTGGGCCCGAAGGCGTTCCGGCGTCCGATCGCCTCGGGCGAGGTCACGGACCTGATGAACGTCTACGCGCAGGGCGCGATGACCGATTACCTGAACGGCATCGCGCTGGTCACGCAGGCGATGGTCACCTCGTCGTCGTTCGTCTACCGGACCGAGCTCGGTCCCACCACCCTGACCGCGGACGCCTCAGGGAACTACCCGGACACCCAGCTCAACCCGTACGAGATCGCTAGCCAGCTCGGCTTCCTGTTCCTGGGCTCGCTGCCGGACAAGGGGCTGACCGACGCCGCCGCCGACGGGTCGATCGCCAACCCCACGGGCCTCAACATGCAGATCGATCGCCTGCTCGCGCTGCCCGCGGAGAAGGCCAACCTGACCAACATCGTCATCGACTGGTTCAACGTCCGGCAGATGTTCGACAAGGCCAACAAGGACACGTCGCTGCTGTCCACGCTCGCCACGGCCGATCGCGACCAGACGATGCTCACCGCCGACCTCTACACCTCCACCCAGCAGTTCGTGAACGACGTGCTCTGGACCAGCGGCGGGACAGTGAACGACCTGGTGACGTCGCAGAAGGTGTACCTGAACAAGCGCCTCGCGACCCTTTACCCGGGCGTCACGTTCGCGAACGGCGCGCCGTCCAGCAACACGACGTTCTCTCTCGGGACCTGGCCCACGTCGCAGGGGCGTGCCGGCCTCGTCACGATGCCGAGCTTCCTCTGGTCGGCCTCCGATCCGGTCAAGACGTCGATCGTCAAGCGCGGCAAGTTCATTCACGACGACATCGTCTGCCAGGACGTGCTGCCGCCGCCCATCGACCTGTCGACGCCGCAGGCGATGAACGTCATCGGGTGCAAGTCGCCTGACGGCACGATGTCCCTGTCGACGTGCGACAGCGAGGTCCTGCAGTCCGACGCACGGATGATGTACTCGCCCTGCAAGACCTGCCACGCGAGCATGGATCCCTACGCCCGCGTCATCCAGAACTTCGGCCCGATCGGCAACTACCGGACCACCGACGAGGCGGGGCGGGCGATCGACCCCAGCTACGCGTTCACGCAGCCACCGCTCGCGCCCATGACGATCTCGGGCTCCGCCGCCTTCGGTCAGGCGCTGGCGTCGACGGGCATCATCAAGGATTGCTCGGTCCAGAAGATCGCCAGCTACGCGATCGGTTCGATGATCCGGACCTACAACACCTGCGAGGTCAACGACATCCGCACGCAGACGGACGGCACCGTCGGGTCGCTGTTCAAGCAGGTCGCGCTCGCAAGCATCATGCGCGCGCGCAAGGGAGGTGCCAAGTGAGCTTCAGCTCTTACAAGTTCGCGAGGCGATCGTTCCTGCGCGGCGTCGGCGGCGCGGGCGTCTTGCTGGCGCCCCTGCTGCGATCCATCGAATCGCGCGCGCAGGGCATGGCGGCGCCGCTGCGTTTCCTCGTCATCCACCACCCGCTGGGCGCGAGCCCGGGCCTCGCGACCTGGCGGCCGAACGCCACCGCGACGACCACCAGCTTCACTCTGCCGTCCGAGAGCGCGCCGTTCAACGCGGCCGCGACGCCGCTGCAGAAGTACATGGTGATGATCGACGGCCTCAACATCGTCACCAACTCGGGACAGAACACGCACGAGGGCGGTGTCGTGGCGATGATGACGGGCGTCAACGCGCTCGGGAAGATCGGCCAGCAGGATTGGTCGGCCGGCGGAGCGTCGATCGACCAGCTTCTGCTGGCGCAGTCGCCGATGCTGGGCGGGCCGACGCAGACGAACAAGACGATGTTCGGGTCACTGCAACTGGCGGCGGACGTCCGTTCCGATCGCGACGAGGTCGCGCCGCGCGTTCTGTCTTACAAGGCGCCGATCGCCGGGACGGACATCGCGCAGCGGCGCCAGCCGCTGTACGCCGAGACGCAGCCGCTCAACACCTTCAACCGCGTCTTCGGCGGTGCCCTGCCGACCGGCACCGATCCCGCGAAGATGCTGGCGCAGAAGCTCTCGGTCTGCGATTTCATGCGCAGAGACATCGCCCGGATGCAGAGTCTGATCCCTTCGACCGAAAAGGACCGCCTGGCGACCCAGCTCGGCGCCATCACCCAGCTCGAGGCGAGCCTGCGGCAGACCTACAACTCGATGCCGAACACCAACACCTGTGTGAAACCGGCGATGCCCCCCACGTATGCCAACACGAGCACGGGGCAGTCGACGTCATCGACCGTCTTCACGACCGGCTCCGGCGTCGACTATTACGTCTCCGGCTCGCCGAACAGCCACCCTCACCTCGATCTCGGACTGAACCAGCTGCGCCTGATCAAGACCGCGTTCGCGTGCGACTTGGCGCGCGTCGCGACGTTCATGTGGTCGGCGGGCACGAACTGGGTCGTCTTCCCCGGCACCTTCCAGGGCGCGTCCATCAAGGGCAACCCGCAGTCGACGCCGCATCACCCGCCCAGCCACAGCGATCCGTCGGGCGACCCGGCGACGAAGGCCTGGCTCGACCAGATCAACACGTTCTATTCGGCGGCGACGGCGACGGTGCTGCAGGAGTTCGCCACCACGCCCGACATCGACGGCAACATGCTGATCGACAACACCGTCATCGTCTATCTGACCGAGGTGGCCCGCGCCTGGGACCACAACCAGCAGAACATGCCGCTCATCATCTTCGGCGGGAAGAACACGCGCGTGAAGGGCGGGACGTTCCTGAAGGTGACGGGCGGATCGCTGCCCAACCAGACCGGCGGCACTTCCGGCAACCGTCCCTTCAACGACATGTGGCTGGCGCTGCTGCCGATCTTCGGCGTCAACAGCACCGTCCTGTCGGGAGCCTCCGGCGCGCTGCAGTCGACCGGCGCGCTGTCGGGGATCTTCACCTAAACCTGTCGGGGATTTTCAGCTAAACGTGGTAGTGATCGTTTAGCTTGTTACCAAATCAGAAGCCGCCCGTCGTAGGGAAGATTGCAATCCGAGCCCGAGAAGGGCAAAGCTTGCAGCAACCCGTGTCGGCGGTCCCCGCAAACCTGAGGCTGGCAAACCAGGCCGCGTTGCTGGGGCAGCTGCTCGGGCGCAAGGCCGCCAGCCGCGCCGAGCTCGCGAAGGCGACCGGGATGAGCAAGCCCACCACGGGCAAGATCATCGACGACCTGATGCACGCCGGCGTCGTCGAGGAGATCAAGTTGATGGACGGCGGCCGCCCCAGCGTCGGCCGGCCGGGCAAGCAGCTGCGCCTCGCCACCAACCGTTCGCGCTTCGTGGTCGTCGACCTGAATGTCGAGATGACGCGCGTCTCCGGCCTGCCGCCGTCGCCGCCCGAGGTGGAGAAGTGGGAGGTGACGTTCAAGACGCCGACGACGGCCGACGCCTGGCAGGAGAAGGTGGCGCAGGTCGCCGAGAAGCTCCAGGTGCGGCGGCCGTGGGCGGTGCTGGTCAGCACGCCCGGCGTCGTCGACGAGCGCGCGGGGCGCGTCCTGCTGTCGCCCAACCTGCACTGGTCGGAGCACGCGGACCTGCCCTGGATCCTGCGCCAGATCTGGTCGGCGCCGGTGGGCCTGGTCCAGGAGGTGCGGGCGCTCGCGCTCGGCGAGCTGGGCGCGCGCACCGACGGAGACGACTTCATCATGGTCGACATCTCCGACGGTGTCGGCGGCGCGCTGATGCTCGGCGGCCGGATCTACCAGGGTGCGCTGCCGATGAGCGGCGAGATCGGGCACACGCCGATTCCCGGCAACAACCGGCTGTGCGGCTGCGGCGGGCGCGGCTGCCTGGAGACGCTGGCGTCGCAGCGCGGGCTGATCCAGAGCCTGCGCGAAGCCAAGGGGCACGGCACGACGTTCGCCGACGTGGTGAAGGCGGCGGAGCGCGAGCTGCCCCAGTGGATGAAGGACACGTTCGACGCCATCGCGACCTGCGTGAGCGCGGCGCTGAACCTGTACGGCGTGCGGCGCGTGGTCATGGTCGGGCGCATCGCGGAGCTGCCCGCGCCCGCGACCGACTACCTGATCGGCGTCATCCAGCGCGCGTCGATGTGGAGCCGCTTCGACGCGGTCGCCGTCACGCTGGCGCCGAAGCGCGTCTCGCGCGGTTTAGTCATCGCGGGCATCCACCGGTTCGTCATGCCCGCCGACTGGTCCGTCAAGCACTAGCGACGAGACGCCCGGCCGGGCGAAAGCGCGATGACCGAGCTGCGATGACCGAGCGCAAGCCACCGAAGGAAGGCGAGGAGGACTTCGCTGCGATGTTTGCGGCCTCCGAACGCGCGGCCGGCCCGGCGCGCCGATCTCGGCTGACGATCGGCGATCGGGTGCGGGGGAAGATCGCCTCGATCGGCCAGGAGGTGACCGTGCTCGAGATCGAGGGCGGCGGCGAGGGAACGCTGGAGACGCTGGAGCTGCGCGACGAAGCCGGACACGTGACGGCGAAGGCCGGCGACACGCTGGAGGCGCGCGTGGTGGCGATGGGTGAGAGGCAGGGTTTCTACACGCTTCGGCGCGGCGCCGGCACCGGCGCGGGTGGCCGTGCCGACCTTGCGCAGGCGGTGGCGACCGGATTGCCCGTAGAGGGTCTGGTCACCGGCGTCAACAAGGGCGGCCTCGAGGTCGACGTCGCGGGCGTGCGCGCGTTCTGCCCGCTGTCGCAGCTGGAGCTGCGGCCGGTCGCCGATCCCGCGGTGTACGTCGGCCGCCGGCTGGAGTTCCGGGTCACGCGCCACGAGGAGGATCGCCGTGGCACGAACGTCGTGCTGTCGCGGCGGGCGCTGCTCGAGGAGGAGGCGCGCGGGCGCGCCGCCGAGACGCGCGGCAAGGTCGTGGTGGGCGCGGTGCTGCCCGGCGTGGTGACGGCCCTGAAGGATTTCGGCGCGTTCGTCGACGTTGGTGGCATCGAAGGGCTGCTGCCCGCATCGGAGATCAGCTTCGAGCGCGGCACGCGGCCCGGCGATGTGCTGACGGTCGGTCAGCCCGTCACCGTCCAGGTCATGCGCGTGGAGAAGCGTGACGATCCGCGGCGCCCCGAGCAGGTGTCGTTTTCGCTCAAGGCGTTGGAACGCGATCCGTGGCAGGACGCCGCCGCGCAGTTTCCGGCGGGCACGTTCGTCAAGGGTCAGGTGATGCGCGCCGAGCCGTTCGGGGCGTTCGTGCAGCTCGCGCCGGGCGTCGAGGGCCTGCTGCACATCAGCGAGCTCGGCGCTGGGCGGCAGCTGCGCCACGCCCGCGACGCGGTCAAGCCGGGCGATGCCATCGAGGTCGTGGTGCTCGCGCTCGAGCCCGACAAGCGCCGGATCTCGCTCGGCGTCGCCACCCGCGAAGAGCGCGTCGACGAAGAAGGCCGCGCCGCCGCCACGCGCGCCTCGGGCGGCGGCGGCATGGGAACGCTCGGCGACCTGCTCAAGGGCAAGCTGCCGGGGCCGCGCCGCTGACGGCCGGCGGCACCGTCGAGCCGGAGTCGAACACACCAAGTCCGGACAAGAGCGCGACGATGCGTTCTGCGATCAGCGCGTTTCCGGCGCTCGTGACGTGGCACTCGTCGAAGAAGATCTCGCCGGAGCGGCCCTCCAGCGCGTCGCCCAGGTCATGCACGCCCAGCGCGGCGAATCGCGCGTCGCCGCGAATCGCGCCGTAGGCAGCGGCGTAAAGGCGGCCGATGTCGACGACGCGCGCGGCAGCGCGGTCGCGGATCGCCTGCTCGCGCCCGGAGGGACGAACGACCTCGAACACCGTCGGCTGCAGCAGAAAAATCGGGACGATTTCCTTGGCGCCGGCCAGCGCGCGAATGTCCTGCAGGTTCGCGAGGTAGATGTTCGCGATGGCGCGACCGGCCCGCCTGTAGTCCTCGTCGCTGGTCGCCAGGTCTCGCAGATCTCCCAGCCGCGACGTTCGCTCGGAGAGCCAGGTGAGGGCGCGCATCAGCGCCAGGCGCGGGCGCGCCGCCACGCCGACTTCGGTTCGGACGGCGGGGAGGGCCCCCGGCCATCGATATCCCATGACCCCGTAGAAGGGTTGCGTGGCCTGTGCCTGCCACTTCTCGGCGTAGCGGCTGACCTCGTTGACGCCATCGAGGAACACAGCCCATCGGATGCCGTGATCAGGGTGGCGTGTCACCTCGATGAAGGTGGTGAGCTCCGCCGTCGAATCGTATCCGCCGACGCCATAGTTGACCGCCTGCGCCTGCGTCTGATCGACCTTGCGATCGACGATGCCGGGGATGGATCCTTCCGCGGTCGTGCGAACGGAGTAGGTCGTCGAGCCCCCGAAGAACCCGACGCGCGCCGTGCCCGGGCGCAGCGGGCCGTTGCGGAACCCGTGGCGATCGGTGGAGTGGTAGCGGCCGGTGAACGAGGGCGGCAGCGCGTACCAGCGGTAAGGATGGTACTGGCCAAGCTCGTTCGTGAGGCGCTCCAGCTCTCGCCGGAAGAGGCGTACGTCCTCGACGCCGTCGGCACGCAACAACGCCGCCTCGCCCGCATCGAATCCGGTCCACCACGCGTATCCCAATCGCAAGCCTCCTTCCGATGCGGTCAGCAACACCAGCAGCACGAGCGCGATCGTGAGGCGCGGGTGGCGCTGGAACGGCGACGGCCGCGGGTGGATTCCTTGGTCCATCTCTAATCCAGCGCGAAGGCAGTGTGGTGCTGGTGGCGCAGGCCGGCAGCCTGATCTTCCTTGCGCAGGACGGCGTTGCCTATCGCGAGGTCGTCGATCTCCGTCCCCATGAAACAGCGGAAAGCGTCGGCGGGCGTGCACACGATTGGCTCGCCGCGGACGTTGAAGCTGGTGTTGACCAGAACCGGGCAGCCGGTGATCTCCTTGAAGCGTGACAGCAGCGCGTGGTACCGCGGGTTGGTCGCGGCGTCGACGGTCTGCACGCGCGCCGACCAGTCGACGTGCGTCACCGCGGGGATCTCGGAGCGCGGGATGTTGAGGCGCTCGATCCCGAATAGCTGCTCTTGCTCATCGGTGACAGTACGCCGGCGCGAAGCGCGCACGTCGGCCACCAGGAGCATGTAGGGGCTGTCGACCGCGAGATCGAACCATTCGTGCGCGTCCTCGCGCAGCACGGACGGGGCGAAGGGACGGAACGATTCGCGGTGTTTGATCTTCAGGTTCAGCACGGACTGCGTCGTGGGCGAGCGCGGATCGGCCAGGATCGACCGCGCCCCCAGCGCGCGCGGTCCGAACTCCATGCGCCCGGAGAACCAACCGAGCGCGCGCCCGGCAGCCAGCGAGCGGGCGGCGCCATCCAGGACTTCGCCCTCGCTCACGGTCCGGAACACGGCCCCCGCCGCCCGCAACGCGCCGTCGATCTCCGGCTGCGAAAACTGCGGGCCAAGGTAGCTGCCCATCATGCTGTCGCTGCCCGCGCGCTCCCTGCGCGCGAGCCCGAGCTCCAGGTGTGCCGCAGCGAGCGCGGCCCCCAGGGCTCCCCCTGCGTCTCCTGCCGCGGGCTGCACCCAGAGGCCCTGCCACCGGCCGTCGCGCAGGATCTTGCCGTTCGCCACGCAGTTCAGCGCGACCCCGCCCGCCAGGCAAAGGTTTCGCGGCAGCGACGGGTCCGCCGCGAGCGCGCGCGTCAGACGCAGGAGGATCTGCTCCGTCACCTCCTGGATCGACGCCGCGAGATCCATGTGGCGCTGCTCCAGGGGATCCTCCGCGTCACGGGGCGGGCCACCGAAGAGATCGTGGAAGCGCCGGTTGGTCATGCGCAGGCCGGTGCAGTAGTCGAAGTAACGCATGTCCACGCGGAACGACCCGTCGGGTTTGAGATCGATGAGACGATCCAGGATCAGGCGCGCGTAGCGGGGCCGCCCGTACGGCGCCAGGCCCATCAGCTTGTATTCGCCCGAGTTCACCTTGAACCCGGTGTACGCCGTGAACGCCGAATAAAGCAGGCCGAGCGAATGCGGGAAGCACTGCTCGCGCACCAGGCGCAGCTCGCGGCCCCTCCCGACGGCGACCGTCGCCGTCGCCCACTCGCCCACTCCGTCCAGGGTCAGGATGACCGCCTCGTCGAAGGGCGAAGGGTAAAACGCGCTCGCCGCGTGGCTCAGATGGTGCTCGGAGAACAGCAGGCGTCGCGCGTCGAAGGTGGCGTCGATCTTTCGCAGCGCGCCGGCGAGCAGGCTCTTCTGCAGGAGTTTCTCGCGCAGCCATGCGGGGATCGCGGCGCGGAACTGGCGGAAGCCGCGCGGCGCGAACGCCAGGTACGTCTCGAGCAGACGTTCGAACTTGAGCAACGGCTTGTCGTAGAACGCGACCGCGTCCAGTTCCCCGAGCTGCACGCCGCCTTCGGCAAGGCAAGAGGCGATGGCGTTAAGCGGAAAAGCGGCGTCATGGCGGCGACGCGAGAAGCGCTCTTCCTGCGCGGCCGCCACGATCCGCTCGCCGTCGACCAGGACGGCGGCGCTGTCGTGGTAGTAGGCCGAAATTCCGAGGACGCGCATGAGGGGCTCCCTTCTCAGAAGATCGTGTAGATGAACGGTGCCAGCGCTGTCCCCGAGGCCGCGATGAGGACGCCCACCAGCAGCAGCGCCACCGCCACCGGCAAGAGCCAGTACTTCTTGCGCACGCGCAGGAAGCGCCACAGCTCGATGACCAGATCTTTCATTCGTCGCTCCTCCTTCAGAACTGGCGCTGCATCCAGCGCGCGCCCGGATCCGGGGCCGCGCGCTCGAGCCAATACGTACGGGCGCCGGGCTCGCGCTGCAGCCGCAATGGATCACGGCGGCACAGACGCAGCAGCAGGCCCGTCGGTGTGACCACCAGGAAGAAGATCGCGCCCAGCACGATCGGGCTCGTCAGCCGGTGCAAGGCCAGACCCAGGCGGAACCACAGCCCGGCAAGCGGTCGCAGCAACCTGGGTCGCGCGACGGCCAGCACCAGTAGCGACGCCGCGACGACGAACAGGAGCAGGTGCGTCTTGCCGCCGTGCAGGCGCCGCGCACCGCCGAGGACCGCGAGCGCGGCGGCGAGCGTGAAACCGAAGCTGCGATCTGATCCGCGGCGAACCGCGTGCCCGCGTCCGTCGATCTCGTGATGGTCCACGATCGCTATGTCGCTAGCGGCGCGCGAATCGGGTCAACGCGCCCGCGAGCCCAGTCGGCCCGCGAGGCCCAGCATGAATCCTGGCTGCACGCGTTTGGTCCTGACCTCGTAGTAGTAGGACGCGCCGCCGCCACTGCCCTCGAGATACTCGACGAACGTCTGCGATTCGCGGAGGTCGACGGTCGCGGCGCCGACCACCTCCGCTCCCCACGGCAAGAAGGGAACTGCGACCGAGACCGTCAGCGCGGCCCGGAGCATTGGGTTCCATCCGGTCACCGGCCCATTGGACGAGGACGTGTAGGTGACCCGTTCTATCCCGGCGCCGGCGGCGCCGGCGACAAGAACGCGGGCAACCGGTCGCACACCGAGACCCAGCGTCGCGGCGCCCTGGTAGCGGTCGAGGCGAAAGAACGCCGGAAGGCCTGGGTTGGCGTCCGTGGCGGCATGGGTGTAGTCGAAAGCCGTCGACGCCAGCAGGTAATGGCGGCCGCGCGGAATGGACACCGACGCGGAGCCCGACAACCCGTTCTCCCAGGGCACCGACGCATCGCCGAGCGCACCGCTGCCCATGATCGATCGCTGCACGTAGGCGAGGCCGATCGAAAGCGAAGGCGACGGCGGGTCCGAACGGACGCGAGGATCTTCCATGTCCACCGCCCCCGACTGCCCGACCACGAACGCCACGGGCGCGGGCAAGACTGCCGCCGGCGGCGCCGTCCTTTCGATCGCGCGCGACGCCTCCGTCTCGGCGGCGCTTGCCAGCAGTTCACGCGCGGTCGCGTGGACAATCAGGGCCACGCTCTCGATCGTCACCTGGGGTGGCTGCGTTCCATCGAGGGCGCGTACGACTGGCGGCTCGCCAGGGCGATATATGGTGACGTGCGCTTCTCCCGCGTCGGGGACATCGATCTGTATCCGGGGCCGGCGCGGTTGCACGGCGTCGCCGTCGGGCGTGATCGCAGCTGCGCCTCGATTGATCCAGACGATGCGGTCGAGCGCGGGCAGGAGCGGATCCACCGCCTCGCGCACCAGCGTGCGCAGTGGCGGCGACCCGACCACGGCGAACTCCAGCCGGTCATCGGGTCGCCCTTCGCCGAGGACGTTTGCCGCGTTCGCCTTCGTCGCGACCAGCCACGCCGTCGCAGCCACGAGCGCCACCCGCGCGCCGCTCACCGCTGATTGCCCCCGGGGGAAGGCTTCGGTCTCGTTCCGTACGGCGATCCGGGGAACCGGCGTTCTAGCTCCTCTCGGCAGGCACGCGCTTCCGTGGCGCGACCGAGGCGCGCGAGCATACCCGCGCGGGCCGCCAGCGCCTCCGGCACCAGCGGTCCCGTCGGGCTCTGGCGGAGGTACGAATCGAAGGTGGCCAGCGCCGCCTCGACCTCGCCCGTCTCGCCGAGCAGCTGGCCCAACGCCACCAGCGCCACGACCGCCTCCGGAGTTTGCGGCGTTTCACTTTCGAGCCGGCGAAACAGGGCGATCGCCTCGACGGTGCGCCCATCTCGCCGCGCAACGGTGGCGCGCGCGAAGAGATCCGCCTGCCGCGAGCGGGCCCGGGGCGCCGCGGGCGGCAGTACGTCGTCTCGGGAGAGCGCCGCGATCTTCCGCGCGGTCTGCGGCGGAGGACCGAGGTGGGGCGCGGGTGCCGGTTCGGGATCGGTCATGGGCACGCGTGCGGGAGCGGACGGCTCGGGCGTTGCTGGCGGCGGCGCT
>Ga0207662_10001116_pt1 | contig 12617 bp, 7 predicted proteins | sample KBSS33LmetaG_FD_184338 | JGI IMG/M metagenome (GOLD analysis project Ga0207662, IMG submission 184338) | Switchgrass rhizosphere microbial communities from Kellogg Biological Station, Michigan, USA - KBS S3-3L metaG (SPAdes) (version 2) | ecosystem: Host-associated > Plants > Roots > Rhizosphere... | reverse complement strand
CGCCTCAAACTCTCCGAAGCTCTCTTGCCGGGTCATCGCCTGGAATTCTACACGGGGGTTGAAAACAACCGAACGCCGACAGCGCCACTTCGAGTGCGCTCGGTGCTGCGTATCGCGGCAACGGTGGATTGATCCGTCCGTCCTGGCAACCGTCGAAGTCACGCAGCATCAGGCTCGATTCCCAATCGGTCGTTTACGGCGGCGCGGAGTCTCTGCTTACATCCGAGATAACGCTCCGTCGTTTGAATTGAAACATGGCCCAGCAGGAACTGGATCTGGTCCAGTGCTCCGCCGGCGAGGTGGCACAGACGAGCACAGGTGCGCCGAAGATCGTGCGGCGCCAGCTTGTCGATGCCGGCTCGAGCCGCCGCCGCGCGAACGACATCCTAGAGCACCTTGGTCGACATGCCGTCTCCCCACGCCCGGCTGAACGCGAGGCGGGGCTCCGAACAGTACCAAGCGACGAACTCGCGAATGGCGTGGTCGTAGGTCCGCTGCCCGCTGGAAGACGTCAGGCTGTTCAGCACCGCGGATTTCGACTTTGACATCGGCGACGGCCTCCTTCACCGTCGCCGACAACTTCGCCCCTGCCGCGTTATTGTGTGGCAATGAAGCGAGGGAAGGAAAGATATGACGGTTAAACGGATGGACAACGTCCTGATCGTTGTCGACGATCTCGAAGCGACCAAGGCGTTCTTCATCGAACTGGGCCTCAAGCTCGAGGGCGAGACCACAGTCGAAGGGCCTGCGGTCGGGAGCCTGATCGGACTCAAGGATGTCCGGGCGACCCTCGCGATGATGCGGACTCCCGATGGACACGGCATCGAGCTGGACAAGTTCCACACGCCCAACGCGATCAGGTTTGGACCGGTGGACGCGCCGGTGAACACGTTGGGCATCCGTCGCATCATGTTCGCCGTCGATGGTATCGACGCTGTCATTGCGCGCATGCTCGCCCACGGGGCCGAGCTCATTGGCGAAATGCAGTACGGGGACACGTACCGGTTAGCTTACATCCGCGGGCCTGAGGGCATCATTGTCGCGCTTGCCGAGCAGCTCGGCTAAGGCGTGCTAGTAGCAAGCGAAAAGTCGGGTCGGCGACCGAACACGACTCGCAGGCAGGATAGCAATCAACAAGCACTGACGACACGCGTTTCGATGAATCGGCGATAGGTGCTGCTAAACGCCCATCTCGTTTCTGATTCCCGACGGGCGATTCGTCGCCAGTAGGCGACTACTCGCGACTGACCGGCAGGTGAATCTTCCGTCAGCCTGCCCGACCTGTACCCGCTTCCCTGTTCCGGGCGTGACCGCCCCAGCACGTCGCCCGGAGCTTGCGCCCACACTCAGACTGCGAAGGGAAGGGGAACACGGTAAGGAGGCGTCCAATCATTTCGGGGGTGACGCAGCCGGGGCGACAGAATAGTGGACGTGTGTGATCCGCCAGCCCTCAGCCGTTCGGCGGTACACCTGTGTTTCCCAACCAGCGAATTGGATTCGCGCGCCGTTCGGTGCCACTCCGTTGAGGACGAAGTCGTATGCTGCACGCGCAGCATCTCCATCAACGCGAATGGCCGTATTTCGTCGTTCGAAGTCGAGCTTGGCATAACTAGCCCGCATCTGGTTGAAGAACGCCTCTAACTCGGCCATCGACGAGATGCGCCCGACAGGGCTCACTAGCGAGATGCGCTCCCGGTCGTCCCACAGTGTCACGAACCGATCTAAGTCCATACCGATTACTGCCTGCCGGTACGCATCGAGTAAGGACTCGATCGCCTTAACTGAAGCTGCGGTGTCCGTCTCTGTGGCCGCGGGCGCTTGGTTGCATGCCGCCGCGCTCGCCAGCAATCCCACGATTAGTGCCGATCGAAAGACCATCGCCACGTTGACCTCCGGAGTGCGCGCCCGTTAAGGAAGTGTTAAACGCGATTTTGACGCCCGGTGTTCTGGTGGATGGACGGATACGCGTCGGCCAAGCCTGGAATGCGGTAGTAGTACACCAGAATTCTCATAGCGCGTAGGCGACTTCTGGCTGTAGAAATACCCTTGGCGACTACTCATTACTTCAACGCGTCATTCACTCGCGCTCCAATTCGGCCGACGTGAGAGTAACCTCTGGCCACGAGTTTATGATGTGACTCGTCGAATCGGATGCCCTGGAAGGGAAGCCTGGGCGGCCAACTACCATGACCGAAGCCAACCAACTGAGAGAGCTACAGCGAGCCTCCTGGGAAGACACATCGGCCGGGTGGGAGAGGCATTACGGCTGGTACGTCGAGACCGTGCGGCCCATGATCGATTGGGTCTGTGACGTGACAGCACTGGCGCCGGGCAAGTCGGTGCTCGATGTGGCTTGCGGAACAGGTCAACCCGCACTGAGTGCGGCCCAGCGAGTGGGCCCCAGCGGGTCGGTGGTAGCGATTGACCTCGCACCCTCGATGGTTGCAGCCACTGCACGCAGAGCAAAGGCGATGAGGCTCACGAATGTGGAGGCCCGCGAGATGGACGCCGAGGCCTTGGACTTCCCCGCGAACAGGTTTGATGCCGTAACGTTCACGACGGGGATCATGTTCTGCGCCGACCCGGTAAAGGCGGTCGCGGAGATACGTCGTGTGCTCAAATCTGGTGGCCGATACGCGATTGTCGTATGGGATGAGCCGGCAAAGAATCCGTACCTCGGAGTGCTGAATCGTGCGGCTGGGCCCGTGCTCAATGCGCCGCCTCCGCCCCCTGATTCGCCCGGGGCTTTCCGATTCGCGCAACCCGGGGCGCTCGAACGGTTGGTTCGTGCTGGCGGCTTCACCGATGTCCAGGTGGAGAGCCTGCCGATGGTTTTCGATTTCGGTTCGGTGGAGAATTATCTGCGCATCGCCCTCGATCTCAGATCGGGACTCAAGGCGAAGCTGAACGCGCTGAGCGCGGAGGACAGCGCGCGCTTCGAAGCGCTCGTGCGCGAGGGAGCGAAGGATCACATGGATGAAGGTCGACTCAGGTTGCGTGCGACGGTATTGTGCGCGAGCGGTAGCGCTTAAACGCGAGCGCGTAGGGCAAGCCTCCGATCTTGTCCGAGACCTTCAACACCTTCGACTTATGGGGCCTAGCACGGTCTCGCGCGTTGTCCAAAGCTGTCGTATGCCAGTCGCCTATCTGCCCAGATCACGCGAAAGCCGCCATCTGCGTCAGCTGTCAACCCATGTGGCCGGTGCCTCCTGATCCCCGCAAGGGGACGACATAGGCTACTCCCCCAGAACGCAGATGGCGCCGCATGACAACATGATCCGGTGAAACGGCGAATGCCATAGATCGGTCGCGATAAACGCCGATCTCGTTCCTGATTCCCGACGGGCGATTCGTCGCCACCGGTCTCTACGGCGGGGCGAGCAGGTTCCACGAGCGTTCTAAGAACGTGCTCGTCTGCTTTCGATGTCCTGCAGCAGGGAATCGATAGAGGCGCCGCGCCCTGCCGCATACGCCCTTGCCCATAGATCCGGTCCGAGGCGAGCGCGCACATCCCGTTCCGCCCGTTCTGCGAGAGCGTGCACCGATCGGTCGACAAACGCGGTACCCGTATGTTCAATCACCGCGTCCCGAGCGCCCAGGATCCGCGCCGCCCATGTGGCGTCGCCCTTGAGTACCGCCGCGACCGCCAGAAGGCGCAGCGCGCCCACACACGCGAACTTGTCATCAAGCTGCCGACTCTGCGTGAGGCTTTCACGCACGACAGCGATCGCCTCGTCGGGTTTGTCTCGCCGTAACGCCAGGATCGCACGAACGTACAGCGCGAGCGACGAGTACCACGGACCGGCTTGACGGAGCAACGATGTGGCCTCATCGACCAGACGCCCAGCCTCATCGTCATCGCCCGTCGCCACGGCGACCCATGCAAGGCCGCTCAGCGCATGGCCCGTGCCCCAGTGGCCCGGCAGTGCCTGGAACCCTTCGATACTGCGCCTGAAATAGTCGCGGGCCGCGGCGAGACTGCCGTCGGAGTGTTCGACGTACCCGAGCATATGATCGGCCTGCGCCGCGGCCTCCTTGTCTCCGGCACCGGGGGCCAGCGCCCGAGCGCGAGTGAGCATCGTGCGTGCGCGCGCGAATTCCCCTCGCGCGTAGCACATCAGTCCCGATGCGGTGAGCGCTCTCAACTCGGCGATGGGCGAAACGGACGGCAAGGTCAGAATCTGCTCGTACCACCCGAGGCCTTCGCCCGCATGCCCCCGGACCAGCCAGAACAGCATCAGCGCCCACGCAATCTCGGACGCTTCAGCAGGACGGTCTTGCTCGATGAGCCACGACAGCGCGCCGCGGTAGTTCTCGAGATCGTCGCGTACGCGATTCAGCCATTCACTCTGCGCTGGTCCGGCCAATCCTTTCGCGGCGAAAGAGGCTTCGTGGGTGCAATACTGCGCCAGGCCCTCTAGTGCCTCGTTGCGCTCGCCCGCCGCGGCGAGCTTGAGCGCCGCGAACGCCCGCACGGTTTCAAGCGTTTGGTACAGCGGACGAGTCGCCACCGACGTCTCGGCTCGCAGCAGCAGACTCTTGTCGATCAACCCGGCAGCCGCGCGGAGCGCTTCGTCGGACCCAGCCGAGTCACCCGCACGACCGGCAAGGACCGCGGCGGCAGCCTCGATGGAAAATCGACCCGGCAGCGCGCCGAAACGCCGGAACGCGCGCTGCTCGGTCGGGCCTAGCAGTTGATAACTCCAGGCGACCGTCGCATTCATCGTTTGTTGGCGTTCGGGAAGATCGCGCGGACCGGCGGCCGAGAGCAGGACATCGTGCGCGAGTCGGTCGAGCAGATCCTCGGGGGCCAGCACTTTGATCCACCGGGCCGCAAGCTCGAGGGCGAGCGGCAGTGCATCGAGTCGACGACAAATGGCCGCCACGGTCGGCACGTTCGACGACGTGAGACGAAAGTCAGGTTGTACGTCCCGAGCGCGTTCGACGAACAGTCGCACCGCGGGAGAGCGCGCGACGTCGGCTGGTGCCATCGCCTCCACGCTGCCCACCTCCAACGCGAGCGGCCCGACGGCGTACTCCCGCTCACCTCGCACGCGGAGCGGCGCGCGGCTGGTGGCCAACACTCGGAGCGATGCAACCGACGTCAGGAGATCCGCGACCAGCGGCGCGGCATCCATGACCTGCTCGAAATTGTCGAGCACCAGCAACGTGGGGCGATCGTCACACACGCCCCGTGCCCGCCTCGGCAAGTCGATCGCGGTGGCGTCAGACAGCCCGAGAGCCTCGGCAATCGCCGACGCGACGAACGCAGGATTCCGAATGGCAGCCAACGGGACGAACACCACGCGGGTTGCGGCCTCTGCCGCCATCGTACGTGCGAGCTCCAGTGCGAGGCGTGTTTTGCCGGATCCCCCTGGCCCGGTGAGCGTGATGAGGCGTGCGGCGTCGTCAGCGAGCCAAGCCCGTAAGATCTGCAGGTCGGCCTCGCGACCGAGAAGGACCGTAAGAGCCAGCGGCAGCGACAGGTTGCTCAGTTCATCGGCCGCATTGTCAGCCGGGGCCCGCGCGCTCACGAAGAGCGCGTCACGCGCGGCACCGGTTACGTCCAGTGCCGCGGACAGCGCGCGCACCGTTTCGACATGAGGCCGCCGACGTTCCCCGCGCTCCAGTGCGCTCACCGCATGAACCGAAAGGCCCGTAATCGTCGCGAGCTCTTCCTGCGTGAAGCCGGCAGCGTCGCGGAGCGCTTTGAGCTGCGCGCCAAATGATCCCCCAGGGGCGCGAGGTTTCATGGGGCCCTTCATTTTACGGCTGCGAGCCTGTCATGCGTCGTACGAGTCGTGTGCGCGCCTTGTCATTGTCGACGGCCGCCTATCGCTCCGGACGGTGCCGCGGCGACCCACGACGGGGGCACTCGAGACCGCCGTCGGGAAGCAGACGATCCTCGTGTTCAGGCAGCAGATCGTCTATTACGAAGCGGCACGGGGCAAGCGGTAGCGGTGCAGCACAGAGTGATCTCAGTCTGGAACTCTCGTCGGGACATCGTCCTGCGTCTGCGCGCGCATTCGGGCGTACTCGCCGGCGTCGAGGATTTCCCACATGGCCTGACCGATTGCGAGCACGCCTCGCGCGGGCAGCGTCACGTCGCCGATTCGCGGGTTGGCCTTTTCGATAGTGGGCCGTCCGAGATCCCGACCATTGAGGATTGCGGTCGCCGTATCGATGAAATACATACGTTGAGGCATCAGCGTGCCGAAGTGTCCGCTGGGCATCGTCCCAGACATTCTGACGTCGCCCATCGCGAGGACTTGCTTTGCAAGGATCTCGCGCCCGCGTAACAGGGTGGCGTATCGCCACGTCCACAACGGCATCCGCGAGCTCACGGCATTGATTGCGTGAAGCAGCGGGGTTTCGTACGCCTCTAGAGCCCATTCCAGCCTGGGTGCGTCCATCGTGACGTGGAGTGAGGCCGGACCCGTCCACCTGACGTCGATTCGGGCGAAGCCCGTGTGGGCGCAGGCCGGCCCGTAATAGCGCGGGCATGCGGTTTCGAGCCGAGCGCCGTCGACGTAAATGGACCACTGACCGTCAGGATCGCGGTGCCAGAGTGTTCGATACGGCGAGAAGTCATTATCCGGAAACACCCGCAGAGCGAGCACGTGTCCGGAGTCGAAGGGCAAGCCGAAGACGCCCCAGCCCCGAACGTACTCATGGTCACGCCATGCGGCCCGGCTGCGCCGTTGCGGCAGATGGCTCAACTTCGACGCTAGATCAGGCACCCCATGTCGGTCCGACTTGGTCCGCCGGTCTGCGCCACCTGGGGCCGCGATGTTCGCCGCAATCAAGGCGTGTTTCTTCATCACTTCTTCCTGCATTGAGGATCGAGAACCGTGCGAACGAAACGACAGCGTACGACGGCATTCTGGCACGTCCCGAATGGCCGGGATTTCAGAAGGGATTGCGCTACGCAGTCAGTAATCGCTCGCGGTGGCGCCGACACGAGCACCTCCGAGTCATCGCGAGCCGCAGGTTTTACGTGGCGTCTCAAGAAACAGCGGCGCGCAGCAGAAGAGAAATCGGCGAAAGGCCGCGAGTAAACAGGCAGTGAGCGTGACGCGGTAGTTTCAGACGCCGGCGGCGAAACGGGTGCGCGCGGCGGCGACAATCTGTCCGTACTTCGCCTGCATCAACTGCCACTCGGTTTCGAGCAGCGATAGCCGCGCGTCGTTGAGCTCGGTCGCCGTGATGACGCCGTTCTCATAGGACACTTCCGCGATCGTCAGCCCTTCGCGCGCCATCTCCACCGCCTTCTGCTCGGTTGTGACGATCTCGCGCGCGGCGTCGAGTTCGCGCGATGCCGACGCGACGTCGAGCCGTGCGTTGTCGAGTGCGGCATTCATCGCGTGCTCGGCCTGCTTGACCTGCGCCGCTGCAGCGCCACGTTTCGCAGCGACGGTCGGCGCGTTGAAGAGCGGAACGGTGAAATTCAAGCCGAACTGATAGCTCCGGCTGGAACCCTGGAGCAGCGACGACAGCCCGTCCTCCTGGTACTGATAATTGCCGCTGAACCCCACGATCGGCTTCAACTCCGCGTTGGCGAGCGACACGAGACGCTGCGCCGCCTCACGCTGCTGGCCAAGTGAACGAATGTCGGGGCGCGACCCGAGCGCCGTCTCGATCACGGCCGCCGACGGCACGTTTGGAATCTCGTCGAGCGACCCGGTCAGCTGCAGCGGCTCTCCCGGCGACAGCGAGAGCAGCGTGCGAAGCCGTTGATACGCCACATCCGTGTCGCTTCGCGCGCGAATCAGCTTCGCCTTCGCGTTCGACAGCTCGACCTCGGCACGAAGCACGTCCAACCGTGCCGCGGAACCGGCCTCGAATCGCGCCTTCGCGAGATCGAGATGCTTCTGCGCGATGGTGACCCCTTCTTCGTTGACGCGGACGCCCTGCTCGTTCATCAGCGCCGCGTAGAACGATTCATAGACCTGGAGGATGAGCCCCTGCCGAGAACGCTCGAGATCCAGTCGGCTGGCCTCTTCTCCCGCCGCTTGTGCGGCGTAGGCGTTCGACAGCCTCCCGCCGGTATACAGCGGCTGCGAGATGTCGAACCTCATTACGTTCTCCCGCGTCAGGTTGGCGCGGAACGTCTGCTCGTTTGGCCCGAACACGCCGGCGGGGATCTTCAGCAGCGGCGATGCCTGTGTCGGCGTGTAGAGGAAGTTCAGGTTGAGCGACGGCAGGAAGGCTGCCTTTGCTCCCGATACGTGCGCCTGGCTTTCCCGGAGCCTCTCCTGGTCCACCTTCAGTGATTCGTTGCCATCGACGGCGAGCTGCACGGCGCGATCGATCGTCAAGCTGCGCGCCTGCGCGGCCGAAGCCGGCGCCGGGGCCTGGGCTTGGGGCGCCGAAGCCGAAGGCGCCCCCGCGAAGGCTCGCGCCACGCTGAGGAACGCGCCGATCAGCGCGAGCACGACGAGGATCCCGGTGACACGCGCGGCCGCTTTCGCCCACGCCGGCAGTGGCGCTTCGCGCCACGCTTTCACTCGTGCGAGACCGCGCTCGAGCAGCAGGTACGACACGGGGACGACCACCAGCGTGAGCAGCGTCGACGTCAGCAGCCCACCAATCGTGGCGATTGAGATCGGCGCGCGGAACTCGCTGCCGTCGCCGTTGCCGAACGCCGACGGCATCATCCCGAGAATCATCGCGATCGTCGTCATGATGATCGGGCGGAGCCGCACGGGGCCGGCCTTCAGCAGCGCGTCCTTCACCGCCAGGCCTTCACGCCGAAGCTGGTTCGTGTAATCCACGAGCAGGATGGCGTTCTTGGTCACGAGGCCCATCAGCATCACCACGCCGATCATCGCCGGCATGCCGATGTTCTTCCCCGTCAACAGTAGCAACAACAGCGCGCCGACGATGGCCAGCGGCAGCGACAGCATGATGAGGAAGGGCTCGATGAACGACTCGAACTGCGACGCGAGCACGATATAGATGAACGCGACCGCGAGAATGAGTGCGAGGCCGAGCGCCGCCGCCGATTCCTGCATCAGCTCGACGTCGCCGGCGAAGCCCCACTCGAAATTCGGCGGCATCTGAACGGTGGCGATCGCTTGCTCGATCCCCTTGGTGACGTCGCCCAGGGCGTAGCCGTTCGCGATGTCGACGCCGATCTTCGCCTGGCGCCGCCGCTGCTCCCGATCGATGTTGCTCGGCCCGACTTCCGGGGCGAAGCGGGCGACTTCTCCCGCGCGGACCGCGGAGCCGGTCGTTGAGTACAGGGGTGTTCGCAGAATGGCCGCCGGATCGTTGCGATATTCCGGCGCCACACGGACACGGATGTCGTACTCGCGGTCGCCGTCGCGGAGTTTCGTCGGGACAATGCCTTCAACCATGCCGCGCAGCTGAGTCCCGATGCTGCCGACGCTGAAGCCGAGATCGGCCGCGAGCGATCGATTGACCTGCGCGACGACCTCAGGCTGTCCGCTCTCGAGATTCGTGCTGATATCGACGGCCCCGGGTACCTGTCGGACCTTTGCCTGGATCTCGTTGCTGATCCGCTGGAGCTCGCCGAGATCGTCGCCGCGGACGAATACATTGATGGGCGGTTCGTACGGGGCGCCCTGCATGAATTCGGGGTCGGCAACCTTCCCGTCCACGAACGGCATCGTCGCGAGCTTCGCGCGGACCTCGTTCTTGATTGCAGCCAGGCCGCGGGCCCGTTCGTTCTTCTTGTTCGTACGGACGCGGATCGTGGACGAGCGAACCTGACCGTTGACCCCGACGGTACTGAAGACCTGGCGAACTTCGGGAATTGCCTTGATGTCCTGCTCGATCTTCGCAACCGCAGCGACGCTTTCATCAAAGGAGGTCCCGGGCGGCAGGTCGACGATCACCTGGAACTCGCCCCGATCCTCGACCGGGACGAACTCCGTTCCCATGAACGCCGCGGAGCCCAGGCTGACGACGAAGACCGCGGCAGCAGCTGCCAGCGTCTTCCACGGATGGCGCAGGGCCCACGCGAGCACGGTGTGGTACCTGCGGTCGAGCGCGTCATAGGCGCGGCCCCAACGCTCGAACAAGCGCCCCATACGCGTCCGCGTCCGCTCTTCTGGCGGGATAAAGCGGACGAACCGCGACGACAACATCGGGTCGAGTGTGAATGCGACCAGCAGCGACATTGACACCGCGAACGCGATCGTCAGCGCGAACGACTTGAAGAACTGACCGACGATGCCGGTCATGAAGCCGACCGGGAGGAACACCGCCAGAATCGTGAAGGTCGTCGCCATGACCGCGAGGCCGATTTCGGCCGTGCCGCGGTGGGCCGCCGTCATCGGGTCGGCGCCATGCTCCATGTGGCGGTAGATGTTTTCCCGGACCACGACCGCGTCGTCGATCAGGATGCCGATCACGAGCGACAGACCCATCAGGGTCATCATGTTGAACGTGAAGCCGGCGACCCACATGAAGAAGAACGTCGCAATGACGGACGTCGGCAGCGCCAGCGCGCTGATCAGCGTCGACCGCCAATCGCGCATGAACAGGAAGATCACGAGGACGGCCATGATGCCGCCGAAGATGATGCCCTCGCGCACCTGCGCGATGTTGTCCTTGATGAATTCAGCGTCGTCGTGCACCTGACGAATCTGGAGGTCCGGGAAGTTGGGCGCGACGCGCGCAAGCAGCGCGTGGACACGCTCTGAAATCGCCGCGGTGTTGGCGCCGCTCTGTTTCTTGATGGAGAACGACACGGCATCGACACCGTTCAGGCGGGTCGTCGACGTCCGCTCCTCGTACCCGTCGACAACGCGCCCAACGTCGCGGATGCGAACCGTCGATCCCGCTTCGGACCGGAGAATGACGTTCTCGATTTCGGCGACGGACTGGAATTCGCCCTTCGTGCGAAGCGACAGCGTCTGACCCTGGCGGGTCATCCGTCCGCCCGGCACGTCGAGATTGTCCGCGGCGAGCTTGTCCGCGACCACGCTGACCGGCAGGCCGAGCGCTTCGAGACGTCCCGGATCGAGATCCACCTGGATCTCGCGGACGTCACCGCCGTTGACCTCCACCGCCGCGACGCCGTCGATTTGCTCGATGAGCGGTTTGAGGTCGTCTTCGATCTGGCGCCGGGTTACGTCCGACGGCTGGTTCGAACCGACGGCGAACGTCATGATGGGAAGTCCCGCCACGTCGAAGCGGACAATGGTTGGATCTTCGATGTCCTTCGGCAGACGGCCTCGGATCGCGGCCACTTTTTCACGAACTTCAGCGGCCGCGTTCTGCGCGTCTACCTCGAGACGGAGCTCGACGCCGACCGTCGAGAGCGAGTCGGTCGATCGTGACTGGACGCGCTTGACGCCGTTGATCCCCGCAACCGCGTCTTCAATCGGCTTTGTCACCAGCGTTTCGACCTCTTCCGGCGATGCGCCCGGATAGACGACCGTCACGTTGACGAACGGGAAGCTGATGTCGGGGAACAGGTCGATGCCGAGACGCGACATCGAGACGACGCCGAGCACCATGAAGCTGACGATGAACATCGTCGCGAGCACTGGACGACGGATGGAAATATCGGAAATCCACATAGGAAACCTGTCCGGGCGGCTGAAGCCGGCCCCACGAATCGTTAGCGCGAGAAAACCGGATTGACCTTAGTGCCCGGCGCGACGTCGCGTCGCGCGTCGGCGACGATGACGTCGCCGCGCTTCAGGCCGTCTGAAATCTGGACCTGTGTCCCGTTCGAAAGACCTTCCGTGACCGCCGCTTCGTGCACGGCACCAGCGTCGACTTTGAGGACGACGCGTCGCCCGCCGCGCGTGGCGATCGCATCCCGCGGGACGGCGACGGCATCCGAGACGTGCTCAGTCGGAATAGCCGCAGTGGCGTACATGCCGGCCAGCAGCGAGCCGGGATTCGTCGTGCGGACCTCGATCATGAAGTGACGGTTGCGGGGATCTACTTCCGGCGCGATCGTAGCCAGCCGCCCCTGGAAGGCTTCACCGGGTCGTGCCTGCACGGTGATTCGCACCGGCATGCCGGGTCGCAGCCGGCCCGCTTCGAGTTCAGAGACGCCTGCTTCGAGCTTCAGCGATCGCAAATCCGCCACCGCGACGACCGGCTTGTCGCCCGGGCCGACCAGGCTGCCCGCGTCGTAATTGCGCTCCACGATCACGCCGTCGATCGGTGACGTAAGGGTGGTGTCGCGCTGGGTCTCGCGTGCGCGCCGCAGCGCCGCTTCTGCCTGCGCCACATTTGCTTTCGCGAGGTCGCGCTGTGCGGTCGCTGCACGGCGGCTGGTCTGCGTTTCGTCGAGCCGCTGTCTCGGAATGGCGCCAGCCTCGAGCAGCCGTTGCGAGCGTTCGTGCTCGACAATCGCATTCGCGAGCGTCGCGTCGGCCGATTCCAGTCCCGCATGCGCCACGTTCACCGCCGCCGCCGCGGCGTCTACCTGCGCATCGATCTCGCGGCGATCCATGACGGCCACGGTCTGGCCCGCGCGAACGCGATCGCCAATCTGGACGGCGACACGCGACAGCGTGCCGGGCAGCTTCGCGAGAATCGCGACACGCGTCTGCGGGACGAGATTGCCCGAGATCTGAAGCGTCGATTCGAGGTCCGTCGTGCCGACGGTCACCGCGGGAACATCGACC
>Ga0207662_10001114_pt1 | contig 12619 bp, 9 predicted proteins | sample KBSS33LmetaG_FD_184338 | JGI IMG/M metagenome (GOLD analysis project Ga0207662, IMG submission 184338) | Switchgrass rhizosphere microbial communities from Kellogg Biological Station, Michigan, USA - KBS S3-3L metaG (SPAdes) (version 2) | ecosystem: Host-associated > Plants > Roots > Rhizosphere... | reverse complement strand
GGATCGGTGACCTGGCGCCTGTCCGGAGGAGAGCCGGTGCCGGAGTCCCTGGGCGCCGAGCTCACCGCGGAAGCGGGCGATGACGGCGGCTTCCGGCTGCGCGTGGGGCCCGGCAGCCTGGGGCTGGACGTGAGCGCGCCCGGCCTGGCCGGGCGCCGTCTGGACGTGGACGTTCCGGCGGCCAGCGATACGGTCGACCTCGGCGACGTCGCCCTCGAGGTGGGCATCGCGATCCGGGGCCGCGTGCGCGACGCCGCGGGCCACGCCATCGAGGGCGCGTCCATCTACACCTGGTCGCAGGAGACGGACCAGAGCTTCAGCGCGCAGGCGGAGGCCGACGGGTCGTACGTGCTGGCCGGACTCACCGCCGGCCTCTATTCGCTCAGCGCGAGCGCCCCCGGGATGGGACGCGCCGAGCGCAAGGCGGAGGCGGGCACGAGCGGTGCGGACTTCGTCCTCCAGCGCGCCGGCACCATCAGCGGCGCGGTGGTGGACGACCAGGGCAAGCCCTTCGAGGCCTTCCGGGTCTATGCGCGTCTCCCCACGCGCATGGGCAGCATGGGCGGGGTACGCGGCGACTCCTACGGAACTCCGGACGGGCGCTTCGTGCTCGAGGACGTGGCCGAGGGCGAATACGTCGTGGACGTCTCCGCGCCCGATCGCGCCACCGCGACCGTGTCCGGCGTGAAGGTCGCGCCGGGCGGCAACGCCGACGTCGGAACCGTCCGCCTCGGCGCGGGCGGCCTGCTCAAGGGCACGGTGGTGGATGGCTCCTCCGCACCCGTCTCCGGCGCGAGCGTGTCGGTGTCCGGCGCGGGGCGCGATTATTCGCGCCCGATGCCGGAGGTCTTGACGGACGCCGGCGGCGCCTTCGAGGTGCGCGGGCTGACCCCGGGACCGACGATGGTGCGTGTGACCCACCCGAACTACGCGCCGGGAATGAGCTCCGGCGTGGAGGTCGATCCCGCCAAGGGGCCCGCGGAAGTGCGCATCGTCCTGGCCCAGGGCGGCCGCATCGAGGGCCGCGTGCGTTCGTCAAGCGGCGCCCTGCCCTCGGGGGCGGTCGTGGCCGCCCGCTCGCGCAACCAGTTCGGCACGATCGGACCCGGCGTGCAGCCGCTGGCGGCGGACGGCAGCTTCGTCATCGAGCACGTCCCGGCGGGTCCGGTGACGGTCTCGCTGATGCTCGGGCAGGCCGGCCGCTATCAGGGAAGCAAGTCCGTGCCCGCCCAGGTGCGCGAGGGCGAAACGACGACGGTCGAGATCGCGCTCCGCAGCATCGCGGTCAGCGGCAAGGTCACGCGGGCGGGGGCACCGGTGGTGGGCGCGCGGATCGAGTTCCAGGCCCAGAACGGCATGACGATGTACGCCGGGATGGTGGGCAACGCGCCCACTGCGCTGCCTCCCAACGTCGCCATCACGCGTGAGGACGGAAGCTACGAGCTGACCGCAATGGACTCTGGCGAGACCTACGTCGAGATCCAGTCCGCCGACCGGCACACACGCCTGCCCGCGCCGAAGGTCACCGTCCCGGACGCGGACACGTTCGTGGCGGACTTCAACGTGTCCGGCGCGTTCGTCGAGGGCGTGGTCGTGGACCGCGAGACGGAGCAGCCGGTCGCGGGAGCGTGGCTGACCGCGCAGTCCACGGATCCGAAGAAGAAGACGAGCGGCTCGGGCGGCTCGGCCGAGTCGAACACCGACGGGAGATTCCGCCTCGAGCTCGACCCTGGCGAATATCACTTGACGGCGCGGTCCGACCGGTACGGCGGCGAGACCCAGGACATCAGCGTCGCCGAGGGCGGCACGACGGGAATCCGCGTCGCCCTGAGCAAGGGCGTGTCGATCAAGGGCCGCGTCGTGGACACCGCAGGCCGGGGTGTCGGCGGTCTCAGCATCGCCGGCCGGACGGGAGAAGGAGCGGCCCTGTTCGGGTTCTTCGGCTGGGGCCGTACGCAGTCCGACGGGACGTTCGAGGTGGCGGGCCTCCGCGAGGGCGTGGCCTACGCGATCAGCACGCAGGCGGACGGCGGACTCTTCGCGGTGGCGCCGCGCGTCACGCCGAGCGAGCGGCCGATCACGCTCGTCCTGCGCCCGGGCGGGCGAGCCCAGGTGCGCGTGCTGGACGCGAACGGCGCGCCCGTGGCCACACGGTCCGTTGCCATTTCCGCGTTCGAGGGCGCGAGCGTGCCCGGCAATCTGGGATCCGGACAAACCGACTCGAGCGGAATCGCAGAGCTGACGCTCCCGGCAGGGACGATCGAGCTGACGTCGCGCGGAGGCGGACTGGAGGGCAAGACGACGGTCAGCGTGCCCAGCGGCGGCACCGCCGCGGCGGAGATCACGCTTCGGCCAGCCGCGCCGTGAGGCGGAGCCGCCCGCGGCTCAGCCGCCGATCTTCTTCTCGGGGAGCGTCGCGCTGAAGGTGGCCGTCTCGTAGGCCACGCGATCCTTGATGACGGTCGCGAACGGCACCATGCGGATCGCGTCGTAGTCGTCCGGACACCACTTCTCGCAGGCCATGCAGCCGATGCAGGTGTCGAGGTTGACGCTCAGGACGTGCAGCGTGTCCGCGCCCGCGGCGGGATCGGGATGGAGGGTGATGCAGTCGGGCACCGGACACACGGCGACGCAGTACTCGCATCCGCGGCCAAAGCACTTGCCGGGGTCGATGATGGCGAGCATCTTGGGGTCGCGCTTCCGCACGCTCGTGGCCTGCGGCTGAGGCACGGGCAGCTTGTCGTAGTCCTTCGGAAGCTTCCCCGGCGGCGGTACGGGTCGCGAGGCCATTCCCTCTCCTTGTGGTTCCGAGGTCAGTATAGCGCAGGCGCTTGCGACTCGTTCCGGAACGAGTTGAGCGCGGAGGGCTCAATCCGTTCCGGGACGGATGGCGATCGTCCGCGCGTTGACCCTCGGGTCGCGGCCGTGATTGAATGGGCGTTCGCCTGCCTCGGCCTGGTAGCTCAGCTGGTAGAGCAGCGGACTGAAAATCCGCGTGTCGGCGGTTCGATTCCGTCCCAGGCCACCAACTCAATCAACAACTTGCCGACGCGAGCGCTAGCATCCGCGCTTTGCACTGTACCCGTTCTGTGCCCATTCTTGGCGGGGAGGTTTGCTGAACACCTCGGCGAGAACCCACCCTCCAGCCTCGAAATCACGAAGCGGGTCCGCCGACGATGCCGTTGACAGTGTCAGTGCATCCGATGATCGCCCAAGCCACTACGGCGACTCACGCCCATGCGGTGATCTGCATGGGCGCAAGCTTCGACTGCCCTCGGCGTACGTTCAGTCGTCAATCGTGATCGTCGTCATCGTGCGCAGCCCGCTCGACCGTCATCGTGCCCACGAAACAAAAGGGCCCCGCCCCCGCCGGTGCGGGGTAGCCGCAGTCTGCCGACGGCGACGCCACCGCGACCCATTCCAGGTGCACCTGCGCCCCGGTCCGCCACCCGGTCAGGATGAAGCCATCCAGCAGGGCGTTGCTTCCCAGGACAACGCCTCCCGGTTTGTTGTGCCCGCCCTGGAGGAGCGCGGTAAAGGAGCGATCCCCGGCCTGGACTTCATAGATCACCTCGATACGGCTCGCAGTTGATGGAACTCGTCGGCTCGGAACATTCTCGAAAATCTCACCGACGAGGGCGCCATCGATGTCCCCTCCGGTGAAGCCCGCCTTGAAGGGCCCCCCATTGAGCACCCACACCGTGAAGGTGACCTCGGCGCGCCGCCCATGGTGTTTGCCCCCGCCATCCGCCCCGACCGGTGAGATCTGGAGGACGAGCGCCATGGCGCTCACGAACAACGCGACGCGGCTCAGAATTCGAAGCTTCTCCATAAATGGCTCCCTGGCTTTCACGGTGAGACGATGCGTCTCCTGTACGCCCGGATGAAGCGGGCTTGTCTGTAGAGGCGGGAAACGGTCGTGAAAACCCTCAGCGGGGGCCTGGTATTCACAAAAAAGATGGGAACGGCACCACGCGCGTAGAATGGCCCGCAGGCACTCCAGCCAAGGTGTTCGACGCCGGCGGATACACCCGTGGGTACGCCCGCGATTACGACGTGTCCCCGGACGGCCAGCGGTTCCTGATGATCAAGGACGGGCCGGAGCGCGATCAGTTGATCGTCGTCGAGCGCTGGTTCGAGGAGTTGAGAGCGCGCGTGAGGCGGACGAGCGCCACGGCCGCGCCGCCGGCCGGAAAGATCAAGCGGGACGTTCTCCCGGGCGACGGCCGCGCGGCTCGGGCGGTCGCCCCTGTCCCGAGACAAGGCTCGCCGCCGCGCCGAGACCCAGCAGGACGAAGGCCATGACCACGGCCACCACACCCCAGGCCTCGGCCGTGCGTGGAAAGACCCTGCGTCCCCCGCTCGTGACCGCGCGCCACAGCCATCCCACGCGGGAGGCCATCGCGGCGACGGTGTGTCCGGACGCCGCGGCGAGCAGGCACAGGCCGGCTCCCCATGCGAAGCCTCGCCCACGATGGAGGCGGTAGCCCTCCAGATAGGCGAAGCCGGCCGCAAGGAGCGCCAGGCGCAGCGGCGACACCGGAATCGCCCAGGCTCCGCTGAGCGTCAGGTCCGCGTCGGCGTCGATCGACAAGAATACCGCGGCGGCCGGAAGGGCCAGCCTCCAGCGAGGCCCCGGCCACGAGACGTCGAGGAGGATGCGCGCGACGCCCAGGGCCAACACCATCGGCCCGAGGTAGGCGACGTGGAACTCCACGTCCTGGACCCAGGTCGCGGCCAGGAGATGCACGGTCAGCGACACCGGTAGCGCGATGGCCAGGGCGCGGCGGAACGCTCCTGCGGCCGGATCGACCTTCTCCGCCGCCGCCTGCCGCGCGAGCATCGCCTGCACCACCACGGCCAGCCCGGCCAGCCACCAGAAGCCATACACGGTCCGCGGCCCGAACAGATGGAGCTCCTGCAATCGCGCGTATGCGCCCGGCGTCAGGTAGATGAGTGAGAACGGAAGGAGCACGGGAGCCAATGCCGAAACGACCGTCCCGGGATCGAGCATCCGGACGACCACGATCACCTTGACCAGCGCGAGCATCAGAAGGGCCACGCTGACGGCGACCCCCGTCCTGAAATCAGCGGAGAAGGTCTCCCCGCCGAGAAGGGTGGCGTCGACGAGGAAGAGGACCTCCAGCAGAAGGAGCATCCTTCCGTCGCGCTCGAGGCGGCGGCGGACGATGAGGAAGAGGCCGAGCCCGACGAAGAGGGCCTCGTAGGCGCCGAGCGCCGCCAGCAGCACGAGGAGCTTGCCCGTCTGGCCGGGCTGGAGCGCGAGCGCGTGGCTCAGCGTGTAACAGCCGGCCAGCATGCTCAGCGCGCTGAGGAGGTACAAGGGACTGCCTTCCGCCAGGAGGCGGAGTAGAAAGCGTCGCATCGTTTTCGGTCTCCGACGGCGGACGAGCAAGTGGCGTGCCGCGCGTGACGCAGATCACCGGGACGCGCCCCAACATCGCGTGGGCACAGCACTCACGGCTGCACCACGCGATCTCTCGGCATACGCGCGGACGACGATCGACGTGACGGACGACGACAAAGACCGTCGCTCCGACAATTTTTGGTCTCCAACCGCTTGATCGATGGCCGGCAAGACGCCGGCATCTAATCGGCGCGAAGCGCCGCCATCGGCTCGACCCTTGCCGCCCGCCGCGCGGGCAGATAGCACGAGAGCAAGGCCACGGCCGCGAGCACGCCCGTCACCGACGCGAACGTCGCGACGTCCAGCGGCTCGGTCTGGTAGAGCAGGCCGGTCATGAGACGCGTGACGGCGAGTGCGCCCGCGAGCCCGAGGGCCAGGCCGAGGATCGTCAATCTCATCCCCTGCCCCACCACCAGCCGCAGCACCTCGGGCCGGGTGGCCCCGAGCGCGACCCGCACACCGATCTCGCGCGTGCGCTGCGTGACGCCGAACGCCAGCGTGCCATAGAGGCCGACGGCGGCGAGGAGGAGCGCGCCGCCGGCGAACGCGCTGAGCACCACGGTGCTGAATCGCTGCGGCGCCGCCGCGTCCGCCATGACCTGCGACATCGTCGTGACGTCGGCCACGGCCAGCGCCGGATCGATCCTGGCGATGGCGCCTCGCATCGGACGGACGAGAGCGGCGGGGTCCCCTTCCGTCATGGCGGCGACGCTCATGCGGCGAAAGAAGGCGGCGAGCATCGCCGGCGCCTGGTCCATCGCCTCCGCGAAAGGCACGTAGATGTGCAGGATCGGCGTCTCGCCGAGCCGGCCGTCGACCACGTCGCCGGCGACGCCGACGATCGTCTGCCACGGCGCCTGCGAGGCCGGGATGCCCCATTTCACGCGCTTGCCGATCGGATCCTGCCCGGGCCAGAACCGCTCCGCCAGGGCACGGCTGACGATCGCGGTTTGCCTGTTCTCGGCGTCCTCCTCCGGCAGGAATGCGCGTCCCTTGACGATGGGGACCCCGAACGTCCGGAAGTAGTCGCCGAACGTCCAGGTGACGGCCACGCTGGTGCTCGAAAAGACGGGGTTGACGGGCTGGTCGGCGGTGAAGGCGCGGCGCTCGCCGTCGCCATCGAGCGGCAGGTCCGTCTGAACGGCGGCGGCCCGCACGGACGGGACCGCACGCACGTTCTCCTGCATGGCGCGATAGAACGACCTCACCGCCTGGGGATTGTCGTAGCCGGCTCGGGGCAGGCTCACCTGCATGGTCAGCACGCGCGGCGCCCGGAGTCCCGCGTCCACCGCCATCAGCCGTTCGAAGCTGCGTATCAGCAGGCCCGCGCCGGCCAGGAGCACGAAGGCCAGCGCCACGCTCGAGACGACGAGCGTCGCTTGCAGCCGATGCCGCCGCGCGCCGGAGGTGCTGCGGGATCCGCCTTCGCGGAGCAGCTCGGTCAGGTCGCGCCGCTCGTTGGCGGCGAGCGGCAGCAGGCCGAAGGCGAGCGCGGTCAGCGCGGACAGCGCGAACGTGAACAGGACCACCCGAACATCCAGGGTCACGTCCGAAACGCCCGGAAGGCTCAGGGCAATCACCGCCGGCATCGCGCGCACGGCGGCGTATCCCAGGAACAGGCCGAGCGCGCCGCCCGCAGCCGTGAGCAGGAGTCCTTCGACGAGCAGCATCTGGAGCAGGCGGCCGCGTCCGGCGCCCATGGCCGCGCGCACGGCCATCTCGCGCTGGCGCGTGACGGCACGGCTCAAGACGAGGTTCGCGACGTTCGCACACGCGACGAGCAGCACGAGGCCGACGGCGCCGAGCAGGAGCAGCAGCGGCCGCTGCACCTCGCCGGCGATCTCCTCGGCGAGCGGCACCGCGGTGACGGTGAGCGATTGCATCGGCTCCCGCAGCACGGGGGGATAGTTCTCGATGAGACGCGAGCGGAGCGCGCCGATGTCGGCGAGCGCGCGCCCGCTCGTCACGCCCTCGCGTAGACGGCCGATGACCGAGTGGTTGTACATCATGCCGCGGGCGTTCTGGCTCCGCTCGAAGGGGTCCAGCGCCAGCGGAGTCCACACCTGCGCGGGCTCGCCGTTGATCTGCGGCCCGCGCTTCGGGAATTGGAACGCCGCCGGCATGACGCCCACGACCGTGTAGGGACGACGGTCGAGAGTGATCGTGCGCCCCACCGCACTCGGATCGCCTCCGAAGCGGCGCTGCCACAGCCCGTGACTGAGGACCGCCACGTCCTGCCCGGGCTGATCGTCCGACTCGACGAACGTCCGGCCGACCGCCGGAGGCACGCCCAGGATCGGGAATACCGCGGCCGAGACACGAACGCCGGTGATCCGCTCCGGATCGCCCGTCCCGGACAGCTCGTATTGCGTCGTGCGATACGCGCCGATGCTCGAGAACGGGCGCTGGAGCGTGGTGAGATCCACGAAGTCGGGCGGCGACACCCCGATCTTTCCGGGACCCCCGAACCCCTCGTAGATCAGCATCAGCCGCTCCGGCTCGGCGTATCCCAGCGGACGCAGCAGCACCGCGTTGACGAGGCTGAAGATCGCGCTGTTGGCCCCGATTCCGAAGGCCAGGGTGATCACGGTGACGGCCGTGAAAACGGGCGCCTTCCGCAATACGCGGCACGCGTGCCGCAGGTCGGACCAGAGTGAGCGCATCGGACGATCTCCTTTGCCGGCCAGGACGCGGGCCCTTTTCCGGGCCGCGCGCGCGCCGGCGTGGGTGAGAGGCACGGACCGCAGCAGATCGGGGACCACACGCCGCCACGTGGCCAAGACGCCGTATGTGCGCAGCAGCTCGCCGAAATCGGCTTCGAGATCGGAGCCGAAGCGGGCGCCGAACTCGCGGGGGTACAGACCGAGCAGGAAGCGATAGGCCGTCTGCGACCAGAGGAAGCGTCGACCCATCAGCCTTCGTCCGTGATGAGATGCTTCGACCGCAGGAGCGCGGCCAGTCGCGCCAGACGTTGCGCCTCGCCGTCGAGTGCGCGCCGGCCGAAGGGCTGGAGGGCGAACACGCGCCGGCGATCGTGGCGGCCCGGGTTGAGCTCACGGACGAGCCCGGCTTCTTCCATGCGCTGCAGCGAGCCGTAAATCGTGCCGGGGCCCATCCGCATCTCCGTACCGGCGGTCTCTTCGACCGCTTGCATGATGGCGTAGCCGTGCCGCGGACCATCCGCCAGGGCGAGCAGGATGTGGAACACGGCCGGCGTCAGCGGCGGCTGTCCGAGGGGTGGGATCGGCTTGGACATGGCCTGGATCTTATTACCGTCACGGATATATGACGTCCATCCGCCGGAAAAGGTTTGCGTGGCAGACGACGCTCTACGCTTCTGATGCCTTTGCCGATCGCTTGGAGTGTCTTAGGGACACCTTCCGGCCGGACGCGCATCCTCTCTTTCCACGGAGGATGCGATGGCCAAAGCGATGGTCGGCTCCTGGCCCACGACGGCGCTGCTCGCGATCGGACTCTTCGTCACATCCGCGATGGCCGAGGACGCGCCCTCACCATCGGCGGACGCGCCTCGGTCGGATCAACGGCGCCTGAGGATTCTCCTGAGCGCGGGACCGGTTCTCTGGATCGAGACCGGCGCGCAGGTGGGTGGCGCGCTTTCCTTCCGGACGGGGACCCATACCGCCGCTTTCGTGGCGATCGATAAAGGCCCTTCCGACGAGGTCACCAGCCGGCTCGGTTTCCGGTTCGTCACGCGCCCCGACTCCTCCGTGACTCCGTACTTCTCGTTCGCCTATGCGCGCGTCAGCGATGATGCCGGCCGATCCTTCGGCGATCCTCCGGCACCAGGGATGGTCAGCGAGTGGGGCATCGAATACGCCATTCGCGGCCGTACACGCGCATTCGTCGGCGGGCGGGCCACCTTGCTCGGGAACAGCGAAGGCGGCGGCCTCGCTCACGTTGCGGTGACGCTCGGCGTGAACGTAGGGTTGCAGTAGACGCGCCCAGCGGACGCGGTGCGGCCCGCGACGGCGTCGCCAGCCGCCGCGGGCCCGGGTTGTGACTACTGAACGGGGGGAAGGGTGTTCGATCCGGAGGTGTTGAGGCAGGTCGGATGTCCGAAGCCGCCGGCGCTGTTCCCCGTCCCGCCGTTCGGGTTGGGGATGATGTCGAAGACGATGTTGTCGGGGCGCGCGGGATCGCCGCTGACCCCTCCGACGCCGAGCAGGAAGTCGAGGTGGAGCAGCTGGCGCGTGCGCCACGCGATGTTGTGGTCGGCGCACGACGTGTCGCCGCTCGCTCCCAGGCCGCCCACGACCTTGCGGTCGGAATCGTAGAGGGCCAGCCCGCCACCGAAGACGTTCACGCCTCCCACCGCGCGACCCACCATGGGATCGTTCGAGAGGCCGAAGCGTGACGCGGGACCGTCGTAGGCCTCGGCCGTGTCCACCGGGTTGCTGTGCTGCAACCCGTAGAGGCTGCCTCCCGGCTGCACGGCGGAATAGAGGTTGGCCGTGGACAGGGCGAGCCCCGCCGGCTGTCCGGAGCCGTTGCTGCTGGAGCCGCTGTCCAGGCTGAAGGCGGTGGCCGTGTTCGCCTTCTGGGCCGAGATCACGCGGCTGCCCGGCCACTGCGAAGAACGCCGTGTACCCGAGAACGCGACGGCGCACACGATTCCGTCGCGGTTCACGATGGTCGCCCACATGTGATTGTTGAGGCCGCTGGTCTCGGCGGCCGTCGCCGCGATCAAGGCCGCCTTGAGCTGGCCGTGGCTCGGCAGCCCGTCGCAGGCCGAGTTGTTGCCCTGATCGGCTCCGGCCGATCCCACCAGGACCGCTCCCAAGAGAACCCCACGGACGGCCAGGGATATCGATCGCATCATGACGTCCTCCTCTTGAGTTGTTGCAGCCGCAGAGACTACCAGAAAGGGCGCGGCGCGCTCATGGCATTCGCAAGGCGGGACCATGACCCGCGGGGATCATCGACCTCGCCTTGATCTCTGCCGGCCACGAAACAATCAGCCCGCCTTGACGGGCACCATCCGCGTCGCGTGCGGTATCGTCCCTCGCTCTTCGGAGAGGGCCCTCAAGATCGCGTCCGTCGCGTCCCTCAGCGCGACGAGCGCGGGGACGGACCGCCAATCGATCTCCGCGCCCGTTTGCCTGGCGATTTCGTCGAGGCGGTACAAGCCGCTCTGGATCAGCGCCGACGCGATGGTCGCCTTTGCGATGGCTTCGTCCGACATGTCGTTGTCCCTCGAATCCTTGTAGAGGCGCTACCTCAGGGCGTGCGCCAGTACCAACGATACAACGCGATCACCCCAGGTCGCGCCGGCAACCATTCCACTCCTGCCCACGTCTTAGTAATCAGGGACTCAGGACGGCGCGCCGACCAGAAAGATGAACAGGAGGCTCGAATGCGATGGGGAGTCGTGTGTCTTGCCGCCGGCTTCGCGCTCGTCGTGGTGGACGCGGACGCCGCCGAGCCTCCCGCTCCGGACGCGACGGCTCTCGCTCTCCGGGCGGCGACGGAGCAACGGCTCGGCCGTTACGCCGATGCGGAAACGGCCTGGCGACACGTGGTCGCGTCGCGCGAAGCGGAACACGCGCCGCCGGCCCTGTTGGCCGCGGCCCTGGACGGCCTCGGCGAGGTGCTGCGCCGACGGGGCCGTTTCGACGACGCGGAAGCCGTGCTCGCCCGTGCCCTCGCCCTCAAGGAAGAGGCCTTCGGCGCGGAGACCGAGGCCGCCGTCCCATCGCTCACGGCCCTCGGCTCCATCGCGCGGTCACGGGGCCGCCAGGCCGAGGCGGAGTGGCTCTACCGTCGCGCCCTCGCCCTCGAAGAGAACGCGCGCGCGCCGCGCCCGGTGAAGGTGGCCGGCCTCCTCGCCAATCTCGCCGATCTCTATCGCACCCAGGGCCGTCTCACCGAGGGCGAAGAGCTCAGCCGCCGCGCCCTGGCCCTCCTGGAGCCGGTCGTGGGTCCGGATCACCCGGACGTCGCGGGTGCGCTCGACAGCCTGGCCAACCACCTCGTCGAACGCGGCCTCCTCGACGAGGCGGAAACGCTCCTGCGGCGGGCCAACGCGATCGTGGAGAAGGCCCTGGGACCCGACCACCCCGAAGGCATCGTGGTCCTCAGCGACCTCGCGAGCCTCGAGCTGCGGCGCAGACGGGCGCCCGCGGCGGTGAAGCTCCACGAACGCATCCTCGCCATCAGCGAGCGGGCCTTCGGCGAAGACCACCCGGAAGTCGCGACCGCGCTCAACAACCTGGCCGTCAGCCTCGTCTCGGCCGGCCGCGGGCCGGAGGCCGAGCCCCTGTTCCGTCGCGCGCTCGCCACCGGAGAGCGGATCTTCGGACCGGATCATCCGTCGCTCGCGGCCACGCTCGACAACCTCGGGGTCCTGAGCCGCCAGGCCGGCCGGGTCGACGAGGCGGAGGCGTTGCTGCGGCGATCCGTCGACATCCTCGAGGAGGCCCATGGGCTTCACCACGTGCGGCTGGCCGTGCCGCTCCAGGGTCTCGGTGATCTCTACCTGGGCGAGGAACGTTTCGCGGAGGCGACATCCGTCTTCGAGCGTGCCTTGTCGCTCGTGGAGAACACCTACGGGCCCGAGCACACGCGCCTGCTCTCGATCCTGAACGGGCTGGCGGACGTCGTGCGGCAGCGGGGGGATCCCGCGCGTGCGGAAGCGCTCTATCGCCGGTCGATCCATATCGCCGACGCGGCGCCCGACGAGTTCTGGGGAGAGCGCGCGCTGGCCTTGAACAGCCTCGCCGTCCTCCACCACGCGCGCGGCCGGACCGAAGAGGCGAAGCAGCTCTTCACGAGGGCCGTGGCCGCGGTCGAGCGCGGCGCGGGCCCGCGCGATCGCAGCCTGGCCCCGATCCTCGTGAACCTGGCCGTCGTGTACTCCGAGACAGGACCTTCGTCGTACGCGAAGTCGCTCTATCGACGAGCCGTGGAGATCGATCCCGCGCTGGCCGCGCCGCAGCTCGTGCGCGTCTCCGCGCCGGGGGGGGAGCGGCGATAAGGGAGCGGTGAGTGTCGTATAAGCTGGGGTCAGGAGGGCGCGATGCCTCAGCCGAAGCGACCGAAGGCGAAGCCCGCATGAAGGGCCGCGTTTCATCGCTGCTCGAAGTCGGCACTGGCTTTCATCCGGAGCTCACCGGCCGTGAGAACATCTTTCTCAACGGCGCGATCCTCGGCATGAAGCGCCAGGAGATCAAA
>Ga0207662_10001111_pt1 | contig 12622 bp, 10 predicted proteins | sample KBSS33LmetaG_FD_184338 | JGI IMG/M metagenome (GOLD analysis project Ga0207662, IMG submission 184338) | Switchgrass rhizosphere microbial communities from Kellogg Biological Station, Michigan, USA - KBS S3-3L metaG (SPAdes) (version 2) | ecosystem: Host-associated > Plants > Roots >... | reverse complement strand
CTGCTGGACTTCGGCATGGTCGTGCGCGTACCGCTCGAGCTCCGCCGCCAGCTCGTCGCCGCGATCTTCGCGGCCATCCGGCGTGACGCCGACGCGCTTGCCGAGTCATTTCACGCGCTCGGTCTCGTAGTCACCGGCGCCGATCCCGCCGTCATCCGGCGGCTCGCCGGCACGCTGCTCTCCGTGGCGGACCAGCGCAACACGACGCGCGAGCGCGTCGAGCTGCTCGCCGACGAGGTCATCGCCGAGCTCTACGACTGGCCCATCGTGCTGCCGAGCCATCTCGTCTATTTCGCGCGCACCGCGTCTCTCATCGAGGGTCTCGGTACGCACTACGATCCACACTTCAACGCGCTCTCGTTCGCCACGCCGATCGCACTGTCGTTGCGCTCGCGCATCCTCGCGTCGCTGTATCCCGATGGCGGACAGCCGCGCGTCGATCCGGCGCGCGTGATCGGGGCGGCCCTCGGCGCCGTCGCGCGCGTGGTGCAGCGCGCGAGCGTGGAGGTAGTCGCGGCGGTGCGCGACGCCGTCGCGAGCGCCGCGCTCCCCGAGCTGCCGACGACCACCACCGTCGCCGAGCGCTGACAATTGACCCATCGTCCCACGCACAAAACACAGAACGACGCGGCGACTCCGGTCGCCGTGGCATTCGCCCTGCTTGCCATGATTGCATGCTCGTGACTCGTCGACGCCCTCTCGGATCCGCACTCGCCGCAGCGCTCGCGCTGACACTGTTCGCGCACGACGCGCACGCTCAACGCCGCGTCCGCGCGCGCTTCCCGAACGAGTTGCGTGGATCGCAGGAGAGCGTGCAGAAGATGTGGGATTTCGCCACGATGCACGGCCTCGCCTTCTACCAGACGCCGCGCGACATCGACAGGGCGGTGGCGGAGGGGAAGCTCGTGCCACTCGACGGCGACGCCTCCTACGAGCTCACGCGCGGCGTCGGCTTCTCCTACGCGACGCGTGAGGCGAAGCAGTTCATCGTGTCGTTCGCACCGCAGTATCTGGCGGCGTGCGGAACTCCGCTCATCGTGACGAGCGCCGCGCGGCCGACGACCCGGCAGCCGCGCAACTCCAACCCGTACTCCGTGCATCCGACCGGGATCGCGGTCGACCTGCGGCGTCCGCCGGCCGGGGCGTGTCAGACGTGGCTGCGCAAGGCGCTCGCCGAGCTCGAGGAACAGGGCTACATCGAGGCGACGGAGGAGCGGCATCCGGTGCACCTGCACGTCGCCGTGCTCACGGAGCCCGGCAAGATCGCCGCCCTGCCGCCCGTCGGCAGTGGCGTGCTCGCGGGTGTCGCACCGCGGACGCAGCGCAGCGACGGCGACCTTGCCCTGCGCTCAACGACGCCGACGATCCCGGTGTCGAGCGCGCCGGCCCGCACCGCGCCAAGCGCCGACGACATCGCGATCGGCGCCGGCACCTATCGCGTCCGCGAGGGCGACACGCTGTGGGACGTCGCGCGCCGCAGCGGCGTGAGCGTGAGCGCGCTCGCCCGGGCCAACCGCCGAACCACGCGGGGAGTGCTCAAGGTGGGGACAGTGTTGAGGGTTCCGGCGGAGTAGCGGGCAAGGCGCTGCTGTACTACTTCGTACTCCGTACGACGCCGTACCCGGACTGGCATACCGGCCCCACGAATGATTGGACGCCGGTCCACCAACCAGCACTTTCAAGGGTCAGAGTCGTTGATCCGAACAAAGGGTCAGAGTCGTTGATCCCGTTCAAGGGGTCAGACACCTTGATCGGCGGTGTCTGACCCCTTGAACCGAGGTGTCTGACCCCTTGATCCGCGCTGATCCGGCAACGTGTGACATGTCGTGCCCAGGGGGTCGCGCAACGTGTTTCACGTAGAGGCACAGTGGTGCTCAGAGGCGCAGAACACTGCAACGGCAACGATCGACGCGGAGCACGCGGAAGGCCCCTGCGAGGGCGCGGCGCGCGGCGCATGGAGCTCTTCGCCCGAGCCCCAACGATTTTGAAGGCGTCGATCCGTTGATCCGATCAAGGGGGTCAGAGTCGTTGATCGGATCAACGACTCTGACCCCCTTGAAACCCTTGAAGCGGAGACGCTCGATCAGAGCGTCCCGGTAGAGCGGCGTCGGTGCATTCGTGGGAGTGTTCGCGCGGGTCCAGCTACGTCGTGGTACAGAGTACGAACTAGTACAGCGGTGCCCTCCACGATTCACCGCCCACATCCCGCCAACAACCTCTTCGGCGCTGCCGCATTCGGGAACAGCGCGCGAGCCATGCCGGCGTGCAGGCGCACGTTCGCGCACGAGCCGCGCTTCGCGTATGCCTCGGCGAGGCGGAGGTGAATGCGGTAGCTCCCCGGGTCGAGCTCCGCGGCCCGCTCGATCCGGCTGGCACGCGTGCTCGACTCGAAGACCGACATGGCGGCGAGCTGCGTGCTGCTCCGTACGATCGCGAGGCCGCCAAGGATCGTCACCAACAGCATGGCCGCCACGCGTCGCGACGTCGGCAGCTCGACGACCGTGCGCGGGCGCGAGGGAGGCGACAGCGCGCCGAGCAGTCCCCACGCGAGCAGCGCGGGCGCGGGCAGCAGCAGCACGGCGTCGAAGGTGCTGACGACGAGCAGCACCGCCACGGTGCCGAGCAGCGCCCACGCCGAGAGTGCGTGCTCGGGGTCCTCCTCTCGGCGCAGCGCCCGAATCGCCTCGGTCAGCAGCGCGACCATCGCCAGCGCGAGCAGCACGAACGCGACCGGTCCGCGCTCCGAGAGAAACGTCATCCAGTCGCTGCTCGGCCAGGGGTTCGCCGTCATTCCGTCGGACCCGAGCGATGGGTCACCCGGCGACGCGAATCTAGGGTACACGACCGCCCAGTTGCCCGGCCCGACGCCGAACACGGGGTGATGCAGCGACATCCTCGCCGAGTTCTTGTACTGCACGAGTCGCCCGCGTCCGCTCCCCTCGCGGTAGTTCACCACGCTCCGCGCCGTCTCCAGGTAGGGCGAGTCGCTCTTCCAGTTCAGTGTGTTCGGGAGCACGAGCGCAACGCCGGCTCCCGCCGCGGCGATGACGAGCAACAGCGGGAGTCGGCGCCATCGGACGATGACGTGCGCGCGGCGGACCGCCAGGTAGGCGAAGGCGAGCAGCACGACGACGCACGCGATGAGCGCGAGCCACGCGGCGCGGCTGCGCGACAGCACGAGAGCGCCTGCGACCGTCGCCAGCGCCGCGCTCCACCAGCCGAACGTGCGCGGCGATTCAGCGCGCAGGGTGGAGAGCAGCAGCGCGGGGAACACGATCACGCACAGGTGCGCCATGAAGTTGCGATTCCCGAACGTTCCGCCCGGCGCGCGATTCAGGCTGAACGCATCGAGGCGCAGGCCGTACGTCTGAAGCAGCGCCGTCATCGCGCCGACCACGCCGGCGAGGGCCAGCGCCGCGATCAGCCAGCGCGCGAATCCGGCGCGCGCCACCACACGCGAGCACCAGAAGCAGGCCGCGCCGGACAACGAGAGGGCGACCGCACGACCCGCTGCCCACCAGTTGGTGGCGAACAGGGCCGAAACGAGGCCGAGCGCCAGGAACAGCCCGAGCAGCTGATCGACCCGCGACAGTCGCAGCGTGCGGGCACGGGCGAGGCAGCACAGTGCAGCGACCGTCGCGACCACGTGCAGCACGAGCTCCTTCGGCACGAAGAAGCGGTCGAGCTCGAACTGCTTGTACACCGCGGCAGCCACCACGACCGCAATCGCGCCGACCTGGAGGACGACGAGGGCGGCGCGTTCGGAGAGGGTGGGCGCGGACGTCGCCACGTCGGGGCGTATGCGGGCGGTCTGGAGCACGCGGGAATGTATCCGGGTGCGCGCCTCGGGGCAGGGCGCCGGAGTTGACGATTCCCGATGCGGCGCGCATCGTGCAGATCGACATCGCATTCCCACCCGACGAACATTTCCCGGAGAATGCCCATGCGTTACGCGAAAATGGTTGGTCGAGTGGCCCTCATGGTCGGCGTGGCGGCGAGCCTGCAGGGCTGCGCCGAGCTCTCCTCCGCGCGCGTTGCGATGCTGCCGCAGGAGAGCGCTTCGGCGCAGCGCAGCATGCTCAGCCTGTACAACCCGCTGCCATTCCAGCACCGCATCGAGAGCGCCGGAATGTTGCTGCGGGCACCCGAGGATCGAAATCTGCGTTACCGGTACCTCGGCTACTGAACGGCGAGCCATTGAACGCAACGAGGGCGTCCCGGTTGGGACGCCCTCGTTGCGTTGTGGAGCGTTGGGTCAGCGAAGGCGCACGACGCGCGCGTAGATCGGACCAGGTGCGGCGAGAGTGACCGACGCGACGGTGCCGGGCGGAACGGAGAAGCGGTAGTACGCAGCGGCTCCGCCGATGAGCGTGCCGGATGCCGTGCCGCCCGTGAGCGTCTTCACTTCCAGCGGGTAGGCCGGGCCCGAGCCGGCCAGCGCCTTGAACAGGCTGTGCCAGTTCCAGCTCGGCTGCAGCTGCTGCGCGGGCACTCCGGCGACGAAATCGTCCGTGTAGTGCGACACGTTCCAATCGTGCACCTGCACGGCGAGATCGCTTCCGAACACCCTCCGGAGGTTCGTCATCCCGACCGTCGCGGTGTTGACGAGTGACTGCCAGGTGGTGACCTCTGCTCCTCCCTTCCGGTCCGCCAGATAGCGGAGGAGGTTCCACGCCGCGCCGCGCGTCTCGAGGCTGTCGTCGTCACGAAATGGCGAGTTCTCGGACGGCGCCACGAGAAAGTCCCGGTAGCGTCCAGCGTTCGCCGCCATGTCGGTGTTGAATGCGATGCGAATCGTGTTGGTGCTTCGGACCTTGATCGTGTCGATGTTCGTTCGCGACGTGAGACCGGCCTCGTGGAAGAACAGGAGCTCCTCGGCGACGTGGCTCAATCCCTCGTTGAGCCAGGTCTCCTCGAACTCCTCGACGCCCTGCGTCACGTAGAGGCGGCGTGACGCGTTGATCAGATGCTGGAACTCGTGCGCGAGCACCGACGTCGTCACGCTGTCGACGAAGGCCGTCGGACGCTTGTTGCCGTTGATCGCACCCGTCGGGTCGGGCGCGAGCAGGTAGAACATCTCGCTGAAGTTGCTGCCCGCGCAGCCCTGCCCGAACTCTGGGGTATTTGCGACCGGGAAGAGATCGCGGTCGAAGAAGAAGCCCCCGACGTAGGACTGCGAGTTGGCCGGCGTCAGCGCGTTCACCGCGGTCGTGAACAGGATGACGATCTTCTTGTTCTGGTCGATGTCGGCCGGCGTGCCGAAGTTCGCGATGTCGAGCGGATAGACCAGCGTGTCGAACCGCGCGGCGAAACGCTGAAAGTCGGCGGTGCTGAACCCGCCGGCCGGATTCAGCGTGTCCGAGACGATGATCGACTGTGCGCCGATCGCCACGATGCGGCCGCCGCGATTCTCGACCGGCGAGCACGCGCCCATGCCGACGTTCAACGTGAGAAGGTCGCCGACGGCGGGTGCGGCGACCGAGATGCTTCGCGACATGCCGCGCGGCAGCGCGGTGCCCGACTGAAACGCGGCGCGCGCGCCGCTGATTCTACCGGCGAACCGCGACCGGTTTCGCGCGTTGAGCCGCATCCCGAATCCGATGTCGAGCACCGGGGCGCTCGCGCTCGGCGCGGCGTCCAACGCTGCGCTCGTGAGCGGGACGAGCGCGGTCGCGGGAGCCGATACGGCTCCGGCAGCGCCGGTGCCCGTCGCCGTGACGGTGTAGGACGTCTTGGCCGAGATCGACGCGAGGCCGGTGTCGACGATCACCAGCACGTTCTCCGTGCCCGTGGTGCCGCCGTCTACGCTGAGCGGTGTGGCGCCGCTGATGGCGACGCCCTCCCCCGGCGAAAGTCCGTCGTCGGGACCGTTGGGACCGGAAGAGTCGCTTCCGCCGCACGCGGCGAGCGTCATCCCCGCAAGGATCGCCAGGGCAGTGCTGACGCGCGATGCGCGTCGTTGGATCGTCGTCATCGAATTCCCTCTCATCGTTCGCGCCGCTGGTGGGCTGGCCCCCAGCACTCCACAGCCCGTGCCACCGCGTCGCCTGGCGTGCGCCTTGCGGTTTCGGGATTTGTTCGGTATAATTTCGCCCCGTTCGGGACCCGTCAACTGGAGACCCCGTGCAGCGGACGATGTTCATTGCAGAAGATCACACGCGATCGGCCTTCCCCCCTCTCCTGGGCGAGCAGAAGGATATCCGCTATTTCGGCACCGACCCGCGTAGTCTGCTGAACAGCCCGGCTACGACGGGCATGAGCTTCTGGTCGATCAACCCGTACGTCGGGTGCGCCTTCGGCTGCGCGTACTGCTACGCGCGGTACGCCCACCGCTACGTGGCGGAGCGCCTCGCCGCATCGGACGCGACGGCGGACGGCGCGCAGGACGAGCTGGCAGACCTGCCGCCGTGGCTCGCGTTCGAGCGCCGCATCTTCGTCAAGCGAGAAGCAGGCGCGATCCTTCGCCGCGAGCTCCGTCGTCCGGCTCGGTTCCGGGCGCTCCAACGAGAGGCGGTCGTGATCGGGACGGCGACGGATCCCTACCAGCCCGCCGAGCGGCGATTCCGCATCACGCGCAGTGTGCTCGAGACGCTCGCCGAGCAACGAGGGCTTTCCGTCACCATCATCACCAAGAGTCCGCTCGTCACGCGCGACGTGGACGTGCTGCTGCGCATCGCCGCCCGCTCGAAGCTCTCGGTGCACGTCTCGCTCATCACGACGGACCGCGAGCTGGCGCGCCGTCTCGAGCCGCGCGCGCCGACGCCCGAGGCTCGCCTGCGGGCGATCGCGCGTCTGCGCGCGCACGGCATCGAGGTCGGCGTCAACGTCATGCCCGTCCTTCCGGGCATCACCGACGCGCCGCAGCTCCTCGATTCGCTCGTGCGCGCCGTCGCCGAGTCGAAGGCGTCGTACCTGGGCGCATGTGCGCTGCGCCTGCAGTCGGCGGCGCGGCAGCGCTATCTGCCGTTCATCGAGGCCGAGTTTCCCCAGCTGGCCGACAGATACCGCTCGACGTACCGTCGCAGCGCTCAGGTCGGCGAGCGCTATCGGCAGGGACTCCGCGACCACTTCCGCGCGCTGTGTGCGGCGCACGGTGTGGTCTTCGACCGCTACTACAAGTCGGAGGAGGACGACGAGGACGAGTCGAGCGACCGTACGCACGAAGTCGTGCCCGACGCTCCACTCCAGCTCTCGCTGTCCCTGTAGCGCGCGAGGAGGCCGCGCGCGAACGTTGTCGCATGACCGAGCACGTGCGCGTGCGTGCGGCACGACGCGACGACATTCCGGACATCGAGCGGTTGATCGAGCGCTCGGTGCGTGAGCTGAGCATCTCGTACTACGACGCGGCGCAGATCGAGAGTGCGCTCAGGTTCATGTTCGGCGTCGATTCGCAGCTCGTCGACGACGGCACGTATCACGTCATCGAGGCGGACGGCGTCCTCGCGGCGGCCGGCGGGTGGAGCAGGCGACGCACGCTATTCGGCGGCGATCAGTGGAAGCACGGCGCCGACGAGCCGCTCGATCCGTCGCGTGAGCCCGCTCGCATACGCGCGTTCTTCGTCGATCCGTCGTGGTCGCGGCGCGGGCTCGCGAGGTCGCTCTTCGACGCGTGCCTTCGGGACGCACGCGCGGCAGGGTTCCATCGCCTCGAGCTGATGGCGACGCTGCCGGGAGAACCGCTCTACCGGGCCCTCGGCTTCTCCGCCGACGAGCGCATCGAGCTCGCGCTACCCGATGGCGTGCGCGTGCCGCTGGTGAGGATGTCGCGCTCGATCGATTGATCGCGGACGAAAGGCTTCACGCGCTGGGGCGGAGGATCTCGAACCGGCAGCGCGCGCCGGCCGTCCGGTCGCAGCACTCGCGTACCGGCACGCCGACTACGGCCTCGACGATCTCCTCGACGGCGTGACAGGCGTGAGGCTCGTCCCGCGTCACCGCCGCCAGCGGGCAGGCATGGCCGCGAAGCAGAAAGCCGTCGGGGGTCCGCTCGACGTCGATCTCCGAGCCCAGCGACGAGAGCAGCGCCGCGGCGGCGCGGACGCGTGTGTCGAGTGAGCCGCTCTTCGGCGAGGCCGGACCGAGTCGTCGGCCGACCTCACGCAGGAGCTCGTCCAGCTCGTCCGGTGACGTGCGCTCGGCCAGCGTCTGGAGCAGCGTGGAGAGCACCGGCGCATACGCGCTGGACAGCGACGGCTCCGCCTCGGCGGCGATCGCATACGTCGTGGCGGGCTTGCCGGCGCCGGGCCCCTGCCGGCTCCCCGTCGCGCTCACCACCCCTTCGCGCTCGAGGAGCTGGAGGTGCGTCCGCACCGCGTTGTCCGTGACGCCAAGCGCGGAGGCCAGCTCCTCGACCGTCGAGGCTCCGCGGCGCAGCAGCGCGATGATCCGGCCCCGCATCGGGCCACCGATCTGACGTTCCCACCAACGCATGGGCTCCCTCCAGGTGTGACACAAGATAACGAAGTGGTCAATAAGTCAAGAAAAACGTTGACAAATACCCCGCAGCCTGCCATCGTCAGCCGTGACTCCCGCCGCGCCCGTCGCGGCTCCCGCTCACCTTGCTGGAGGACATCCGTGAAGATTCCGCACCGCAGCAGCACCGGCTATCTCGCGATCGCAGCCCTCGTGGGTGCAACCGCACTCGCGCCCCTGCGCGCGACCGCCGCCCAGGCGGCCAAGCTCGACGACCCGACGATCATCGCGATCTTCGACGCCGCCAATACCTGGGACATGGAGACCGGCGCTCTCGCCGAAAAGAAGGGAACCACCAAGGAGGTCCGCGATTTCGGGGCGATGCTGGAGCGCGACCACAAGGCGGTGCGCCAGCAGGGCCGCGACCTCGTGAAGAAGCTCGGCGTGCACCCCACTCCGCCGAAGGACTTCGCGATGGCGAAGGATCACGCGGCCGCTATGAAGACCCTGCGCGCAGAGAAGGGCAAAGCGTTCGATCGCGCGTTCCTCGAGCACGAGGTGGCGTATCACAAGGCCGTGATCGACGCCGTGAAGACGTCGTTGCTGCCAGCCCTCAAGAACGAAGAGGCGCGAGCGCTCGTCACGAAGGTCGCGCCCGCGTTCCAGGCACACATGGTCGCGGCGCAGGCCCTGCTCGACAAGCAGCTGGCATCGCGCTGACCGCACGCGGGCCATCGTGGCTTACTGGACGCGACGATGGCCCCGCGTCGGCACGGCTCGCGTTCGAACGACGCCAGCCGCGGTGAATCGGTGCGGCGGCGGCCATACTCGGCGCCATGATGCGGCGTGCTCGCCGCGATCCGCTCCGCCGCCGTACTCGGCATCGACGCGTACGACGTGACCGTCGAGGTCGATGTCGCGCTCGGGCTGCCGCAGTGGACCACCGTGGGGCTGCCCGCGAGCGCGGTGAAGGAGAGCCGCGAGCGGGTCGGTGCCGCCCTGCTCAACTCGGGCTTCACCGTGCCGCCACGCCGGATCACTACCAACCTCGCGCCGGCGGATGTTCGAAAGGAGGGAACAGCGTTCGACCTACCGATCGCGCTCGGAGTGCTCGTCGGCTCAGGCATCGTCGACGCGGAGGCGGTGGCGCGACACACCTTCGTCGGCGAGCTCGGTCTGGACGGCAGTGTTCGACCCATACGAGGCGCGCTGTCGATCGCGCGCATGCTCTCCGTGCGCCGCGACGGCGCCGGCGATCCTGCACTGGTGCTGCCGCGTGCGAACGTCGCCGAAGCGTCGCTCGTGCCGACGCTGCCGCTCGCGGCACCCGAGACGCTCGCGGAGCTCGTCGCCTGGCTGAAACGCGGAGGTGCGCTCCCGGCGCCCGGCCGCGAGGCGCCGCTGGTCGCGTCGGAAGACGCGGTGGACTTCGCCGACGTCGCGGGGCAGGAGAGTGCGAAGCGAGCCCTCACGATCGCTGCCGCGGGCGGCCACGGCGCATTGCTCATCGGTCCGCCCGGTGCGGGGAAGACGATGCTCGCACGGCGGCTGCCCACCATACTCCCGGAGATGACGACCGCCGAGTCGCTCGAGGTCACGGCGATTCACAGCGTGGCAGGGCTGCTCGACCCCACGCTCGGCACCGTCGTCCGGCGTCCGTTTCGCGCGCCGCACCACTCCGTGTCCACGGCGGGGCTGGTGGGTGGTGGGTCGTCACCACGGCCGGGCGAGGTGAGCCTCGCCCATCACGGCGTGCTCTTTCTGGACGAGCTGCTCGAGTTTCCGCGCTCGGTGCTGGAGGCGCTGCGCCAGCCGATGGAGGACGGCACCGTGTCGATCGCGCGCGCGACGGCGTCGCTCCGATTCCCGGCGCGCTTCGCGCTCGTGGCTGCGATGAACCCCTGTCCGTGCGGTCACGCCGGCGACCCGGCGCATCAGTGCGCGTGCGCGGCGGCGGAGGTGCTCCGGTATCGCGGACGCCTCTCCGGCCCCCTCGCCGACCGGATCGACCTCCACGTGCCCGTACCTGCCGTGAGCCTCGCACGACTCGCCTGTCGCGAACCCGGCGAACGTTCGGCGGCGATCCGCGAGCGCGTGGAGCTCGCACGCCGCAGGCAGCGGCAGCGCTACGGCACCGACACCGCGTGCAACGCGCGCGCTCCAGGGCGCTGGCTCGACGCGCACGGAGGACTCGACCCGTCCGCCCGCGCTCTGCTCGAGAGCGCGGCCGACCGGCTGCACCTCTCGGCGCGCGCGTTCCACCGCGTGTTGCGCGTGGCGCGCACGATCGCCGATCTGGACGGGAGCGTCGGCGTCGCATCGGCGCACGTCGCCGAGGCGATCGGCTATCGACCGCGCGGCGTCGAGAGCGCGGCAGCGATGGCGGCGGAAGTGGCCTAGAGAGGTTCGATTGTCGGTGCTCTGTCGGCGGACTACGTTCGGGCATGACGACAATCGCGATCATCGGTCCCGGAGCGATCGGCGGCGTGCTCGCCGCGTGGCTCGCGCAGGACCCCGACCATGCGGTCACCGTCTGTGCGCGGACACCGTTCGATCGGCTGCAGGTGGAGACGCCGGGCGGCGAGATCGTGGCGTCGCCGCGCGTCGTCACCGATCCGGCGGACGCGCGCCCGGTGGATTGGGTGCTGATCGCCACCAAGGCGTACGATGCCGCCAGCGCGGCACAGTGGCTCCCCGCCGTCCGCCGCGAAGATACGCCGGTGGTGGTGCTGCAGAACGGCGTGGAGCACGTGGAGCGCTTCGCACCGTACGTGCCGGTCGAACGGCTGGTACCGGCCGTGATCGACTGTCCCGCCGAGCGCACCGCGCCGGGCCGCATGCGCCAGCGCGGGCCCTCGTGGATCGTCGTGCCCGACACCGCGCACGGACGCGCCTTCGTCCCGCTCTTCCGCCGGACCAACTTCGACGTGTCGACGGGCGACTTCACGACGCGGGCCTGGGCGAAGCTGTGCATCAACGCGCCCGGCGCGATCTCGGCGATCCTCATGAAACCGACGGGCGTGATCCAGATCGACCCGATCCCCGAGCTCACGCGCGGAATCGTGCGCGAGTGTCTCGCCGTCGGCCGGGCCGAGGGCGCGAAGCTCGCCGACGCCATCGTGGAGTCCGTCGTCGACGGCGCCCGGAAGGCTCCGCCCGATTCGCTCAACTCCCTGATCGCCGACCGGATGGCAGGGCGACCGATGGAGATCGACGCGCGAAACGGCGCGGTCGTGCGCTTCGGACGCAAGCACGGCATCCCGACGCCGCTCAACGAGATGGCGGTGGCGCTGCTCGTCGCGGCGCAGGACGCGCGCACGTTCCACGCCTAGCGTCCGCTCCGCCTTCACCGTGCCGACCGTCGCTCACATCGCACCGATCGCCATGGTGCTGCTCATCCTGGCGATCATCCTCTCCGCGGCGCGCCTCGCCGGCAGCATCGCGGAGCGATTCCAGCAGCCTGCAGTGCTCGGCGAGCTGCTCGTCGGTGTGATGCTCGGCAACCTGCCAGGGGTGGCGCGCCAGTTCTCCGCCGTCGTACGCGGCGAGCCGATGATCGAGATGCTCGCCGAGGTCGGTGCCGTGATCCTCCTGTTCGAGATCGGCCTCGAATCCACCCTGCGCGAGATGCTGCGTGTCGGCCTGCGCTCGCTCGTCGTCGCGGTGATCGGCGTGATCGCGCCGTGGGTGCTCGGCTTCCTCGCCGGCCGCATCCTGCTGCCTGACGCCGGCGTGTACGTGCACGTGTTCCTCGGTGCGACGCTCACGGCAACGAGCGTGGGCATCACGGCGCGCGTGCTGAAGGACCTGGGGCATGCGCAGACGCTCGAGGCGCGGATCATCCTCGGGGCGGCGGTGATCGACGACGTCTTGGGACTCGTCATCCTGGCCGTCGTCGGCAGCATCATCTCGGCTGCCGATCGCGGAACCGCGCTCTCGCTCGGCGCGGCCCTGCTGGTGCTCGCGAAGGCGCTCGCGTTTCTCGTCGGTGCCTTCTCGATCGGCGCGCTCACGACGCCGCGCGTCTTCTCCCTCGCCGCACGACTGCCAGGGCGGGGAACGCTTCTCACGACGGCGCTGGCATTCTGCTTCCTGCTGTCGGCGCTCGCCTCGCTGATCGGCCTCGCGCCGATCGTCGGCGCCTATGCGGCGGGGCTGATCCTCGAGGAAACGCACTACACGGAGTTCGCCGGCAAGGGGGAGCATCGCC
>Ga0207662_10001110_pt1 | contig 12632 bp, 12 predicted proteins | sample KBSS33LmetaG_FD_184338 | JGI IMG/M metagenome (GOLD analysis project Ga0207662, IMG submission 184338) | Switchgrass rhizosphere microbial communities from Kellogg Biological Station, Michigan, USA - KBS S3-3L metaG (SPAdes) (version 2) | ecosystem: Host-associated > Plants > Roots >... | reverse complement strand
CGGCAGCGGAAGCTGCACCAGGATGCCGTGGACCGTGGGATCGGCGTTCAGGCGCCCGATCAGCGTCAGCAGCTCGGCTTCGCTCGTCGTCGCCGGTAGCCGGTGATCGAACGACCGCATGCCGCTTCCGGTGGTCATCTTCATCTTGTTGCCGACGTAGCTCTCGCTCGCCGGATTGTTGCCAACGAGCACGACCGCGAGCCCCGGCGTGACGCCGCGGTCGCGCCCCAGCCGGTGCACGGCGTCGGCGACCTTGCCGCGCAGGTTCGCCGCGATCCCTTTGCCGTCGATGATCTTTGCGGTCATGGCACTATCCGCCAGGATGATGAGGCGCGCCCATCCTCCGAACGCACATGTCGGCGGTTCCTCGGGGCGGGAGCGGATGAACCGGATTACCCGATGGCGCAGATTTTCTCCAGCATCACGGCATATGTTGCGGCCGCTCCGGCAACGCGTATCCGTTTCAGCCGCGCGCTGGCGCCCGCCACCAGGCTGACATCCCGGGAAGGAACGCCGAGCGTCCTGGCGACCAGCTTGGTCAGCGCCGCGTTGGCTTCGCCCTCGCTCGCCGCCGCGCGCACACGCACCTTCAGCACACGGCGTCCATCCGACAACTGTTCGATGCCGTCGATCGCGTCACGCCCGCCGCGCGGCGTAAGCCGCACCGCGAGCACGAGTCCGTTCGCCTCGACCCGCCAGGGAGGAGCAGCCGCGCTCACTCAGCTGAACGCTGAGACGAAGAGCCAGATGATGAGTTGATCGAGAAACATCAGCGCGATGATGAGGATCACCGGCGAGATGTCGATACCGCCGAGATTGGGGAGGACGGAGCGGATCGGCCGCAGGCCCGGCTCGGTCACCCGATAGAGGAAATCCCAGATCATGCGAACGGTGGGATTGTGGCTGTTCACGACGTTGAATGCGATCAGCCACGACAGCACGGCCGCCCCGATCAGGAGATAAATGTAGATCCAGATCAGGGTATGGATGAGCCAGAGAAACGGATTCATGGAATAACCCCGAATAGGCCGACCGGCGCTGCCGAAGCGAGTCGCCGGGAGCTAGATAATCGCGTTGCCGCGCTGACGCAACGCGGAGCCACCGCCGCCGTGGTCGCATCTGGGCGGGGCTGATCCTTGACTCCTTGGACTCCGGGCCGTAAATGGCCCGCACTCACAGCCGCCGCAACACGGTTGCATTTTGGCCGGGGCCGTAGCTCAGTTGGGAGAGCGCCTCGTTCGCAATGAGGAGGTCAGGGGTTCGACCCCCCTCGGCTCCACCAGCCTTCACCGCTCTGCGGCCGGGCTGGCACGCCACCCGCCAAAGCGCTACCCGCCAAAGGACAACGGCTGCCGATCGAAGCCTGCCGACTGTCGCGGCCCGCTGTCCGGCGGAGGTGGGCCGAACGAACCTCACCCGCGTGCCCGGCGACAACCGTCAAACGCCCATGAACCCGACTGAAGCCGCGCCGGACTCGATCCTGCGGCATCGCCCATTCGTGTTCTATTGGAGCGCACGGACCTGCTCCTCCCTGGCCTTTCAGGTGCTGGGGGTGGCGGTGGCCTGGCAGATGTATGCGCTCACCGGCAGTGCGTTCGACCTCGGGCTGGTCGGGCTGGTCCAGTTCCTGCCGATGGCGGCGTTCATGCTGGTGGCGGGCCAGGTGGCCGACCGCTACGACCGGCGCCGCCTGCTGCAGATCTGCCAGGCGCTGGAAGGCCTCGCTGCCGCCGCCTTGGCCATCGGTTCCGTCTCCGGCTGGGTGACGCGGGAGTTCATCCTGGCCGCGGTGTTCGTGTTCGGGGTCGGACGGGCCTTCGAGTCGCCGACCCAGCAGACCTTGTTGCCGGCAGTCGTACCGGTCGCGTTGTTTCCGCGCGCGGTCGCGGCGGCCGCTACCACCACCCAGCTTGCGACCATCACCGGCCCCGCGATCGGCGGCATTCTCTACGCCTTCGGGCCGACCGTTCCCTACACCACCTGCTCCGCGCTCTTTCTGGCATCGGTGATCCTGCTGGCCTTCGTTCACATCGAGCGCTTCGTCTCGAACCGCTCCCCCATAAGCTTCGAGGCGTTCTTCGCCGGCGTCTCCTACATCCGCCGCAATCCGATCGTGCTCGGCATCATCTCGCTGGATCTGTTCGCGGTCCTGCTGGGCGGCACTACCGCGCTGCTGCCGATCTTCGCCGACGAAATCTTCCACACCGGCCCGGAGGGGCTCGGGCTGTTGCGCGCGGCACCCGCGATCGGCGCGCTGGCGATCACGGCCGTGCTGACGACGTCGCCGCTCACGCGACGGGTCGGCGGCATCATGTTTGCCTCCGTTGCCTGCTTCGGGCTTGCGACCATCGTGTTCGCGCTGTCGAAGTCGTTCATCCTGTCGATGGCCGCGCTCGCGGTCCTGGGCGCGTCGGACGCGGTGAGCGTGGTGATCCGCGTGACGCTGGTCCAGCTCGAAACGCCGGACGAGATGCGCGGTCGCGTCAACGCCGTAAGTTCGCTCTTCTCCGGCACCTCCAATCAGCTTGGCGATTTCCGCGCCGGCGTCATGGCCGCCTGGCTCGGCGCCATTCCGGCAGTCCTGGTGGGCGGCGTCGGAATCCTGCTGGTGGTGCTGATCTGGACGCGCGCCTTTCCGACGCTTCGTCATTTCGACAGCTTCTACATGAAAAAGACTTGAAGCGTCCGTTGGATCAGCCCGCCGACGCCTGGCTTTGTTCCGGCGCCGGCTTCCCCAGCCAGTGATTGAGGAAGGCCGCGAGCCACGCGCGGCCGGCCGGATCGTAGACGGCGCGGTCGGCAAAATGCGCGCCCCGTGGCTTGGCGTTGGGCAGCAGCGTGCGCTCATGCCCGCGCGTGGTCCACCTGCACATCATCGCGTGCGTCACATCGGGATGGAATTGCAGCGCATAGGCCGGGCCGCCGTAACGGAAGGCCTGCACCGGGAACGAATCGCCCTCGGCCAGCAGTTCCCCGCCGAGCGGCAGGTCGAAGCCTTCGCGATGCCATTGGTAGACCTGCTCCGGCCAGGGATCGCAGACGTCGCGCCCGATCTCGGTTGGCCGGATCGGGTAATAGCCGACCTCGGCGTGGCCGTCGGGGTGCTGGTAGACGCGGCTGCCGAGATGGTGCGCCAGCATCTGCGCGCCGAGGCAGATGCCGAGAAACGGCTTCTTTTCCTTGAGTGGGACCCTGAGCCAATCGATCTCGCGACGGACGAAATCGTCGGTGTCGTTCGCGCTCATCGGACCGCCGAAATAGATGGCGCCGGCATGCCCTGCCATGGTCGCGGGCAGCGGATCGCCGAAACGCGGTCGCCGCATGTCGAGCGGATAGCCGCGCTGGCGCAGGGCGTGACCGACACGCCCAGGCGTCGAAGTCTCCTGATGCATGACGATCAGAATCGGCGGCAGCATCGCGCGATCATGTCGGGCAACGCGACTGGATTCAATGCCCGGCACGCGCGACTAACGCAGGCGGCGTTTGCGCAAGTCGGCAAGCGCGAGCAGCAGGCCGTGCGGCAGCATCGGAAGAATCGCCGTCACCACCTGGTTAGCGGAACCGGGGACCACCATGCGGCGGCCCTCTTTGAGTCCGCGATAGCCGTCCCGCGCGACCCGCTCGGCGGAACGCGTCAGCAGGGGCGGAAACACCTCCTGGTTGATGCCGGCGCGGGCTTGAAACTCGGTCGGCACCGGACCCGGGCACAGGACGGTGACGCGCACGCCTTTGGGCTTGAGCTCGTGATGCAGCGCCTCGCTGAAGGAAATCACATAGGCCTTGGTGGCGTAGTAGACCGCCATGCCGGGGCCGGGCAGGAAGCCCGCCACCGAGGCCACGTTGAGAATCCCGCCTTTGCGACGCTCCAGGCTGTCGAGGAAGGCGAGCGAGAAATCGGTCAGCGCCCGCACGTTGAGATCGATCATGGCGAGCTGCTCGGCCCGGTCGAGCGTGCTCGCGGCGCCGATCAAACCAAAGCCCGCATTGTTGACGACCGTCTCCGGCTCGAGATCACGCGCGGCCAGTGCCGCGGCCATGTCGTGCGCCGCGCCCGCGCGCGCGACGTCCACCGGCAGAACGGTGGGGCGAGGCCGCCCCGATGCTGCGATGGCGTCGGCCACCGCCGCGAGTGCCTGCTCGCGCCGGGCCACGAGAACGAGTTCGTGGCCGTTGGCGGCAAACCGATGCGCGAGCGCCGCCCCGATACCGGCCGACGCTCCTGTGATCAACGTGACCGGGCGTTTTTCCAGCGTCACTGGCAAATTCATGATCCTGGTGCGGTCTTTGGATTTGAAAATTCGGAGCGAGCCTGCGGGTGCAACGATAGGAACTTCAATCCCGCCGCACTAGTGCCCTGGATGATCCGAAGTTCGCAAACCCTCGCGGCACCCTTTGAGCAAATGACGGCCTGATGCGATGTTGGATTTGAAATTGGCCAGCGAGCTTGTGGCCGCGCTAGCCGGACCTCCGCCGGCTCGCCACCTGCTGACCGAGCTCGATCCGGTCGCGCGATGAAACGCCGAGAAGATCCGCGGCGCGCCAGATCAGGTTGCGCTCGAACTCGCTGACGTGACCGTCGGCGTAGACCATCTCCCACATCATCTCGACCACGCGGCGGCGACCGTCCTCCTCGAGCGAGCGGTTGATCAGCGTGGTGAAATGATAGAGATCGATCGCGTCATGCTCCGCCGCGGTCGCTTCCGCCACCAGTTCGTCCGTCGTCTCCTCATCGAGCCCGAATTGCCGCTTGATGACGGCGTGCAGCCTCTCGCGCTCGACATCGGAAACCGATCCGTCGATGGCGGCGGCATGAACCAGCAGCGCCGCCGCCGCAAGACGATAGTCATCGTGCTCGAAATGGGTCGGCCGTTTCTCGCCTTCGGAGACGTCGGACAAGAATTTGCGAAAGCTATCGAACATGACATGCGTGCCGTGAGCCGTTGAGACCGCGCCACGTTGCACGCCGGCCTTGCAAAGTCTAGGGCCGCAGCGACTTCCCGATTGCCGATTGACGCGCTACTGGGTGGCCTTGGTCTTGCGCGCGCTCGCCTCGAGCAGTTCGAGATTGTTCTTGATGTAGGCATTGCCCGGGTCCTGGACCTGGGCCTCCAGCAGCGTCTCGCGGGCACGCCGATGATCGCCCCGTAACATGTAGGAGTAGCCGCGGTTGTTGAGGATTTCGCCGGTCGCGCCTCCGATCTTGATCGCCTGCTCATAGGCTCGGTCGGCAAGCTCGAACCGGCGCAGCCGATCGTATGAGGCCGCCAGCCCGATCCAGCTGTCGAGATCGCGCGGATGCAACTCGAGCGCACGGCGGAAGTGGCGTTCGGCAAGGCTGAATTTTCCGGCGTTGAAGTAATTCTTGCCGAGGCTGACGTCATCGGAGTCCTTGCCGGCCGAGCGCTTCGCGCCGGCGTCACGCGCGCCAGGCTGTACGCTGCCGGTCGAGCTTGGATCCTCTCCCGATGGCGCGCCTGGAGCGGAAGCATCCGGGGCGGACGACACGCCTTGGGGCGCATCGGGCTTCGCCTGGAACGGATCGCCCAGCCTGGTTGAGCTCTCGCAGCCGCTCAGCCAGAGCAGGCACACCGCAATCGCAACGACGGTTCGACCCCGACTTGTCCCCATGGCGCGTTCCCCCGCGGCCAAGCGTCGGCTTCAGCCTGCCCCCAGGCGAAAACACGCGACGCTCCGGTACGAGACCGGCGCGGCCACGCTAGCGGGTGATGGTTAAGAATCTTTCCTGCCGCGGGTCTGGATCGCACCACAGCCGGCGGCACGATGGACAAGGCGTATCCACCATGGCCGGTATGCTTACCTAACATGCCGATCTCCGGTAAACCGAGATCGGACGCACGGGACCGATGCAGAAGGATTGCGGAACGATGGGCGACGTTTATCCGGTCGTGAAAGTCGCTGCCGTGCAGGCCGCGTCGGTGTTCCTGGACCGCGAGGGCTCGAGCGAGAAGGCGTGCCGCCTTATTCGCGAAGCCGGCCAGAACGGCGCGCGCGTGATCGGCTTTCCGGAAGGGTTCATTCCCGCGCATCCGGTCTGGTACCACCACCATTCCGCCACCGGCGCGCTCTCCAACCGGCTGGCGGTCGAGCTGTTCAAGAACTCCGTCGAAATCCCGGGTCCGGAAGTGGACGCGCTATGCGCGGCCGCGCGCGACGCCAACGCCTATGTCGTGATCGGCGCCTGCGAAAAAATGCCGAACACGACGGGGACAATGTTCAACAGCCAGATCTACATCGCGCCTGACGGCACGTTGATCGGCAAGCACCAGAAGATCATGCCGACAGTGGGCGAGCGGCTGGTGCATATGGGCGGCTTCGGCGACACGTTCGGCGCGTTCCAGACCGAGTTCGGACCGATGAGCGGCCTGATCTGCGGCGAGAACTCGAACCCGCTGGCCGTATTCGCGCTGACCGCCGAAGGCACCCGCATTCACGTCATGAGCTGGCCGAACCATTTTCCCACCAGCGGCGATCCCTTGCGCAATCGCGTGGCGGTGGATGCGCAGGCCTTCGCGCAGATGAGCAAGGCGTTCGTGATCTCGGCCTGCGGCACCGTGGATGAGCGCATGATCGAGATGCTCGAGCCCGATGCGGCCGCCGAAAAATTTCTGCGCAGTCCCGATTGCAGCGGCGGCAGCGTGATTGTGGCGCCCAACAGCCGCATCATCGCCGGGCCCATGGGCGCGGAGGAGGGCATTCTCTACGCCGAATGCAACCTCGACCTTGGCATCCAGATGAAGCTCCGGCACGACTTCGCCGGCCACTACAACAGGCCGGATATCTTCCACCTGCAGATCAATCGCGCCGCGCCCAAGCTCTATTCCGTGCATGGCGACGGCGCGGATGCGGCGCTCACGTCAGCCCGCGCGGCGGCCGCAAAGCTCGGGATGACGACGGCACCGAACGCGCTGTTGTCCTCCGGCGACGTCGGCGGCAAGGACGACAAGGGCAGCCGGACCGATTGACGCCGGCGCGCTATCGCTGTCGGCGCCTAGCGCCCGCTCATCCGGTTGCGCGCGCTATCGTTTCCGGCTTGGCGGCGAGCCGCTCCTGCACCAGCCGGCCCGCGGCCATGGTATCGACCTTGCCGGAGCCGAGCATCGGCAGCTTGTCGATCACCCAGACATCGGATGGGATCATCAGATCGGAGGCGTGCTTGCTTTTGGCGAAGGCCTGGAATTCCCCGCGGGTCGCGCTCTTGTGCTGTGTCAGCAGAATGAGCCGCTCGCCCTTGCGCAGGTCCGGCACGGCCACGACCGCCGTCGGCTCGTTCGGCCACAAGTCGCCGGCCAGCACTTCGACCGCGGCGAGCGAGATCATCTCCCCGCCGATCTTGGCGAACCGCTTGGCGCGTCCCTTGATGGTGAGGAAGCCCTGCTCGTCGATGGTGACGATGTCGCCGGTGTCGTGCCAGCCTTCGGGCGGAGGCTCGAGCACGCCGGGGTTTTCGACCTTGAGATAGCCGAGCATGACGTTCGGGCCGCGCACGAACAGGCGGCCGCCCTCCTCGACGCCCTCGACCTTCTCCAGGCGCGCCTCCATGCCGGGCAGGATGCGTCCGACCGACCCGAACTTGTTGAACATCGGCGTGTTCAGGGCGAGCGCCGGCGCGGTCTCGGTGACGCCGTAGCCTTCGAGAATGCGCAGCCCGAATTTCTCCATGTAGGTCCGGCGGGTCGCTTCCTTGACCGGCTCCGCGCCCGCCAGGATGTAGCGCAGCGAGCGGAAGTCGTAGGGGTGCGCGACCCGCGCATAGCCCGCCAGAAACGTGTCGGTGCCGAACATGATGGTGGCGTTCACGGCGTAGATCAGCTCCGCCACGGTTCGATAGTGCAGCGGCGATGGGTAGAGATAGATGCGCACGCCGGAGACGAGCGGCAGCACCACGCCCACGGTAAGGCCGAACGAGTGGAACACCGGCAGCACGTTGAAGACCTTGTCCTCGCAGCCGAAGTCGATGCGCGCCGCCGCCTGCGCGGCATTGGCCAGCATGTTGCGGTGGGACAGCACCACCCCTTTCGGCACGCCTTCCGAGCCCGAGGTGAACAGGATCGCGGCCCAGTCGTCGGACTTGCGCTCGACCAGTGGCCGGTTGGCCTTGAACAGGCCGCGGACCTTGTCGCCGATGGTGACGCTGGCGCGAACGTCTTCGAGATAGACGATCCTCACCTCTTTCTCGATGATCGCGACCAGATTGGTGAGCTTGGCCTTTTCGACGAATACGCGCGACGACAGGATGGTATCGATCTGCGCGGCCCGGCAGGCGGCGAGAATATTCGCCGCGCCGGCCGTGAAGTTGATCATGGCCGGCACCCGGCCCGTCGTCATCAGCCCGAGGATGGTGACCACCGCGCCATTTGCGTTCGGCAGCATGACGCCGACGGCGCGCCCCTCCGCGGCCATCGGCATCAGCTTGCTGCCGAGGATGGCGGCTCCGATGAGGAGACGCTTGTAGGTGAGCGCGCCGGTGACGGGATCTTCGACGGCGACGCGATGGCGGCCGTGGGTCGCGGCGGCTTGGATTACCGCTTGCATCACGGTGCGGTCGGTCGACGTGGTGCGGAAGACCAGGTCCGACATGATGCCGTAAAGTGCCGCCCCCGCCGCCAGCCGGCGCTTGCGGCCCTTGAGCTCGGGGTCGACGGTGAGCCGCACCGGTTCGAGAATCGTCACCGTCACTTTGGGGAACCAGCGCCGGCGCACCTGTCCCTTGGACAATCGGCTGAACGGCGTCTGCTCCAGACCCTCGATGCGCACGGGCACGATCTCGGCATCGGCCTTGTCCGCGATCATGGCGGCGCCGTCGTAGACCTTCATCAGGCTGCCGGTGACGGTGATGCGTCCCTCCGGAAAGATGATCAGGGCTTTCCCGCCTTTGACCGCATCGATCAGGGAGCGAATGGCCATCGGCTTCATCGGATCGAGCGGCATCGCGTTCGTGAGCTTCACGAACGGGCGCACCCACCACTTCTTCGCGATGCCGACGTCGATGGCGAATACCGGCTCGCGGTCGCGCAGCGACAGCGCCAGGCCGGCATCGAGGAAGCTCACATGATTGAGCGCGATGATGACGTTGGGCCCGGCCTTGTTGAGATTGTCGAGGCCCCTCACTTCGATCCGGAACAGCGCACGGTAGATGATCGACAGCGCATCGCTGAGCGCGCTCGCCGGCATGGTGCGGCCGACGGCGATGGCAACGAGCAGGCTCGCGATCCCGAGCAGGATGAAGAGCTGCGATGTCGTCATTCCGGATTTCTGCAGGATCGCCACGATCACCGTGCTTCCCGCCATGAACGCGGCATTGAGCACATTGACCGCGGCCACCACGCGGGCACGGCGGTCGGCGCCGGCCCAGGCCTGCACCGCCGCGAAGGTCGGCACGATGAACAGGCCGCCGGCAATGGCGAGCCCGGCGAGGTCGAGCGCGAACCGCAAACCTCGGACAGAGCCTAAGATCGCGAGATAGCCGTCGAGGCCGGGGATGGGCGCCGCGCCGTGCGTCGACCAGCCGAGATCGATGGCGAACAGGCCCAGCAGCACCGCACCGATCAAGGTCGGGAGCAGGATGATGCGTCCGGCCGCGAGCCAGGCCGCGAGACCCGAGCCGACGGCGATGAAAATCGAGAAGATCGCGAGGCAGGCGGTGACCACCTCCTCGTTGCCGCCGAGCACGTTCTTGACCAGCGGCGGCATCAGCGAGAGCGCGACCGCGCCGACCAGCCAGAACCAGCTGGTCACCAGCGCGCCCCATAGCAGGCGCGGATCGGCCCGCAGGAACTGCAGCAGGCCGGCGGTCGAAGCGAGGATGTTCTTCTGCACCACCAGGTTGGGTGCGGCCTGGCCGGTGCGCGGGATCAGCAGGCTCGCGCTCCAGCACATGAGCGAGAACACGATCATGAGAAACGCGAAATGGAAGGGATCGCCGCCGTCCTTGGCGGCGACGCCGCCGACGATGGTGCCGAGCAGGATGGCGATGAAGGTGGCACCCTCCACCAGGGCGTTGCCGGCGGGGAGTTCCGAACGGGCGAGATGATCGGGCAGGATGCCGTACTTGATCGGACCGAACAGCGAGGCGATCACGCCGAACAGGAAGAGTGCGATGAACAGCAGCAGCACCGAATGAATGCCGAAGCCGAGCACAGCGATGAAGGCAATGCCGATCTCAGCGAACTTGAGCCGCCGCGCCACCACCGCCTTGTCGTAGCGATCCGCGAGTTCGCCGCCGAGCGCGGACAGAAAGAAATAGGGTGCGATGAAAACCGCGGCGGCCAGCGTGATCAACGCTTCCGCGTCGGAGCCCCCGATGTGGAACAGAATGAGAAAGACCAGGGAGTTCTTGAGGAAATTGTCGCTGAAGGCCGAAAAGAACTGGGTCCAGAACAGGGGCGCGAAGCGCCGCGTCAGGAGCAAGGACGAGGACATGGCGGTTCCGGTGGTTGGATCGGGCGGGGCGGCCCGAATGATTACCGCGACAAGCTCCGGCTGCCTACAGGCGCGAAGGGGCTAAAAGACGACAATTTGGGCAAAAGGACAATCGGCCGCCCCCCCGATAGGGAGGCGACCGGAAACCCATGCAAACGTCTGGTTTGGCGCTGACCGAGGGTCGAAATCTTCTCAGGGCTGCCCGGACTCCGATCGCCGCGTCGGGCACTATCCGCGCAGGGTCCGCTGGCCCGCTGGCTGCATCATGATCGCCGCAACGCTGAGACAGACGGCAGCGCCGGTCGCGAATGTGAAGAGCGAGTTCCACATGGCGTGATTCCTTTCCACTTAAGAAGCAGGTTGTTATTTCGCGTCCGTCGCCGCCTGCTGGAGCGATCGGATGTAGACGATGACATCTTTGAGTTTCTCGTCGGTTAGCGACGGATTGCCGCCCTTGGCCGGCATGGCCAGCTGCAGCCGGCTCTCTGGTTCGCCGGGCTGACGACCCTTCTTGATGAAGGCGAGCAGCTCCGCGTCAGACTTGTTCTTGATGAAGACACTGTCGATCAGATTCGCGCCGGTCCTGGGTATGCCCGTTCCGGATTTGCCGTGACATGCCATGCACGACGCAAACACGCGTTTACCACGTCCGATTGCATCCGGATCGAGTCCGGTCGACGCAGGAATGACGAGCGGCATGTCCCCAGCGCCGCCGGCAACCTGCGTCACTGGATCCGCCCGCGCGATTACTGGTTCGGGCTCTGCGTCAAGCGTTGCGACTTTCACATCGGGGACCGGGGCGGTAATTCGCCGAGGGTCTTGGAGCGAACGAACGAAGGCGACGATGTCCGTAATGTCCTGGTCGGTGTAATCCACCCTGCCCCCGCGCGCGGGCATGGGCATTTTGGTCGTGTTGCTTGGATCGGCGATGTCGCGTCCGGTTTTGATGAAGTTGATGAGACTCGGGTCGTTCGTATGGTTGGCGAAGTACCCGTCAACCAGATCCTTTCCCATTTTCGGCACGCCGTGCGCATCGGCCGCGTGGCAGGTTATGCACGCGGAGGCGTATAACCGTTTCCCACGCGCGACCGATTGCAGGTCGAGTGCTGGCTTCATGGGTCCGAGCTTGGCAATCCGACGGGCTTCGACTTCGCGTGCCTCGTCTGCCGCAAGCTTCGCATCGCGGACCGGGTCCGGCGTCACCCATAACATGGCCGACCACATCACCCACCAGCCGATGGCGATGACAACCAATGCCCCCACCGTCACACCGGTTGCCAGAACAATCGCTCGGACCTCGTGCGCGGGATTAACTCTCTGGTTGAACTGTCGGGTTACCTGGCTCATTGCTACCTCTCTGAATCTCTATCGTCACTTATGATAGATATTGTTATCCATCATATGGTGGATAACAATATCTATCTTTTATCTGCGACGACTTGCCGCAGATGAACCGCTATGGGGTGCGGGTGACCGACCTAAATCGACTAAAGGGAGGAACGGTCCAAGGACCGCCAGACGGCCAGGTGGCGGCGTTCCGACGCATCCGGTCGTGGAGCGCTCTGCGCCGCGCTTATGCGCGGTGGGTCGCGTCGGTCCGGATGAGCTTCTTGCGGAACTTCGCCGGGGTGCTGCCGGCGATCATCTGGAACGCGCGATAAAAACTCTTCATCTCGCGGAAGCCCGAGCGCGAAGCGACATCCTGCATGCTCAGGTCCGGTTCGCTGAGAAGCCGTCGCGCCGTGTCGACGCGAACCCGAAGAATCTCATGGTGTGGGCTTCGACCAATATTGGCGACAAACTGGCGCTCCAGCCACCGTCGCCCCACCGGGACGAACGAGAGAACGTCCGCCACAGAGCACGGGTCGCACGCGTGTTCGCGGATAAACCAGATTGCCGTCGCGAGGTCAGGATCTTTCACCGCGAGCATGCTGGTACTTTGTCTCTGCACGACACCCAATGGCGGAAGCAGGTGCTCGCGCTGCTCGTCCTTAAGCGTTTCGCCTTGCAGGAGTCGATCCAGCATCTTGGCGGCTGCATAACCGACGCGAACGAAATCCGCACTGACACTGGAAAGTGGCGGCCAGGCGCTTTCGCAGAGGAACTCGTCGTTATTAACGCCGATGATCGCCACCTGATCCGGTACCGCGATCTGCGCCTCCAGGCACGTTTCTGCCAGATCATGGGCCATG
>Ga0207662_10001108_pt1 | contig 12655 bp, 7 predicted proteins | sample KBSS33LmetaG_FD_184338 | JGI IMG/M metagenome (GOLD analysis project Ga0207662, IMG submission 184338) | Switchgrass rhizosphere microbial communities from Kellogg Biological Station, Michigan, USA - KBS S3-3L metaG (SPAdes) (version 2) | ecosystem: Host-associated > Plants > Roots > Rhizosphere... | reverse complement strand
CGCCCGGTCTCGCCATCAGGTTGACGGTGGCGCCCGGACGGACGTCGGACTGGTACGCGGAGCCGTAGCCGCGCGCGATGGCGCGCAGCGAATGAAGGCCGGGGCCGATGCCTTCGATGCGGAAGGCGCCGCGCGCGTCCGTCCTGGTCTCGATCGACTGCGTGCCCGCGTCCCAGCCCGACGTCGCCACGCCGAAAGACGGCGAAGCCACGACCGTGGCTTGCGCGAGAGGCTCCCCCGCCGAGTCGCGCACGAGGCCCTGAATGGTCTGCCCGCGGTCGAGGGCCACCGCCAGCGGCGATCCGGGCTGGACCTTCTCGAAGGAGCGCGCGGCGAGGCCCTTGGCGGAAACGCGCACGTACACCGGGCCCGCCGTCTTGAGGTCGGCGCGGAAGCGGCCGTCCGCGTCCGTCTTCGTCATCGCCGCCAGCTCGCGGCCGGGCGCGCCCAGCGACCTGTAAATGATGACCGCGCCCTCGATGGGCTTGCCGTCGGGACCGCGCACGGAGCCCGACAACACCGGGGCCGGAGTGGGCTTCGGCGACGGCTTCGCGGCGGGACCGGGCCGGGGACTGGCGGCCACGGGCTTGCTGGGCGGGGGTGTCGGCTGGGTTTGCGCGGTGGCGAGAGCGAAGACGACGCTCAGGACGATTCTCATCGCGGCCGGCTAGAACTTGAACACCACCGAGGCCAGGAGCGCCGTGTCCGTCTTCTCGATGGTGGCGTCGGCGGGCTTGTTCTTCACATCGACGAGCCCCGCTACCTTCAGCTCGAGGCGGCTGTTGATCGAGCTCGCCAGTCCCGCTTCCAGGTGATAGAAGGCGTCCGCGAAGTCGTCGATCTTCCAGAGCGCGCGGGCGACCTGGGTCAGCTTCGAGTTCGTGGAGATCTGCCAGGTGAAGGCCTGCCCGGCCTGCAGCGCGCCGTCCGTCGTCCCCTCCTGCCCCTCGAGCGTCTCGAAGGCGAGTCCCAGACCGGCGTCGACGCCCAGCGTCACCTTCTTGCCGTCGACGAGCTTGTAGCCGGCCCCCACGGCGGGCGTGATCAGCGAATCGAGGCGCTTGAACTCGTCACGCTGGTAGCGCACCTCGCCGTAGAGGAAGGCGCGGCTGCCGAGCTTGTATTCGTCGCGCGCGCCGAAGGCGGCCTTGTTCGCGGTGTTCTCGCCCTCCGCCTTCGACTTCAGGAAGAGGCCGTCGAGCTTGACCACGTTGCGGCGCAGCGGGTCGTAGATGGCGAGCGCGCTGAGGTTGAAGGTCTGGGTGTCGGTGTTGCCCTTGGTCAGGGCCAGACCCAGCCCGGCGTTGCCGTGCCAGCCCGGCGTCGGCTTCGGTGGACAGGGACAGTCCTGCGCAGCGGCGAAGGAGGCGGCAAGGCCGATCAGGCCCGTGAGCGCGAGGAGGCGGAGAGGGTGTGGCATCGCGGCCAGTATCACATGAAGGATATGCGCAAGGGCCGCCCGGAATAGCGATCGTTCGCGCGTGGTACCCTCCGCGGCGGCCGTCCGCCAACGGAGGCTTCATGAGACGCGCGGTGCTCGGGATCCTGGCCGTATTTGCCGGCATTCCGGGCGCGGCACGGGCCCAGCCTCTTCCGGAACGGGACCTCCCGCCCGTGCTCCGCCCGTGGTCGGCCTGGATCCGGGACGAGATCCCCGATCGCGTCTGCACCGCGGTGGGGGGATCCACGATCTGCCTGTGGCCAGGACGGCTCGACCTTCGGCTCGCGGCCGAGGGCGGCACGTTCACGCTCGAGGCCTACGCGGACCGCACGCTCGACCTGCGCCTGCCCGGCGACGAGCAACGCTGGCCTCAGGACGTACGCCTGGACGGCCGGCCCGCGGTCGTGATCGATCGCGAGAACGCGCCCGCCCTGCGCCTCCCCGCGGGGACGCATCGCATCGATGGGCGCTTCGCATGGACGCATCTCCCGGACTCGCTGCCGGTGCCGCCGCGCCTCGCTCTCGTCGACCTCGCCGTGTCCGGACGGCGCGTGCCCCAGCCGCGGAGGGACGAGGCGGGCCTCGTCTGGCTGCGCACCGAGGGCGAGTCGACGGCCACGGCCGAGAGCCTGCGCCTCCAGGCCTTCCGCCGCGTCGTGGACGGCATCCCGATGTGGGTCGAGACGCGCCTGAGCCTCGAGGTCTCGGGCAAGGCGCGCGAGATCGAGCTGACGGGCGCGCTGCTGCCGGGCACGGTCGTGGTCGCCGTCTCCGGCGGTCTCCCCGCGCGCGTCGACGAGTCGGGCCGCCTGCGCGTGCAGGTGCGCGCCGGCACCTTCGCCGTGACCGTCCTCGCCCGCGTCGAGGGCAAGCCGGACGTCCTCACGCGACCGCCGGTGGTGGACCCCTGGCCGGCGCGCGAGGTCTGGGTGTTCGCCGCGAACGAGACGTTGCGGCAGGCCGAGCTCTCCGGCCCGCAGCCCGTCGATCCCTCTCGCACCGACCTGCCCGCGGAGTGGCGCGCCCTGCCCGCGTTCCTCGTCGAGCCCGACGGACGTCTCGCCTTGAAGGAGGTCCGACGTGGCGAGGCCGAGGCGCCGCCCGATCGCGTCCGGCTCAGCCGCGAGATCTGGCTCGACATCAACGGGCGCGGCTTCACGGTGCGCGACACCTTCTCCGGCGCGCTCTCGCGCACGTGGCGCCTCGATCTCCCGAAGCCCGCCGACCCCGGACGCGTGAGCGTGGATTCGACGGAGCAGCTCATCACGGCCAACCCGGCGACGCAGGCGCCGGGCGTGGAGCTGCGCCGAGGCGCGCTCAACCTCCAGGCGGATTCGCGCGTGCCGCGCGGAGGGCCGCTGCGCGCCGTCGGCTGGTCCGCGGACGTGGAGGCCCTCGCCGCGACTCTCCACCTGCCGCCCGGCTGGTCGCTGCTCGCCGCCACCGGCGTCGATCAGGCGCCCGGAGCGTGGACGGGACGCTGGACGCTGCTCGGGTTCTTCTTCGTCCTCGTGGTAGCGCTGGCGACGGGCCGCCTCTTCGGCCGCGCCTGGGGCGTGATCGCGCTGCTCGCCGTCGTCTTCCTGTACGACGAGCCGGGCGCGCCCTTCCTCGTGTGGCTGAGCCTCCTCGGCGCGACCGCGCTGTCCGCGGTCGCACCCGAAGGATGGCTGCGCCGGCTCGCACGCATCTGGCGCGGGGCGAGCCTGCTCGCCCTCCTCGTGATCCTGGTCCCGTTCGTGCGCGACCAGGTCCGCGAAGCGCTGTATCCACAGATCCGCGCGACCGCCGCCTTCGAGGATCTGCTGGCCCCGACGTCGCGCGGCATCCAGATGGACGCCGTGCCGGCCCCGGCGGCCCCGCAGGCCATTCCGCCCGCGACGGCGGTGCCGCAGCCGCCGCCGCCACCACAGGCCGCCGTCGAGCTCGATCGACTGAAGGGCCTCGGCGACGTCGACAAGAACAACAGGACCGAAGGAGTCGAGGGCGGCGTCGTGGGCGGTGTCGTGGGCGGGGTTGGCGGCGAAGTGATTGCGACTGATAGCGCCGTCCTGTTCCAGGCGCCCGCGGAAATCAAGCGACCGGAACAAACACGCGCTCCGGCCCGCCAGAACTATTCGTTGTCGACCGTGAACAGCGCGCTCGAGCAGGACCCGCGCGCGGTCGTGCAGACCGGTCCCGGCGTGCCGAACTGGTCCTGGGACAGCTACGGCCTCGGCTGGACCGGACCCGTCAAGAGCGATCAGACCATCCGCCTCTGGCTGATCTCGCCGGGCATGAACCGGCTGCTGACGGTGATCCGCCTCCTGCTGATGCTCATCCTCGCCGTCCGGCTCTTGATCGACGGCGGCTCGCGCGCCTCTCGACCCTCGCCCGCGGGTGCGGCGGCGGTGGCCGCGCTCCTCCTCTTCGCGATGGCGACGCGAACGGCGGGCGCGCAGGACGCGATCCCCGACCGCGAGATGCTCGACGACCTGAAGACGCGGCTCTCGCGCCTCGAGCCTTGCCAGCCCAACTGCGTCTCGACATCGACCCTGCACGTACGGCTGGCCGGCGACACGCTCGCGTTCGAAGCCGAGGTCCACGCCGCGGACTCCGGTGCCTGGCCCCTGCCCGGCCCGCCGGCGAGCTGGACCCCGTCCGCGGTGACCGTGGACGGCCAGGCGACGGGTGCCCTCGCCCGTCTCGACGACGGGTTCCTGTACGTCCGCCTCGCGCCCGGTGTCCATCGCGTGCGCGTCTCCGGGCCCGTGCCCCCGGCGGACACGGTGACCCTCCAGCTTCCGCAGCGGCCGCGGCGTGCCGACGCGGACACCCCCGGATGGGACGTGGCGGGGCTGCGCGCCGACGGCCCGCCCGATGGGTCCATCCAGCTCAGCCGGCGCCTGCGCGCGGGCGAGCGCGCGCGCGAGGAGACGGGCGCGGGATACGCCCCGTGGCTGGAGGTGAGGCGCACCCTCAGCATCGGTCTCACCTGGCGCGTCCTGACGAACATCCGCCGCGTGAGCCCGACGGGCAGTCCCGTCACGTTGCGCGTCCCCCTCCTCGCGGGCGAGGCGCCGACGGAGGCGGACCTGCAGACGGAGAACGGAGCCGCGCTCGTCTCGCTCGCGCGCGACCAGACCGAGGCGGGATGGTCGTCGACGCTCGCCACCGCGGACACGCTCACGCTGACCGCGCCCCAAGGCCAGCCGTGGTCGGAGATCTGGCATGTCGAGTGCACCGTCATCTGGCAGTGCGAAACGAGTGGCCTCGTGCCCGTCACGCACCAGCGCGCAGGCACCCTCGCCCCCGAGTTCCGCCCCTGGCCCGGCGAGTTGCTCACCCTCCGCTTCCGGCATCCGGCGGCAGTGGCCGGCCAGACGCTCACGCTGCAGTCGATCCGCCTCGAGACGACACCGGGCGAGCGGCTGACGAACACGTCCCTGATCGTCGCTACGCGCGCGAGCCGGGAAGAGGCACTCGTGCTGACGGTGCCCTCCGACGCCGAAGTGCAGGAGCTCACGGTCACGGGGAGAACGCGGCCGGCGAAGCCCGACCAGGGCCGCCTGCGCGTGACCGTGCCCGCGGGCACGCAGAACGTCGTCGTGCGATGGCGCGAGCCGCGCGGCGCGCGCTTCTACCAGCGCGCTCCGTCCGTCGGCCTGCCCCTGCCCGCCGTCAACGTCGAGACCGTCCTCCATCTGCCCGAGAACCGCTGGCTGCTCTTCACGCGCGGCCCCTCGTGGGGACCCGCCGTGCTCTTCTGGGGCTACCTGATCTTCGCGCTGGTGGTGGCCCTCGCCGTCGGTGTCTTCACCGACACGCCGCTCGGCATCGGAGCCTGGCTGCTCCTCGCCCTGGGGCTCACGCAGACCTCGGCCATGGGCGGCCTGATCGTGACGGGCCTCTTCATCGTGCTGGCCTGGCGGTCGCGCCACACGGCGTCCTCGGCCCTCGCGCACGATGCGATCCAGATCCTCCTCGTCGTCTGGATCGTGATCGCGCTGGCCGTGTTGTACGACGTCGTGCAGCAGGGACTGCTGTTCCGGCCCGACATGCAGGTCGCGGGCGCGGAGAGCAGCAACACCGTCCTGCGCTGGTACGCCGACCGGGTGGAGAACGCGACTCCCCCGGTGGCCGTGGTCAGCCTGCCGCTGTGGGTCTATCGCACGCTGATGCTCGGGTGGGCCCTGTGGCTGGCGGCGAGCCTCGTGCGGTGGTCGGGATGGTCGTGGCGCGCGCTCAACGAGGGCGGACTGTGGCGGCCGCTTCCGCGGCGTGCCCGCAAGCCGACGCCTCCCCCGCCGCCGCCCGCCACGACGGCGGCAGAATCGACAGATAATCCCACGCCGGGGGCCTGACTGAAGAGACCAACATGATTGCTCGCGTCTTGCGGTTCGTTCGCCTGCCCCTCCTCCTCTTGCTGATCTTCGCGGCGGCGCGCTTCAGCCTGGGTGTGGCGGGCGTGCCCTATGCGCCGCGGGGCAATGCCATGTTCTCGATCGTCGGGCTGACGTTCATCAGCAGCTTCTATTTCGGCGCCCTGTCACGGCGGGTCGGCGGCTTCGGCTGGGGAGGGACGCTGCTCACGGGCTACGTGATCGGGCTGTGGGCGCAGGCCCTCATCTTCACGGCGACGTGGCTCAGCTACGCCCTTCACGTGGACGCCTCTTATTTCCGGCACTGGGACGCGCTCAACGTGCCCGCGGGAACGATCGTACCGATGGGAGCAGCCCTGGCGACGCGTGCCGGCGCGCTCGTCGTGGGCCCGATCATCGCCATGGTTCCGGCCTTGATCGGCCGCGCCGCGAGCGCACTCGCTCCGGCGCCCGAATCGGCGGCGGCTCGCTAGCCTCGACCTCTCAGTACGCCCAGTAGGGACCTCGTCCCCCCGGCGAGCTCTGCCCCTCGATCCCGACGAACGTCTTGCGCCCGAAGAAGAAGGGCAGGCCCCAGGCGAAGTCGCCCGTGTCCGGTCCGCCGAGGTCGTTGAAGGCGGCGTTGTCGGTGTCGAAGAGCGTCTCCGCGTTGGCGACGCTGAACGCGACCGGCCCCGAGACGCCGTTGCTTCCCCGGTTGACCGCGGTGAAGCTGGCCGTCGCGAGAGGACAGGAGAAGTCGGAGTCCGGATCCGCGCAGGCCGGGAGCGGGATCGAGGAGTCATCCAGGAAAGACAGGGTGTTCGTGCCACTGTCGAGATAGCCGTCGATCGTAGTGCCATTGAAGGTCGTGGAGACGTTCCCCACGTCATCGGTCGTGTAGACCACCGCGGAGCCGAGCGCGTTGTTCGACTCCGTCCCGATGCCGAAGACGAGCGATCCGGCAACTGAGCGAGCGCCCGTCTCGGGAACCGCGGGCAGCGAGAGGAGGAACCCGTTGTTGTCCTGCGCGAAGAGCCAGACGGGGTTCTGGAGCTGGTTCGCGACCGGCACCGATGTCACCGTGCAGTCGGAAGCGCCGCAGGCGTAATAGATCTTCGGCGGCCGCAAGGGCCGGGCACAAGCCTCCCCGCAGTCCTGGCGGAAGACGCCGATGCCGAGCACACCGGTCGCCCCGAGCGACGAGACCGTGTCCGCGGCCGTTCCCCCCGCGCTGCAGTCGGAGGGAGCCTCCGGCAGGCCGGGCGCACCGATGAGCTGGATGGGAACCGATGCCGCCTGCTCGCCCGCCATCTTCACGGAAGCGTTCGCCATCGGCCCCCAGTTGTAGGTGTTGTCGGCGAAGCTCACGCAGTTGGCGATCACGTTGCCGCCGGTGTCGGTGTTGGGCGCGAGCGGGAGGGTCACGACCGACGCGAGCAGCCGGAGGCCCACGGAGCCGGAATCGACGAGCACGCCGTCGATCGTCTGGCAGCTCGAGGTGCCGGGCACGCAAATGGTGACGCTCGTGAAGATGCCGTTCACGTAGTCGCCGGCCGGGCCGAGGTCGACGTGCACCGGCTGCACGTTGTCCACGACCGGCGCGCTGGCGCCGGTCGGGCTGCCCGCGCCTCCGCCGCAGGCGGGTGCGAGCAGCAGCGCCGCGAAAAGCACGGCGCGGGCGGTGCGCCTGGTTTCGATCACGCGAAGCCGGGAGGTCGCGTTCATCGGATGGCGTCGGACGAGACGCTCGCGGGAAGGCGATCCGGAAGATACGCACGGCCGTGGAAATCGCGCATGTGTCCGCCCATCTCCACGACGAGGTGATCGGTCCGCACGACGACCGGGCCGTGCCGATGTCCTGGCGGTCGCGGCGCGTCCCGGTAGGCGGGGTAATGGTCACCCAGCAGATCGACGAGGTTCGGACGTGTCGCTCCGCGCCAGGAGACCCCGAAGACCTCACCCCCCGGCGAAACGTACTCGCGGACGACGGTGCCGTCGGCGGCGGTGATCTCGTGCACGGCAAATCCCGCCGCCGCGCTGAGTCGGCGCACCTCGCCGCCCAGCCGCTTCTGGTCCTCGGCGACGGAGGAGACGGGCTTGCCCAGGGCGGCCCAGATGGGCGTCGTCCCCAGGAGCATCGTCGCGGCGGCGGCGACCACGGCCTTCACGTTCCAGGCTCCTCGTCGAAAGTCCAGCCTCAGGAATCATGGCGGTCACCCGGGACGAGCTGATTAAGCGGGTGCAAAGAACCCGTTAAATCTAGGACGCGGGCGATCCTCAGTCCTGCCGCAAGGCCACCATCGGATCGACGGACGCCGCGCGCCGGGCGGGCACCAGGCAGGCCAGCATCGCGGACCCGAGGAGCAGGACGGCAACCGTGCCGAACGCGATCGGATCGATCGCCTCCACGCCGTACCACATCCCCTGCAGCGTCCGTCCCACGAAATACGCGCCGAACGCCCCCAGGACGAGGCCGATGCCCGCGGTGACCAGGCCTTCCTTGAGGACGCCGATCAACACCTGCCCGCGACCCGCGCCCAGCGCCATGCGCAGCCCGATCTCGTGCGTGCGCTGGGCGACCGTGAACGCCATCACGCCGTAGATTCCCACCGCCGCCAGCAGCAGGGCGACGCCCGCGAACGTCCCGAAAAGGACGGCGTTGAAGCGATTGCCGGCCAGGGCCTCGTCCACCGACTGGTCCATCGTCTTGACGTCCGTCATCGGAAGATCCGGGTCCAGCGACCGGATGGCCGCGGCGACGCTCTTCTGGAGGCTGGCGGGATCCGCGGCCGTGCGCACGGCCACCGAGGAGCTCGTCCACGGGCTCTGCGCGAATGGCACGTCGATCTCGGGGAACGCGTCCCCGCCCGGGCCGCCGTTCCGCACGTCACGGTAGACGCCGACGATCTGCCACTCCACGGCCGGGCCGAGCCGGGTCACGCCCGGGATCAGCTCCTCGATCTTGAGCCGCTGCGTCAGCGGGTCGAGGCCGGCGAGGTACTTGTTGGCAAACGTCTGGTTCACCACGGCCACGCGCACGCCGCCCGCGCGGTCCTCGCGCGTGAACGCCCGGCCCTTGTCCATCTGGATGCCGAAGGTGCGGAAATATTCCGGGGTGACCATGTTGAAGCCGGCTCCCTGCCGCTGGGAAGGATCGGCCACCGGCTTCGAAGCGAGCTCGAACGGCATGCCGAAGTTCGTTCCGCGCACGGGCATCCCCGTGGAGGCCGACACGGACTGCACGCCGGGCAGGGCCTGGATCCTCTCCTGGAGCTGCTCGTAGAACGCGACGATCCGCTCCGGCTCGCGCAGGCGTTCGGTCGGGACGGGAAGGAAGAAGGTCAGCAGGTGATCGCGCCGGAAGCCGAGGTCGAGGTTCATCAGCTTGACGAGGGCGTGGACGGCGAGCCCTCCGCCGGACAGGAGGGTGAGGGCGAGCGCGACCTCGGCGATCACGAACGCGCGGCGGAGCCGCTGACGCACGCCGCCCACGTTCGACCGGCCGGCGTCCTTGAGCGTCTCGACGAGCTCCGAGCGCGTGGCCTGCCAGGCGGGCGCGCACCCGAAGATGATGCCGGCGAGGAGCGAAGCCCCGAAGGTGAAGAGCAGCACGGGCACGCTCAGGCGGACGTCCGCCTCCGAGGGCAGGGTGTAGGGCGGCATCAGGGCCATGATCGCGCGCAGGAGAACCGCGGCCAGGATCACGCCCAGCACGCCGCCGATGGCCGCGAGCACGACGCTCTCGGTGAGGAACTGCGCGAAGATCTGCGCGCGCCGGGCGCCCAGAGAGGAGCGCACCGCCACTTCCCTTTGCCGCGCCATGCCGCGCGCGAGGAGCAGGTTCGCGACGTTCGCACAGGCGATGAGCAGCACGAACCCGACCGCGCCCAGGAGCAGCCACAGGCCCGCGATCGTCTCCTTCGACAGGAAGTTGTTCTGCAGCGGCTCCACGGTGGCCGACCATCCCTTGTTCGACCGCGGGTTGAGCTCCGCGATGCGGGACGTCACCTGGTCCATGTTCGCGTTGGCCTGCGCCAGCGTCACCCCCGGCTTCAGGCGGCCCATGACGAGCAGCCAGTGGAAGTCGTGGTTGATCTGCTCGGGCTTGAAGGTGAGCGGCTTGTACAGCTCCTGGTTGACGCGGTCGGCGGGACCGGTGGCCAGCACGCCCACCACGGTGTGCGGCTCGCCGTCCACCCGCACCTGTTTGCCGACGATGCCGCGGTCGGACCCGAACCGGCGCTCCCACAGCCGGTGGGTCAGGATGATCACCTTGTCCTTCCCGACCTCGCCCTCCTCGGCCGCGAAGTCGCGTCCCAGCAGGAACCGGTGCCCCATCATGCTGACGAGACCCGGGGTCGTGAACTGGGTGATGACCTGCTCGGGGGTACCGTCCGTCGAGAGGCCGACGCCGCCTCCGCTCCAGGCGTTCAAATCCTGGAACACGGACGCCTGCTTCTTCCAGTCGAGGAAGGTGGCCGCGGCGGTCACGTTCCGGTAGGTCTGGATCTTCGACCACACCATGACGAGCTGCTCCGGGTCATGGAAGGGCAGCGGGGCGAGCAGCGTCGCGTGGACGACGCTGAAGATCGCGGTGTTGGCGCCGATTCCCAGGGCCAGGGCCAGCACGGCGACGCTGGTGAACCCGGGATTGCGCCACAGGAGCCGAAGACCGAAGCGGGCGTCACGAACGATCTGGGTCATGGGCAAGCCTCCACGTTCGAGCGACGTGATTTCAAGACGTGTTGACAAGGTTTGGCAAGGCGTCCGGGTGACGGCGTCCTAGAATCGCCGTCGCGTCCCGCCCGGACGCGAGGAGGTCCGTCATGCGCGTCTCCATGGCTCTCGCCCTTGGTCTCACGATCGGTGCCGCGGCTTCGGCCGTGGCCGCCGATCCGCCCGGCGTCACGGCCGGGAAACCCGACATCCGCTCGCTGAGCGCGCTGGCCTTCGGGCCCGGGGGCGTCCTCTTCGTGGGCGACAGCAAGGGCGGCGCGGTGTACGCGATCGAGCTCGGCCCGCGCGCGGCGGGCGAGGTCAAGGACCCGAAGGAGATCCCCGACGTCGAGGGCAAGCTGGCCGCGCTCCTCGGGGCCACCGCCGCGGACATCATGATCCACGACCTCGCGGTCGATCCAATCTCCAAGCAGTCGTACCTCGCGGTCTCGCGCGGGCGCGCGGCCTGGAACGGGCAATGGCTCCTGCCCAACGACGTGGCGGACGCGAGCGTGCTCGTGCGCTTCGACGCCGCCGCGCGTCCGGAGATCGTCGATCTCTCGTCCGTGCGCTTCGCGCGCGTGGCCCTGCCCAACCCCGTGGACGCGGCCAAGAAGGTGCCCTGGAAGAACGTCTCCCTGCGCGCGGACACCATCACGGACATGGCCTACGCGGACGGCGCGCTGTACATCGCGGGGCTCTCGAACGAGGAGTTCGCCTCCACGATGTGGAAGGCCGCTTATCCGTTCGCGGGAGCCGTCTCCGCGACCACCGTCGAGAACTACCACGGCGCGCACGGCAAATACGAGACGGAAGCGCCCGTGCGCACGTTCGTGCCCTACTCGCTGAAGGGCCGGGCCCACCTCCTGGCCGCGTACCTTTGCACGCCGCTGGTGACGATCGCGGTGGACGACCTCAAGGACAAGGCCCACGTCCGCGGGCGCACCGTGGGCGAGTTCGGCTCCGGCAACTACCCGCTGGACATGGTCGTCTACAAGAAGGACGGCAAGGAGAAGCTGCTCATCGCCAACAGCAACCTGCCGTTCCTGATCGTGGATCCCAAAGACGTCGAGGCCTACGAGGGCGTGATCGACAAGCACGTCGAGACCTACGTCGCGGGCGTGCGCTACGAGCCGCGCTCGGGCACCGGCGTCCAGCAGATGGACAACCTCGGCGACGACTACGTCGAGGTGCTGCGCCGCCTGCCCGGCGGCCGGCTCGACCTCGTGCCCATATCGGTGAAGCGCTTCTGACCCTCGTCGTTCTCCTGGCCGCGTCGCTGGCGGCCGCGGCCGGAGTCTCGATCGAGGTCGACACTCCCGACGACGGCCGGCCGCATCGCGTGATGGTGACCGGGCTGGATGAGGCGGCGTTGGCGGCGTTGGGCCTGGCCGGCCCCCAGGAGCGGGCACGCGCGCTCGTGGTGTACACCGGCGATCACGTGCCGAGCCCGGACGTGCCCGCGATCGCCGGCACCCATGCCGTCGAGGCGGGCGTCCTCTCGTTCCAGCCGCGGTTTCCGTTCGTGACCGGCATGCGCTACGTGGCACGCTTCGATCGGAACGGCGTGCGCGCGGAGCGCGTCTTCGAAGTGTCACCGGCCGCCGTCGCTCCGGACCCGCCGCGGGTCCTGGCCATCCATCCCTCGGGCGATACGCTCCCCGAGAACACGCTGCGGCTGTACGTCCAGTTCTCGCGGCCCATGACCGCGCGCAGCGCCCAGACGCACGTTCACCTCGTGGATGGCGATGGCCAGGAGGTCCCGCTGGCCTTCGTGCCCGTCGAAGACGGCCTCTGGGATCCGCAGCGCACGCGGCTCACCCTTCTGTTCCATCCCGGCCGCGTGAAGCGCGGCGTGGCGCCGGGAGAGCACATGGGTCCACCCTTGCGGGCCGGAAGGGACTACCGGCTGGTGGTCGACGGAGACATCACCGATGTCGCAGGGACGGCGATGGGCCAGGCCCACGAGCGGCGCTTCCACGCGGTGGAGGCCGATCGCATATCGCCGCGCCTGGCCGATGCTCGAGTGGCGGCTCCGAGCTTGACCTCCGATGCGCTCGTCGTGACGCTCCCGGAGCCCCTCGACCACGCGCTCCTGCAGAGATGGGTGTGGGTGGAAGACGACGGGGGCCGCGCGATCGCGGGGCGCGTGGAG
>Ga0207662_10001104_pt1 | contig 12674 bp, 12 predicted proteins | sample KBSS33LmetaG_FD_184338 | JGI IMG/M metagenome (GOLD analysis project Ga0207662, IMG submission 184338) | Switchgrass rhizosphere microbial communities from Kellogg Biological Station, Michigan, USA - KBS S3-3L metaG (SPAdes) (version 2) | ecosystem: Host-associated > Plants > Roots >... | reverse complement strand
GGGGGGCATCGTGTTCACGGTGTCCGGACCGATCAGCTGCTCGACGTAGAGCACGTCGCGGTACGCCGGATTCTTCGAGCTGGTGCTGGCCCACAATGGCCGCTGCACTCGTGCGCCCGCAGCCTTGAGGGGTGCCCACCGGGGAGAAGAGAACTCCTCGCGGAACAATCGGTACGCGAGCTGTGCGTTCGCGATGGCGGCCTTGCCCCGCAGCGCGAGGACGCGGTCGCGCTGCGCGCCCGGTGCGGCGGCGAGCGCGTCGAGCCGCTTGTCGATCTCGGTATCCACGCGGCTGACGAAGAACGACGCGACGGAGGCCACGCGGTCGATCGGCTTGCCGGCGCGCAGGCGATCCTCGAGTCCCGCGAAGTACGCCTCGATGACGCGCCGATGCGCTTCGATGGCGAAGAGGAGCGTGATGTTCACGTTCATGCCGCCGCCGATGAGCTGCCGGACGGCGGTCGCACCTTCCGAGGTGCCCGGCACCTTGATCATCACGTTCGGCCGCCCGACCATCGACCAGAGGCGCTGCGCTTCGGCGACGGTGGCGTTGGCGTCGTTCGCCGCGGCCGGCGAGACCTCGATCGAGACGTAGCCGTCCGCACCCTTCGTGCGCTCGTACACCGGCATGAAGATGTCGCACGCATCGCGGACGTCGCTCGTCTCGACCAGCTCGAACAGCTCCATGGCGGTCAGCCCCGCGGGCGCCGCCGCGAGCTGATCGTCGTACTCGTGCCGTTCGGAGAGCGCCTTCTCGAAGATCGTCGGGTTCGACGTCATTCCGGTGAGCGCATCGTCGCGGATGCGGCGTTGGAGATCGCCATTCCGCAGGATCGAGCGGTCTATGAAGTCGAGCCAGATCGACTGGCCGGCGTCGTGCAGCCGCTGGAGGCGATTCTCGGGCATGGTGTCCGTGGGGAAGACGTCGAGGCGCTCAGGGGTAGCTCATGAAATATAAGCGGAGCACGACCGAAAGCGGTTCGACGGTCCGTCGAGTCGGCAATCGTGGCAGTCACGGCGCGCAATGGCAGGCGTGCGAGCGCGGGTGTCTGCCACCGCGGCAAGCGCACGACGAAAATGGCAGCGATTGCGCGATGAGATCGCACTGCGATATCGGCTCGCCGCGCAAGGGGACGCGGACTGCTCGAGTCGTGCGATTTGCGGGATCGCGGCCGGAACGTTGCGGTAACGCGCCGACCGCGCCGAGTGCACTTCTATAACAATGGTGCTGTCCTGTCGATGCGAGTGCTCCGACGCGGTGGGATTGGCCGAACGCGGCCCGAAAGTGGGGATGAACATGCGTTACCAACAAAATCGACCCCTTTCCCCCGCAGTTTTTCGCGTCCGCGGCACGCGGTCTGCCATTCCCCGAGTCCGGCAGCAGGCGGCGATTCTCGCCGCACCCGCAACCTCGCCCGCGGGACGACGAAAACTGGGCGAAGGCGACGGAGGACAAGGATGAAGACTCGGAACTCAGCGTTGTGTGCACTCGGCCTCGCAGCCGCCATCACCCTCGGCGGCGCCCTGACGGCTGCGGCTCAGGACACCACTCGAGCGCGGTCGCAGACGCGTATCCCGGTTCGGAAGGATCAGCCGGTGCAGGCGCCGCCGAGAGTGGATACCGTCACGGTCACGCGGACGGACACCGTGGTCCGCACGCGTACGGACACCGTTACGGTCACGCGGGTCGACACGGTAACTCGGATCGAGGAGCTGCCGCTGCAGCCCCTGGGCACGTTCCAGTTCGGCATTGGCGTTGGCGCGGCTCTGCCAACGGGCGATTGGCGTAACGTTGTGAAGGATGGGTATGACATTCACGCGCACCTCGGATGGTTCCCCGGCGCAAACGTGTTCGGTCTGCGTCTCGATGGCGATTACGTGAGCATGGGTGGACGGGAAACCGATTGCCCGAACTGCCCAGGCGCGAAGGCATTCCAGGTCGGGCTCGACGCAGTGCTTCGCTTCCCGCTCGACCGGAAGAGCCCGGTCAACCCACAGATCTACTTCCTCGGCGGCGGCGGTCTCACCTGGTTCAGCGACTTCACGCCGTACAAGACCACCGAGCGGCCCCCGGTCGTCGTGACGGCCGGCGACAACACCTTCATCGCCAGCGGCAACCAGCTCGGCGGCGCGGTGATCGTGAGCAACTCGGCCCTGGCGGACGACAGCAGCCAGCAGTGGTTCTGGGACGTCGGCGCGGGGATTCAGCTCGGCAAGTTCTTCATCGAGTCCAAGTACGTGGCGGTCAACACCGAGAACAAGTCGTCCGCGTACGTACCGCTCCGTATCGGCTACAACTTCTAACTGCAGTCTCGAAGCGAATCACTGCGGAGGGCGTGAACTTCACGCCCTCCGCAGTGTAGTTTTCACCCATGCCGCGCCTTCATCTTCGACACGTCTGGCTGAGCTCGCTGCTGCTCGCCGCCATCACTTCCCTCGCCTCGGCACAGGGCAGCGAGGTGACGCACGACTCGACCGATGCGCCGCCCACGGTCTCCGCGCAGCGGGAAGGGCGCAACTGGTTCGTTTCGCTGATGCGCAAGATCGGCCGCCGCAGTGACGACACGCCGGCCAGCGCGAGCCTCGGGACCCCCGCATCGGGCGAGACGGAATCGGCGACCGGCGGCGACTCGTCCGCAGCGGTCCCCGAGTCGGCCGTGCCCGCGCGTCGCGCCGAGCGCAACTTCAAGTCGCGCAAGGACAGCCTCGAGTGGCGCACCGCGCGTTCGGTCGCGCAGAAGTCGACGGGCTATCGCATCGTCGTCGACCTGTTCGCCCGCGAGCTGTACGTGCTCGATCGCGACGACACGCTGCGCGTCGCCCCGGCGGCGACGGCGATGAACGCGACGCTGTCGTATGGTGGCCGCACCTGGCGGTTCGAGACGCCGCGCGGTGTGCGCACCGTGCGCGGCAAGGACAAGGATCCCGTGTGGACGCCGCCCGAGTGGCACTTCGCCGAAGTGGCGCTGGAGCACGGTCTCAAGCTGCGGTCGATGTCCGCGGGGCAGCGGATCAAGCTCAAGGACGGGACGATCCTGACCTCGAAAGGCGACGAGGTTGGCATCATTCGCAACGGCGAAAAGACGTTCGTGCCGCTCGTGCTGGACGAACACGTCGTGTTCGACAACACGCTGTTCATCCCGCCGCAGGGCACGAAGCATCGCTCGATCCAGGGTGAGCTGGGCCACTACCGGCTCGACCTCGGGGACGGCTACCTGCTCCACGGCACGCCATACGCGCGCTCGATCGGCGCCGCGGTCACGCACGGGTGCGTGCGCCTGGCCGACGACGACATCGAGTGGCTCTACGAGAACGTGCCGGTGGGCACGAAGGTCTACATCTACTAGTAGACCAGCCTAGAAGCGCGGGATCGCCAGTCCGTCCGCGTCCTCGTAGAACTGCACGCGGCCCGGGGCGTAGCGCTTCGTGAGCAGGATGATCTGACCCGTGTGCATCGAGAAGTGCTCGACGACGTGATACACGGCGTCGAGCACGTTCACGTCGCGCCCCTGGATCCGACGCGCCTCGCCGAGCGCGCGTTCGTGGAGCGACGCGAGCACCTCGTCGGCCTCGTGCAGCGTGCCGAGAAGCGCTGCCATGAGGTCGGCCGCCCCGCCCCCCTCGCGCGTGTCGAACTCCGTGCTGCGCTGCCGAGCGTCGGGTGCGCCACCGACGCCGCTCACGATCCACTGTCGGACGTTGCCCGACAGGTGCAGCAGCAGGTTGCCCACGCTGTTCTCCGTCGCGTCGTCGCGTCGCCAGAGCATCTCGGCCGGAAGCACGTCGAGGCAACGCTGGATCTTCGTGGGATACTCGCGCACGAGGTAGGTGCGCGATCGGTCGAGGAATGAGCGTGCGATGTCCATGCGGGAAATCTACGGCAAGCGCCGCAGATTTCCCGCCGTCAGCGCGTACTCGTCGTCGGCTGTCCTCAGCGCTATGTCGGCGACGATCGATCGCGGATAGCCATACGTGGGATCGTAGCTCACCTCCAGCCGCTCGATCTTCTGCTCGAGGCGCTGCTGCACGTCGAGGAACAGCTCGTCGACCCGTGGCCAGGCGGAATTGCTCGTCGTCGCCGGCTGCCCGTCGCTGGTGCGCACCACCGACACGATCGCGTCCCGACGCACGACGATGCGCACCGGCTCCGTCGCTTGCGGCAGACAGAAGCAGCTGCGCTGAAAGTCGAACTCGTAATCGTGCACGCCGGCACTCGCCCAACGCTGGCGATTGCGCGCCAGCTCGAGCTCCTGCTCGGTGCGCGCCGATGTGCCCGTGATGTTGCAGCTCGTCAGTCCGACGGCCAGCATCACGAATGCGATCGCGCGTGACGCTACCTGTGACCTTGCGCGCGGCGGAGCATCGAGACGCGGAGGAGTACGCACACCGGACACAACCCGAGGCGCCTCCGTGCCGTCACACCGGGCGATCGGAATGGCCGAGCGCGCGTTCCGGAGCGATGCGGTCGCGGACGAGCTGTTTGAGCTCCTTCAGCTCCGGGAAGCGCCCCTCGGTCGCGCGCGACCAGATGACGGCATCATCGAGGTCGACCTGGAACACGCCTTCGGGGCCGGGACGCAGCGCGACCTCGGCGAGCTCGCGCTCGAAGGTGATGAGGAGCTCCTGGGCCATCCACGCGGCGCGGAGCAGCCAACGGCATCGAGGACAGTACGTGATCCGGATGCTCGGCACGCGGCGGCGAGCTACGGCTTGATGTGCACCGGCGTGCCGTCAGGCACGGCGTGCCACAGCTCCTCGATCTCCTGGTTGGACAGCGCGACGCAGCCGTTGGTCCAGTCGTTCTGGAGATGATTCTTTCCCGCCTCGCTGTATTCCTTGGGCAGGCCGTGAATCATGATGTCGCCACCCGGATCGGCGCCGAGAGCGGCCGCGCGGGCACGGTGCGCATCGTCCGGATACGATATGCGAAGCGCGAGGTGGAACTTGCTCGCGGGATTGTGCGCGTTCACGTAGAAGATCCCTTCGGGAGTCTTCTGGTCTCCCGCGCGCTCCTTGTCGCCCACGGGCTTGCTGCCGAGCGCAACGAAGTAGGTGCGGATCGGCACGCCCCGATTGAACAGAACCAGCGTACGCTCGCGCTTGTAGACCACGATGCTGTCGGCGGCCGCGGGCGGCGTCAGTCGCAGGCCGGCGGACGGAATCGGGACGGCGTACAGGGGCTCGAAGCGTTCGGAGCTTCTCACCGAGACCACGGTGCGTGGATCGACGCGCGTGGTCGTGACGGCGGCGCGCGGCTCGGCGGACGCCGTGGCGACCGCGTCGGCCGGTGCGACGACCGGCGGCTTGATCGCCGCCGAGTCGCGCGCGGGAGCCGGCGCCGGCGTCGAAACGGGAGCGGGAGCGGAAGTCGGTGTCGACGTGGAGACCGACGGCGACGTCGATTTCGATGCGGACGCCGACGCCGGGGCCGGGATCGGGGCCGAGGGCGCCGTCGTGGTGGGAAGAGCGGCGATCTCCTTGGGCGGCGCGGCGACCTTGGCGTCGGGGGCGCCGACGGTGGTACCTGCCTGCCGGACGACACTGGTCGGTTGCGGCGTCTCGGACATTCTGAGCATCGCCGGTCCCGAGGAGGTCGCGATGGTCGTGACCTTACGAATCGGGCGCGCGACTTCAGGAGCGGGCTGCGGCGGGTTCGCGATCGTCGGCGCGGGCAGCGTCAGGAGCGTGGTGTCGGGGCGCACCGATCCTGGCTTGGCAGCGGCGCGCACGCTGTCAGCAGCAATCGGAGACGAGGCGGCCAGAGCCGTGACGAGCAGGGCGAGCAGCATCGTTGCTGTCGGCAGCAGAGGAGAGAGGTTGTACGCTGAACGAGGACCGCTGTTCCACACCGACCCCTGAGGAAGTGACGATCAAAGGCGGGGCGGGTCTCGACGGATTGCTGCGCCCAACAATTCTCGCGGATCGGCGCTCGAAATGCCAGTCCGGGCACCCGTCCAAGCACGCCCACCACCACACGATTCACCTTCCGTGCCCACTCGCGAAACGACCCGGAAGGGCGTGCGGAGTCACTCCCGATCGCGCGAATATTGCAGGCGGCCGCGAGGCGTTCGTGCATCCCGCCAGATTCGCGGCAGAACGCCCGATTGCGTGCGCGTGCTTCAGCGCCCCTGGTCGAACAGCACGTCGACGGGAATCGACTTCGCCCCGAGGCGATCGAGATCACCGCGCAGCGTGGGGCCGATCGCGCCGAACTCGGAGTTCAGGGCACCGACGCCGGCGTAGTTCCCGTCCCCCTGCAGCACGAGGATGCGGCGCGAGAGCGAGTCGCTCGCGGCGCGCATCTTCGCGAAATCGACGCGATACTTGCCGTCGGCTTCGCGCCTGAACGCGCCCTGGCGCTCGAGAAAGTTGAACGCGACGACGTTCGCGCGGCCGTGCGCGTCGGACGCCCCGAAGCGCACCGACCGGAACAGGCTGGCGAGGAAGGTGACGTAGTTGTCTTCGATCGATTCCTTCCCCATCTCGCCCTGTGCGTTGAGCTGACGCAGCATGTACAGCCCGAGGATGTCCGCCTTCCCCTCCTCGAGCGCGTTGTAGCGCTCCTTGAGCGCCGCGCGCACGGTGGCCTTGCCATCGAGCGTGTTCTTGATCCCGAGGCCGTGCGCGACCTCGTGGAACATCACGTTCTCGAAGAACGCGTCGAAGGTCACGCGCGGGAGCTGATCGGTTGCGATGAGCTCCTGCGCGATCGGCACGAGGATGCGGTCGAACTTCGCGCGCACGGCATTCTTGAGCTGGAGCCGGCGAGCGCCCTTCCGCAGCTGCACCACCTCGTCGTTCGGGAGGTTGATGGCGATCGTCTTCACACCGGCGTTGGCCTGGCCGGACACGTAGACGACGTCGTACGCGTTGAGATCCGCGTCGGTTCCGGGTCGCTCTCGCTTGTACGCATCCGGGACGGGGATGCCGCGCTGCAGCGCGGGGAGCATCGTCGCGTACTTCGCCAGGCGCCGGCTCCACGCGAGATCCTTCACCAGCACGAACGATTCGGCGGCGGTCTTGTAGCCGAACAGCTCGTCCTCGTAGTGCTCGATCGGTCCGAGCACGACGTCGAGCCGATTCCGCTTCATGTCCATCCACGCCATGTCGCTCGGCCTGTAGCTGTCGGTGACGAGCGCGGTGGCGAGGAGCGTCAGGTAGCGCCGAAGTCCCGGATCCTCGGCGAGGGCCGCAGCGGCGCGAACCTTGGCGGCTGCGCGCTGGTTGCTGGCGGCGAAGAACCTCGAATAGGGGATGATCGAGAGGCGACCCGACGGGTCACGGCGGATCATCGTGTACCACGACTTGAGGCTGTCCGCGCGCGCACCACCCCCCGCCACCTCGCGCTCGAACTCGGCCTTGGTCATGTCGCGCGGATAGAAGTTCACTCCGGGAGGCTTCGGTCCGACGCCCGGCACGAACGGCGCGTTGTCCTCGAGCCGGTTCCACGGACCCACCATGACCTCCGCGAGACGCCGCGCGGCAGGATCCTTGATCGACGACAACACGGAATCGCGCGGACCGACGACCTGCACCCAGAACACGTCGTGCATCTCGCGCGCGGCATCGACGAGGAGGGGCAGCATCCGGCGCTCGTTGCGCGTGAGCGACGCGGTGTCCGCCACGAGCTTCACGGTCGTGAACTTCGCGAGCACCTCCTCGGGCCCGGCGGAGATCGTCGGTGCGGGCGAGACGGGCATCGGCGTCGGCGTTGGCGGGGTCGGCGTGGGACGACGCTGCGGCGCGGGACGACCGTTGGCGTTCCAGCGCGGAGCGACGCCGTCAGCGAGCAGGCGCGCGGCCGCCGCACCGGCACGAATGACCGCGGTCATGTGCGGGATATCGGCGTGCGCGAGATCGTCGCTCGGCTCGTGGTAGTCCGTGTGCATGTTGTACGACGACAACGTGTGCGCCGGAACGCCGAGCCGGGCGAACGCGATGTTGTCGCTGCGCTCGAAGAACTGCTGGTCGGGACGCTTGTCGGGGCCGATGGGCAGACCGGCGCGGGCGAAGGTCTCGCCCATGGTGGAGCGCTCGAATCCCGTCAGCCACGCGCGTCCAGGGCCGCCGGCGAGTGAATCGGGGCGGCCGATCATCTCGATCTCGAGGTTCGCGCTCATCTGCGCGACGGGAACGACGGGGTGCCCTAGATACCACCGCGTGCCGAGGAGACCGACCTCCTCGCCGGTGGTGGCCGCGAAGATCACCGTGCGTCGGGGCTTCGGCCCAGCGGCGAGCGCGCGCGCGATCTCGAGCACGGCGACGACGCCGGACGCGTCGTCGTCCGCGCCGTTGTAGATCGAGTCGCCGTTCACCGCGCGGCCGATGCCGAGGTGGTCGTAGTGGGCGTCGATGAGCACTGCCGAGTCGCGCACGGCGGGATCGCTGCCCTGTAGGACGCCCACGACGTTGACGGACGGCGGCCGCTGGGCAGCCGGGAGGGTGTCGAGTTGGGCGAAGCTCTCGAGCAGCACCGGTCGTCGCCCGCGGCCCGCGTCGACGAGGGCGATGGGAACGCGCTGGAAGTATCCACTGTCACCCGCCGGCTCCAATCCGATGCGACGCATCTCCGCGGCGATGACCGCCGCGGCGCGCGCCGAACCTCGCGAGGCCGTCATGCGGCCCTCCAGCGAGTCGTCGCTGAGCGCGCCGAGGAGTCGACGCACGTCGCTCTCGGTGATCGCTCCCGAGCGCCCTGCCCTGCGCGCGTCCCCGCCCGATGAGGGCGAGATCTGAGCACTGCACGCGAACGCCGCGATGAACATCGCGGCGCCGCCGAGCACCATTGGACGTGCGACGTAGAGCGAAGAGCGCATGAGTGACAGGGTGGATCGGGTGAGATGTTACCGACGCAGGCGTGCACTGAATATCGGTGCGCGGAGAATCAACGCCACATCTGCTCGTGAAGCGGATGGCACGCAGAGGGTGAACATGCCTATCCAGAACCTGTCGACGCCGCGCCGCCTTCGATTACGCCGCTCGGTGCGCCGACTCGCCAGTCCGGTGTCGCTGCTCGTCCTGATCCCGATCATCTCGCTCGTGTTCGCCGCGCGGTCGAGCATTCCGGCGGAGGGGCTGACGTTGACGGCGAGCCTCAGCGCGAGAACGCTGACGGTGCGACGAGGCGGCGAGACGGTGAGGGTCTACGACATCGCCGTCGGCACTGCGAAGCATAGTACCCCGACCGGCGGATACGCGATCCGCAAGATCGTATGGAATCCCGCGTGGGTCCCCCCTCCGAACCAGGAGTGGGCCAGAGGCAAGAAGCCGACGGCCCCGGGGCATCCGGACAACCCGATGAGGATGGTGAAGCTCTTCTTCCGGGAACCGGCCTACTACATCCACGGGACGGACGCCACCGGATCGCTCGGTCGCGCGGCCTCGCACGGCTGTCTGCGGATGGACCCGGACGACGCGGGCGAGCTCGCTCTGATGGTGATGGAGAACGGCGGGGTGTCGCGAGATTGGGACTGGGTGAAAGGCATCCTGCATCTGGGGGAGGAGCGCACGGTGACGCTGCAGCGAGCCGCGCCGCTGTCGATCGAGCCCTGAGTCAGGGTGGGTCCGTGCGGCCCTCACGTGGGTAGCGGGCACGTGAGTTGCCCTCGTGGGAGCGCGCAGCGCTCCTCTTACCGGGACCTCACATGAGCTTCCTCACCTGGATCATCGTCGGGCTGATCGCCGGCGTGCTCGCGTCGCTCGTCATGGGCGGCACGGGCTATGGGCTGATCGGCGACATCATCATCGGGATCGTCGGCGCCTTCGTCGGCGGATGGATCTTCAGCCGAATGGGCGTGAGCTCACCGTTCGGAGGGCTGCCGGGAGTGATCTTCACGGCGTTCATCGGCGCCGTGGTGCTGCTGTTTCTGCTACGGCTGCTGCGGCGAGCGACGACGAGGTAGCGGGGCCCGGCGCCGCCCGCGCGGACCGGAGGGGCTGCTACCGCCCAGGCGCTGGCCGCCGGTACACGTCCCGATCGACCATCTCCATGTACCCGGACGGCTCCGCCGGCGTGACGAAGCCGTGCCGCGCGTACAGCGGTCCGGCGTCACGCGTGACCAGCGCGAACCGTCGAAGGCCCTGCAGCTGAGGATGGAGCAGGATGCTCTCGACGAGCCAGTCGCCGAGCCCGTGACCACGACGTGCCTCGACGACGAAGACGTCGGCGAGGTAGGCGTAGGTGGCGAGGTCGGAGACGACGCGCGCGAACCCGACGAGCCGGTCGTTGTCGTAGAGACCGAAGGCGATCGAGCCGGCGATGGCGCGAGCCACGACGTCGCGGGGAATGCCGCTCGCCCAGTACGTCGTCGCGAGCTCGCGGTGGATCAGGTCGACGTCGAGTCGGGCACGGTCGGTGGAGACGAGAAGGTCACCGCGGCTCCGCTCGAAGATCGCGTCGTTCACGTTCGCCAACCAACGCTCGCGGCCTCAGTCGGCCGACGTGAAGGTGATGTCGGTGTCGATCGGCTTCCCGTGACGCCACACACCCGAGCCGGACTTGGGCGGCGTGACCGCCTCGAAGCGCACCTCGAGGAGCTGCGGCTCGGTCGAGAAGGTGGGTCGCAGATCCTCGAGCACGGCGGTGTACGCCTGTTCGTGATCACGCGCCGTGACGAGGCCGACGTGAATGGGATGCGCGAAGCGCTGCATCTCCATGGCACCCGGCATCTTCTCGGCGATGTAGTACACGTAGGTCTGCATCGTCATCGGCTGGGGGTTGATCGGCGAGGAGCCGATGCTCCTCGCATAGACGCGCGGGCAGGTGACCACCTGCCCGCGCGTCCCATGATATAGCCCGAAATCCGGTCGGCGGCCAGCGCTACGGGACGCTCACCAGCTGCACGGTGAACACGAGCACCGCGTTCTGCGGAATGACGGGAGGGCGGCCGTACGGCCCGTACGCGAGAGACGGCGGGATGATGAGCTGGCGCGTGCCGCCGACCTTCATCCCGACGATGCCCTCCTCCCAGCCAGCGATGACGCCGCCCGTCCCATTCGTGAACGAGTACGGCTGCGATGGCGACAACCTGTAGTCGAACCGCCCGCCATTCGCCAGGAATCCCTCGTAGTACACGCTGACGGCAGAGGTGCCGGTCGCCGCGGCGCCCGTACCCACCGTGATGTCACGGATGTAGAGCCCACTCGAGGTCTTGGTGGAGGCGGCGAGATCGACGTTCAGCGCTGCCGCGAACGTCGTCTGCTCGATCGGGATGTTCGGAGAGACGTTGGTGGTGGTATCGGAGCCTTCAAGGCATGCCGTGAGGGCGAGGGGAAGCAGGGCGGCGGCAACTCGGCGAAAACGCATGGAAAAGCTCGAATCTCAATGGGAAGGGGTCGGTCGGTACAGCTCGAATTCTACCCTCGCGGACCTGCCAGGGTCCCGGGCGGTCACGCGCCCGATTCGCGGTCGCGGCGCACCAGCACTTTCCGTCCCTTGATCGTCGTCGCGCGGAGAGTGCCGATGACGTCGTCGGCGATGTCGTCCGGCAACTCGACGAGCGAGAATCGATCGGTGATCTGGATCGCGCCGATGACGCGCGGATCGATTCCCGCCTCGTTGACGATCGCTCCCACGAGGTCGGCCGGACGCACCTTGGACTTGCGGCCGGCCCCGACGTAGACGCGCACCACGTTGCCGTCGGAGGTCACGGCCTCGCGGCGGGGCTTCCGCGACTTGTCGCCGCTCTTCGCCGCCGGTTTGACGTTCCCGCGGTCACGCGAGGAGCGTGAGGGCTCCGGGCGCACGGCGACCGAGGGAATCTCCACCTCGTCCTGCCCTGCCTCCTTCGCGTCGGCCTGCTTCACCGCCGCGGCGGCCACGTCCATGATGTCGAACTCCTGGGCCAGCGAGTCGACGACGACGCGAAAATGTTCGAGATCGCCCGCGAGGATCGTCTCGCGGATCGAGGCACGCGTGAGCTCCAGGCGGCGCGCACGGAGATCGGCCACCGTCGGAACGGCGGCGATCTCGATCCGCTGCTTGGTCTGTTGCTCGATGTTGCGCAGCAGGCGATGCTCGCGCGGCTCGGCGAGCGTGATGGCGACGCCTTCGCGTCCCGCGCGTCCCGTACGGCCGATCCGATGCACGTACGCCTCCGCGGCGCTCGGCACGTCGTAGTTCACGACGTGCGAGACGTGCTGGACGTCGAGCCCCCGCGCGGCGACGTCGGTGGCGATGAGCAGGTCCGCCGAGTTGGCGCGGAACTTCTTCATGACCCGGTCGCGCTGCTCCTGGCTCAGGCCTCCGTGCAGCGCTTCGGCCCGATAGCCGCGGCCATTGAGCGACTCCGCGAGCTCGTCGACTTCGGTGCGCGTGCGACAGAACACGATGGCCGACGTCGGGTTCTCGACGTCGAGCACGCGGCCGAGCGTGGCGATCTTGTGCGCGCGCCCGACGATGTACGCCACCTGGCGCACGCGCGGCGCGGAGCCCGCGGGGACGACCTCGCGATCGATGCGCACTCGAACCGGATCATTCAGATGCTTTTCGGCGAGCTGCGCGATGCGCGCCGGAAGTGTCGCGGAGAAGAGCGCGGTCTGCCGATTCTCGGGGGTCGCCTCCAGAATCGCCTCGAGATCCTCGGCGAAGCCCATGTCGAGCATCTCGTCCGCCTCGTCGAGCACGACGACCTTCACCGCATCGAGGCGCAGCGTCTTTCGCCGGATGTGGTCGA
>Ga0207662_10001102_pt1 | contig 12692 bp, 12 predicted proteins | sample KBSS33LmetaG_FD_184338 | JGI IMG/M metagenome (GOLD analysis project Ga0207662, IMG submission 184338) | Switchgrass rhizosphere microbial communities from Kellogg Biological Station, Michigan, USA - KBS S3-3L metaG (SPAdes) (version 2) | ecosystem: Host-associated > Plants > Roots >... | reverse complement strand
GATTGGAAAAGGGATGGGGGATGGGGAAGGCGGAAGGCGGAAGGCGGAAGGCGGGAGGCGGGAGGCGGAAGGCGGAAGCAGATTCGAGTTCCTCCTTCCTCCTTTCTCCTTCCCCCTTCCCCCTTCCCCCTTCCCCCTTCCCCCTTCCCCTTAGTTCCCGCCGACTATCGCGTGGATATTCCCGTCCGGATCCTTGAACCACGCCGCTTTCATCCGATCGGCTACATGAACATCGCCTTTGAGCGTCATGCCCGGCATGTCGTAATGCTCGAACGCGACACCCTTGTCCTTGAGCGCGCGAGCCTCGCGCTCGACGTCATCGACGTTCCACGTCACCGCAGTGGCCTTGTTGGTTCCGGCAAACTGGGATTGGTAGACCAGCAACTCCGATTTGCCGTTCTTGAAGTTCAGGACTTCCTTCTCGGCAGACGGTATCTGCTTCAGGCCCAGAGTGTCGCTATAAAACTTCTTCGCGGCCGCGAGATCGCGGACTGCAACTGTCGGGACCGCTTCCTTATCGCCGAGCATTTTGTCCTCCCGGATGAGTCTTGATAAAAGCCGACAGACGATCGAAGGTCTGATTCCAGCCATCTTCGTGCCCGGCTTTCTCATCAGTTGATGTGAATCCTTCCTGCCTGAATGTCATGTCGGTCTTGTTCCCGCGCGCGGCGAACAAAACCGTGACGAGCATCTCGTGATCAGGCTCTGAGTCCCAGATAAAAGTGTAAACAGTTTTTTCGGGCGGGACGATTTCGCGGTAGACGCCGTGCTGCCAGAGGTCCTTGCCATCGGGTCCGCGCATCTGGGCGCGCCATTTCCCGCCGGGTCGCTGATCCATCTCCACGAAAGGAAGTGTGAAGCCGTTGGGCCCCCACCAGTTTTTCGCCAGATCCGGGTCGGACCAGACTTTCCACACGAGGTCGCGCGGCGCGGCGAACGTGCGTTTGATGACGAGCGCTGGCGTCGCCCCGGCCGCGCCCGATTTCTTCGTCGATTCGGTCGATTTACTTCCTGCGCCTTTTGCGGGCATTGCCTTTCTCCTTCTTCTGAAGTTGATGCAGGTAGCTGTCCAGCCGATCGAACCGCATTTCCCAGAACCGGCGATAGTGCTCGACCCAATCCGATACGTCGCGGAGTGGCGCGGCTTCCAGGCGAGCGGGCCTCCACTGCGCTTCGCGGCCGCGGGATATGAGGCCGGCCGTTTCGAGAACGGCGAGATGCCTCGAAACGGCGGGAAGGCTGATCCGGAACGGCTTCGCCAATTCCTTCACCGGCACGTCGCCCTTCAGGGCAAGCTGGGCCAGAATGGCGCGGCGCGTGGGGTCGGCGAGCGCGGAGAGAACGACCGACAAGCGATCCCGAGTCAAGTAGTTAACCTTATGGTTAATTAATCTATAGGTTAACTATGTGTTGTGCAGTGTCAAGTGCGGACGGTCGCCATCGATATGCAATCTTGTAGCGGAAACAACAGCGACTAGCGGTGCGGCTCGCCTGTGATCTTCGCAGCCCAATCCGCGCACACGTCAGCCATCCCCTCGAGGACGGCAGCGTCAGTAGTCCCGGAAGACTTCAGGACGTGAAACGAATGGTCAGCGCCCTCGACCCACTCCATCTTCCACTCCGTTTTCACCCGCTTCAAAACTTCTTCCATCAGGCTCGGTGTGCAGAACGGGTCGCGCGTTCCGTTGAAGCACAACACTGGAACGCGAATCGCCGGCAGGTGAGCGTCGCGTAGCTGATCCGGCTTACCCGGTGGATGCAGCGGGTAGGCGAGTAGCAGCAGGCCCTGACATGGAAATCCGTCGGCCACGAGCATCGACGCGGCGCGCCCTCCCATCGACCTGCCGCCGAGAATCAGAGTGCGCGGGTTGAGCTCTTCGCGAACTTTGGCAATCACTGCCGAGAATGTGTCCTTCAGCTTCGGCATCGGGTCCGGCCGGCTGGACTTCTTCTCTCTGTAGAGAAAGTTGAAACGGACGACGCCGATTCCCCGCGAGCGCAACGCGCTGGCAGTCGACTGCACGCCGCGGTCGTGCATGTTACCGCCCGCGCCGTGCGCAAAAATGAGGGTGACGTCTCCGTCTGTCCCCTCCGATGGCGGCTCATAAAGCGCGCTGGTCGCGTCGTCGCCGACTGCGACACGCCACTCGCCGCGTGTTAGCTGCTGTCCGCGCTCGGGCATGATTTCAAACTTAGCATTCGACGGCCACTCGCGTGATTTTTGCGCCGAAACATTGCATGCACCGAACCCTCAAAGCAGCGGCGTCAATCCTGACGGTGACCATCGCGGCGGCTTCGTGCGGAGTTCCGGCACGCGTCCCCGTGCTGGCGGAAACAGGGCCGAAACCGAAGATCCCGCCGCCGAAGGAATCGCTCCTCCCGGTCATGAAGGTCGTCAAAGCCGAAGGCTGGCCCGGCGATCTCACTCCGGTTCCCGGCGAAGGTCTCAGCGTACGCGCGTTTGCGCGCGGCCTCGATCACCCGCGCTGGCTCTACGTCCTCCCCAATGGTGACGTGCTCGTCGCCGAGACCAATGCGCCGAAGCGACCGGATGACGCCAAGGGAATCAAAGGGCTTTTCTTCCGCGCCTTTCAGGCCCGTGCCGGCGGAGGAGTCCCAAGTGCCAACAGAATCCTCCTCCTGCGCGACACCGATGGCGACGGCGTCGCCGACACGCGCACGACGTTCATCGCAAATCTGCACTCGCCGTTTGGCATGACGCTCGTAGGCAACGAGCTGTACGTCGCCAATACCGACGGCATCGTCCGCTTTCCTTACGCCGCTGGCGCGACGACAATCGTCGCACCTCCAGTTACTGTCGTCGATCTTCCCGGCGGCCGTCTCAATCACCACTGGACCAAGAACGTCATCGCCAGCCCCGATGGAACCAAGCTCTACGCCTCCGTCGGATCGAACAGCAATGCGGCCGAAAACGGTATGCTGCACGAGAACGGACGCGCAGCGATCTGGGAAATCGATCTCGCCACCGGACGTCACCGAGTTTTCGCGAGCGGTCTGCGCAATCCTGTAGGACTCGCCTGGGAGCCACAAACGCACAAACTCTGGGTCGCGGTAAATGAGCGTGACGAGCTCGGCGCCGATCTCGTGCCTGACTACATCACCTCCGTCCGGGAAGGCGCGTTCTATGGATGGCCGTATAGTTACTACGGCCGTCACATCGATCATCGCATCGACCCGCAACGGCTCGACCTCGTGGAGCGGGCAATTCCACCTGACTACGCTCTCGGCTCCCACACGGCGTCGTTGGGTCTTGCCTGGTCCGGTGCGAGGCTCCTGCCGCCTGAATTCTCGACCGGAATGTTCGTCGGCCAGCACGGCTCGTGGAATCGCAAGCCGTTCAGTGGCTACAAGGTGATCTTCGTTCCTTTCGCCAATGGCGCTCCATCCGCCAAGCCGATTGACGTGCTCACTGGGTTCATCAAACCAAACGGCGACGCGATGGGACGTCCCGTCGGTGTGGCTATCGGGGGCGATGGCGCACTGCTGGTGGCGGATGACGTGGGAAACACGGTGTGGCGTGTCACCCGCGGTCCTCCCGTCAATAGGCGCGCGGAGTAAGCCCCATCTCGTCGAGAAACCGGTGACCGCCAGTGGCGCGTTCGCCCCTCGACCTCACGCGCGTCATCACCAGTCGATCCTTCGCGCGCGTCATTCCGACATAGAGCAGCCGGCGAGCTTCTTCCAGCTCGAGCTTGTCGATGACGCCGTCGCGCGGAATAGGGATCAGCTGTTCGTCTTCGACGCCCACGATGTAGACGCGGGAGAACTCTAGTCCTTTTGTGGAATGCAGCGTCAGCAGATTGACCCGGCTCTTTCCGGTCTCGGCGCCGTCGTACTTCGACAGCACCGCGCGCTCCAGGAAGGCGCAGATCTGCGCCGATAAATCTCCCTCGCCGCAGGCCTCGATCAGTCGACGCAGTCTCCCCATCGTTTCCGGGTACCGCTTGTCCGCCGACCTCTCGGCGCGCAGGCGTTCCATGAGCTGATGTCCGCCCAGTCGTCCAATGAGCTCGTCGACAGTTGGGAGATCGGAGTCGCCGCACGAATCCCGCTCGAACCCATAGAAGTCGAGACAATCACTGTGACGGCCGAGTGAGTAAGGCGGGATCATGTCGAATATCTTGCGCGCCTCGTCGCACAACGATGCCTTATCGCTGAGTGCCAGTGCGATACCCAGCTGGTCGAGCAGGTTCACCAGAGCGGTCTTGCGTGCAAACTCGACGCGCGTCTCGCTGAGCGCGGGAAAGACCTTGGCCAGCGTTCGACAATCCTCCAGCGCCCGGTGCGCGCGCTGGACATGGATGCCGTAACGTTTCGCCAGATGCTCAAGCCTTCCGCTTGTTTTATGGAGCGTTCGGGCCAGCGGAAGCGTGTCGTAGGTAGAGAAATCGGATCCTCCGGGAAGCTTAGCCGCCATTCGACGCAGAATAGGGAAGTCGAACTCGTACCCATTGTGCGCGACCCAGACATCCGACCCGCAGAACTCTCTGAACTTTGACCACGTCGCCTCGAAGTACGGTGCATCGGCGACGTCGTTCTCCGAAATCCCGTGTTTGTCCATCGCGCCCGCCTTGATCGGTACGCGCGGCTTCACCAGGGAGTGGAACTCGTCGACGACCCGACCGTGCCTGACTCGAACCGCAGCGAGCTCCACGATCTCGGCGCGATCGACGTCCCTGTCGGTGGTCTCGAGGTCGATCGCGGTGAAATCGCGGAAGGTGGTGGCAAACTCGCGCGTGCGTACGAGCTGCGCGGTCTTGAACAACCCCAGACCAAGTCCAAGCGACGGGAGATCCGAGCCCGTGACACGCAGCGCGTCCCGAGACGGCGCTCCGCCGACTTCCACCGACCTCATGCCCATTTCGAACAGCATCTTGCGCGCGGGAATCTCGGCGCCGCCGAGTCGCGGTAACCAGGCAGGTCTGCCGTCGTGCGCAGCCGAGAGAATGCGCTCCGCGAGTGCCACGACTTCATCATGCGACGCAGGGTCTGTCAGATCCTCCTGATGCTGCTCGAGGATTGTCTTGTACGTGCCGACCTTCTCGGAGAGAATGTCCTCGACGAGCGAGCCGAGCGAAGTGTGACTTCTGCCGAGCGCGTCCAGATTTCGCAACGCGTAGATGCCTCGCCAGATCTTCTTCGTGTCGTTGTGCTCGCGAGGCAGAGTGCGCGCCATGTGCTCCAGCTGGTGAACCAGAGTGCGTCCCTTCTCCTCTGCCCAGGCGCGCGCGTTGTCGAACAGCGCTTCGGGCAGCACCGCCTGATAGAACAGCTCCTGCTGGATCTCGTCACCTGGAGTAGCGATGACGCGCAATGCGGCGAGGACGTAGGCGACGACCTTATCGTCAGCGAGCGCTCGTCCCTGCGCCAGGCAACACGGGATGCCGGCGTTAAGGAAGGCAGACTCCAGAGCGCTGCCGATCCGGTGCTTCCGATAAAGCAGCGCGACATCGCCCCACCCCGGCTTGCCATCATTGCAGGCGTGGTCACGCTGAAGATCGTCCATGATCCACTTCGTCTCGCCCGCGTCGTCGGAGAAACTGGTCGCCTGCACGGGGAACGACGTCTCGTGGTCGGTCTTCTGGGGCTGTCTGTTGGCGAAGATCGGCTGATTCAGCGCGATGAATTTGCGCGCGACATCGAGGATCGAGCGGGGGCAGCGACGATTGTCGTATAGATGCACGACCTGGTCGGCAGAAATCGAAAAATCTTCCTGGAAATGAGTGAACACTTTTGGACCGGCGCCCGTCCACGAGTAGACGGCCTGCTCGTCGTCGCCGACGGCGAAGATGTGGCGGTGCTCCTGGGCGAGCCGGCGAACGATCGCATACTGGATCGGGCTCAGATCCTGAAACTCGTCCACGAGAACGGCGTCCCATCGGGTGCGGATCTGAATCGCCACGTCGTCTATTCTCATCAGCTGAGCGGTCTTTAGAACCAGCGTGTCGAAGTCGGCGACGTTTCGCTCGGACATCGTCTTTTGATAGCGCTCGTAATACCGCTGATACCGCTGGCCGAGTGAATCACCGCGGAAGCGATGACGGCTGAAGGCATCGAGCACGTTCTTCTGCATCTTCGGCGGCACACGAAGCTGCCGCAGAACCGCCTTCTGCTCGGGCTCGTCGGCGATTCCGAACCCCGGCTCCAGTCCGACGTTCTCCCCAAATTCGCGCAGCAGCTCGGCGCAGAACGCGTGAATGGTACCGCGCTTGACGCGTTCAACCCGGTCACCAAGCTCGCGGTGAAGACGTTCGGCGATCTCGCCAGCCGCCTTGTTGGTGAAGGTGAAGACGCAGATTCTCGACGGATCGATCTCGAGCCGCTCGATGAGGTAGCGCACGCGCTCGATGAGGCAGAACGTTTTGCCGGCACCGGGGCCGGCGAGAACCAGGAGAGGTTGCGGAGCCGCCTCGATCGCTGTGCGTTGGCTCGTGGACGGCGTTGGCCGAGGTGTAACAGAAGCGGCGTCGGAGGCGACCGACGCCGCTTCAGCGCTTAGCGCTGAGTCTTCGTGCGCGGAGGGATCCGCGCGAGTGAGGGTACCGCTCAGGGCCCGGTGCGATAGAAGAACTGTTCGCGCACGACTTTCCCGTCCTTCACGGTGTAGAGCGCCATCTCTTCCATGCTGTTCCGCTGACCGGTGGGCTTGAACGTCACGTCGAAGTTGTAATAGACGGCGAATTGGTCGTCCGGCCCGACGAAAGGTCCCGTCGTACTGGAGGAGTGGACGACGTTGTTCTCACCCCACCATTGGTTCTTGCCGCGAATGGCGTCGATTCCCCGCATCTCGCGCGGCATAGTTTCGTTTCCCATCGATTCGATGCTGACGATGTCGGGCGAGTAGAGCGTGTTGATGGCGTCGAGGTTCTTCCCTTCGCGACAAAGCGCGACGAGCTCCTCGGCGACGGCGGCAGTAGTTGTGGGTGCGGTGGCGGTGGTCATGGGTCTTCTCCTGAAAGGCGTTGCCACATCCATAGTAGCGACGGTTCCAGCGGACGCCATAAGGTACCAGTTCAGGCGCCATTGCGGAACATCCGTTCACGCCTAGACTGCATCACGATTTAACTGCCTGATTAAACTTTATGGTTAAAACTGGTGCACGCGGCAAACGGTCCCTAACTCCCAGGCGAAAGGTCTCGACAACCGGTCGGAGTGCGATGCGCGCGACAGGCGCCGGTCGCGGTCGGACGCCGGCGCCGCGAAGGAGGGTGTCGCGGGAGGACGCCACCGAGCTGCGCATACTCGACGCCGCGCGCGCGGTGTTTCTGAGGCGCGGCACCGCCGGCGCCAGAATGCAGGAGATCGCGAGAGAGGCGGGCGTCAACCAGGCGCTTCTTCACTACTACTTTCGCAGCAAGGAGCGCCTCAGCGCCGCAGTTCTCCAGCAGGCCGCATCGCGGATCTTCCCCGCTCTGGTGCAGACGCTGACCGCCGACGCCACTCTCGACGAGAAGATCGAGCGGCTGACCACGATCTACCTCGACACACTGTCGCAGAACCTGTTCGTGCCCGGCTATCTCATCTCCGAGCTTCATCACGATGCGGATAGAGTTCACCGCCTGCTGACAAATGCCATCGGCACCGACCCGGCGAACGTCGCTCCGGTTCTGCTCAAGACTCTCGAGCTGCAAATAGACCAGAGTGTGCGCGAAGGCAAAATGCGGGCGATGACCCCGCAGCAGTTTCTGATCAATCTCATCTCGCTCTGCGTCTTCCCCTTCGCCGCCCGGCCAATGCTGTCGATCGTTTTCGGGATGGACGACGCCGGGTTCCACCGTTTCATACAGCAACGGAAGAAAGAGCTCCCCGACTTCTTCCGGGGTGCGATCCGCCCATGAGATACTACGCAGCCGCCGCTCTCGGATTATCGCTGCTAGCCTCGCAGCGCGCGCTCGGTCAGGATCCGCTCGCTGATTCGGCGCGCGCGCCGGCTGACTCGCTGAGATTGGGAGCGCTCCAGGAAGCCGCAGTTATGCGCGACCCGCGCGGCCGCGAGCTCGCCATCCTGAACGAGCAATCCCGCCTCCGTCAGGCGAACCTCCGGGCGGAGAGACTTCCTACGATCACAGTCCAGGGGCAGGCGCAATATCAATCGGATGTACCGACGGTGCCCGTCAGAATACCTGGCGCTCCGCCCTTTCCCGAACCTCCGAAAGACACCTACGATGCCCACGTCGCCGCCGGCCAGACCGTCTACGATCCGACGATCGGTGCGCGTCGCGCCGTCGAGGACGCGCAGCTGGTTGAGGAGCAGGCTCGGCTTCGCGCGCAGCTGTATCCACTCAGGCAGGATGTCAACGACGCCTTTTTCGCGGCGCTGCAGGCGCAGGCACAGATCGCCGAGCTCGAGCACGCGATTACAGATCTCGCTGCCCAGCAGCGCGTCGCCGCCGCGAGAGTGCGCGAGGGTACCGCGCTCGCGAGCGAGGAGAGAGCGCTTCGCGCGGAGATTCTCCGCCGACGGCAGTCGGTTGGAGAAGCCGGCGCCAACAGGCGCGCCGCGCTGGCCGTGCTGGCCGACCTGACGGGTCGAACATTCGACAGCTCCGCTCTATTCGCGGCGACGGATCTTGGTAACGACGTCGCCCGCGTCCGCGACTCGCTGCCAGTTCTCCGCGCGCGCCCCGAGTACGAGCAGTTCGCGAGACAACGAGCGGTACTCGAGGAGCAGGAGCGAGCGCGCAAGTCTCAGGAGCTGCCGCGCGTCTCGGCGTTCGGCCGAGCGGGGTACGGTCAGCCGGGATTGAATCCCTTGAACACCGGCTTCGACAGTTACTGGCTCACCGGCATTCAGCTGCAGTGGTCGCCGTGGACGTGGGGCACGAGCAGGCGCGAACGACAGCTGCTGGAGCTGCAGCGCCAGATACTCACGGCTGAAGAACAATCCTTCACCAATACGATCCGGCGCGGAGTGCAGCAGGACGCGGCCAACATCGATCGCCTCGAAGCGGTGGTTCGTGACGACGACGAGATCGTTGCGCTCCGCGAGAGCATTCTCACCGAGACGCGCGCCCGCTTCAACGAAGGCGTCGTCACCTCGGCCGACTACGTGGACAGACAGACCGACGTGCTTAGTGCGCGCACCGCCCGCGCCCTGCACCGTGTCGAGCTTGCTCAGGCTCGCGCCCGGTTCCTCAATACACTGGGCGTTGAGGTCAGATGATGAGCAAGACAGTCAGAAGGACTTGTAAAACTCTCGCGGTGTTCTTTGGTGTGTTGGGAGTGGTGGCTTGTCACCGCGGCTCGACCCCCGATGCCTACGGGAACTTCGAGGCTGACGAAGTATCGGTCTCTTCCCAGTCTACGGGTCAGCTGATGTCGTTTACTCCCATTGAGGGCGCGCATCTTCGCGTCGGCGAGCTGGTTGGTATTGTCGACACTTCCCAGCTGGCTCTCGAGCGCGCGCAGATCGTCGCCCAGCAGCAGGCAACTGCTGCGCGAGTAACCGAGGCCGGCAGACAGATCGGAGTCTACGAAGCGCAGCGCGGCATCGCGCTCCGGAACTACGAGCGGATGCAGCGATTGTACGAGCAGCGGGCCGCCACCGCCCAGCAGAGGGATCAGGCGGAACGCGACTACAAGACACTGGTGGCGCAAATCGAAGCGGCAAAGGCGCAGCAGCAGAGCGTGTCACGCGACGCGTCGTCGAGCACCGCTCGCGTCGCTCAGATCAACGATCAGATCGTCAAGAGCAGAGTCATCAACCCAACCGCGGGCACCGTCCTCGCCACGTACGTCAGAACCGGTGAGGTCGTGCAGTCCGGCCAGCCGCTCTACAAGATCGCCGACGTCGACACCCTGATACTTCGCGCCTATGTGACCGAGGCGCAGCTGTCTTCGGTCAGGATCGGCCAGCGCGTGCAGGTCCACGTCGATCAGGCCGGGAAGCTCCTCACCGTTCCCGGGGTGGTGCGCTGGGTAGCTACCAAAGCCGAATTCACTCCCACGCCGGTGCAAACGCGCGACGAGAGGGCGGACCTCGTCTACGCGGTGAAGGTCTACGTTCCCAATCCCAACGGCGCGCTCAAGATCGGAATGCCCGCTGATGTAACTCTCGGACCGACGCCGGGCCGGCAGCCTTCGTGAGCAACGCGGTCGAAGTGCGGGCGGTCAGCAAATCGTTCGAGAAAGTCAAGGCACTCGACGACATCTCCTTCGATGTCGCGGACGGCGAGCTGTTCGGACTGGTTGGACCCGACGGAGCCGGGAAGACGACGCTCTTCCGGATTCTCACGACGTTGTTCACACCGGACTCCGGCACAGCCAGCGTGTGCGGGCTGGACGTGGTCAAGGATCTTTGGGCCATCCGCTCGCGGGTCGGTTACATGCCCGGCGGCTTCGCCCTCTATCCAGATCTGAGCGTTGCCGAGAATCTCGAGTTCTTCGCCGCGGTCTTCGGCACGACGGTCGAGCAGGGATACGAGCTGATCGCGCCGATCTACAAGCAAATCGAGCCTTTCAGGGACCGGCGCGCTGATGCTCTTTCCGGCGGAATGAAGCAGAAGCTGGCGCTTTCCTGCGCGCTGGTTCACCGCCCGGACATTCTCTTTCTCGACGAGCCGACAACCGGCGTGGACGCGGTTTCGCGCCGCGAGTTCTGGGACCAGCTCGGCAATCTAAAAGCATCGGGGCTCACGATCGTCGTGTCGACGCCGTACATGGACGAAGCGCTGCGGTGCGATCGCGTGGCGCTGATACACGGCGGACGAATTCTGGAGATCGATCCGCCGCGCACCGTCGGCAGCCGCTACCCGCTGCCACTCCTGTCCGTCCAGGGCTCCGATCGCTTCGGCCTGCTCGGGACGCTGAGGGAATTTCCCCAAATGCATTCAGTGTATCTGTTCGGCGACGAGCTGCACTACACCGACAAGCGAAAGGATGCGTCTGCGACAGAGATCGCGCGTGAGCTCGAAGCATTTCTCGCGGAGCGTGGGCAGCCCGATGCAACCGCTGCTCCGATCACCGCCGGCATCGAAGACAGCTTCATGGAGCTGATGGGAACAGCCCCGGCACCGATCGCAGCGTGACGACGTCAGGCAGCGAAGTCGGCCCCGCCATCGACGCCCGGGATCTCACCAGGCGGTTCGGGTCGTTCGTTGCCGTGGACCACATCACTTTCGAGGTGCAGGGCGGCGAGGTCTTCGGATTCCTCGGCGCCAACGGCGCCGGCAAAACGACCGCCATGAAGATGCTGGTTGGCCTGCTGGCGCCGAGCGAAGGAGTCGCCCACGTCGCCGGCTTCGATGTCCGAAGCCAGCGCGAGCAGATCCGGCGCAACATCGGTTACATGAGTCAGCGCTTCTCGCTCTATGCCGATCTCAGTGTGCGCGAGAACGTTCGACTGTACGGCGGCATCTACGGTCTGACATCCCAGCAGATCGCAGAACGCACGAAATCAATGCTCGACCGGCTCGGGCTGAGCGCCAACGCCGACGATCTCGTCGGCAAGCTGCCGCTGGGGTGGAAGCAGAAGCTCGCGTTCTCGGTCGCGCTCCTGCACGAGCCGAAGATCGTTTTCCTCGACGAGCCCACCGGCGGCGTCGATCCGATCACACGACGGCAGTTCTGGGAGCTCATATACGGCGCCGCCGCCGGAGGCACGACGGTCTTCGTCACCACTCATTACATGGACGAGGCCGAGTATTGCGATCGCATCTCGATCATGGTCGACGGCCGGATTGCCGCGTTGGGCACTCCCGGAGAGCTCAAGGAGCAGTTCAAAGTCGATTCGGTCGACGAGGTGTTCGTTCGCCTGGCACGGGGCGCGACCAAGGGCGAAGCGGCGTGAATCGCAACGCGCTGCGCGCTTTCGTGGTGAAGGAGTTTCATCACATCCTCCGCGACCGCCAGACGCTCACCATCCTGCTCATGATGCCGCTGGTCCAGGTGATCCTGTTCGGCTATGCGCTGCGCAGCGACGTCAAGGACATTCGCATGGCGATCGTCGACCCCGCTCCCGACCACGCGACCCTCGAGCTCCAGTCGCGCTTCGTCGCCACCGGCCGGTTTCGGATCGTGGCGACCAGTCGGAGCACCGACATCATCGAGCCCCTCTTTCGCAGCGGGAAAGCCGACATGGCGCTCATCTTCGACGCTGACTTCGCCAACAACCTGCGCGGGCACGAGCCGGCCCGCGTTCTGGCAGCTATCGATGCGTCGGATCCGAACACCGGCACCACCTACATGAACTACACGCGAGCGGTGATACTGGGATACCAGTCGGAGCTGTCCGCCGCGAATCGGCAGGTGCGCATCGTGACCGAGACTCGCATGCGGTTCAACCCGTCACTCGAGAGCGTCAATTTGTTCGTGCCGGGATCGATTGCGCTGGTGCTGGTTCTGGTGTCGGCACTGATGACCGCCATCTCGCTCTCGCGCGAGAAGGAGCGGGGCACGCTGGAGATCCTCCTCGTCTCCCCGCTGCGGCCCTGGCAGATCATCGTCGGCAAGGTGCTGCCGTACCTGGCCCTGGCGTTCGCGAACGTGATCACCGCGCTCATCGCCGCGTGGGCCGTCTTTCACGTGCCGTTCCGGGGAAGTCTCGCGCTGCTGCTCGCCGAGAGCCTGCTCTATGCGCTGGTCGGGTTGGCGATCGGCGTGCTGGTGGCATCGAAGACCACGTCGCAGCGCGCCGCGATGCTGACGGCGATGCTCGCGACCCTGCTTCCAAG
>Ga0207662_10001100_pt1 | contig 12711 bp, 10 predicted proteins | sample KBSS33LmetaG_FD_184338 | JGI IMG/M metagenome (GOLD analysis project Ga0207662, IMG submission 184338) | Switchgrass rhizosphere microbial communities from Kellogg Biological Station, Michigan, USA - KBS S3-3L metaG (SPAdes) (version 2) | ecosystem: Host-associated > Plants > Roots >... | reverse complement strand
TAAAGCCAGTGACGCGATAAAGTCCCGGTGCCAGATGGTCGACTTTAAAATCACCACTGGTATTGGTAATCGCAGATTGCGGCCGCCGCGTGTTGTCAATTGACATCGCAGAAACGGTAGCGCCGGATAGCGGCTCGCCCGCGGAATTGATGACTCGCCCCGTAATTGCGGCGGGAGGCGTCTGCGGCAAACCTGAGTTGGTACCGAGCTGCTGCGCCTGGCCTTGAGACGCAAGCCACAGCAGTGTGGCAAACAATACAAAGTAGATTCTGGCGCGGTGCCGCATTGTTACGGTCCTCCCGGTTTCGGGTTGGCATCAACCAGAAAGTTGACTTCGGATTCGGCGCCATCGGCGACAGTAACAACTTGCTTCGGTGGTTGAGGCGGAGGGCCCAAGCCGGCTCTCACGATCGCGATCCTTAGCGTCACTTCATAATTTCCCGGCGCCAGATTTCTTATAAGAAAGTTTCCGCGCGCATCAACGGGACCGCCGGGACCGTCACGCGGCGTCCGGCATCGCGATGTCCAGCGAGCGTCGACGCCCCGAACGGGAGTGACTCCCCGTGCGGCACGTTGAGGTCGATCGTGCCGTCGAACGCTGCGGCCGCGGCGGCCACTGCTTCGACGCGGGCCTGGGCGTTGAGCGCCAGGTTCCGTTCGAGGCACGCGAACGTCTCCGGCACCGGCTCGAAGGCGAACACCCGGCGGCGCCCGTCCTCGAGCCCGGCGACCAGCGCGAAGATGCCGACGCTGGCCCCGACGTCGATCACCGCGTGCGCGCCGGGAAGCAGCCGCCGGAACACCGCCATGGTCTCGGGCTCGTAGCCGGCCAGCCCTCGCCAGTAGAGGGCGGCCGCCACCTGGTCCCGCCCTCGGGAGTCGAGCCGGAGCACCACTCCCGGGGCGAGCGGGGCGCGCACCGCCCCGACCACCGGGAAACGCTGCAGGAACTCGATCGGCAGCAGTCCCGAGAGGGGAAAGAGCCCGAGCCGCAGCGCCGGGTTGACGAGCGGGTGGCGGAGCGCGCCCGCGAGCGCCCGCTTGAGGGCCCTCGACGGGGTCTCGGAGGAGCGGTCAGCGGGAGCGCCCATAGGGACCCCAAAACCTAGCACGCACGCGGGGTTGGGCGCGCGGAGGATTCTTGCCGCTCGCGGCGCGCGGCTGATAGGCTCTTTCGGTTACACGCGCCTTCCTTGCCAGTCCCCCCCGACCCGGACCGACTCTCCGCGTGGGCACGCTCTCGGTGCCCCCAGGCGCCCAGCCGCGCCGCGCGCGGAACCGCTCGAGCTCCCAAGAGACGGATGCGCCACAACCTCAAGTTGAGCCTCGTCATCCCCTGCTACAACGAGGAGGATGGCGTTCGTGAAGTCATCGGGCGCTGCCCGGCGGACGTGGACGAGATCGTCGTTGTGGACAACAACTGCACCGACCGCACCGCCGAGGTGGCGAGCTCCCTGGGTGCGCGCGTGGTGAGCGAGAAGCGCCCCGGCTACGGTGCCGCTTACAAGGCGGGCATGCGGGCGGCGACGGGCGACCTGATCGTGACGCTGGACGGCGACGGCACCTACCCGCCCGAGGCCATCCCGGAACTGGTGGACGCACTGCTCGAGCGGCGTTGGGACTTCCTCTCCGCCTGTCGCTTCCCGCTCGCGGACCCGGCCGCGATGGGGATCACGAACCGGATCGGGAACTGGGTGCTCACCGTGACCGCCATGGCGCTGTTCTTCAAGCCGATCCGCGACAGCCAGTCCGGCATGTGGGTGTTCCGGCGCTCGATCCTGGAGCGGATCCGCGTCACCTCGGACGGCATGCCGTTCAGCCAGGAGATCAAGCTCGAGGCGATCCTCAAGGGGTTCCGCTTCGGCGAGAAGCACATCGCCTACGGCGCGCGCATCGGCGAGGTGAAGCTGCAGAAGTGGCGCGACGGCTGGAACAACCTGTCGTTCCTGTTCCGCAAGCGGCTGGGCATGGTCTAGGAGGCGGCAAGAGCGCGGCATGTGCGGTTTCGCGGCATTCCACGACGAGACGGGCAGGACCCCGGAGCGCGACTGGCTCGAGGCGGCGGCCCTGGCCATGCGCCATCGCGGTCCCGATGACGACGGCTTCTTCGCCGAGCCGGGCGTGGGGCTCGCGTTCCGCAGGCTCGCGATCGTCGACGTCGCCACCGGCCAGCAGCCGCTCTCGAACGAGGACGGCAGCGTGTGGATCGCCTACAACGGCGAGGTCTACAACCACGCCGCGCTGCGCCGCGAGCTGGAGCGCGCCGGACATCGCTACCGCACGCAGAGCGACACGGAGACGCTCGTGCACGCGTACGAGGAGTGGGGCCCCGCGTTCGTGCGCCGGCTCGAGGGCATGTTCGCGTTCGCGATCTGGGACCGCCGCCGCCGCCGGCTGTTCGTGGCGAGGGACCACGTCGGCATCAAGCCGCTGTATTGGACACGCGCCGCAAGCGGCGCGTTCCTCTGTGCGTCCGAGATCAAGGCCCTGTTCGCGTTCCCCGGCGTCGAGCGCCGCGCCGATCCGGACGCGGTGGTGCAGCACCTGACGCTGCGTTACGCCGCGGCGCCGCGCACGCTGTTCGCGGGCATCCACAAGCTGCCGCCGGGCCACACGCTCACGGTCGAGCGCGGCGAGCCGAAGCTCGAGCGCTGGTGGAGCCCGCGCTACGAGCCCAAGCAGGCGTTGGGCGAGGGCGAAGCCCTCGCCGAGCTGGAGAGCCGCCTCACCGCGGCGGTGAAGGGCCACCTGATGAGCGAGGTGCCGCTGGGCGCGCTGCTCTCGGGCGGCGTCGACTCGAGCGTGGTGGTGGCGCTCATGAGCCGGCTGCTCGAGCGCCCGGTACAGACGTTCTCGGTGGGCTTCGACGCGCCCGGGGAGGCGTTCAACGAGCTGCCCCATGCGCGGCGGGTGGCCGATCACCTGCGCACCGAGCACCGCGAGATCCTGGTGGGTGCGGCCGACCTCGAGCGCGAGCTGCCGACGCTCGTCTGGCACCAGGACGAGCCGCTCTCCGAGCCGGCCGCGATCCCCACCTGCCTCGTGTCCCGGCTCGCGCGCGAGACCGTCACCGTGGTGCTGACCGGCGAGGGCGGCGACGAGCTGTTCGCGGGCTACCCCAAGTACGCGGTGGAGCCGTGGGCGCGCCGGCTCTCGACGCTCCCCGTGGCGCTGCGCGAAGCGCTCCTCGGTGGCGTCGTCGACCGGCTGCCGTTCGCGTTCCGGAAGCTCCAGGTGGTGGCGAGGAGCGCGCGCTTCCGAGACGAGCCCGAGCGGCTCGCGGCGTGGTTCGCGGGCTTCGTCGGCCGCGAGCGCGACGTGCTCATGGGGAAGGTACTCGCGTCGCATGCCCAGGCCGGCGTCGAGCCGTTCCGGCGTGCGCTCGCCGACTCGACCGCGCGTGGTGGGCTCGACCGCATGCTCGACGTGGACGTGCGCACCTGGCTCGCCGACGACCTGCTCGTGAAGATGGACAAGATGAGCATGGCGGCCTCGGTCGAGGCACGCGTGCCGCTCCTGGACCTGCCGCTGATCGAGTGGGCGACGCGGCTCACCGACGAGCACAAGGTGAAGGGGCTCGAGGGCAAGGTGCTGCTCAAGCGCCTCGCCAGGCGACTGCTGCCGACCGAAGTCGTGGATCGCAAGAAGGTCGGGTTCACGGTGCCGCTCTCGCCGTGGTTCCGCGGGCCGCTCCGGTCGCTGCTCCAGGACACGCTGCTCGACCCGCGCTGCCTCCAACGCGGCTGGTACGAGGCGGCGGCGCTGCGCGCCACGATCGACGACCATCTCTCCGGCCGCCGCGACCGCGCGCGCGAGCTGTGGACGCTGCTGACGCTCGAGCTCTGGCACCGGGCGTGGATCGATGGCGACGGCGCCCGCCCCGAAGCCTGGTCGCTGCCGCCCCGGGTCGCAGCGGGGGTCGCATGAGCTCCCGCAAGCTCGTGATCCAGATCCCGTGCCTGAACGAGGCCGCGACGCTGCCGGTGACGCTCGCCGACCTGCCGCGCTCGCTCCCCGGCTTCGACACCATCGAGCTGCTGGTGATCGACGACGGCAGCACGGACGGCACGAGCGAGGTGGCGCGCGAGCTCGGCGTACACCGGGTCGTGCGCTTCCCCGTACGCCGCGGCCTCGCGCGCGCCTTCGAGGCGGGACTGCGCGAATCCCTCGCCATGGGCGCCGACGTCATCGTCAACACCGACGCCGACAACCAGTACGCGGGCGCCGACGTGGCGCGGCTCGTGGAGCCGATCGTCGCCCACCGCGCCGACATGGTGGTGGGCACGCGGCCGATCGACTCGATCGCGCACTTCTCGCCGCTCAAGAAGCTGCTCCAGCGCCTCGGCAGCTCCGTCGTGCGCGCGCTCTCGGCTGCCGACGTGCCCGACGCCACGTCCGGGTTCCGCGCCTACAGCCGCGACGCCGCGCTCCGGCTCACGGTCCTGACCGGGTTCACGTACACGCTCGAGACCCTGATCCAGGCCAGCCACAAGAACATCACCATCGTGCACGTGCCCATCCGTGTGAACCCCAAGCTGCGCGAGTCGCGGCTCTTCCGCGGCCTGGGCGCGTACCTCTCCCGCTCCCTCGGCACGATGGTCCGCGTCTACCTGCTCTACCGCCCCCTGCGATTCTTCCTCTCGCTCGCGGCGCTGTTCGGGGCGGGCTCGCTCCTGCTGTTCGCGCGCTTCCTCGTGCTGTTCTTCTCCACGCCCGGTCAGACCGGCCACGTGCAGTCGCTGGTCGTGGCCGGCGCGCTCGCCATGATCGCCGCCCTGTTCGTGGCGCTGGGCGTGCTCGGGGACCTCACCGCCATGAACCGGCGGCTGCTGGACGAGATCCTGGTCAACACGCGCTTGCAGCAACTCGACGGCCGCGTTCGCAACCACGGGAGGGACACTCCATGACACCCGCGCGCCGCCTCGAGCAGGGCATCGACATCGGCAACCGCTTCGACAAGTACGGCTCCAGGAACCCGATCGTGGGCGGGCTCATGGCGGGATTCGACCGCGGGCTCCACGAGCTGCTCCGCCTCGCGGAGCCCGCGCCCTCCGTGCTCGAGGTGGGCTGCGGCGAGGGCCACGTGACCGCGAAGATCGCGCAGTGGCTCCCTCACGCGCGGGTGCTGGGCACCGACTTCTCCACGGTGATCGTGGACGAGGCGCGCGCGCTGCACCCCGGGCTCGACTTCCGCGCCTGCTCGATCTACGACGCGCCGACGCTCGGGCGCTGGAGCCTGGTCGTGGCCTGCGAGGTGTTCGAGCACCTCGACGATCCCGCGCGCGCGCTCGACGCCGTGTGCCGGGCGGCGACCGGGCACGTGCTCATCACCGTGCCGCGCGAGCCGCTGTGGCGCGTGCTCAACCTGATGCGCGGCCGCTACTGGAGCGCGCTCGGCAACACCGATGGCCACGTGCAGCACTGGAGCCGCAGCGCGCTGCTGCGCTTCGTCTCCACCCGGCTCGACGTCGTCGCCACGCGCGCGCCGCTGCCGTGGACGCAGGTGCTGGGCCGCCCGCGGGCGGTGGCGCGCGGATGAGGCCCGGCGTGATGCTCGTGCTCCAACTCGCCGTATCGATCACGCTGCTGGCGCTGCTGCTGCGCCGATTCCCGCTTGAGGAGGCGGCGGGTGCGCTCGCGCACCTGAAGCCCGTCACCGTCGCCGCCGGTGTGGCGCTGTCCCTGATCGGCTACTGGGGACGCGCTCGCCGCTGGTCGATCCTGCTCCAGCGCTGCGGCGTCAGCTTGAGCGCGGTCTCCAGCTACCGGCTGACGCTGGTGGGCACGTTCTACGGCATCGTCACGCCCGGCCGCGTGGGCGAGCTCGCGCGCGTGCTCCACGTGCCGGCGCCGCGCGCGGCGACGTTGTCCGCCGCGGTGTGGGACCGCATCGCCGACGTCGTGCTGCTCGAGCTCATGTGCCTGCCGGCGTTCGCACTGGTGCCGGCGTGGCGCGGCGTGCTGCTCCTCGCCTACCTGGCACTCGTGGCGGTGACGATCGCCGGGGTCGCCTGCCTCGCGAGCCCGCGCACGATGGCGTTCGCGGCCCGGCTCGTGCCGCCGCTCTCGCGCCCGGCCGCGCGCTGGAGCGAGACCTCGGGCCAGCTGCTTCGCAGCGGGATCGGGCTCGCGAGCTTCGGCTGGGGCGCGTTCTTCTACGTGTTCATGCTGGCGACGGCGTGGCTGCTGCTCAAGGACCTGAGCCCGCTCGCCTCGCCGCTCCTGCTCTCGGGGCTGCCGGTGATCCCGCTGCTCGGGAACCTGCCCGTGGCGCTCGGCGGGCTGGGACTGCGCGAGCAGGTGAGCGCGGCCCTGTTCACGCGCTTCGGCGCCGGGGCCGCGACCGGCGCCGTGTTCGGATTGTCGCTGTTCGTGGTCATCACGCTGCTCCCGAGCCTGCTCGGGTTCGCGGCGAGCCTGCTGCGCGGCCCGCGCCCCGCGGGCGATGCGGGGCGCCCGTGAACGCGATCGCGCCGCGCTGGCGGTGGCTGGGGCAGCCGAGGTTCTGGATCGCGCTGGGGCTGCTCGTGCGCGTCGTGCACGTGCTGTCGCTGGGGAACCGCTACTACTTCGGCGACACCGTCGAGTACGAACAGGTGGCGCTGCGGATGCTCCACGGCGTGCCGCCGTCCGGCTCGAACCCGCGGGCCCCGGGCTATCCGCTGCTGCTCGCCTTCTCGTTCTGGATCGGCGGCGAGCAGAACTTCCTCGTGGCGCGGCTGGTCCAGCTGCTGCTCTCGCTCGTGCACATGGGCCTGGTGGTGCGCATGGCGCGCCGACTGGGAGGCGCGCCGGCGGCGGCGATGGCGGCTCCGGTGGTGGCGCTGGCGCCGACGCTGGTGTTCGTGGCCGGCCTGCTCTACCCGACGCTCCTCTACTCCACCGTGCTCATGGCGCTCACGGTGCTGGCCTGGGAGATCGCGGACCGACCCACGCTCGTCCGCGGCCTGCAGTTCGGCGCGCTCGTGGCGTGTGGCCTGTTGATCGACATGGTGATCGTGGCACCCGTGCTCGGGATCGGTGCCTGGCTGCTGGTGGCCGGCCGCCGCCACGGCGCCCGCCTCGCGCTCGCACTCGCTGCCGCCGTCGTCGCCACGGTGGCCCTCGCCGCTCCCTACTTCGTGCTGCAGCGCTCGGAGGGACGCGACCGCGTGTTCATGGCCAAGGCCCAGGCCGTGCTGTACTTCGCGCGCAGCGATGCGGACCTGTCGCGCGACCGCTGGATCCGCGTGCCGCCCGACGAGCCGTTCGTGCCGCTCAAGCCGAAGGCGTTCATCGCCCGCGAGTTCGATCTGTTCCGCGCCCGGCCGGCGGCATTCCTGCACGACTACGTGCTCGAGCTGCTGCACTTCTTCAAGCCGCTCGTGGACCGGGTGCAGTCCAAGAACCGCTTCAACGCGCTCCCGATCCTGATCCTGGGGGCGGCCTGGTTCGTGGCGTTGCTGTCGTTGTCCGTGGTCGGGCTGCTCGCCGGCGCCGGGCCGCGCCGTGGCCGACTGCTGCTCGCGACCGTGGTGCTGTCCACGGCGGCGTTCTACTCGTTCTTCTTCACCCAGGCGCGCTATCGCATCCCGGTCGAGCCCCAGCTCGTGGCGCTGGCGGCCCTGGGGATGACGAGCGCGTTCCCGCGGTTCTCGAGATCGCTCGCCGAGGCCGGGGCCGAGCCCGTACCGAGCCACGCTTCGTGAAGCTCGCAGGCGGCGCCCGGTTGCTGGGCGCGACACTGGTGCTGGGCCTGGCCGGCCTGCTGCTGCCGGGTGTACCCGGCGACGTCGCGAGCTTCGTCTGGCTGGGCGCGTTTCCCGGCCTCGCACTCGTGCGCCTCATCCTGCCGGGGGCGCCCACGGCCACGCGCTGGACGCTCGGGCTTGCGCTCTCGCCGCTCGCGGCCGCGGTCGCGGGCTGGCTGCTGCTCCACGGCGGGCAGCCGCTGCCGACCGCTGCGAGGCTGGTGGCGATCGCGGGCTGGCTGCTCTATGCGGGAGGCGAGGCGCGCGGCCTCGGTCGCGGCGCGGGCGGCGAGACGGACGCGCCCGCGGACCGGGCGGCGTGGGGCTGGTGCCTCGCGGCGATGGCGTTCGTCGCCATCCCCTACCTCGCCTCGGCGTACGTGCGCGTGCGGAGCGACACCTGGATCCATGCCGGGATCGCATGGGAGATCGCGCTCCGCGGCGTTCCGCCCCAGGACCCGCGCTTCGCCGGGCTGCCGATCAACTACGTCTGGTTCTACAACCTGTTCGTGGCGCTGTGCACGGCGATCCGGCCCGGCGGCTCACCGTTCACGGTGATGTGCGTGGCGAACGTGGTGTGGATCGCCACCCTGGTCTGGCTCGGCTGGCAGCTCGCGTGGCTCACGTGGCGCGAGCGTGGAGCGGCGCGCGCGGCGCTGCCGCTGCTGCTCACGGGCTTGAACGCCGGTGCGCTGTTCCTGTGGCCGCTGTGGTTCGTGCGCGCGTTCTTCGGCGAGACACGCGGCATGGACGAGGTACGGCGCGTCATCGCCAATGCCCACTGGAACACGATCGAGGTCCTCTACTGGCTCCCGGCGCCGTTCGCGTGGATGGTGAACAGCTGGGACAAGTACCTGGTCGGCACCGCGCTCGGCTACGGCTACCTGCTGATGCTGGTGTCGCTCTGGGCCGGCGCGCGCTGGCTCGCCGATCCACGCGAAGGCCGTCCCGCGGGTGCTCCCCCGGCGTGGCGCTGGCTCCTGGTCTCGGGCCTCGCCGCGGCGGGGATGATGCTGTTCCACTCCGTGGTCGGGCTCTCGGCGATCCCCGTGCTGGTCGCCGCCTGCGCGCTGCTCGCGCTCCTCGCCCGGCGCGGCATGCTCGCCATGCCCGCGTCGCGGCCGCTGGCCCTGGCACTCGCCTCGCTCGCGGGCCTCGCCGCGGCGTGGCCCTACTTCCGCTCGATCTTCAGCGGCTGGAGCCCGGAACGCCTGGGGGTCGGGAACCACTACCTGCACTTCGGCTGGCAGATGCCGTGGACGCTCTTGACCGCGTGCGGGCTCACCGCGCTCGCGGCGTGGCCCGGCGCGCGCCGCGCGCTCGGCGAGCGGCAGGTCGCCGCGACCTGGCTCGTGGCGTGGACCGCCGGCATGGTGGGCTTTGCCCTCGTCGTCCACCTGCCGCTCGACAACGAGACCAAGTTCGTGTGGCAGGTGTTCGCGCCGCTCGCGGTGCTGGGCGGGGGAGGCCTTCCCGCGCTGCTCTCGGCATGGCGCCGGCGGCTCGGGAAGCCGGTCGCGGGCGCGCTCATCGCGTTCTGCTTCGTCCTGCCCGCGGCGCTCGTGTTTCGCGGCTACCTCGCGGACCGCTCCGGGGCATTCGCGCCGGAGACGCACCGCGCGCCCGGTGAGGACTCGCTCTACGCCTGGGTCCGCGCCCGCACGCCGGCCAGCGCCGTGTTCGTGGACGAAGGCTTCCGCGACGTGCTCAACGTGGAGGGCCGCCGCCGGCTGCTGCTCGGCACCACGTCCGGCCCCGACAAGGCCGCGTTCCCGGTCGGCGCGCTGATCCGCAGGCGTGCGATCATGACCGACCTCTACGGTCCCGTGGCCGACCTGCCCGGAGATGCCGCGCTGCTCGACTCGCTCCGCACACCCGTCTACGTGCTCTACCGCGCGAGCGATCATCCGGGCGCGACGCCGTGGTCGGCACTGGACGCCGACACCGCCGGCTTCGAGCGCGACTACGATGCGGACGGCTTCCGCGTCTACCGGAGGAAGCCGTGACCGCGGTGACCGGGGCGCCCGGCCACTGGGCTGCGTTCTCGTTCGACATCGAGGACTGGCACCACAGCGAGCTGAACCCGGTCGGGGACGCGCATCGCGACGAGAGCGTGGTCGAGCGCGGCACCGAGGCCATCCTGGACCTGCTCGCGAAACACGGCTGGCGCAGCACGTTCTTCGTGCTCGGCGACGTGGTGCGCGAGCACCCGGCGCTCATCCGGCGCATGGTCGCCGAGGGCCACGAGCTCGCCTGCCACGGCATGTCGCACCGCCCGCTGTGGCGCGCGACGCCGGAGACGTTCCGCGCCGAGTTGCGCGAGTTCCGTGGCGCCGTGGAGGCCGTGCTCGGGAGCTTCCCGGTGATCGGCTTCCGCGCGCCCACGTTCAGCATCGACCGCTCGAACCCGTGGGCGCTGGAGGTGCTGCGCGCGGAGGGCTATCGCTACGACAGCAGCATCTTCCCGATGAAGGTGAAGCTCTACGGCACGCCGGGCGCACCGGTGGGCATCTACCGGCCCTCGCGCAGCGACCTGCGCCGGCACGATCCGGGCGGCGCCCTGGTGGAGTTCCCGGTGGCGATCGCGGAGCTGCAGGGGTTCCGCATCCCGGTGGGCGGCGGCTTCTACCTCCGCGTGCTGCCGCTCGCGGTGTTCCGCTCCGGGCTCGACTTCATCCTCCGCCACCGGCCGTTCGTGCTCTACCTGCACCCGCGCGAGGTCGCTCCGGAGCGGCGGCGGATGCCGCTCGACCCGGTGAACGGCTTCATCACCTACGTGAACCTGCACACGGTGATCGCGAAGCTGGAGCACCTCTTCGAGCGCTACCGGTGGACGACGATGCGCGACATCCTCGAGCGCGAGGGCTGGCTCGCGCCTTAGGTCCGATCGATCGCGATAAGGGGCGCGCGCTCCGCGCGCGCAGTGTCCACAAACAGATCCTCGTAGCGCCGGATCATGTCGCGCTCGTCGAAGCGCTCGACCGCCCGCCGGCGCGCCGCCACGCCCATCCGCTCACGCGCCGCGGTGTCGTTCAGGAGCTGCTCGATGCGCCCGGCGAGCGCCGCCGCATCGCCCGGCGCCACCACGTAGCCGGTCTCGCCATCCACGACCACGTCCGTGACCGAGCCCACGGCCGTCGCCACCGCCGGGGTGCCGCAGGCGGCGGCCTCGAGCAGCGTCACCGGGAGCGTCTCCACGACCGGGCGCGACGACAGCACCGCGACGTCGAGCGCCCGGTAGAGCATGGGCACGTCCTGGCGCGCGCCCAGCACCAGCAGCCGCTCGCCGAGTCCCGACGCCTGCGCGAGCCGCGCCACCTCGTCCCGGGCAGGGCCGTCGCCGGCGATGACGAAGCGGGCGCCCGGGACGCTCGCCGCCACACGCGCCGCGGCCTCGAGGAAGAGAGCGTGGTTCTTTTCCGGACGCAGTGCGGCGACGATGCCCACGAGCGTTCCTGCTTCCGGCAGCCCGGCGGCGCGGCGGGCCGCCGCACGTGGCATCGCGGCGTCGAAGCGCGAAAGGTCCACGCCCGAGCCCACGACGCGGAAGCGCGCCTCGGGCACCCGCAGCTCCGCCGACAGCGAGCGACGGTGGCTGTCGGTCAGGGCGACGAGCTGGTCGGCCACCGGGACCGCCGATCTCCGGGCGAGCAAGTGCTGCAGCGGGTCGCCCAGCCTGCCGGTGGAATGGAAGCCGAGCACGAGCCGCGGCCGCGTGTGCCGCCGGCGCTGCCCTCCCATCCAGAACATGGGCAGCGGGCTGTCGATGACGTACGCGACCGTTGCATGAGCCAGGGCACGAGCGAGTCGAGGGCCCACGAACGGGTCGAATCGCGAGCGCGCGAGGTGGTTCGTCATCGGCCAGCCGGCGGCCTGCATCTGCTCGCCGATCGCGCCCGCGGCGTAGAGGTTCACGATCGAGGGCTCGACGCGGTCGCGGCTCATCTTCTCCGCCAGCGCCTGGACCAGCCGCTCCGCGCCGCCGATCGAGAGCGCGGCCTGCACGAACGCGACCCGGGTCACGGGGCGCTCGCTCACCTCGACCCCAGCACGGATCGCAGCACCTCCGCCAGCCGCCCGTAGATCGCCTCCGGCGCGTGATGCGCGAGCACGTGCGCCCGCGCCCGCGCACCCTCGGCTCGCCGCAGCGACGGGTCTGCGATCCGCCGCTCGAGTGCGGCCTCCCAGCTCTCGTAGTCCGTGCGGCAGGCTCCGAGGCCCGCCGACTCGATGACGCCGTCCGGATCGAAGCTCGTCACCGTGGGCAGGCCGTGCGACCACGCCTCGAGGAACGTGTTCGGGAGTCCCTCCGCGCTCGAGCTGTGGGCGAACAGCGTCGCGCCGCGCAGGAACTCGCCCACGCGCTCGTGGGGCACGGTGGGCAGCACCTCTAGATTCGGGCAGCGCGCCGCCGCCGCGCGTGCCTCCTGCCAGCAGCGGTCGGAGAGCGGCGGCACCGGGATCACGCCCGCCATGCGGCACGGGATCTCAGGGTGCCGCTCGGCGAAGCGCGTGAACCATTCCGGCCGTTTCACCGGCTTGTAGGTCGCGAGCCAGGCCAACGAGGGCGGCCCGCCGGCGTCCACCATAGCCTCGGGCGGCGGGATCTCGACCGGGTTCGCGATCACCGTGCTCGTGCGCGCGAACGCGCGCGCGAGCGTGCCGCGCTGCCACTCGGTCTGGGACACGATGGCGTCCGCGTGCCGGATGGCGCGGCGCACCCACCAGCGATCGCGCGGCCCGTGGACGTCCGGCAGGTCGGCCAAGACGTCGTGGTCGTGACCCACCATCCACACGAAGCGGCGGTGACGCGAGGCGGCGACGTCGCGGACGATGCCCGCCCAGAGCCCGGCGCCCTGGACCAGGTAGACGTCGGCGTCCGCGCGCCGGAGCGCGGCGATCCCGAGCGTGAGCCGCGGGTGGAAGAAGCGCACGACCGGGAGCCCGGCCCGGGGCGGGTACGCCTTGAGCAAGCGCACGC
>Ga0207662_10001089_pt1 | contig 12771 bp, 9 predicted proteins | sample KBSS33LmetaG_FD_184338 | JGI IMG/M metagenome (GOLD analysis project Ga0207662, IMG submission 184338) | Switchgrass rhizosphere microbial communities from Kellogg Biological Station, Michigan, USA - KBS S3-3L metaG (SPAdes) (version 2) | ecosystem: Host-associated > Plants > Roots > Rhizosphere... | reverse complement strand
GTCTCGGCGATCCGCGGGCCTCGGGCACGCGCGATCCCCGCCACCACCGCCTCCGCTGCGCCCTCGGGCGTGTCGGCGATCTCGACCAGGTCGTGCAGGCGTGCCGGCACGAACGCGGGCCCGCGGTGGAGGTCGAGCCAGGGGCGCCACTGCGGACCCATGAGCACGATCGGCGCCGCCTCGCGCGCCTCCACGCTCACCAGCGTCCACACCAGGAACAACTCGGTGAGCGTGCCGATGCTGCCGGCCACGGCGACGAAGCCGTCGGCCGTGTGCACCAGGTGGCGCAGGCGCTCGAACAGGTCCGGTGTGTGCACGCGCTCGCGCACCCACGGGTTCACCGGGCTGCGCCGCTCGAACAGCTCCACGGTGACGCCGATCACGTGGCCCCCGGCCTCGTGGGCGCCGCGCGAGACCGCCGCCATGGCGCCGCCGTAGCCGCCGCTCATCGTCGCCATGCCGCGCCGCGCCAGCGCCGCGCCCAGATCGCGCGCCTCGCGCCAGGCGGCGTCGTGCTCGCGCACGGTGCTGCTACCGAATACGGCCACGATGGGCTGGCGGTGCGGAGGCGTGGACACGCTGTGCGGCTCCGGGGTCCGGGGGAGTCGCCATCATGCCACAGACTTGGCCGCGACGACCCCGGGCCGCACGGGGGGCAGCCGAGTACCCGGGGCGGAAGGCCACCCGAGGCCTCAGGGACCCTCGGCGCCCCGGCGGACTCTGGTCTGGCTTTCTGGATCCACCCGCCGGTAAAGTAACGGGGCCACTCTTGAACAACGCCTGACTCAGAAGAAAGCCCCCCGGACATGCCTCGTCGACATACCTTCTCGAGCTTCATGGCGTTCTCGATCGATTCGAGCTCGGAAGAGCCCCTCCATCGCCAGCTCTACAACGAGTTGCGGACGGCGATCCTCGGCGGGCGGCTCCCGACCGGCTGCCGGCTGCCCGCCAGTCGTGAGTTGGCTCAAGTGACTGGGCTCTCCCGGAACACCGTCCTGAGTGCCTACGATCAGTTGATCGCCGAGGGCTATATCGACAGCCGTGCGGGCTCCGGGACCTACGTGGCGAGCACGCTGCCCGACCAGGTGCTCACCGGGCCCGAGATGGAGCCGGTGCCGACCTTGGACCGCACCGCGCGCCGGCTCACGCGCGAGGGCGAGCGGCTGCGCGCCATGCCGTTCCGCAAGTGGCCCCCGCTCCCGGGTGGTCCGATGTTCTTCCGCGCCGGGCTCCCCGCGCTCGACCAGTTCCCGATGGACACGTGGCGGCGCCTCACCGACAGGCGCCTGCGCCTGGCGTCGGTGAAGACGCTGGCCTACGACGAGCCGCAGGGCTATCGACCGCTGCGCGAGGCGATCGCGGGCCACCTCGCCGCGGCGCGCGGCGCACGTTGCTCGCCCGACCAGATCCTCGTCTGCTCGGGCTCGCAGCAGGCGATCGCGCTCGCGCAACGCGTGCTCGTGGACGAAGGCGACCAGGTGCTGTTCGAGGATCCTGGCTATTTCGCCGCGCGCGCCGTGTTCGAGACCGCGGGCGCGCGTCTCGTCCCGGTGCCCGTGGACGAGGACGGCTTCGACGTGGCAGCAGCCGTGCAGGCGGCGCCGAACGCGAAGCTCGCCTACGTCACGCCCAGTCACCAGAACCCGCTCTGCGTCACCATGAGCCTGTCGCGCCGGCGTGCGCTGCTCCACTGGGCGGAGACGCATGGCGGCTGGATCCTCGAGGACGACAACGCCAGCGAGTGCCGCTACCGCGGCCGTCCGCTCGCGGCCCTCCAGGGGATCGACCCGCACGGGCGCGTGCTCTACGCAGGCACCTTCAGCAAGGTGATGTTCTCGGCACTCCGCCTGGGCTACCTCGTGGCGCCTCCCGACCTCGTGGCGACCATGGTGCGCGCACGCGAGCTGATGGACCGGCAATCGCCGGGGATCCTGCAGGCGGTGATGGCGGACTTCATGACCGAGGGCCACTTCGCCCGCCACCTGCGGCGCATGCGCACCGTGTACGCCTCGCGGCTCAGCGCGCTGATGCGCGCGGTCCGCGACCACGCCCCCGACCTGCTCGAGATCGCGGAGTTGGAGGGCGGCTTGAACCGCGTCGCCTGGCTGCCCCCCGGGCTCTCGGATACGGAAGCCGTGGCGGCACTCCAGCCCGAGGGTTTCGCCTGCCTGCCGGTCTCCGAGTTCCGGCTCCGGCCCGGAGGCCGCGGCGGTCTCGTGCTCGGCTTCGGCGGTATGAGCGAGGAGTCGATCGAGGCCAGCATCCGGCGCATGGCCGGGATCCTGCGGCCCTTGGTGAGCGTCGAGGTCAGCGTCTAGCTCCGGGCCGCGGCCCCCCGGGCCGCCCCGTGCGCGACGCCGGGTTGACGCGGGGCTAACGCCCGCGGCCCCGGACGCCGATAACCCCCGCGCCCCACCCCACTCGCAGCCGGCGGCCCCCCGGCCGCCCTCTCGAGCTCGCGAGCGCGGCGTGCGGGGTACCCGTTCAGGAGAGCCTCCCCATGAAGGTGACCGCACTCGGGCATGCCGGGCTCAAGCTCGAGACGCCGCGGGCGACGCTGCTGATGGACCCGTGGTTCTCGCTCGAAGGCACGTTCCAGGCGTCGTGGTTCCAGTACCCCGACAACTCGCACCTGATCACGCCCGAGATCTTCTCGCCCACGGCGATCGCGATCTCGCACGAGCACCTGGACCACGTCGATCCCTGGTTCCTGTCCAAGGTTCCGGGCCACGTTCCGGTCATCATCCCGCGCTATCCGTCGCCGGTCCTGAAACAGAAGATCTTGAAGGGCGGCCCGCGCCGGATCATCGAGCTGCCGCAGTGGGAGACGTACGAGGTCGCCGACGGGCTCACGATCTACTTCGTGTCGGAGCCGCCGCAGAACCACGACTCGGCGATGATCCTGAGCGGCGAGGGCCAGACCATCCTCAACATGAACGACGCGCGGCTCTTCCCCATCCAGTTCAAAGAGATCCAGCAGCGAGCCGGCCGCCAGATCGACCTGTTCCTCTACCAGGGCGCGGGCGCCTCCTGGTACCCCATGTGCTACGACTACCCGGCCGAGCGCGCGCGTGAGCTGTCGCGCCAGAAGCGCATGGCCAAGTTCGCCTACTGCCGTCGGGCGATGAAGGTGGTGAACCCGGTCATGGCCGCGCCGTTCGCGGGCCCGCCCGCGTTCCTCGATCCCGAGCTCTACCCCTACAACGCGGAGATGGAGGCGGGCATCTTCCCCGACCAGCAGCAGGTCGTGGACTGGATGGCGGACAAGGGCGCGCCGAACAACATCGTGCTCCTGCCCGGCGATGCCTGGGACCTGGACCTGCGCGTGAAGCTCGCGGACCCGCAGTGGAAGAAGTTCTCGTTCAAGGATCGCGACAAGTACGTCGCCGAGTACGCGAAGCGCCGGCGCGAGCACGTGGACGCGGTCATCGCCCGCCACCCGGAGCCCACGTCATCGTTGTGGGAGCCGTTCCGGGCGCACTTCGAGCACATGCTCACGTTGAGCCCGTACTTCAACCGCAAGATCAACATGCCCGTGGGCTTCCACATCACCGGCCCCGGCGGCGGCGAATGGACGGTGGACTTCCGCGCCGGCCAGGAGAAGGTGACCCAGGGCATCAACGGCTGCGGCTACAAGTTCAAGTTCGCGTCGCGCTGGCTGCCGATGCTGATCGACGGCAGCACGCCGTGGGAGGACTTCCTCCTGTCGCTGCGGCTGCAGGCGAGCCGCGACCCCGACCTCTACAACGACCATCTGCTCGGGCTGCTCAAGTTCGCGGACCGCGAGGCCCTCAAGGCGGTCGAGGATTTCGAGACCGCCGAAAAAGCCGACGAGTGGATCACCATCCATTCCGAGGGCCGTCTCTACAAGGTGTCGCGCTACTGCCCGCACGCCGGCAACGACCTGCTGCAGACCGGCGAGATCCTGCCCGGCGGCATCCTGCAGTGCGGTGCGCACCACTACGACTTCGACCTGAAGAGCGGGCGCTGCATCAACAGCGAGTGCGCGCCGCTCCAGGTCAAGCTGCTCGAGGAGTTCGGCACCCCGGGCGGCGGCGCCGAGGAGAAGTCCGCCTAGCGACGTGGCAGGGCGCGCCCGCTCTCGGCGCGCCCGGCTACCGTCGCGCCTGGTTCTTCGCCACCGGCGTGTTCTGGTTCGTCATCACACCCTTGTCCGCGACGTCGAGATAGCCGACGAGCCGCGCGTTCCGCCGGATGCCATCGGAGAGATCGCGCGCGCCGCGGTCGCGACGCACCGCGTCGGCGAGCGCGGACGACATCGCCACCGGGTGGCCGCGATGGCCGCGATGGCGCGGTACCAGGCCGTAGGCGAACCCGTTCGACGACTTGCCGCCGAACGAGCTGAGCGCCTGCTCGAGCATCGCGCCCAGCGCCTGCACCGTGGCCGGCTGCACGTCGGGCTGGTCCACGGGCATGAGCAGCACACCGCTCGGCTTCTGCTTGAGCGCCTGCGCGAGCCCAATGCGCGCCGAGGACAGCATGCCCTCGGCCCACGCCTTGTTGAACGCGAAGCGCAGCTCCAGCTCGCCGCTCCGGCGCTTCGGCCCGCCGCGCAGGTCCGGCGCCGCAAGACCCTTGGCGACCAGCTCCGCGAACTCCTCGTTCACCTCGCGGCACACGCGCTTGCCGTCGGCGCCGAGCACGACGATCACCGTGTCGCACACCGACCACAGCGCGCGCACGCCGCGCACGAGGAACGACTGCCCGCGAAGGCGGGCGAGTGCCTTGGGACTTCCCATCCGGGTGGACGCGCCGGCGGCCAGCAGCACGCCCGCGATCATTTGGAGACGCTCTCGCTGTCGCTCGAGCCCGGTTGCGGCACGGCGTCCGCCTCGCGGGCACGCACGCGCGCCGGCGGCACCCAGCCGCGCTCGGGCGCGGCGCCGCGGCGCACCGCGACCAGCTCGGCGACGATGCTCACCGCGATCTCCTCCGGCGTCTGGGCGCCGATCGCGAGGCCCACCGGCGTGCGCATGCGCGCGATCGCGTCGTCCTCGAAGCCGCGGGCCTTCAACCGCAGCGCGAACTTCCGCTGCTTGGCGAAGCTGCCGATGACGCCGGTGAAGCGCAGCTCGTGCTTCAAGAGCTCCTGGACCACGCGTTGGTCGAGCGCGTGATCGTGCGTGGTCACCACCACCGAATCGCTGGCGTCGAGCTTCAGCTCGCGCACCGCGGCCTCGGGGTCGCGCAGCTCGCGCGCGGCGGTCGGGAAGCGCTCCGCAGTCAGCCACTCGGCGCGAGCGTCCACCACGGTGACGCCAAAACCGGTCGACGCCGCGAGCGCGGCGAGCGGTCGCGCCACGTGGCCGGCGCCGAACACGAACAGCCGCGGCAGCGCTTCGAGCACCTCCGCGTGCACCACCATCTCGCCGCCGCAGCACATGCCCAGCTCGGTCGTGAGCTGCTTCTTCACCATGCGCGTGGTGCCGCCGGCCTTCATGAGCGTCTTCGCCTCGAGCATGCACTCGTGTTCGATGGCGCCGCCGCCGATCGTGCCCGCGGTCTCGCCGCCGTCGGCGACCAGCATGTGCCGGCCAGGCTTCTGCGGCGTGAACCCGCGCGATTCCACCACGGTGAGCAGTACGAACCGCCGGCCCTGCGCGCGCCACTGGGCGATCGTGCCCCAGACGTCGAACGGCGGCTCGGGTGGCGGGACGTTCGGCGCGTGTTCCTTTGGAGCTCTGCGCTTCATTGGACCCCCTCGGCGAACGCGTCGCGGAGCGCGCGCGTCACCAGCACCGGCACCATGGCATGGCGCCAGTCGTCGTCATAAGCCACGTTGATGAGCGGCCGGCACTGCTTGTGTGCCGCGGCGGCCACCGCGGCGAACGTCGGTTCGGAAGCGGGCTGGCTCGCGACCAGCGGATCGAGCGAGCCCAGGAGACGCGGCTTGGCGCCGAGCGCGCTCACCACCACGCGCACGGACTCGATCTTCGCGGCACTGCCGCGCGCGGCCACCGCCACGGAGAGCATCGGGAAGTCGATCGCCGCCCGCGGCCGGAGCTTGCGATACGCCCCGCGCTGGCCGCGCGCGGCGGCCGGCAGCGTGATGCGCGTCACCAGCTCGTCTGGCTTGAGGATGTTGTTGTGGATGCCATCGCCGACGAAGAACTCGTCGCAGGGGACGCGGCGGCGGCCGTTCGGCCCCGCGATCTCCACCTCCGCGTCGTAGGCGATCAACGTGGGCGCCACGTCCGAGGAGTGCGCAGCGACGCAGCGCTTGCCCTGGGGCACCACGTGGCAGCGCACGCCGTCCTTCTTGAGGCAGAAGCCCAGCGCCTCGCGCCAGAAGTAGGTCTGGTTGTAGTACGTGCAGCGCGTGTCCAGGCAGAGGTTGCCACCCAACGTGCCCATGTTGCGGATCTGCGGCGAGGCCACGAGCGACGCCGCGCGCGCGGTGGCGGGGAAATCGCGCAGCAGCTGCGGCAGCCGGGTGAGCGCCGTGAGCGTCACCAGCGCACCGAGGTGGAGGCCGTTCGCGTCCTCGCGCACGGCCGCGAGCTCGGCGACCCCGGCCAGCGACACCACCCGGCGCGGCTCGTGGAGCCGGTGCTTCAAGTTCGGCACCGCGTCGGTGCCGCCCGCGACCAGCAGGCACTCGCCCGGGTGCTCGGCGAGCTCGCGCAGCACCTCGTCCACGCTCGCGGGGCGCACGTACTCGAAGACCGGGAGCGTCAACATGACACGTTCACCTTGCGCGCCCGCTCCCACTCCGCGCGCGCGTCGCTCGACTGGAGCAGCGCCAGCACCGCAGGCGGCGAGAACGGCAGTCGGTCGCAGCGGATGCCGAGCGCGTCGTGGATGGCATTGGCGATCGCCGGGATGCTCGGGTGGAGCGGGCCCTCGCCCGCCTCCTTGGCGCCATACGGCCCTTCCGGGTCCACCGACTCGACGATGAGCGACTGCAGCTCGGGCGTGTCCATGGACGTGGGCATGCGGTAGTCGAGGAGACTCGGGCCGTGGTGGATGCCGGCGCCGTGGCCCACCGCGGCGGGCTTGAACGTGTGCGTCTCCATCAGCGCCTCGCCGAAGCCCATGTAGGCGCTCCCCTCCATCTGCCCTTCCACCGCCACCGGCGACAGCGCGCGGCCGCAGTCGTGCGCCACCCAGATCTTCTTCACCGTCACCCAGCCCATCTCCGGGTCGCACTCGACCTCGGCGACGTGGGCGGTGAACGAGTAGGCCGGCGAGGCGCCGATCGTGCCGCCCCGGTAGTCGCCGCCCAGCTTCGGGCTCTGGTACCAGCCCACCGAGCCCAGCGTGCCGTGGCGCGCCTCGGCGGCCTGGAACGCCTCCTTCACCGTCATCGCGCGCTGCTTCGGGTCGCTCGCGGCGACCGCCATGCCCTGGGCGAGCACGATGTCGCCTTTCGGCACGCTCCAGCGCTCGCACAAGGTCTCCGCGATCAGGTCGCGGAGCTTCCGCGCCGCATCGAGCGCGGCGTTGCCGCACATGAACGTCTCGCGGCTCGAGTAGGAGCCCAGGTCCACGGGCGTGAGATCGGTGTCGGCGGCGACGACGCGGACGTCGCGCAGGCCCAGCCCCAGCTCCTCGCACACGATCATCGCCAGCACGGATTCCGCGCCCTGGCCGATGTCGCTGATGCCGCAGAACAACGTCGCGCGGCCGCTGCGGTCGAGCTTCAGCTGCACCGCCGACTGCGGCATCTCGTTCGGGTAGATGCAGTAGTTCGTGCCCGAGATGTACATGCTGCCGGCGACGCCGAGCCCGCGGCCGTAGGGCTGCTTGCGCCAGCGGCGCTTCCAGTCGGACGCCTGCTCCACCGCGTCCAGGCACTGCAGGAATCCGTTCGAAGTGACGCGCATGCCGTTCACGGTGCGCGTGCCCTCGCCGATGTGGTTCTTCCGCCGGAGCGCGATCGGGTCCATGCCGATCTTCTCCGCGAGCTTGTCCAGCTGGCACTCGAACGCGAAGCGCGGCTGCACCGAGCCGTGGCCGCGCTTGGGGCCGCAGCAGGGCTTGTTCGTGAACACGCGCGTGGAGTCGAAGCGGTAGGCGGGCATCGCGTACGGCGCGGTGAGGAGCTGGCCCGAGTAGTACGTGGTGACGAGGCCGAAGCTCGAATAGGCGCCACCGTCGATGAGGATCCGGGCGTCGGTGCCGGTGAGCGTGCCGTCCTTCATCACCCCGGTGCGGTAGCGCATGCGCATCGGATGCCGGCCGCGATGGGCGTAGAACACCTCCTCGCGCGTGTACAGGATCTTGACCGGCCGGCCGGTGACCATGGACAGCTTGGCGGCGCAGAACTCGAGCGAGAACGGCTCGCTCTTGCCCCCGAACGCGCCGCCCACGACGGGCTGGATGACGCGGATGCGCTGCGTCGGCAGCCCGAGCACCTTCGCCAGGTCGCGGTGCAGGTAGTGCGCCACCTGGGTGCTGCTCCACACGGTGAGGAAGCCCGTGGCGTCGTACTCGGCGACGCAGCAGTGGGGCTCGATCTCGCCGTGCGTGCTGCCCTCGTACCAGTACTCGGCCTCGACCACGGCGTCGCTCTTCGCGAGCAGGTCCTCCACGGGTCCGAACTCGAGGCGGACGTGCTTGGAGATGTTGCCCTCGCCCGCCTTCTCGTTGACCTGGATCTCGGGGTGCGCGAGGCCCTCGTCCACCGAGGTGATCGCGGGCAGCACCTCGTACTCGACGCGGATCCGCCGCAGCGCCTCCTCGGCGAGCAGCTCCGAGTCCGCGGCCACGGCGGCGATGGCATCGCCCACGTAGCGCGCCTTGGTCTCGCACAGCGCCTGCTCGTCCTGTGTCCACGGGATGATGCCGTAGTACTCGGGCAGGTCTTTCCCGGTGATGACCGCGTGCACGCCCGGCATCGCCAGCGCGCCGCTGGCGTCGATGGAAACGATGCGCGCGTGGGCGTGGATCGAGCGCAGGAGCTTGGCGTGCAGCATGCGCGGCAGCGACAGGTCGTCGGCGTAGATCGCCCTTCCCGTCACCTTCGCCAGGCCCTCGAGCTTGCGGCTGCGCTTGCCCACGACGTGGAACGCGTCGCCGTTGGGCGGGACCCTGCGTCCGCCTTCCCACGCCGGGGGCGTCAGGCGTTCTTCCTTCGGCATCTGGCGACCCTCGGGGATCGCCATGCCGGGCTTCACGCGCTCGCTCACCGCAACGCCCCCGCGCGCCGCTCGCGCAGCTCGCGCGCCGCCAGTTCCACGGCCTCGAAGATCTTCGTGTAGCCGGTGCAGCGGCAGAGGTTGCCCGAGAGCGCGAGCGCGATCGCATCGCGCGACGGCTGGGGATCGTGCTCGAGCAGCGCCGCCGCGCTCATCAGGATGCCCGGCGTGCAGAAGCCGCACTGGGCGCCCCCGGTGCGGTCGAGCGCGTCCTGGAGCGGGTGCGGCGTCGCCCCCTCCGCGAGCCCCTCCACCGTGCGCACGTCACGGCCTTCGGCCGCGAGCGCCAGGGTGATGCAGGCGAGCACGGGCTCGCCGTCCACGAGCACGGTGCAGGCGCCGCAGTCGCCCTTGTCGCAGCCCTGCTTCGAGCCCGTCAGCTCGAGCCCGTACCGCAGCGCCTCGAGCAGCGTGGTGTGCGGCGTGACGCCGCACGAGCGCTCGTCGCCATTCACGCACAGGCGGCAGATCAGCGAGGGGCTGGGCTCCAAGTTCACTCCCTTGGGAGAGCGGGCCACGGACCGCGGTCGTTCTCGGATCGAGATTGAAGCCGCTGGCGCGAGGGGTGTCAAAGTCACGACACGTTTTCGCGAGCGTGGTCCATCGTCGCCGTCGCGCTTGCCCGGCCGCGCGCGCGACCGCACAATGCGGGCATGGCGGATACTCTCCCCGAAGTGCCCTCGTACTGGTGGACGCAGGCCGGACCTTCCTACCCGCCGCTGGCTGCTGACCTCGAGGCGGACGTCGCCATCGTCGGCGGCGGCATCGCGGGCGTGACCCTCGCCTGGACGCTGGTGGAGCAGGGCGCGACCGTGGTGCTGCTCGAGGCCGGGCGCCTGGCGTGCGAGGCGAGCGGGCGGAACGCGGGTTTCCTGCTCGCGATCCCCGCCGAGCCCTACGCCGAGCGCATCGCCATCTGGGGACGCGAGGGCGCGCGCGCCTACCTCCAGCTCGGCCGGCGCACGCAGCAGCGGATCGCGCACCTCACCCAGGTGCTGCGCATCGAGTGCGACCATCGCATCACCGGGAGCATCCGGCTCACGCGCTCGGAGGAGGAGACCGAGGACCTGCGCGGCTCGCTGCCCGAGCTGCGCCACGACGGCTTCCCCATGCGCGAGGTGGCGCTCGCCGACGTGCTGCCGGCGCCGGCGCGCGGCCGGTTCCACGCCGCGTTCGAGGTGCCCGAGGACGGCGCCGTCCACCCCGTGCGCTTCATCCACGGGCTCGCCGCCGAGGCGGTGAAGCGCGGTGCCCGCGTGCACGAAGGCTCGCGCGTGACCGGCGCGCGCTGGCACGACGGCTCGTGGGAGGTGGTCGCCAATGACCACCGCGTGCGCGTGCGCACGCTGGTGCTGGCGACGAACGCCTATGCGCCGTTCCTGGTGCCGGCCCTGAAGCCCCTGATCATGCCGCGGCGCGGCCAGATGCTGTCCACGGCGCCCGTCGAGCTGAAGCTCGACCCACGGCCCCACTACTGCAACTACGGGTACCAGTATTGGCGGCAGCTCACGGACGGCCGGCTCGTCATCGGCGGCTGGCGCAACACCGCGTTCGACGCCGAGACCGGATACGAGAGCCACACCACGCCGGGGATCCAGCAGGCGATCGAACAGGGTCTCGCCGACCTGGGTGTGACCGGGGTGAAGATCGAGCATCGCTGGGCGGGCACGATGGGGTACGCGCGCGATGGCCGTCCGCTCGTGGGCTGGCTCGACGCCGCGCACCACCTGGCGATCTGCGCCGGCTTCACCGGCCACGGCATGGGCATGGCCACCGCGTGCACCGAGGACCTGGCCGAGATCCTCGCGTTCAAGCGCGCGCCCGCGATCGCCACGCTCGACCCGCAGCGCTTCGCCGAGGTGCGCGAGGCGCGCGACGGCATCGTGTCGCTGGGCGTGGCCGCGAGCTGACGGAAGCGGCGGCCAGGCTGCTCGTATGGGCCGCCCGATCGCAGTGGCCGCGGGCCTCGCACTCGGCCCGTTGCGCGCGAAAGGGCGTTTACCCGGCTCGCGGGCGCGGGCTATACTCGTCGAAAGTCCTTCTCCGTAGCATCCCCCCACTCCCCTCCGCGTGCTCCGGGCCGCCGGCACCGGGCCGGACCTGCGCGCGGGCGAGGAAGGATCCTCCCCAATGTCGACCGGATTGAAGACGCTCGACGAAGTGAAACAGGCCGTCGCGGTGCTCGCGATCGGCAACGGCGACGCGCTGGATCGCTTGGTGTGGGCCGGGGTCTTCGGTCCTCCGGGGGTGCGCGAAGCCGCCCGGCAGGGCGTCATCGACCAGTGCCGCTCGGTCGGCCTCTACCCCGCCTCGATCCACCACCTCTACCTGGCGCGCGGCCGCGGCGAGGTGCCGGCGACGTTCACCGTGCCGGCGATCAACATCCGCGGCATGGCGTACGACACCGCGCGCGCGCTGTTCCGGGCGCGGAAGAAGCTCGAAGCCGGCGCCGTGATCTGCGAGATCGCGCGCTCCGAGATCTCCTACACCGGCCAGCGGCCCGCCGAGTACACGTTCGTGGTCATGGCCGCGGCGCTGCGCGAAGGCTGGACCGGGCCGCTGTTCATCCAGGGCGACCACTTCCAGGTGAACGCCAAGAAGTACGCGACCGGCCCCGCCGCCGAGGTGCAGGCGGTGCTCGACCTGACGGGCGAGGCGCTGAAGGCCGGCTTCTACAATATCGACGTCGACACCTCGACGCTCGTCGACCTGTCGAAGCCCACCCACGCGGAGCAGCAGGCCCTCAATAGCCGCATCTGCGCCGAGATCACCGCCTACATCCGCAAGCACGAGCCTGCGGGCGTCACCGTGTCGGTGGGCGGTGAGATCGGCGAGGTGGGCGGCAAGAACTCCACCGCCGAGGAGCTGTCCGCGTTCGTCGAGGGCTATGGGAAGGAGCTGTCGAAGCTCGCGCCCGGCAAGCCCGGCATGAGCAAGATCTCGATCCAGACCGGCACCAGCCACGGCGGCGTGCCGCTCCCCGACGGCACCATCGCCAAGGTGAAGCTCGACCTCGACACGCTGCAGGCGCTGTCGAAGCTCTCGCGCGAGAAGTACGGCTTCGCCGGCGCGGTCCAGCACGGCGCGTCCACGCTGCCGCCCGAGCTGTTCACCGAGTTCGCCCGACGCGGGGCGTGCGAGATCCACCTCGCGACCGAGTTCCAGAACATGATCTTCGATCACCCGCTGTTCCCCGCCGAGCTCAAGCGCTCGATCTACGACGAGCTGCGCGTCAGCGAGGCCGGCGAACGCAAGCCCACCGACACCGACGAGCAGTTCTTCTATAAGGTGCGCAAGAAGGCCCTCGGGGCGAAGAAGCTCGAGCTGTGGTCGCTGCCGCGCGAGACGCGCGGCGCGCTGGGCGAGGCGCTCGAGGAGCGATTCACGTTCCTGCTCACGCAGCTGGCGGTCCAGGGGACGCGGTCACTGGCTGAAAAACACGCGCCGTTCGTGCCGGGCTCCTTCCCGGTGTTCGACGAGGCGCTCGGGGCCGCAAAGGGCCCCGAGGACGTGAGCGGGTTGTCGGATTGAGCACGGAGACCGCCATGAGCGAGCGCGGCATCACGCTGGCGCAGTTCGTCCTGCAGCAGGAGCGGCTGCACCCGGAGGC
>Ga0207662_10001087_pt1 | contig 12785 bp, 10 predicted proteins | sample KBSS33LmetaG_FD_184338 | JGI IMG/M metagenome (GOLD analysis project Ga0207662, IMG submission 184338) | Switchgrass rhizosphere microbial communities from Kellogg Biological Station, Michigan, USA - KBS S3-3L metaG (SPAdes) (version 2) | ecosystem: Host-associated > Plants > Roots >... | reverse complement strand
GGCGGCGTGTGCGCGTGCTCGACGTGCCACGTCTACGTGCAGAAGGGGCGCGAGCTGCTCAGCGAGGCGGAGGAGGACGAGGAGGACATCCTCGACAAGGCCTTCGACGTGAAGCCCGTCTCGCGCCTGGGGTGCCAATCCAGGATCGGCGGCGCCGACGTCGTCGTGGAGATCACGCGCGAGAGCCGCACCGCCTGGTACGACGAGCACCCCCAGGAGCGCGCCAAGCTGCCCCCGGGCACGCCGCGCTAGCGCCGCACCCGCCGCCAGGGGTATGGCGTAGGAGAACGGACCGGGCCCGGTCAGCGTCCCGCGAGGATGGTCAGGATTTCCTCGAGGCGCGGCCGGGCCCTTTGCGCGATCGTTTCCGCCTCCGCGCCCGCCCGGGTGCGAAATCCCGCGTCAGTGATCTCGGGCAGGTTGATGAGGACGTTCCGGTGGGCACCCCAGATCCCGGCCTCGAGGGCCTTGGCCCCGACCTCCAGGTCGGAGCGCGAAGCGATGTTCCCGTGACGCGCCATTTCGACCATCGCGTCCCACGAACCATCGGCCAGGCGCAGGACGGCCAGGGGCACCTCGACCGCTTTCTGCAGCCCGGCCTCGATGGCCTGCCGTCGCTGGGCGGCCCGCTCTTCCGTGTCCTGGGGCAGGCTCCGTGCTTCCATGTAGGCCGCGAAGGCCTGTGTGTCGGCGTCGATCAGCGGGATCAAGGCCTCCATCGCGCCGTGCAGCGGCGGGATCAGGCCGCGCATGACCGCGTCCTTGTCCTCGAACTTCCGCTTTCCGTAGGTCATCCATCCCACCATCGTGCCCAGCGCGGCGCCGAGGGCCGCGATGAGGGCGGAAGCGGACCCGCCGCCCGGCGCCGAAGTGCGAGCCCCGACCGCCCGGACGAACGAGCGGACCGATGACGAGGCCAGCGGCGTGTCCGCGTCTCCCGCCACCATGTATTCGATGACGCGCTTGCTCGGCACGAACGGGGAAACGGTGCCCAGGCCCAGGCGGTCCGCGGCCAGGCGGAGCTTCTGCCTCTCGTCCACGATGAGGAGGCCTTCGGCCGCGATGTAGTGGTCGGCGGCCGTGAGGAGGGCCTGGAGCGGGACGAGGCCGACGATCTCCGAGCCGGCCACGGCGAGCTTGAGCGCGCGCGCTTCCTTGACCACTTCCTCGAAGGCGACGTGGGGCGGGGTGACCTTGAAGTCGTCGAGGTTCATCGACACCTGGGCCATCCCGTACTCCTCGACCCACCAGCCGACGGCCTTGACCGCGCGCAACCGTCCCGGCTGCTGCGGCCCGCGGCCCTGCTCGCGCAGGTCGAGCGCGATGCGATGGGCCTGCTCCTTGGTGGCGAGGAGGTTCACGTTGTAGGCGATGAGGAAGTGGCGGGCGCCGGTCACGGTGGCGCCCCAGCCGGGGAGGAAGCGCGCGGGCCCGAAGTCGGGCTGCCAGTCCGGCCGCGCGATCTTCTCCGCGAGGCCCTCGTATTCGCCGGCGCGGATCTGGCTGAGGGTCCGGCGGTGCGGCTGCGACGCGGCCGCCTCGTAGAGGTAGACGGGGATGGCCAGCTCCTCCGCGGCGCGGCGGCCGAAATCGCGGGCCAGGGCCACGCACTCTTCGAGGGTCACGCCGGAAACGGGCACGAAGGGACAGACGTCGAGGGCGCCCATCCGGGCGTGCTCGCCCTGGTGCGCGCGCATGTCGATGCGGGCGTGGGCGACGCGGGCACCGGCGAGCGCCCCCTCCACCACCGCGTCCGGCGGGCCCACGAAGGTGTAGACGGTGCGGTTCGTCGAGCGCCCGGGGTCGACGTCGAGGAGCGTGCACCCGGGAGTGCGCCGGATCGCGTCCGCGATCGCGTCGATGACCGCGCGGTCGCGGCCCTCCGAGAAGTTCGGAACGCACTCCACGAGCTTCTTCATGGATGCGAAGAGGCTAAGCGGGGGGTGGCGGCGGGTCAAGGCGCGGGCGGCTTGCCGCTGTGGGCGCGCGCCTCTATCCTTGGAGGCTGGAGCAGGAGGCGAGCGGCCCCATGTACGTGAACACGCGCCCGGACATGCCGGAGGGGGTCACGACCCTCCCTGCGCGTCATTACACCGACCCTGCCCAGTTCCTGCTCGAGATGGAGCGCATCCACTTCGACATGTGGCTGTGCGCCGGGCGCACGGAGCAGGTCGCCGCGCCGGGACGGTATTTCCTGCGCCAGGTGGGGAACGCAAACGTGGTCGTGCTCGGGGGCGAAGACGGCCGCGTCTCCGCGTTCCACAACGTGTGCCGGCACCGAGGCACGCGGCTCTGCCACTCCGCCGAGGGCCAGCTCCCCGGCCGCATCCAATGCGCCTACCACGCCTGGACCTACGGCCTGGATGGACGGCTCCTGAGCGCGCCGCACATGGACAAGGTCGCCGGGTTCGCGGAGGCCGACTATCCGCTGCAGCCGGTGGCGACCGCGGTCTGGGACGGCCACGTCTTCATCAACCTGGCGGAGAGGCCGAAGCCGTTCGCCGAGCATCTCGCCTCGTTGCCCGCGAAGTTCGCGCCCTGGGGAATGGCCGACCTCCGCCTGGTGGAGCGGCGCGTCTACGAGCTGAAGGCGAACTGGAAGCTCATCATCCAGAACTACTCGGAGTGCCTGCACTGTCCGATCGTGCACCCGATCCTCAACAAGCAGTCGCACTACATGAGCGGAGCCAACGAGCCGCCCCAGCCCACCTACCTGGGCGGGCGGATGGACCTGCGCGACGGCGTGAAGACGTTGACCATGGACGGCCAGACCACGCGGGCCTGCCTGCCCGGCCTCGGGCCCGACGACCAGCGGCACGTGTACTACTACGCGATCCTCCCCAACCTCCTCTTGAACCTGCATCCCGACTACATGTTGACGTTCACCATGTGGCCGCGGGCGGTGGACCGCACCGACGTCATCTGCGAATGGCACTTCCATCCCGATGAGATCGCGCGGGAGGATTTCGATCCCAGAGGCGCGATCGAGTTCTGGGACCTCACGAACCGGCAGGACTGGGAGCTCTCGCAGCTGGCCCAGGAAGGGATCTCGTCGCGGGGCTACCGTCCCGGGCCATACTCCAACCGGGAGGAGCTGCTGCAGGCGCTCGACCGCTTCGTGCTGGAGCGCACGGCCCCGGGCGCGTCCGGCCGCATCCCCGCTTCTCTTCGACCGCACCCCTGAGCTTCTTGCTAGGATAGGACTCTTCGAGACTGCCTGGGCATGGCCCTCCTCGACCGCCTCCGCCGCCGTCCACGCTGGGAAGACCCGGATCCGAAGGTCCGCGCAGAAGGTGTGCGCGAGATCCCGGCCGAGGAGCAGGACCGGCTCGCCCAGATCGCGACCAGCGACGAGGACCCGCTCGTCCGGAGGGCGGCGCTGCGCCGCCTGACCTCGGCCGACGTGCTGGTGCGGATCGCGGCCGGCGACCAGGATGCCGGCGTGCGGGAGAAGGCGGAGGGCGCGCTGCTCGCGCTCGCGCTCGCGGCCGACGCCGGCGGCGCCGTGCCGGCCGGGGCCGCGCTCAAGGAAGCCGGGCATCTCACCCAGCTCGCCCTCTCCGCGGCCTTGCCGGAGGTGCGCGCGGATGCCGTGGGGCGGCTGCTCGATCCGCACGCGCTGGCTCGCGTGGCGCGCAGCGCGGCCGATCCCGCCGTGCGCCTCCGTGCCGTGGCGTCGGTCGCGGACGCGGCCGCCCTGGCCGAGGTCGCGACCCGCAGCGAGCACAAGGACGCGGCGGTGGCGGCCGTGGACCGCATCGACGGCGTGGAGGCGCTGCGCGCGGTGGCGGCGCGCGCCCGCAACAAGGCCGCATCACGCCGCGCGCGTGAGAGGATGGAGGTTCTGCGGCCGGCCGAGGAGGCCCCGCGGGTGCCGGACCAGGGGGCGGAGGGCGCGACGGGGGCGTCGGGCGAGGAGGACATGGGCGGCCAGGACGCGACGGGCGGAGAGAGCGAGGCCGAAGCGGGCGCGACCGGCGCGGAAGAGAGCGGGGCGACCACGGGAGGCGAGGTCGAAGAGCAGGCCGCCGAGCCGGCCGACACGGCGGCGGACGCGGTGTCGACCGACGCGGAGGCGGTGGCCGCGGAAGCCGATGTGGCCGCGGAGCCTGCAGAGCCCGCGGAGCCGACACCGTCGGATGACTCGGCCGAGCCGTCGGAGCCGCCCGCGGCGGCCGAAGGCACCGGCGCGGAGGCGGCGCCGAGCCTCGCGCCTCGCCTGCGTACCGATCGCAAGGAGCGGATCGCCCAGGCCGAGGCCCTGGCGGCTCGCCTCACCGCGCTCGTGGCGGCGAAGCCGTTCGCCCTCCGGGATGCGGAGGTCGCCTTGCGCGACGCCCGCCTTCCGCACGACGACCTGGCCGCGCTTCCGCCCAAGCTGGCCCGCCAGCTCCGCGAGGCGCGGGCGGCGCTCTTCGCGCGGGCCCAGGAGGCCCGCGAGGCGGAGGAGTGGAGCCGCTGGGGCAACGCCACGGCTCAGGAAGAGCTGTGCAAGCGCATGGAGGCGCTGGCCGCCCAGACGGACCTCGAGAAGGCGGCCAAGGAGCTGCGCACCCTCGACGCGCGCTGGGCCGAAGTCCGCATCGCGCCGCGCGACGAAGCGACCTCGCTGCGCCAGCGCTACCAGACGGCCCGTGCGCCCATCAAGGAGAAGCTGGACGCGCACTTCGCGGAGAAGGCGGCGCGCGAGAACGAGAACCTGCGCCTCAAGCAGGAGCTGGCTGCGAAGGCGGAGGCGCTGGCCGACTCCACGGAGTGGATGAAGGCGAGCGAGGAGCTCAAGGGCCTGCAGGCGCGCTGGAAGGAGATCGGGCCCGCGCCGCGCAAGGCGGGAGATGCGGTCTGGAAGCGCTTCCGGGGCGCCTGCGACACGTTCTTCTCGCGGCGGCAGGAGGACCTCAAGAAACGCAAGCACGAGTGGGCCGCCAACATGGCGAAGAAGCAGGCCCTGTGCGAGCGCGCGGAAGCCCTCGCAGGCTCGACGGAATGGGAGGCCACCGCGGCCGAGGTCCGCAAGCTCCAGGCGGAATGGAAGACGGTCGGGCCCGTGCGCCGCGACCGTTCCGAGGCCATCTGGCAGCGGTTCCGCACCGCCTGCGACGCGTTCTTCGACCGCTACAAGCACCGCGACGAAGCGGACCGGCAGGCCCGGCTCGCCCAGCGCGAGGCGGTGGTCAAGGAGCTCGAGACGCTCGTCGCCGGCGCGGGGACGGAGGCCGCGCCCGCGCCCGCCGGCGTGGCCGAGGAGATCCAGAAGCTGACGACGCGCGCGCGCCAGATCACGGGCCTCGCCCCCGCGGACGAAGAAGCGCTCGCCGCCCGCGTGGCCGCCGCCCGCGAGCGCGCGGTCGCGGCCTGGCCGGACGCGTTCCGCGGCACCGACCTCGATCCGGAGGCGGGCCGGGCGCGCCGCGAGAAGCTGCTGGCGCGCGTGGAGTCCCTGAGCGCGCAGGCGGAGCCGCCCGCGTCCGCCTTGTCGGGGCAGGACCTCGCGCGCCGCCTGAAGGAGGCGCTCGCGACCAACACCATGGGTGGGCGCGGAGAGGCCGAGGCCAAGCGGCGGGCCGAGGTCGACGAGGTGAAGGCGGCCCAGGCCGCCTGGCGGCGCCTGCCGCCCCTGCCCGGGGACGCCGGCGCGGCGTTGGAGCACCGGTTTCGCGCGGCCTGCGACCGCTTCTTCCGCGATCGTCCGTCCGCCCCCGCCGCGAGCCGCTCGCGCTGACGGCGCGCCGGTATCGTCTCGTCGCCGGCGCCCGGCAGGCGGGCCGGCGCGCGGACGAGGTCGCGCGGGACTGGCTGACGGACGTCCTCGGGAGCGTGCCCTCGCGCGCGGCCGTGCGCCGCCTGGTCATGGCCGGCGGCCTGCGCGTGCGCGGCCGGCCCCTGCGGGCGCCCGGACGCCTGATCGACGCGGGCGCCCCGCTCGAGCTGATCGTGCGCCCCGAGCTCGTGCGGCGCGATGACGATCCCTCATCGCTGGAGGCGCGCCGAATCCTCTATGAAGACGACGCGTTGATCGCGGTGGACAAGCCGCCGCGGCTGCCGACGGTGGCGTCCGCCGATCCGCGCCGGGCCTCTCTCGTCGGCCTGGTCGAGAGGCTCCTTCGATCTCGGGCCGCTTCCGGCTCGTCCCCGGCCCACCTCGGCGTCCATCAACGTCTGGACCAGGACACTTCCGGAGTCGTGCTCTTCGCGAAGGATCCCGCGGCCAATCCCGATCTCGCCGCGCAGTTCGCGGCGCACGCGGTCGAGAAGACCTACCTGGCGCTGACGGCCCGGCCGCGGCGCTTGCCCCCGAAGGCCTGGCGGAGCGAGACCGCGATGGACGAGCCACGCGCGGCCGGGATCGCGACGCGTGCCGCCGTCACGGACTTCGTGGTGCAGGACGTACTCGAGCGCGGCCTCTTCGTGGAAGCCCGTCCTCGTACGGGACGCAAGCACCAGATCCGCATGCACCTCGCGGAAGCGGGGATGCCGATCCTCGGGGACCGGAGGTATGGAGGCGACACCACGGCCGCCCCCCGCGTGATGCTCCACGCGGCACGCCTGCAGCTCCGCCATCCGCTCACGGGCGCGCCCTTGTCCGTGGCGAGCCCGCTGCCATCCGACTTCCGCGCCGTGCTCGACGGGCTGGCCGCGCGCGCGACGGTGGCCGCTCCCGCGGCTCGACGTCGAAGACGCGGGCGCTGACCAGCTCCGTCAGCAGCGCGATCATCCCGCGGCGTCGGAGGAGGGACCGCAGCGCTTCCGCGTCGATGCGCCTTCGCCGCGTCAAGAGCGGCGCGACCCTCGCGAGCGCTGGCGACAGCGTCCAATGGCGGCCGTCCGCGAAAAGGATCGTCCCCGTCCCACGCCGCGCGAACGCGATGCGCGCGTCCAGACGTCGCACGAGCGCGCCGCCTCCGTGCAGCGCGCGCCTGAGCCCGGAGGGAGCCAGGCGGCGGGGCGGGCGCGCGCTTCGTTCGACGCGGGGTTCGGTCAGGTGTTCGCCCGCGAAGTGGACCAGCGCCGCCGCGCTTGCCTTCGAGCCTTCCGCCACGATGCGCTGCAAGCGGGCCAGGGCCGGGGCCGTGATCTCGCCGGGGTCGTGGGTGGGCGAGAGATCGGGATCGGCATAGAGCCGCGAGCGATCGACCGCGGCCACGACTCGCTGGAGGAACCCGGCGACGAGATCGTAGTGGGAGGGGGCGCGGAAGCCGATCGAATACGTGAGGCACTCCTCGAGCGCCACGCCATGGTGGGCGACACCGGGCGGGAGGTACAACATGTCGCCGGGGCCGAGCACCCACTCGCGCTCCGCGCGGAAGCCGCGCAGGATGCGGAGGTCGAGGCCGGGCACGTGCTTCTCCGCGAAGCGCTCGGCCACTCGCCACCGGCGCCGGCCGCGGCCCTGCAGGAGGAAGACGTCATAGCTGTCGACGTGGGGCCCGACGGAGCCCCGGGGCGCGGCCAGGCTGATCATCACGTCGTCCACGCGCCAGCGCGGCAGGAAGTCGAAGAGCTCGATCAAATCGGCCACGGCGGCCACGTGCGCGTCCACGTTCTGGACGAGGACCGTCCAGTGCGAGGGGCCGAGCCGGCGGATCAACCCGGCCGGCAGTGGCCCCGGAGTCACCTGCCATGGCCGCGTTCCTCCACGCTCGCGCACGAGCCGCGATTCGACGCCGTCGCGGGCGGCCAGGGAGAGGAGGCGAGCGGGAGTGAGGGGATCGCGAAACCCGGGCACGGCCCCGCGCACGAGCAGCGGCCGCTTCTGCCAGTGCCGCCGCAGGAAGGCCTGCGGGCTCAGTCCTCCGAGGAGCGTCGCTACTTCTCCCGCACGGGCTCGAGGCGCAGGTCCTGGTAGTCGTAGCTGAAGTCGGCGGCGGGGGAGAAGGCCTCCATCTTGATCGCGTCGATCGTTCCGTCCGGCCGCAGGGAGAACGTGACGAAGGCGTCGGGAACGGTCCGGTCGCGCCAGCGCGCGAGGAACGTGTCGTAGTGCCAATGATCGAGATCGCCGGTGAGGGAAGCGGACCGGCTGAAGCGCAAGACGAGGTGGCCGCCTTCCACCGCGATCGCCGCCTCGCCGTACCACGCGTCCCGATAGCGGCCCGCGTACCCGGCGAGGGGCAGGGAAGGCTTCGAGGTGGTGGTCCGCGCCGCCTTGTGCCCGACTTCGACGGACCGGGCCTGCTCCTCCCCTCGCCTCTCCGCCTCCGCGAAGGCGGGGATCCAATCCGTGGGCGGCGCCCCCAGGAACGCGTCGAGCAGTCGATAGGCGATGGCGTCCCGTCCGCCCCCGGACTCCTGGTTCGTGAGCACCACGACCGCGAGGCCTTCTTCTGGCACGAGCGCCACTCGCGACACCATGCCGGAGAGGCCGCCGGTGTGGGTGACGAGCTTCCGTCCGCGATAGTCCGTAAGGTTGAAGCCGAGGCCGTAGGACAGGAAGCGCGGCTTCAGGGCGGCCAGGGAAGGCGCCGGCTCCGCGATGGGCATCAGCGTGTGCCCGGTCCACAGCTCCTGGACGAGCCGCGGCGTGATCCCGCCGGCCGTGGCCGCGGAGGGTCCGGCCTGCAGCAGCGCGGTGACCCAGCGCGCCATGTCGTGCGCACTGGACAGGATGCCGCCCGCGGCCGCGATGTTGTCCGCGTCGTCGGGAGCGACGACGCGCAGCACGCCGTCCACCTTGCCGTGGGGCGTGGCCGCGTTCGCGCCCGCGGGCAGCGCCGACGGGTTCGGCACCGTGGTCTTCATGTCCAGCGGCGCGAGGAGACGCTCGCGCACGAAAGCTTCCCAGGGCCGGCCGCTCACCGCGGCCACGACCTCCCCGGCCACGATGTAGAGGATGTTGTCGTAGGCGTAGCGGCTGCGGAAGCTGGTCGCGGGCCTCAGGTAGCGGACTTTCTCGACGATCTCGGCGCGCGAGAACGTCGAGGGCGGGAAATACAGGAGGTCGCCTTCGCCCAGGCCGAGGCCGCTGCGGTGGCAGAGGAGGTCGCGGATCGTCATCTCGCGCGACACGTAGGGGTCGTACATCTGGAACGACGGAAGGTGGCGCGTGACCGGATCGTCCCAACCCAGCTTCCCGTCCTCGACCAGGAGCCCGAGGGCGGCGGCGGTGAAGGCCTTGGTGTTGGACGCGATGGCGAAGAGCGTGTCGGCATCCACGGGGGCGGGCGCGCCCTGGCGCTTGACTCCGTAGCCCTTGGCCAGTGCGACGCGGCCGTCCTTGACCACGGCCACGGCGACGCCGGGGATGTCGAACTCGTGCCGGGCCCGCTCGACGTCCGCGTCGATCGCGGCGAGGGGAGGAGCGGCGGCGGACGCGGTCGTGGTCACGACGAGCGACAGGACGAAGGCGGCGGCGAGCGGCCGTGATCTCATCGGGCGCGGATGATAGCGCACCGGAGGCGTGAGCCCCATGCATTGACTCGCGCGTCCGGCCGCCGTAGCGTCCAGGACATGCGGATCGCGATCTTCGGCTCGGGCGGAGTCGGCGCCTACTTCGGGGGGCGCCTGGCGCGGGCCGGCCATTCCGTGGCCTTCGTGGCCCGCGGGGCGCACCTCGAAGCGCTGCGACGTGACGGCCTGACCGTGGACAGCGTGGCCGGCGACTTCGCGGTCCAGCCCGTGGAGGCGACGTCGGACCCGCGCGAGATCGGGCCCGTGGACGCGGTGCTCGTCGGCGTGAAGGCCTGGCAGGTGCGAGAGACCGCGGAGGCGTTGGGGCCGCTGCTGGGCCCGGCCACGTTCGTGGTGCCGCTCCAGAACGGAGTCGAGGCGGCGGACGAGCTCAGCGACGTCATCGGGCGCGGCCGGGTCCTCGGCGGCCTTTGCCGGATCATGAGCTTCGTGGCCGGGCCGGGGCGGATCAAGCACACGGGGATCGTGCCGCGCATCGAGTTCGGCGAATGGGACGGCCGCCCGAGCGCACGGGTCGAGGCGTTACGCGACGCGTTCGCGCCCGCGGAAGGGCTCTCTGCCGTCGTACCGCCCCACATCGCCGTCGCCCTCTGGGAGAAGTTCCTCTTCATCGCGCCCGTGAGCGCCGTGGGCGCGGTGACGCGGATGCCCGCGGGCGTGTTCCGCGCCGTGCCGGAGACGCGCGCGATATTGGCTCAGTCGATGGGCGAGATCCTGGCCGTCGCCCACGCGCGCGGGGTGGGGCTGCCCTCCAACGCGGTGGCCAAGACGCTCGCGATCGTCGATGGCCTGCCCGCGGAGGGCACGGCCTCGATGCAGCGCGACATCCTCGAGGGACGGCCCTCCGAGCTCGAGTACCAGGTGGGCGCGGTGGTGCGCCTGTCCGGCCAGGTCGGGCTGGCCGCTCCCGCCAGCACGTTCCTCTACGCGAGCCTGCTGCCCGCGGAACGCCGCGCCCGCGCCTGGCGGCCGGACGCGAACGCGCCGCCCGGTTAGGACCGCGCCGCGCCCACGCCGATGGGGCACGAGACGCCCGTGCCGCCGTGGCCGCAATACCCGTCCGGGTTCTTGGCCAGGTACTGCTGGTGGTACTCCTCCGCGAAATAGTATTCGGAGGCGGGCGCGATCTCGGTGGTGATGGCGCCGTAACCCGAGGCGCGCAGCACCTTCTCGTATTCGTCGCGCGACTTCTCCGCGGCCCGCCGCTGCTCCTCCCCGTAGGTGTAGATGGCCGACCGGTACTGCGTGCCCACGTCGTTGCCCTGGCGCATGCCCTGGGTGGGGTCGTGGCCCTCCCAGAACACGCGAAGCAGGTCTTCGTAGCGGACTTTGGCGGGGTCGAACACCACGCGCACCACTTCCGCGTGTCCGGTCCGACCGGAGCAGACCTCGCGGTACGTCGGGTTGGGCGTGGTGCCTCCCGCATATCCCACGGAAGTGCTCACGACTCCGGGCACCTGCCAGAAGCCCTTCTCGGCTCCCCAGAAGCAGCCCATGCCGAAGACGGCCTCCTGCAGGCCCGCGGGCAGGCCCTCGAGGGGCGCGCCGTTCACGAAATGGCGCGTGGGGACAGCCATGCGCTCGGGTCGCCCGGGCAGCGCGTCTTCACGAGTGGGCGGGCCGCCGAAACGTTGCCACATGTTCGTGTTCCTCCTCCTTCACTCTAACGCGGGAAGGGAAGGCCTCCTGCATGCGATATCGTTGGTGGGGGCGGGTGTGTTCCGCCCGTAGGAGCCGCCAACACATGTTGAAGAGATTTCACATCGCCGCACCGGCGGCGGGACTGTTCATCGCGATCGCGATGATCGCGGCCACGGCCGCCCGTGCGGCCTCGCCCGCCTCGGGAAAGGCCCACGCCACGTTCGCGGGCGGGTGCTTCTGGTGCATGGAGGGCCCCTTCGACCGCTTGCCCGGCGTCATTTCCACGACCTCCGGTTACACCGGCGGCAGCGTCAAGAGGCCGAGCTACGAGCAGGTCTCTTCCGGGACGACCGGCCACGCGGAAGCGGTGGACGTCGTCTACGACCCGTCCAAGGTCACCTACGAGCAGCTCCTCGACGTGTTCTGGCACAACGTGGATCCGCTCGATCGCGGTGGACAGTTCTGCGACCGGGGCAACCAGTATCGGACCGCGATCTTCTACCACGACGCCGAGCAGCAGCGCCTGGCCGAGCAGTCCAAGGAGGCTCTGGACGCCTCGGGGAAGCTCAAGAAGAAGATCGTCACCGAGATCGTGCCCGCCGGGGAGTTCTATGCGGCGGAGGACTACCACCAGGAGTACTACATCCGGAACCCGATCCGCTACAAGTACTACCGCTTCAACTGCGGCCGCGACGACCGGCTCAAGCAGCTCTGGGGCGAAGCGCCCGCGCACTGATCAGGCGGGCGGCCGGAACTTCCGCGCCGCCGCCACCGCGCGCGCTCGCGCGGCACATCCTTCGAGATGGTCGTTCACCAGGCCCATGGCCTGCATGAACGCGTAGAGGGTCGTCGGTCCCACGAACGTCCAGCCTCGCTTGCGCAGGTCGCGGCTGAGGGCGACGGACGCCGGGGTGGCGCTCATCGCGCCGAGGGCCCGGCGCGTCACGCGCGAAGGGCGATCGGCGGCGGCCGGCACCCACTCCCAGAAGTACGCGGCCAGCGACCCCTTCTCCTTCTTCAGCTCCAGGGCGCGGCGTGCGTTGTTGATGGCGGACTCGATCTTGCCGCGGTGGCGCACGATGCCCGGGTCGGCGAGGAGGCGCCGGACGGCCCTGGCGTCGAAGCGCGCGACGCGGGCGGGATCGAAGCTCGCGAACGCCTTCCGGAAGTTCTCACGCTTGCGCAGGATCGTGATCCAGCTGAGACCGGCCTGGAACCCTTCCAGGCACACCTTCTCGAAAAGGCGGCGGTCGTCCTCCACCGGGAAGCCCCACTCCTCGTCGTGATAGCGGACGTAGAGCGGATCCGCTCCCGGCCACCAGCATCGGACGATCCCGTCGTCGCCCCGCTGCAGCCCATCCGCGGTCACGAACGGCGGCTCGTCGCGCCCCCGCGCGCGACTTCCTCGAGGTAGCGCGCGAAGGCGGCCATGCCGCCCGCGGCCTGGCCCCAGTCGAAGTTCTCGTTCGGCGCGTGATAGCCGTGCTCGGGCAGGGATAGGTTCAGGAACGCGATCGGGCAGCGCAGGATCCGGCCCATGCTCACCACGGCGCCGATGGTGCCTCCGTCGCGGACGAAGGCCGGCGCCCGGCCGAACGCGAAGGACATGGCCGCGCGCACCGCGTCCGCGACGGGGCCCTGGCTGCTCCCTTCGTAGGGCAGGGAGGCACCTTCCGCGCGCACCACGACGTCGGGGTTGCGCTTGCGGATGAACGCGGTGACGAGGCGGGCAATCC
>Ga0207662_10001086_pt1 | contig 12794 bp, 9 predicted proteins | sample KBSS33LmetaG_FD_184338 | JGI IMG/M metagenome (GOLD analysis project Ga0207662, IMG submission 184338) | Switchgrass rhizosphere microbial communities from Kellogg Biological Station, Michigan, USA - KBS S3-3L metaG (SPAdes) (version 2) | ecosystem: Host-associated > Plants > Roots > Rhizosphere... | reverse complement strand
GCGTGCCAGCATTGCCTCGACTTCGGCCTTCACGGCGGCGAGTTTCTGCGGATCGCGCGCGCGCATCACCACATGGGTGTTGGCGCCGCGCTTCTCGTCCATGAAGCCACCTACGTTCGTAGCCATCTCTTTTTCCTTCACAAGCTTTTGATAAAGCCTGGAGCTCTGCCCGGATTGAAGCGCATTGGACAAGACTTGCAGCGCATAAAAGTCGGCCGAATTGCCCGGTACTGCCTTGTAAGCGAGATCGACTCGGATCGCGCGAGCTAAGACATCGTCAACGCTTGCACGACGCTCGGCTTTCTGTTGCGGTTCAGTCATGTCAACCGGCGGCGGATCTGGTTGACGAGCGATCGTTTCAAAGTTTGAGCGCACCTTGGCGATGGCATCCGCAGTCTTGAAATCACCAACAACCACAAGCGTCGCATTGTTTGGTGCGTAATACATTTTGAAGAAGGCGGCCACGTCTTCAACGCTGGCAGCATTCAGATCGTCCATCGAACCGATGGTGGTGTGCTTATAAGCGAAGTTGTCGTAGATCAACTCCTGCTGCACTTCCCCGCTTTTGCCATATGCCTGATTGTCCACACCCAGTCGTCGCTCTTCTTGCACGGCGTTACGCTGGTTGTCGAGATTGTCTTTCGTGATTGCCAGGCTGCGCATGCGATCAGCCTCGAGGAAAAGCGCCAGGTCCAACTGGTTCGCAGGTAAAACTTCGAAATAGTTGGTGCGGTCTTCGTTAGTCGTACCGTTCATGTTTCCGCCGTTGTTGAAAACGAGCAGAAAGTGTTCACCGGAACCGACGTTCTCGGATCCTTTGAACATCATGTGTTCAAACAAATGAGCGAAACCGGTCCGGCCTTGTCGCTCGTTGCGTGAACCGACGTTGTAGGTGACGGATACGGCAATCACAGGGGCGGAGTGATCCTCGACTGTAATTACTCGCAATCCATTTTTTAGCGTTGTTTCTTTGAAATCGACTCGTACGTTTCGGGCAGCTTGAGCGTGCACAACGACAACGCCGAGCGCGCAAATAGAGAGAAGGGACAAAAACTTAGAGACGCGTCTCATAAATCAAACTCCTTTAGAATGGTGATGTCTCAATTTTCGAGGTTAAACCCTGGGCAGCAACGCAGACCTCCCACAGTCTGCTACGCATGAGAACGGACTTAGTGTCTGTGGAGTTCGCCAGCACAGATTACTTACATTGCTTGCGCGCTTCGAAATGTATGACTTGAATTGGGGAGTGTCAAGCGCGATGGCTATAACAAACTGGCGGGTTCTGACGGAAGACCATTGGTCGTCGACCTAAGGCCAAAGACCGAAGACCGTTTCCGCTCAGCCAACCGCATGACAATTCCAACCATCCAAAACAATCGTCAAGCGTAGAACGCCCGCGTCCGACTAGCCGGCAACTTCGGCCCTCGCATCGAGCAAGCCACCAAATACCGGTTGTTTTAGAGCGCGCTTTTATCGGCGGGTTAACCAAAGTTTGTCGCAGCGCATGCCTGCTGCCAGCGAGAACGGCTGTATAATCGTTCGTACCGAAAAGCCATGATAAGAACCAAGCCTACCTTCCCCGGCACAGTAGCGGCCCTGATGGTTGTCTTAATGTTAGCCATCACCGGAAAGTCGCAGCAGCCGGCTCCCCAACAGCCAGCGAGCCGTTTCGACGTAACCAACTACAGAATTGAAGCTCAAATCATTCCTGATCAGCACATGCTCCGAGCTGGTGCTGATGTCACGTTTGTTCCCCTTGATGCTACGCGGTCAGTCGTATTCGAACTCAACGGTTCACTAAAGGTTGAGAGCATCGAGAGAGATGGGAAACAGCTCACTGGATATGTGCAGGATGCCGTTGGCATGGGAGCCCTAGGTCCGAGTGTCCGCATTGATTTGGGCGAGGTGTTGCCGGCTAACCAACCCGTGACCCTGCGCATTCGTTGGAGTGGCGCGCTTGTGTCACCGGAGGGCGGTCCGCTCGCAACCAAGCGCCTCGCTTACGTTGGCCAGGAAGGCTCCTACTTGATGTATGCGTCGCGTTGGTTTCCTTTTCACGACTACGCGGCGGATCGTTCAACTTCGGACATTACTTTTATTGTCCCAGCAGGTTTGCAAGTTGCAGGAACAAGTGATGACCCGATAGTTGCGCAACCAGCGCCCAAAGAAGGTGCGATTAAGTATCACTTCATACATCGTCAACCGGTCTTGATCGGAAACTTCGCGGCGGGTCAGTACATAAACAAGAATCTAAAGTTCGGCAATTACCAGCTACAGCTCTATGCAATGCCGGGCAGCGAAAAACGAATCGAAGCGTTTGCTGAATTGACGGGACGAGTGCTCGAGTACTACTCCAAACAATACGGTGCACCGTTGTTTGGGAATCGGCTGGTGATTGTTCAGATCGACGATGAAAGTTTAGATACCTATTCCGGTCCTGGAATCATTTACTTGTCGTCAAAGATGTTTGATTCGTCGCGCCCGATGCCAGAAGAGAAACTGGAACGTGAGATCGCGTATCAATGGTGGGGCCAAAGCGTCGGCCTGAAATCGTTTGACGACGCCTGGTTATCGCAGGGCCTGGCTGAGTGGAGCGCCTTCGCGTTTCGTGAGTCAACGTTAACCGCGGGCGGACTGGATTCCGCTCAACGCGAACAACAGGAACGAGCCTTAACGTTTGAGCAAACCGCATCGATCGCGCGTGCGCCCGGTTCCCTCGATGACCAGTCAGCAGCGTATCAATCGATAGTCTTCTACAAAGGGTCGATGGTTTTTCGCATGTTGCGCGAGACCATGGGTAAGGAAAACTTCGACAAGCTCTTGTATACGTACATGAATACGTTCAAGGGCAAGAACGCATCTATCGATGACTTTGAAAAACTAGCATCGAAGATTGATCAGGAGAACTTGCGTTACTTCTTTGCTCAATGGGTTGAAGGCACAGGAGTGCCGGAGTTTACGGTTGACTACCAGATCATAAGAACGCGAGCCGGCAAATTCCGTGCACGCGGCACCGTCAAACAGAATCTGGAAACGTTGCGGATGCCGGTCGAATTGTTGTTGCGTGCTGAAGGCGACAATCAACAAACCATCGTGCGCGTTGAGGGACGAAGCGAAGATTTCGATTTCGAATCCAACGGACAGCCGATCGAAGTTGTAGTCGATCCAAACAACAAGATCCTGCGTATGTCGGATGAACTGCGAGTATCGATCATTGCGCGACGTGGCATCGAACAGATGAAGGAAGGTGTTTACGCCGAGGCCCAGCAGCAGTTTGAAGCGGCACTAAAACTCGATCGATCAAACTCCTGGGTTTACTACAACCTCGGTCTCCTGTTTCTCGAGCAACGAAACTGGCAACAAGCACTAGACAACTTCGATGCTTCATTACTCGGAACTCTGAAGCCATCGTGGATCGAGGTTTGGGCGCACATCAAACGCGGTAACGCCTACGACGCAAAAGGCGATAGAAACAAAGCCGTATATGAGTATCAGAAGGCCGTGCAGTCGGGGATTGATTACGACAACGCCCAGGCAATTGCGAAGAAGTATCTAGCGACACCATACGATCCAAAGGCGTCGCAAACTGCCGAAGCACTGCCCCCAGAGAATTGATTGTCCGATATGCTTTAGCTTGTCGTTGATAAAAGAACATCAGCCGCAGACTTACGCAAAAAACGCAGATCAGAAAAAGCATTTAGGAAAAGTAATTTCCTACGTTCTTTAATTCTGATCTGCGTTTTTCTGCGTGAATCTGCGGCTAAACTCTTTTCCGACACGACAAGCAAAGCAATATCGGACATCGCTACACGGCTACTATCGCAATCTTTGTTTCATTGGCCATTCGAATCATCTCATCACGATCAAACATCAACGTCTTCCCCGCAGTAATGCACAAACAGGTGGCGCCGGCTTCGGTCATGGTTTTCAATGTAGGAACGCCGACAACGGGCACATCGAACCGCATATCTTGATTTGGTTTGGCAAGTTTCACAACCGTGAGATGTCGTTTTACCAGGTTGCCCGCACGTCGAATGGTTTCGTCCGTGCCTTCCATTGCTTCGATTGCTACGCAAGCCTTGCTGCGAACGATAATGGTTTGACCAAGATCGAGTTGAGCAATCTGTCGGGCGATTTCGAGGGCATAGTCGATGTCTTCCTGTTCGCGCTTGTCGGGCTTCCGGCGAGTTAACACTCCTGGCTTCGGCAATTGATCCTGAAGGAAATACGTCGAATCAACCAGTTCGATCCCTTCGCTCTGAAGCTCGTTGGCGATCGCACCTATCAAAGAGTCAGTGTTGCGACGCGGTAGTTTCAATAGCACTTTCAGCATTCGCGCATCAGGAACGGCTCGACTGAATATCTGTACGTGCTTTACCTGGCCCGCCATGATCGCTTTCTCAACTTTTTCATCCTTGAAAAAACGGATCATCTTCCCGAGCTGACCAATGCCCACCCACTTTAGACTTTCCGCGAGACTCTCAATTTCGGGATCAGTTTCTTCACGAATTGCAGCCACGGCCATCTGAGTCCCTGCACGGCGAGCGCCCTCAAGGACCATGAATGGAAACCTGCCGTTACCGGCAATCAATCCGAATTTCATTTGGTAACGCCGCGGCTGGAGTCTTGAATGAAGCGAACGAGGTCACCAACTTCCGGCGAGTCCGTTATCTCTTCGTTTATCTTTTCGAGGGCTTGCGTCGTGTTTAGCTTAGCGGACAAGAGCAGATGAAATGCGTGATGCAGCGAGTCGATAGTGGTGCGAGAGTATCCGCGTCGTTTCATTCCAGTAATGTTCAGGCCGTAACACTTCGCATGATTGCCAACGGTCAAAGCAAATGGAAGGGCATCTTTAACAACTACTGAATAGCCACCAACGTAAGCTTCTTTTCCCACGCGACAAAACTGGTGTACTCCGGAATAGGCGCCGATATTGGCACGGTCACCAATCAGAACGTGGCCGGCAAGCGTCGCTGCATTGGCCATGATAACGCCATCACCAATAATACAATCATGTGCGACGTGGGCTTGAGCCATTATCAAACAATCGTCGCCAATGCTGGTAAGCATTCCACCGCCGGCAGTGCCCCGATGAATAGTTACGAACTCTCGAATCTTGTTTCGTTTACCTATCTGCGTTTTGGAAGGTTCACCTTGATATTTCAAATCCTGCGAAGCGAGGCCGATTGAGACGAAAGGAAAAACGTGAGTCTGGGCGCCTATTGAAGTGTGTCCATCAACAACGCAGTGAGACTCCAGTCTCACGCCGTCGCCCAGTTCGACGTCATCGCCGATGAGTGAATACGGACCAATGAAACAATCCTCACCGAGACGCGCTTTAGGACTTACGACTGCGGTTGGATGGATATTTGTCGGGCGGGTCACTGTCGACATGGGGCAAATTAAAGAATCTCAGAGCGCAGATTTAAAATTGCAGATTTCAGATTTCCATGCCTTCAGCTTGGACTCTGAGATCTGAAATTTGAGATCTGAGATCATCTTCGGCCTGAGATCATTTTTCAGCTTCTCGTGGCGCAACAATACTCATGATTTCAGCGTCAGCAGCGAGTTGGCCATCGACCTTTGCTTCGCCACGCATACGTTGCACGCGTGAGCCAATACGTAAAGCCGTAACCTCGAGAACCAGGGTGTCACCGGGTACAACTGGCCGACGGAACCTGGCCTCCTTTATTCCGGTAAACAAAACCAACTTTTGATCACGATCCTCGATCTCGCGCAATGCGAGTACAGCACCCACTTGCGCCAATGCTTCCACTACTAGCACGCCAGGCATCACCGGAGCACCTGGAAAGTGTCCCTGAAAGAACGATTCATTGATGCTCACTTGCTTGATCCCAACTATGCGCTCGCGGGGAACCAACTCGATAATGCGGTCGACGAGAAGGAACGGGTAGCGGTGGGGCAGGAGCTGCTGAATCGCTAGTGCGTCAAGAACAGTTTCCATGGCTGAAATAAACAACGCGGTGAAGCGGGATCTAAAGCCGCATCACCGCGCATAGGATGAGCTGCCTCCAATTGTTACCGAGGAGGTGTAGTGGCTGCGGTTACTGGGTTCTTACTATTGAATTCGATAATGAAAGCCTTAGTGATATCTATACTGTCCGCTGCATAGATGAGTGGAACCTGGGTTCCATCGATGATCACATTTATGTTCCGGGCTTTTGCAAACACTTCCAAAGCTTTCCCTATATCTTCCTGCAACGGTTGGAAAAGTTCTGCGCGACGTCGATTGTAACCAGCCTGCGCATCTTCGCCTTTACGTTGAATGTCGCGCTTGAGCGCTTCCAACTGATCGCTCTTGGCCTGTATTGATTTCGCATCGATTGGTGTTCCAGCCGGCGCGCTCTGCAATTTGGTGATTTCAGTTTCCAGCGCTTGAGCTTGCTGGCCCATTTGAGTGAGCTCGTCCTTTTGTTTTTGAAACTCACTGTTGAGTTTTGTGACCAAGGTAGCAAACTTCAGGATGCCTTCCTTAGAATCGAGAAACAGCTCGGTGTAAATCACTCCCATTTTACTCATCGGCAGCGAGACATTCGCCGAAGGTGTCTGAGTAGTTGTTTGTGCCGGGGGTCGTTGCGCTGGAGTTGGTGTAGCCTGAGCGGTCGGTCGCTGAGCTGAAACTGACAAGGCAGTCAGAATCGTCAACAAGCCGGCTGATAGGAATTGATATCTCTTCATTGATTTGGCCATTAAGGCCTCGGGGTTAGCCCGAGGCCTTTCCCTGGCAATGCCATTTATGAAAACTGCGCCCGACTACGGCTGGGTAACTGACGCTGTTGCCGGATTCTTGCTATTGAAATCGGCGATGAATGCTTTTGTAACATCAATGCTGTCGGCAGCATAAACAACAGGCACTTGACTACCGTCTACGATGACCGTAATACCACGCGCCTTTGCGAACGCTTCAAGAGCTTTGCCGATGTCTTCCTGCAATGGCTGGAAGATTTCCTGACGACGTCGACCATAAGCAGCCTGCGCATCTTCGCCCTTACGTTTGAAGTCACGGTTAAGCGATTCGAGCTGATCTCGCTTTTGCGCAATCGTCTTTGGATCTGCGACCGCCTGGGTATCGTTGATTTCTTTCGTAAGCTGCTGGATTTTTTGATCCATGCTAGTGAGCTCAGTTTGGCGCGGCTGAAATTCTTTATTCAAAGTGGTAAGCAAGGTTCCGAACCGAGCGATGCCATTCTTCGGATCAGTAAAAGCGTCGGAATAAATCAACGCCATCTTGCTGTCCGGCACAGCCACGTTGCTTTGGGGGGCCGCCGCCGGCGCACTGGCACCTGGCTTCGGCTGTTGAGCTGAAACTGAAATGTTTGCGACGGTCGTCAGCAGTGCGACTGCGGCAAATAGGCGAACTATCTTCATAACTTTCTAGTAATACTCCTTACTTTGAGGCGGTCAGATAAACTTGTTAGTTGTAAATCTACCCACCCAGGTTGGCTCAAATGGTTAAAAGGTTCGTCCTACGCTGAAGCGTACGACTTTCTTTTTCTCATTGAAGAAAAACGGAAAACCATCAATTACCTGGTCTTTCCGAGCGTTTGGATTATACGCAAAGATTAAGCGAAACGGTACATTGATGATGGGTACTTGCACGCGCACTTCCATACCCAAACTTGAACGGTAATCACCTATATTCGCGAATAAACTCTCTGACAGTCTGACGACGCTGTTTGTCTGCGCCTGGCCTCTAAGGTACACGGGCTGAAAACCAATCGGCAACAAGGTCGCTGGATTTATTTCGCCTGTACCCGCGGCGTTAAGCTCTTCCTGGCTAACGATGCGATTATCGCGAGCTACCAAGCTAAGCAATGGCGATGCAGCGATGGCCGGGTTCTTACAGAGTGCCAGCGAACTGAGACTGACGGGCGCAAAACCAGTGGCGAATCGCGGACAGGGAACCACGCCAACCGTCGACAAGAAGGGTTGATCGTCCAGGAAATTGCTAGAGAACGTCTGGTCGCTCTTGGTTCTAATGTTGAATGCCGTACCAATGTCAGCGAACGCTGCAATGCTTACGGCGTCGCCAATGATCGGAATGCGATACTCGAAGTTGCCAAGCAACTGCGTATCACCGCCGATCGAGGTGAACGAATGAGGCAGACCAACTACGTTACTTCCTGACGAACCTGTAAAAGTTCCCAGGCTAAGTGCACTAGCCGGCAAACCTGGGACGTTAACAGGTGTTCCCGATGCATTCGATGCAAACTGCACATTCTGTGACGTAATAAAAGTGTCAACCGGGGCGACCGGACTAATCGACCGGACGTTGTAGCCGCGAATTGTGAACTCATCACCCAGGAAGTAGCGCTCAAAGATCGGAACACCATCAACGAAGGCAAGAGAGTTGGCATTCTTAACCTTGTCCGTAATAGCGAAGCTTCCAACAGTTCCAGCCAGGAGGCGGAAACCAAATACTTCAGGACGCGTCGACTTCTTTCGTCTGACAGGAAAGAACTGCGTGTACGAAAGCGAAGGTTGATAAGTACGAACGTCGCCAAAGATTCCGGCCACGGCCATTGCAGCCGACAACTCGCGACCACTCGTCGGATCGACACTGGCGTTACGGGTGTCGTAAGTGAACGTTAGTGTGGCTCGGCTCGTCAGGATGTTTGGCTGACTGTAAATCACAGGGATGAAGGCTCCACTTGTGGGATCAGCGTTTGTTTGCGGATCCTTAACACTAGAGATAGAGACTTGGTACGAAGCGCCAACCCTGGAAAACTGCGTGAACCTTCGCTTCTTATAAAACTCCGACAACGGGGCACTGAGGTAGACCGAGGCGCCATACGAGTCGCGCGTAAAGAGGTTCTCTTCGTTGACGTCGGACGGATTGAATTGGGAATTGATCAGATCCTGTTGTGCGTTCAGATTTCCTGAAAGAAAGGTTCCCTCTCCGAAGAACTTCTGAGTGAAGGCGAAAAGCGAAAACCCGGCACTGATCGGTCGATCCTTGATGTAAGGCTCCGTGAAAGAGAACTGGAACGATCGTTGTCGATTTCCGGCTGCCACATTGAAAGACAGGACTTCGCCTCTACCCAGCAGGTTGTTCGTTGAATACTCAAGACCAAAGAACGAGCCACCGATTCCGGAAATACCACCATTGAATGAAATCTGTTGACGACCGCGTTCGCTGACTTTCAGGTTCAGATCTACAGTTGCTTCTTCATCGTTTGTTCGGCGGTCTACATCTTTGTCTTTATCAATCGGATTGAAGTAGCCGAGTTGATTAAGTTTGACGACTGAATATTCCCAGTAGTTGTCGTTGTAGATATCGCCTTCGTTAATAAGAACTTCGCGCCGCAAAACGTTGTCACGCGTGAACGTATTACCAATAAACTCAAGACGTCGCAGCGTGAACTGCTTACCTTCTTCCACCGTCACCTCAAAATCGACGATGCCTTCATTCGGATTTGCTGGATTGTCTTTGAAGGTTGGAACTGGTTCGGCTGTGTACTCGATAAAGCCCTGGCCGCCGTAGTACTTTTTGAGATTTTCGAAAAGTCCCTTGCTGACTTTCTCTCCGTTTGCGATATCGCCTTTGTTCAATCCGATAACAGCGAGTATCTGCGCTTCAGAAAAAATCGAATTACCAGTTACCTTAAACTCGCCTAATCGATAAACCTTGCCCTCGACGATTGGAACAGTAATTCGCAGAGCTTCATCGGTGCTGGAAAGAAACGGGAGTGGCAAAACTGGAAAACCAGTACGCCTTGGCCCGATGCCTTCAACTCGTGGTTCGCCGTGCCTCGCCTGTAGGTATCCCTTCGAGCGCATGTAATTGTCGACCAGGTGAAGGTCATAATCGAGCTTCTCGCGGTTAAGTATGTCAGTGCTCTTGAAGCGCGTGATCAAGCCTGCTTCTTTTACATACTTCATCACCCCACGCAACGATTTGTCGCTAAAAACGGTGTTTCCTTCAAACTGGATCTCCACGACACGCACCCGGTCACCTTCGTGAACTTCGAAGGTTATCGCCAGGGACGTTGCTGAAACCTCTTCAGTACGCTCTTCAACCGTGGCGTTTGGATGACCACCGGCAGCTATCAACTCTTTGATAACGCGAATCGCGTTTCGAACTTTTACCGGATCGTAGATACTCTCTTTCGAAACACCAACGCGTCGCTCGCGGAATGCCTTCAAGACATCCGACTCCTGAACGCTCTTCAAACCTTCAAAAGTAAGGTCCCGAATAATCGGTAACTCAAAGACCTCAAAAGTGACGGCCACTCCACCGCGCGGGCCGGGTTCAGTAAAAACGCGAGTCTTTACTTTGTCGAAGAACGACAAGGACAGGAGAGTCTGGTAGTCACGCTGAACCTAATCGACGTTGTACGGATCACCAGGTCTGGTTTGAATGTAATAGAGAATATCGTCTTTGCGTAGACGACGATTGCCCGTGATATCAACGGACTCTACGAGTTGTTGAGGTGCCGGTTGAGGCTGCTGAGCCGAAATGCGTTCAGGTGCCGCAAAAACTGCAATGATTCCTACCAAAAGGCTCGAAAAGAAGAGCAAAGACGCGCGATATAAGTGCATAGGCACCAATTCCCTCAGTAGTTCTTACCGGGCCTCAGAAACTTCGGGGAGCTTTTGAGTGAATAATAATCCAGAGATAGAAAAATAAAGGCAAACCGCCTAGTGACGAAATGGCTCGAAGACAGCAACTATGATTCTCGCAAGGGGTACCCAGTTGCCAGCTTCGCGCCCAGCAAAGTGGCGCATTATATAGGGTGTAAAGCGTAAAGTCCAAAGCCCGAAGTCCAGCCAGCGGATTGACTTGCATGGACTTTTGACTTTGGACTAAGTAGTGTCGTCTAACCTAATTAGTGAATCAGTAGCGCGTCGTCTGCCGTCTCGATTCCTGCTGGTCGAAAATCGAGTTCATCACCACTAAGAAACACTTCAACCAACGATGAACCGGTAAGTTGCCCCTGAATAAGCGCCTCGGAGAGCGGATCTTCAACGTGTTTTTGCAACGCTCGTCGCAAAGGCCTGGCTCCATATGATCGGTCAGCACAAGTCTTGTCGACAATCCAGCGCTTTGCTTCTTCAGACAGCCTCACCTCAAAGCCGTGTCGGCTCATCGTTCGGTTCATTTGGTCGACTTGGAGTTGAACCACTTCCAGCAACTCTTTGTCGACGAGTTCATCAAATATGATTATTTCGTCGAGGCGGTTAATAAACTCCGGATTGAAGGTTTGACGTACGGACGACATGACCATCTCTTCCATCTTCTCGCGGCTTGCATCGACATTGGCCTGGAAACCGAGTGTGCCCTTCTTCTGAATAAAACGGGCACCGATGTTAGACGTCATGATGATGATTGCATTCTTGAAGTCGACTGTATTACCGAGGGCGTCTGTCAAAATACCGTCCTCAAACACCTGCAAGAGAATGTTGAAGATGTCTGGATGGGCCTTTTCAATCTCGTCAAAAAGCAAAACTGCGTAGGGCGAGCGCTTGATGCGTTCGGTTAGTTGCCCACCTTCTTCGTGCCCAACGTATCCAGGCGGCGAACCAATCAACTTCGAAACCGAATGTTTTTCCATGAACTCTGACATATCAAAACGTATCAGAGCCCGTTCACTGCTAAACAGAAACTGGGCGAGAGAACGCGCAACTTCGGTCTTCCCAACACCTGTAGGCCCAAGGAAAAGGAAGGATCCGACTGGCCGTAACGGATTTTTCAGTCCAGCGCGTGAACGTCGAATAGCACGGGCCAGTGCGGAAATTGCCGGGCGCTGGGAAACAACTCGCTTGTGAAGCTCAACTTCAATTCGCAGTAGCTTCTGAGTTTCTTCTTCCTTCAGCGAATTAACCGGGATTCCAGTCCAGCGCGCAATAACATCTTCAACATCGTCGCGAGTAACCTCGGCCGACACCAGTGCGTCTTCCTGGTTTCGCAAACCCGAAGTATCGCCGTAGCTACGTGACCATTCGTTTATTTCGTTCCAATCAGCAAGATTGCCCTGTTCGCGTCTGACACGCAGCTTTACTCGCGCACCGGCTTCGTCAATTACGTCAATAGCTTTGTCAGGCAGGAAACGATCTGGGATGTAGCGATGAGATTGGTAGACCGCAGCTTCAAGGGCGTCGTCCGAATAACGCACCTGGTGAAAACTCTCGTACCGCTCGCGCACGCCATCAAGAATACTAACGGCTTCTTCTTCTGAAGGTGGTGGAACTTTTACAGCCTGGAAACGACGTTCTAGAGAACGATCTTTTTCAATCGACTTACGAAACTCGGCGGGTGTCGTAGCACCGATGCACTGAATCTCGCCTCGCGACAATGCCGGCTTCAGAATATTTGCTGCGTCTAACGACCCCTCGGCTGAACCAGCGCCGACCAGGGTGTGTAACTCGTCAATGAATACGATGTACTGCGGATTCTCAACCAGTTCGCGCATGATCTGTTTCAAGCGCTCTTCAAACTGACCCCGATATTTAGTTCCGGCAACGATCAGCGACAAGTCGAGTGAAAGTATTCGTTTGTTTTCAAGAAAAGAAGGAACCTCACCTCGAACGATTCGCTGAGCGAGCCCTTCGACGATAGCGGTCTTGCCAACACCAGGCTCACCAATCAAGACGGGATTATTCTTGGTACGTCGACAAAGAATCTGAACTACTCTTTCGATCTCAGCTTCACGACCAATCAATGGATCTAACTTGTCGTTAGACGCATCTTCGGTGAGATCACGAGAAAACTCTACAAGGTGGGGCGTGTCTTTCTTTTGCGAGGTTCGCGCATCGGCACCGGATTGTCTCGC
>Ga0207662_10001085_pt1 | contig 12796 bp, 10 predicted proteins | sample KBSS33LmetaG_FD_184338 | JGI IMG/M metagenome (GOLD analysis project Ga0207662, IMG submission 184338) | Switchgrass rhizosphere microbial communities from Kellogg Biological Station, Michigan, USA - KBS S3-3L metaG (SPAdes) (version 2) | ecosystem: Host-associated > Plants > Roots >... | reverse complement strand
CATCCACCGAATACCCGATCGGCTATGCTGCCAAGCTGTTTGCGACGACCCTGTTCTTTCGCGGAGCACTCTGACTGATGGAGATATCCAACTTCCTGCGGACGGTTCCGCTCTTCACCAAGCTCGAGGACGCCGAGCTGCAGCGCTTCGCCGAGCTGACGCGCGAGAAGAGCTATCCAAAGGGCAGCGTCATTCTGTTCGAGGATGACCCGGGCGACTCCCTGTTCATCGTGCGCGACGGGCGGGTGAAGGTCGTGCTCGTCGGAGAGGATGGCCGGGAGGTGATTCTGGGCGTGCTGGGTCCGGGTGAGCATTTCGGCGAGCTCTCGCTCATCGACGAGCAACCGCGGTCGGCCCATGTCATCGCGATGGAAGACACGAATGTGCTCGTGCTCCGCAGCGACGACTTTCGACGCCGAGTCGAAGCGAATCCGGCGGTCGCGTGGGTCCTGATGCAGGAGCTTTCGCGCCGCCTCCGCCGCGCCGATGGCAAGATTCACGGGCTCGCATTGCTCGACGTACCAGGCCGGATCGCGCGCCTGCTGCTCGATTTCGCGTCGGACGACAACGGCGACAAGATCGAGAAGCCGCTCACGCACCAGACGATCGCGCACATGATCGGTGCGAGCCGCGAGACGGTGTCACGGACGATGCGGGACTTCCAGAATCAGGGATGGATCAACGTCGAGCGCCGTCGAATCGCGTTGGCGGACCGACCGGCGCTCAAGCGTTGCGCCCAGGCGCGCGTCTAGGGGAGCCAGCTCACAGCGCGAAGCCATCGGCCATCAGATACTGATGGCTGATGGCTTCTGGCTGTGACTTCGATCGGGTTAGATGTCCTTTCGACTGCGTTTCTGGGGCACTCGTGGCTCGATACCGACACCGGGATCGGCCACCGTTCGATACGGCGGCAACACGCCGTCCATCGAGGTGCGTACGCCCAGCGGCTCGCTCGTCGTCCTCGATGCCGGTACCGGGATCCGCGAGCTGGGCCGGGCTCTGATCGCGCGGGCGAACGGATCGCCGATCACCGGCGACATCTTCCTCACGCACGCCCACTGGGACCACATCCAGGGCATTCCCTTCTTCGCGCCGGCGTTCCAGCGCGGCAACCGCTTTACGATCTGGGGGGCAAAGTCACTGGCGGCGAGTATCCGGCGCGTCGTGCGCGATCAGATGTCGCCGGTCGTATTCCCGGTCGCGTTCGAAGAGCTCGCGGCGACGTTCGACTTCCGGGAGCTCAGCGACGAACGTCACAACTCCGACGGGTTCGATGTCCGCGCATTCGCGGTGCGTCATCCGGGAGGCGCGTTAGGCTACCGGTTCGCGGCGCGTGAGCCGGGCGCGGTGCAGCTGGGCGCCGCGTTCGTGTATATCTCGGACAACGAGCTTCGGGCCGGCGACGCGTCCGCGAGCACAGACCGTTGGCGCGCGAAGCTGGTGGATTTCATTCGCGGCGCCCGTGTGCTCATTCACGATGCGACGTACACCGAGGATGAATACGAGTCACATCGCGGGTGGGGACACTCGACATATGGAGATGCCGTCGCCCTGGCGCTCGAGAGCGGTGTGGAGACGCTCGTGCTGTTCCACCACAGTCCGGATCGCAGCGATGACGAGCTCGATGCTCGGCTGGCGGAATGCCGCGCGTCAACGGTGCGTTCCGGTCGTACGTTGCGAATTATTGCTGCAGCTGAAGGGATGGAGCTCGACGTCTAAAGGCGTGGCTGCGTGCTGGTAGCCGACGGCTGCGCGCTACTGCCGCTTGCTGCTGGCTGCTGCTATTCGCCCAACGAGCCTTACCGCGAGGCACGGTTTCCCGGTGCACAGTTCCCGGTTCCCGCCGATTCCCGATTCCCTATTCCCGATTTCCGACGGTTCCCCAGCCACCACCACCGGGCGTCATTACCGTCACCACATCGCCCGGCTCCAGCTCCATGCGGCATTTCGCCGGAATGGACCGGCCGTTGAGCTGATTCAGGCCGGGCGCTCCGGACGCGCCACCAGCGGTGCCGCTCGGGGCGTGTCGCCGCCGCTCTGTGACGAGGGTCACCGTGCAGCGCTCGAGGACGCGATAGCGGCGAACTACCCCGTCGCCGCCGGCGTGCTGCCCCGGCCCACCAGACCCGCGCCGGACAGAGTACTCATCGATCCGGATTGGATAGGCGTGTTCCAGCGATTCGATCGGGGTATTGCGCGTGTTGCTCATGCCGACGTGCACCGCGCTCGGACCGGGCCCACGCGAGCTGGCGCCCTGCCCGCCGCCTAACGTCTCGTAGAACGTCCAGCCAGCACCGCCGAAGGTGATGTTGTTCATGGTCCCCTGCCCCTGCGCAGGAACGGCCACGCCCGCATTACCGAGCGCAGCGAAGATCGTGTCGGTAATGCGTGTCGACATCTCGACGTGCCCCGCGGCCACCGCAGAAGGCCACCGAGCGTCGATCGCGCAGCCGGCAGGGATCGCGAGGTCGAGCGCCTCGGCAATGCCGTCGTTCGTCGGGACGTCGTCGTCGAGCAGGGTCCGCAGCACAAACACGGCCGCCGCGCGCGTCACCGATCGCGGGCAATTCACGTTGCCACGCACCGCGGGCGCGGTGCCGGTGAAATCGAGCCGCATGCGCCCGTCGCGTACCGATACCTCGACCACCACCGGCACGTCAGCGTCCGACACACCGTCCCCCTCGAGCGCGTCGACGGCGCGACCATGGATGTCGCCGAGTTCCGCGATCCGAGCGAGCGCGCGCCGCCGGGTGTAATCGAGCAGGGCCTCGCAACCAGCATCGAGCCGCGCTGGCGTTTCGCGAAGGCGCAACGCGAGCCAGCCCTCTCGCCCTGCCGCGCAGGCTGCCCGCTGCGCGGCGAGGTCGCCGTGGCGTTCGGCCGGCGTTCGGACGTTGGCGAGAACGAGGCGCAGCACATCATCGACCGGAACACCATGTCGCGCGATGCGAACGGGAGGAATGATGATGCCTTCCTGGAACAACTCAGTCGCACCCTGCGGCATGCTTCCCGGGCTCAAGCCGCCCACGTCGGCGTGATGCGCGCGAATTGCGGCGAATCCGACGGTATCGCCGCCGTCGCCGATCACCTCGACCATCGTCAGATCAGGCAGGTGCGATCCGCCCGCGTACGGATCGTTGAGCAGGAACACGTCGCCCGGCTCCGGGCGCTGCGCCATCACCGCGCGCACCGATTCCGGCATCGCGCCGAGGTGGACGGGAATGTGCGCGGCCTGCGCGACCATGCGTCCGCGCGCGTCGAACAGCGCCGAGGATGCATCGCGACGCTCGCGAATATTCGGCGATAGCGCGCCGCGCTCGAGAACGACGCCCATCTCTTCAGCAATCATCGAGACGGCGTTCGACATCACCATGAGCGCAAGCGGATCGAAGCCGGAGGCCCCGCTCATTGGGCCTCCAGTACCCAGCCGCCGATACCTAACGAGCGGGCCGTCCAGCCATCGGCAACCAGAAGCGTCGCGTCGGGCAGCCCAATCGTCGCGCGGCCAGCAACGACACCCGTGAGCTCGCCGCCATCATCGAGCCGCGTCTCGTCGCTCCACGCAGAGCGGCCGCGGCGGGCCAGCTGCATGGCGCGCCCGCCGACAGACAGGCTGCACCGCACGCTCACGATCTCCACATCGTGGTCGAGAGTGAAGCCGAACCGTTCGTCATGGCGCGCAAGAAAGCGCTGTCGGATCGCATCCAGTCCAAGGTTGGGCGACACCTCGACGTCCAGCTCATGCCCCTGGCCAACGTATCGTGCTCGCGCGAAATGCTTCACTTCGCCACCATCGCCGTTTCGACGGCCATCGGTTCTCAGCATCGTCTCGAGCGATGCGAAGGGCAACGTGTCCGCACCGAGCTTGCCAAGCGTCTGCATGACGCTCGCGGTGGCCATATACCGCTGCGGCGCGATTGCGAGGCCGAGCGCGCTCAACACGCCCGCATAGGGCGGAACGATGACCGTCCGGACGCCGATTCCCTCCGCGAGACCGCACGCATGGAGGGGCCCACCACCTCCGAACGCGATGAGCGCACACTCTCTGGGGTCGATTCCCCGTTCGACGCTCACGCGGCGCAGCGCCCGAGCCATCGATGCATCGACGATGGCAACGATCGCCTCGGCGGTTGCCTGACGACTCGCCCCGATTCGAGTGGACAGCGCGTCGACCGCCGCGATCGCGCCGCGGACGTCGAGCTCCACGCCATCGCTCATGGTTGTGCTGGCGATGTTGCCCAGTGCGATATGAGCGTCAGTGACGGTCGGCTGCGTGCCGCCGCGGTGGAAGGCGACCGGACCGGGCCGCGCTCCAGCACTGCGTGGGCCGACGCGCAACGCTCCTCCGTCATCCACCCAGGCCAGGCTCCCACCGCCAGCGGAAACGGTCTCCACGAGCACGCGGGCGAGTGCGATCGGGACCCCGGCTACCGCGCCGCCCGCCTCGAGCAGCGGCTCGCCCCCGAGCACCAATCCGACATCGGCGCTCGTTCCGCCAATGTCGATGGTCAACGCCCGGTCGATGCCTAACGTGCGCGCGATGTACGCCGCGCCCGCGACCCCGCCGGCGGGACCCGAGAGCGCAAGCGACGCCCCGTTGAACGCGGCGATCGGCGCCGGTGTCGTGCCACCGCTCGACGACATGACGCTGGGTTCAGGGAGCCCGGCAGAGTGCAGCCGCGACGCAAGGCGGGCCACGTAGCGCCCCACTCCTGGCCGCACGTACGCCTCGCACACCGTGGTCGCGGTACGTTCGTACTCGCGGATCTCCGGCAGCACGTCCGTCGAACAGACGACGTCGCATCCGGGGAGGCGCTTTCGCAGCGCCTCGGCCAGCATTCGTTCATGCGATGGGTCGGCGTACGCGTGGAGCAACGAGACCGCGACCACGTCGGGCGCCAGCGCGGCCACTCGTTCGGCGACCTCGGCGGCTGCGACCGGGGAGAGGGGCCTAACGATGCCTTCCGGGGCGATGCGCTCGGGCGCGCCGACGATACGGTCCGGCGGTACGAGCGGTGGCGGATGCTGCGCAGAAAGATCATAGAGCGCCGCGCGCTCCTGGCGTCGCAACTCGAGCAGGTCGGTCGCACCGTGGGTCGCGCATAACGCCACGCGTGCGCCGGTGCGCTCGAGCAGCATGTTCGTCACGACGGTCGTGCCGTGGACGATGGTCGCGACGGCCGGCGCGTCGGCGGGAAGCCGTGTGAGCGCGCTCTCGACGCCCTCGCTCTGATCGCCGGGCGTGCTGGAGACCTTGTAGGCGATTACCGACCCGTCCTCGGCGACCGCGGCGAGATCGGTGAACGTGCCTCCGACGTCCACCCCGACGGAGAGCCCGCTCACGCAGCCGAGCGCGAGGCGACGGGTTGAACCGCGGCAGCGCGCCGCGCCGGGGCCGTTTCCGGAGCCAACGTCAACGCGAGCACGCACCACGCGAGCGCGAGGTGCGCCGGCAGTGTGAGCGCGATGACCTCGCCGTTCACCTGCTTGAACCAGGGAAGGATCTGCATCGCGAAGCCAACGAACGCGATCGCCGCAACCACGATCGAGAGCGTTCGGGCCAGTCGCACTGCACGGGCCCGCGCGACGGCTAGCGGCAGCACGACGGCCAGCGCGAGTGACAGCACATCGAACTGCAGCAGGTTCTCGTTGCGCGCCATGAAGACATGTCGTGTGGCCGTCCAGCCAACGATCAGAATGATGCCGAGGATTCCGTTCAGCGCGGTCCAGATCGTCGCCAGCGTCGCGAAGCCGATGCGGGCGGCGCGCTTCCCCGCACTCGCGCCGCGTGCAAGAACGCCGAGAAGCACGGCAACGGCGAGGCCGATCGCGAGGTTGCGGACCATCTCGTTCGGCGGCTGCCTGGGTTCCGGTGGCCCGTTCGCCCTGAACAACTGTTGCTCGGCCTTGACCAGCGGATGCACCGCCCCATTCGAGTCGCGAATTCGAACGTCCCGAATGTGATCCATCAGTCGCGCGGGGAGAAACGACTCTTCCCACTCGTTGATCCGTCGATCGGCTACCTCGCCGAGGCCAATGTTGGTGCCGAGGGCGACGGCGGGATCGAACTGGAACGACCGCTGCGTGTGGAACCGATACGTCGTATTCGTTAGGTGCGACGTCATCGCCTGCTTGACCTGCCCGCCGACGACACGATCGATCAGATCGCGGACGCGCGTCGAACAGTTGTCGAGATAGTAGTCGTACCGGTAATAGCGGTTCTCCGGCCGGGCGTTCCAGACAATGAAGTCGCGGACCGCCAACCGTTCGGCAGGCGTGAGATCCAGCTCCTGGGCCCAGACGGACCGGTTCGTGTACTGGTACACTTCCAACGTCCGCGGCATGTCGTCCCCCTGCATCCAGTACAGGGTATTGCCGGTCATGAACCGCCGCAGAAAGTGTGGCTGGGCAAAGTCGAAGGTCCCCCAGTTGTAGACACTGTCGGTCCGGTTCGTCGCATCGACGATGCGGATCGCGTTATGCCCGAAGCGCTCCCAGATCCGGGTACCATTGCCCATCGTCACGAGATAGATCGTTAGGTCAGATCCGGGCTCGGCATGCTGGGAACCGGGAACCGGGAACTGGGAACCGGAGCTCCGAGGAACCTCTGTTCCCCGTTCCCGGTTCCCTGTTCCCTGGCTTTGTGCGCCGACGTTGCCCGCGAGCAACAACGCCAGCCCTAACGCGAATACCGGTCTCACAGCTTCACCTCTTTCCCTTCATCGGCCGACCTGTACGCGGCCTCGATGACCTTGTGCAGAATCACCTGATCCGACGGCGCCTCGTACGGCGTCTCCTCACGCACCACAGAGAGAAAGTGCGCAAGCTCGGCACGGTACGACTGGTTGAACGAGTTCTCCCGCGTGGCGGCGCCGCCCGGCGAGACGTCCGTGGGCTTCCCGTTCAGCTCCTTGACGACGCGAAGGGGCGCCAGACGCGCGCTGCCGCGGGATGACAAAGTCTCGAACCACCACCGCTCCTCGTACCCCACGTACGCCCACGAGATGTCGAATGTGAACGCGATGCCGGATTCGCACTCGAGCGTCACGAGCGCCGACTCCTCGACCGCCGTTCCACGAGGCCGGTCCATATGCGCCCAGACCCGGAGCGGCGCCGGAAAGTCAGCCAACCACATCGCGAGGTCGACCATGGGCAGGCCCTGATCGAAAAATGCGCCACCGCCGGCCTCGGCCCGTCGCGCCCGCCATCCCTCGTGACGCAGCCGCGGCTGATACACTCCCGCACGCACGCCCGTCAGTTTGCCGAGCTCGCCGCCTCGTAAAAATCGGTCCAACGCCTGGACATCGGCGCGAAACCGATGGTTGTTCGCCACGAATACCTTACGGTCCACTCGATTGGACGCGGTGAGAATCCGCTCGATACCGCGCGCCGTGAGGGACAGCGGTCGCTCGCAGAATACGTGCACTTTGGCCTCGAGCGCCGCGAGCACGTGCGGCTCGTGCAAATGGTTCGGCGTCGCGACGATCACGGCGTCCAGCTCGTCGAACTCGAGCAGGTCCTCGATGTCGGTAAACACATCGGGAACATCGAATCGGTCGGCGAGGGCGCGCGCTTTCGGGCGGTCATTGTCGCATAACGCGACGAGCTGCGCTCCGCGGAGCTTCGAGAGCAGCGGCAGATGCGCGAGCTGCGCGATCGCCCCGGCACCCACCACGCCGACGCGGATGTTGGGCTTCATTTAGGAGTTTTCGGACGCGGGTTGTCGAAGTAATAGCTCGCGCCGACCCGCAGCGAGGCGAATCGGGCGAGGCTCAGGAAATCGTAGCGCGCCTGCGCGTCGAGCGCGATGTGCCGAAGGACGCGAACGTTCAGGCCCACCGTGCCTGCCACCCCGACCGCGATCACATCGGTCGCGCGCTCCACGAATGTGCCGTCGATCAGGCGCCCATCCGCATTGACGATATGCGTCGCGAGGCCGGCGCCGAGGTATGGCGAAAACCACCAGCTGGGTTTGTAGGTCCGGCGAGCGTCCGCCCCGAGCACGATGTCGGAGACGGTGATATCGCCCAAAACCACTTCAGCATCGCCTGTCGGATCGGAGATCGCGTTCTTGAGCGAGTCGGCGTACGCCTGCACGCTCTTGTCAGTGAACTGCGAGCCCCAGTACGTCGCGTTGAACACGATTCGCCAACCCGGCGCGATCTCGCCGTAATCCGCCTGAAGCGAATACGACGTGGTCGGCTCGATGCCGTATGGAGCGACGCGACCCATCTGCACGCCAAGTGCGGTGAACTTGAGCTTGTCGATGCCAAGTCGCTCGGCCCACGACTGGTCCTCCTGTGCCTCCAGTCGGCTCGCGACGACCAGAACGACAGCAAGAATCCGAACCAGCGATCGGAGCTGATCAGTACACGCGCGCAACGGTGGTCCCGGGGAAGTACGTGCGGAGAATCGTGCGGAAGTCCTGACCGGCGCGCGCACGGCCGATGGCGCCCCACTGGCACATGCCAACGCCATGGCCGTAGCCGAGCCCTCGAACCGTTAGACGCGTGAGTCGTCCATCGGGGGAGCTGACGACCTCGGGCGAAAAATACGTACTGTTGAGAAGCTCGCCACTCGGCGAGCGGAGCACGTACCGAATGTCGTTCCCGCGCAGGCGATAGCGACCACGCGACGTCTCGACCCAGAGCGCAGCCACGCGCCCCGACGGCGTCTTACTGTCAACGTCGACGCGCCGCACCTCGCCAACGGGACCCGGTGGCACCTGGGCGTAGCTGCGCAGATACCGCTCGACGACGGCCGTGAGGGAATCGGCGCGCCAACTCCGCTCCCATCGGAAGCGCGGGGCAATGTCGCAGTAGTATCGATCGGTGCCGGGAATGCGATCGCTCACTCGCTGCAAGTACGGCTCGTTCTGTGAGCGCCAGATCTCGTCCGCCGCGGCGGTGCTTCCGCCACATGTCGAGTGATACGGCGCGCTCACCACCCGCCCATTGTAGGTCAGGACCAAGCCCTCCGTAGCTGCCACGGCGGCGTCCGCGACGGCGTTCTCCGCATCGACGCCGCCGTACACCTGGTCGGTCGTGGACGCGGCCACGTCATAGGCGCGTGTCGTGTTGCCAATCCGCGCCACCGCGTAGCTTCGTGCAGCGACCGCCTGCGCCTCCAGCGCGGCGCGATCCCCCGCCCCGCGAACGCCAAGCTCCCTCGGGACGACGCCACGAAGGTACGCTTCGACGCCAACGCGGTTGACGATACGCACACCGGAGTCCGCAGCGAGAATGGAGAGACTGCCGCGATATCGCCGCTGATTGACCGAAATCATAGCCTCCGGCTTCACGGCCACGAGAGACACTGGCGCCGCGAACTCGCGCCGCGCGCCCGCCGGCTCTGCGAGCGTGAGTGTCCCTGCCTGCGACGACAAGGAAAGCAGGTCGCCCGCTCTGCCCTCCGCCGCAACACGGCCATCACGGTCGATGAGTCGCCACGCATCGGTTGCCGTGAGCGTGGCACTGGGAACGACGCCGAGTGAGACACGGAGGCCGGTGGCGTCGATGGCGTTAGGCACCGGCGGACTCGGGGCAGGCGCGGAAGAACGCGTGCAGGCCGCGATGCAAATCGCGGCGAGGCCAGCAGCGTGGCGCTTCAGAAACGTGAGGCCGGGATCGCGCACCCGACGCGACATCGCCTAGCGCCCGAAGCTCCCCACCGTCGTCACCGGCAGAACCCGGCCGAGTCGAGCCGGCCGCGCGACCGAACGCTGGTGGTCCACAATGCGCACGGCCGTCGCGGCAAAATCGTAGTCATCTTCCACCGACGAGAGCTCAACCTCGACAAAGTCGCCCGGCGCGGCATCGGTGGCGACCCGCGTTACGCCGTCGACGTCGTCCGCCTGCCAGGGCGCGCGAGCCTGTGCGCGTCCGCCCTCGTCCGCCCGTCGATCCACGAGAACCCGGGTGCGCGTACCCACATGGCCCTCGTAGCGTTCGGCCGTGATGATACGCTGCAGCTCCGTCAAACGCTCGAGTCGCTCGCGTTTCACATCATCTGGAACGTCGTCGTCCAGCGCCCACGCGCGTGTCCCTTCCTGCGCCGAATACGTGAACGCCCCAACGCGGTCGAACCGGGTCTCCTCCAGGAAATCGAGCAGCTGCTGAAAATCGTCTGCGGTTTCTCCCGGAAAGCCCACGATGCACGTGGTGCGGATCGCCACATCCGGAACGACGTCACGAATTCGTCGGATGCGTTCGCGCTGCGTCGCCTGACGCTCGGGGCGCCGCATGCGCTTGAGCACTGCGTCCGACGCGTGCTGCATCGGCATGTCGAGGTACCGGAGCAACCGCGGCTCGTTTGCCATGAGATCGAGCAGCTTCGGCGTCAGGCCGGCCGAGTAGAGATACAAGAGGCGGAGCCAGGGAATCGACGTTTCGTCGAGAAGCCCACGAAGCAGCTCCGGCAAACCGACGCCATCGCGCCGATCACGCCCGTAGTGTGCGAGATCCTGGGCGACGAGGTTGATCTCGCGTGCGCCTTGCAGCTCGAGCAGCTGCGCTTCCCGTATGACGTCCGCCAACGCGAACGACCGATGCTTTCCGCGCATGAGCGGAATCGCGCAGAATGCGCAGCCGTGATCGCACCCTTCGCTGATCTTGAGATAGCGAACGTGCGGCAGGTCGCCCGAGTAGACGCGGACGCCCGGGTGATCCAGCACGGGATCGCCGAGCAGCCCGCGCTCGGTCAGCTCCGGGATCAGCCGGTCCGCTTCGGCAGCGCCGAGGAACAGATCGACTTCGGGGAGCGCGTCCGCGAGCTCGTCCTTGTGTCGTTGCACCAGACAGCCCACGGCAACGACCGCCTGACACACGCCGTCGCTCTTGTACCGGCCAGCCTCGACGATGGCATCGATCGACTCACGCTTGGCGGCGTCGATGAAGCCACAGGTGTTGACGATGATGACCTCGGCCTCATCGAGGTCGGTCGTCGACTCGGCGCCGTGCGCGATCAGCTCGGCTAAATATCGCTCGCTGTCGACCGTGTTCTTGTCGCAGCCGAGGGTGAGGAGGCCAACCTTCATGGGTGACAAAACTAGCCGGTAGGTGGCTGCTCGTGCTGGCGGCTGGGCTGTGGATTAGGAAACGGTTAAGTCCTCGATGACCAATAGCCCGGAAAAGAACGGCTGGTCACATTCGACATCAGGGACCATCCGGCGAGGACGCTTCATGTTCAGTACGTGCCTCTTCTGCCACGGGCGACTCGGCAGCAATGACGTGGTCGAGCACTTTCCCGTCGGCTCGCGGCTGGCGTTCGACTCCGCGAGAGGCAGGCTGTGGGCGGTGTGCCCGCAATGCCGCCGCTGGAACCTGTCTCCACTCGACGAGCGGTGGGAGGCGATCGAGGAGTGCGAGCGGCTGTATCGAAGCACTCGGGCACGAGTGTCGACGGACAACATCGGGCTGGCTCCGAACGTCGGCGGCATCGACCTGATTCGGATCGGCAAGCCGCTGCGACCCGAGTTCGCTGCGTGGCGCTACGGCTCGCAGCTCAAGCACCGACACAGCCGAGCCACGATCGCGGCCGGCGTCGCCGGTGTGGCGGGAGTCGCCGCCGCGGTGGCGGCGGCGCCCATTGCCGCGCCCTTCATCGCGCCCGCGTTCTTTGCGTTTGGAGCGAGCGCGCCGTTGTGGGTCGTGCCGGGCATGATCGCGATGGACATCAAGGACTACTGGCAGTGGGAGCGCGTGGCGCTCCGCTTGCCGGCCTCGAACGGCGGCAAATTGACAGTGCGCATCCGCCACCTCTGGGAATCGGCGTATTACACCGACCGATATACTGGTGAGCTGACGCTCCGCGTCTCGCACGATGGAGGCGCATCCCACTACGACGGTGACAAGGCCCTGTCGGCGGGTGGTCGACTGCTCGCGCGCGCAAACTGGCTGGGTGGGGCAGGTCGACTCGTGCAGCGCGCGGTCAACCACATAGACGAGGTGGGCGACGCGGACGGGTTCCTCCAGAAGACCGCGGCGCGGTTCTCGCGGTTCCATGGGCGCCGCATGATGGCGCGGTACCGCCGCGTCGGCGCCATGAGCCTCATGCCCGTCGAGCGTCTGGCGCTCGAGATGGCCGTGCACGAAGAAGCGGAGCGGCGCGCGCTCGAGGGCGAGCTGACGAAGTTGGCGGCGGAGTGGAAGGAGGCCGAGGAGGTGGCGGCGATCGCGGATGACTTGTTCGTCACACCGACCGTCGACGAGTGGATCAAGCAGCGCTCGACGGAAATGCGCGCGGTCGACCCGGACGAAGCCTAACGATAATTCCCGAACTTCAGCTCCACGCCGAAGTCCTTGGCGCGGAGCATCTGCATGACAGCTGCAGCTCGTCGCGCGACGGCGAGCTGACGCGGACCTGATCGCCCTGAATCGCGGCCTGGACCTTTTTCATCTTCGCGTCCTTGATCGCGGCCGCGACCTTCTTCGCGGTATCGGAGTCGAGCGACGTCTTGAGCTTGACGTCACGGCGAACCGTATCTCCGCCCGCCTGTTTCATCTCACCGATATCCAGATTCTTCACCGACACGCCGCGTTTGATCAGCTTGCTCTGCACGACGTCGAACAGCGCGCGCATCTGAAATTCGCTCGCGGCAACGAGCGCGATCAATTCCTCCGCGCGCTTGAACTCGATGAGCTCGGACAACCGGGTCCGCTCGAGCGTCAGGAGGCTCTGGTCGAGCGCCTGTCGGATGCCATCGTCCGTGTCCGGCAGCGGGTCCGACACCGCATACAGCGTCCGCGCCACGGCTTCGAGCGTGGGCTCGAGCGCGGCCAGGAACGCCTGGCGGTCG
>Ga0207662_10001080_pt1 | contig 12803 bp, 12 predicted proteins | sample KBSS33LmetaG_FD_184338 | JGI IMG/M metagenome (GOLD analysis project Ga0207662, IMG submission 184338) | Switchgrass rhizosphere microbial communities from Kellogg Biological Station, Michigan, USA - KBS S3-3L metaG (SPAdes) (version 2) | ecosystem: Host-associated > Plants > Roots >... | reverse complement strand
CGCTCCTGCTCGAAGCCAATCTGATCAAACGGCTGCGGCCGCGCTTCAACGTGCTGCTGCGCGACGACAAATCGTTCCCCTATATCCTCATCACCGCCGACCATTGGGCGCCGCAGATTCTCAAGCACCGCGGCGGGCGCAGCCGCGACGGCAACTACTACGGCCCGTTCGCCTCGGTCTGGGCGGTCAACCGCACCATCACTGCCCTGCAGCGCGCGTTCCTGCTGCGCTCCTGCTCCGACGGATTTTTCGAGAGCCGCAGCCGGCCGTGCCTGCTCTACCAGATCAAACGATGCTCCGGGCCCTGCACGCGCGAGATCGATTTCGCGGAATACAGCGAGCTCGTACGCGAAGCCAACGCATTCCTGTCGGGCAAGAGCCAGGCGGTGAAGGGGCTGCTGGCGGCCGAAATGGAGAAAGCCTCCACCGCGCTCGACTTCGAACGCGCCGCCATTTACCGCGACCGTCTCGCCGCGCTCTCCGCGGTGCAGTCGCACCAGGACATCAATCCGCGCGGGGTCGAGGAGGCGGACGTGTTCGCCGTCCATCAGGCCGGCGGCTTCAACTGCGTGCAGGTATTCTTCTTCCGCACCGGTCAGAACTGGGGCAATCGCGCATATTTTCCCAAGGCCGACCGTACGCTCGCGGCCGGCGAGGTGCTGGGTGCGTTCCTGGCCCAATTCTACGACGACAAGCCCTGCCCGCGCTGCATCTTCATCTCGCACGAGATCGAGGAGCGCGCGCTGCTGGCCGAAGCCTTGAGCACCAAGAGCGGCTACAAGGTCGAGGTCGGCGTGCCCCGGCGCGGCGAGAAGAAGGACCTGGTCGATCACGCGCTCGCCAACGCGCGCGATGCGCTGGCCCGGAAGCTGGCCGAGACCTCTTCCCAGCGCAAGCTCCTGGAGTTGCTCGCCGACACCTTCGGCCTGCCGCGCGTGCCCCGGCGCATCGAGGTCTATGACAACAGCCACATCCAGGGAACCAACGCGGTCGGCGCCATGGTCGTTGCCGGTCCCGAGGGGTTCCAGAAGAACCAGTATCGCAAGTTCAACATCCGCGCGGTCGATCTCACGCCGGGCGACGACTTCGGCATGATGCGCGAGGTCTTGAGCCGGCGCTTCAAGCGGCTGATGACCGAAGCCCCGCGGGTCGCCTTCGATGCGCCGTCTGCACTGGCGGTAGCGCAGCCGATGGCTCCGGCGCTGGATAGCGCGCTGCCGGATGCCGATGACGGCGCGGATGGCGCCGACGGGGTAGAGGATTCACCGTGGCCCAGTCTCGTCGTCATCGACGGCGGTCGGGGCCAGCTCACGGCGGCGCAGGAGACACTGGCCGCGCTTGGCATCACCGACATACCTCTCCTGGCGGTCGCCAAGGGACCCGACCGTGATGCCGGGCTGGAGACGTTCTTCATGCCGGGGCGGGAACCGTTCAAGCTCAAGCCCCGCGATCCCGTGCTCTATTTCGTGCAGCGGCTGCGCGACGAAGCGCATCGCTTCGCCATAGGCTCGCACCGCGTCCGCCGCCGCCGCGATATCCGGGAGGCCGGGTTGCAGGAAATCCCCGGCATCGGCCCCACGCGCAAGCGCGCGCTGCTGCATCATTTCGGGACGCTCAAGGCGATCGAGCGCGCGGCGCTCTCCGATCTGGCCAAAGTTCCCGGGATCAGCGCCGAGACCGCGCGCAAGGTCTACGATTTCTTCCACGAGCGCGCCGGATGACCGCGGGCGGCAAGACACGATGAAAAGACAGGACAGGCATGAGGTCGCAAAAGCAGGATCGCGTCATATTTATGTATGGAACGGGTGTTGTATGTCACGATCATGTCCGAGCGTGCGGCATGAGCGGCTCAGGTCGATGGGGACGGCGTGAGCGACCCGTTTGACCCGGACGCGGGAAGGGTATTCCTTCAACCCATGAATTTGGTCACGTCGAGAAACCTACCGGCGCGGCCCCTCGCGGTGCCGAACCTGCTCACCTATGCGCGCATCATCGCAGTGCCGATGGTGGTCGCCTGCCTCTATTGGCAGGATATTCTGCAGGGCGGCCTCTGGCTGCGTTGGGTCGCCTTGGTCATCTTCATCGGCGCCGGCGTAACCGATGTTCTCGACGGGTATTTTGCGCGCAAATGGGGCGAGCAGTCGGCCTTCGGCCGCATGCTCGATCCGATCGCAGACAAACTCCTGGTCGCATCGTGCCTGCTGATGCTGGCCGCCGACGGCACCATCCGCGGCTGGTCACTGTGGGCGGCGATCGTCATTCTCTGCCGTGAGATCCTGGTCTCGGGCTTGCGCGAATATCTCGCCGAGCTGCGCGTGAGCGTTCCTGTCACCCAGCTTGCCAAGTGGAAGACGTCGCTGCAGCTCGTCGCCATCGGCTTCCTCATTGCGGGCAAGGCCGGCGACGCGGTCGTGCCGGTGGTGACGCCGATCGGACTGACCCTGCTCTGGCTGTCGGCCTTGCTGACGCTGTACACTGGCTGGGACTATTTCCGCGCTGGCGTGCGGCACCTGATCGAGGACTGAGCAGTGAAGCTTCGCTATTTCGCCTGGGTGCGCGAGCGCATCGGCAAACCGGAGGAGGACATCGAGCCGCCCCCGGGCATCGCGACTGTCGCCGATCTCATGACCTGGCTCAGCCGCCGCGGTGAGGAATACGCCCACGCGTTCGAAAACCCAAAGGTGATCCGTGCTGCGATCGACCGTGCCCATGTCAGGGCCGACACTGCAATCTCGGGCGCACGCGAAGTCGCCTTCTTCCCGCCGATGACGGGAGGTTAGTGTGGCCGATCCGATGTTACTATCGACATTGCCGCGAACGTCGGAACCGGGACACTAGTCGCATTCGCTTGCGGGTCCCAGTTGGAGTCCCACCGATGGCCGCCACCGTCCGTCTTCAGCGCGAACCGTTCGACGCCGCGGCCGAGGCGGCAAAGCTCACGCGCGGGCGCGCGGACATCGGGGCCGTCGTGACCTTCACCGGCATCTGCCGTGGCGATGAGGCGGGGGCGCCGCTCGCGGCCATGACGCTCGAGCACTATCCCGGAATGGCCGAGGCCGAAATCGCGCGTCACGTCGAAGCAGCCGAGCAGCGCTGGCCGCTGCTCGGCGTCACCGTCGTGCACCGATACGGAAGACTCGAGCCGGGCGAATGCATCGTGCTCGTCGTCACCGCCGCCGCACACCGGCAGGAGGCCTTCGCCGCCGCCGAGTTCCTGATGGATTTTCTCAAGACCCGCGCGCCATTCTGGAAGCAGGTCGAATATGCCGGTGGAAAAGACTGGGTCCACGCCAAGCAATCCGACGACGCGCTCGCCGATCGCTGGACCGGTACGGGCGGCGGCCGCGCGGCGGCCGAATGAGCCGCGACGTTGGATCAGCGCCGTCTGGCGAATGACCCCCGGCTCGACGCGGGTTCGTCCGCCGCGCTGACCTCGGTGACGGACGCGCCAAATGGAGAGGCACCCATGATCCGCCTTCTCGCTTTCACGGCGTTGGTACTCGCGGCATGTCCGTCGCAAGCGGCGCGCGCGGCGGAGATGACGTTCTATCAGCTGCCGGCCGGCGCCTATCCCCACGACGTCGCCCCGGCGCCGGATGGCACCGTCTGGATCAGCGGGCAGCGGCAGGGATTTGCCGGCCGCTTCGATCCGAAGACCGGTCATCTTGAAAAGATCGCGCTCGGGCCGGGCGCGGCGCCCCATGGCGTCATCGTCGGAGCTGACGGCAATGCCTGGCTGACGGAAGGCGGGCAGAATGCCATCGCGCGGGTCGATGCCCGGACCAAAGAGGTCAAGCTGTTCCCGCTGCCGAAGGAGTTTCCCAACGCCAATCTCAATACGCTCGTATTCGATGGCAAAGGCACGCTCTGGTATACGGGTCAGAACGGCGTTTACGGTCGGGTGAATCCTGCAACCGGCAAAGTGGACGCTTGGGCCTCGCCCAAGGGCCGCGGCACCTACGGCATCACCTTAACCCCGCAAGGGGACATTTGGTACGCCTCGCTCGCGGGCGATCATATTGCCCGCGTCGATACCGTCTCTGGCGAAGCCACTGTCGTCGAGCCACCGCGCAAAGGCGTGGGCCCGCGCCGCATCTGGTCGGACTCCAAGGGCATATTGTGGGTGAGCTTCTGGCATGGCGGCGCGATCGGTCGATACGATCCTGCGGCCAAAACCTGGACGACCTATCCCATGCCGCAGAGCAAGTCCGGCACCTACTCGATCTATGTCGACGACAAGGATCGGGTGTGGGCCACCGATTGGATGGCCAACGCCATCCAGCGCTTCGATCCCAAGATGGAATCCTACGAGAGCTTCCCGAGCGATAAGAAGAGCGCGAATGTGCGCCAGATGCTCGGCCGGCCGGGTGAGGCGTGGGGCGGAGAGTCGGGCACGGACCGGCTGGTGGTGATCCGCGATTGAACCCAGTCGGGGCGTTCGCTCGCCGGCCGCTGGGGATCGTTACGGCGCAAACGCGATTTCGATCCGGGTGCCGCGATGCAGAGCATCGTGCGAGATGCGGGCGCCTAATTTGTCGGCCATGGCCTTGACGATGCGTTGCCCGAGGCCGGTCGAGCCGATCGGCGCTGAGTCGGCGAAGCCCACGCCGTCATCTTCGACGCTGATCACGGCGTTGCCGCCTGCGTCCCGCGCCCGCAATCCGACCCGAATGGGGCCTTTGCCCGACGGATAGGCGTACTTGAAAGCGTTGATCACCAGCTCGTTGACGATGACGCCGATCGCGACGGCGCGGTCCGGATCGGTCTCGACCGGGTCGGCTGCGAGCGAGAGTTGCGCGAACGCGTCGCCCTCGGTGGAGTTTCGCAGGTCCTCGATCAGCGCATCGAGATATTGATCGATTGCCACCGTCTTGACGTCCTCGGAGGTGTACAGGCGCCGATGCACCTGGGCGACCGCCATCACGCGGGTGGCGGCATCGAGCAACGCGGTCTTCACTTCCTCGCCAGGATTGGCCTGGCTTTGCATTTGCAGCATTGCCGCGATCAGCTGCAGCGAGTTGCCGACGCGGTGGTTGACCTCTTGCAGCAGGACCGCGCGCTCCTCGGCCAGCGTCTCGAAGCGGTCGCGCGCCAGACGCACTTCGGCTTCCGCGGCCTCCTTTGCCCGGCGCATCCGCATCGCCTCGACCGCGCCCTGGAACGTCGCCTTCAGCAACGGAATGAACTCGCCTTGCGCATCCTTGACCACGTAGTCGAACGCACCCGCCTTGAGGGCGGTCACGACCAGTTTGCTGTCCTGGGCGCCGGTGACGAAGATGACCGGTGGGTGGTTCGCAATCGCATGAATGCGCGCAAGCGTGCTGAGCCCGTCGAGACCCGGCATGTTCTGGTCGAGCGCGATGACGTCGAATTCCTCTGCGGCGAGCGCCTTCAGACCGCTCTCGCCATCGGACGCGCAGACGACGCGAATTCCTTCGCGCTCCAGCCCGCGTGAAACCAGGCGGCGCAGGCCCTCATCATCGTCGATATAGAGGATGTTGCGCGGCATCTGTCAGACCGCGGCAGGAACCTGGATGACGGTGAAGAAAAGCCCGAGTTGCCGGATGGCATGGGCGAAGTTCTCGTAGTTCACGGGCTTGGTAATGTAGACATTGCATCCGAGATCATAGCAACGCTTGATCTCCACCGCATCGTCCGTGGTGGTAAGAACCACCACCGGGCTGCGCTTGAGGTGCTCGTTCTCTTTCAGCCGCTTGAGAATGTCGACCCCGCTCATGTCCGGCAGGTTCAGATCAAGCAGGATGAGCAGGGCACTGTTTTTGTTGTCAGTCCCGGTTCCGTCCGCCCCGAACAGGAATTTGACGGCGTCCGACCCGTTGGTGAAGGGACGAATGGGGTTGTTCACGCCGGCGCGGCGGATGTTTTTTTCGATCAGGCGGGCGTGCCCTTCATCATCCTCGACCATGATGATGGTGACGGGTTGTTCGGCCATGCGGGCGTTCATGCAGCGCTCCTGTTTTCCCCAACCCAACGGCGCGGCAGCGTGACGGTGAAGACGCTGCCTTTTCCAAGTTCCGACGTGAGGCTCATCGTGCCGCCGAGCCGGCGCACCAGCGCGCGGACATGCGCCAGGCCAATCCCTTCGCCCGGCCGGTCCTGCGGACCCGAACGGCGAAAGAGCTCGAATACACGCTGATGATCGTGCGGGTCGATGCCCCGGCCATTGTCGCGGACCTCGTACATCACATGCGCCCGCGCTGTATGGCCCTTGATCTCTATTCTGCCGGGTTCCCCATCGCGACCATACTTGAGAGCATTGTCGACGAGATTGGAGAACACCTGCTCCACTGCGAGCAGGTCGCTTACCACGGGGGGAAGGTCGGCGACGGCGACGGTCGCTCCCTGCTCCGTGGCGCGGTGCGCGACGGTTTGTGCGATCGACGCCAGCAGTGCGTTCATGTCGATCTCTTCGGGCTTGAAGTCGCGGCGGCCCTCGCGTGAGAGCTTCAGAACGGCGTTGATGAGACGATCCATCTTGGTGATGGAGGTCTTGATGAAGGTGATCGCTTCATCGAAACCCGTGCCCAGCGGATCCGTGGAGGCGCCGCCACTCTCGCGCGCATCGGCGTGGGCAGCAGCCACGCCGGCCTGCTCGCGCAGCTTCGCCATCTCCTCGAAAATATCGCTCCGCAACGCTTCCAATTCGGTGGTGAAGCCCATGATGTTCACGAGCGGCGAGCGCAAATCGTGGCTGACGATATAGGCGAAGCGCTGAATCTCTTCGTTGGCTTCAGTCAGATCGGCGGTGCGATGGGCGACGATGCGCTCGAGATTGGCATTCGTGGCCGCAAGCTCATTGCGCGCCGATTCGCGCTGGCGGGATGTGCGCTGAACCAGGAAGACGGACAGTGCGCCGATCAGCACGACAAGCGCCATCCCGGCGAGCGAGACCGCGAGCAGGCGGGCGTCGTTGCGCCGCGAGGCGTCGGAGCGGGCGAGCAGGAGCCGCTCCTCATCTGCCAGCGTTCGCTCCACCAGCAGCCGCAACCCGTTCATGCTCTTGAAGCCGTCGTCCGATTGCACCAACGCGACCGCCGCCTCGTGCTGTCCGGAGGCCTGAAGCTCGATCGTCTTCGCGAGCTCGGTCATTTTCGTCCGCGCAGTCGCGTCCATCTGGTCGAGAACCGGACCTCGGTCCGGATTGTCGCTCATCAGCGTTCGCAGCTCGGCCAGGTAGGTTTCGACCGCAGGCGCGGCGTCGCGATAGTCCAATAGATATTGCTGCCGACCGGTGAGCAAAAAGCCGCGCTGGCCGCTCTCGGCGCGCCGCACGTTCAGCAGCAGGTTGGACAGCTTTTCCTGCACGTTGATCGTGTGCACGACGCTTCTGGCGTCTTGCGCGGATTGCTCGGCCAGCCACACCGTGGCCGTGCCGATCGCAACCAGCAGGGCAAATCCAGCGCCCAACAGGAGTGGTTGGACCGGAAAGCGGGGAACCGCGGGGAATATCATCTACCGTACAAACGACTCGAGGTTTTCGCGATCGGAATATTGTTTGCGTCAGTCGGTATCGCTTAGGTCACAAGCAAAGGAAAATCGAATCCCACAGATAAAGTTCCGATGGAACTCTTTACGCCCGGGTGACCTGCGGCCCGCGGCTCGCAGGATATAGTCGGCACCGAGATCATTCGTCCCAAAGCGGTGCGGACGGCCTTCACGCTGGAAAGCCGTCCGCTTTCCGTGGCGCGGGAGGGCAACGCCACGTCAGCCTATCGATGTCAGAATAGCGCCGCCCGAAGCGTCAGAAGAACGTCAGGCGACGTCTCGGTCCGGCGCTATGCCAAGGCCGGATAGTCGATGTAGCCCTTCTCCTCGCCGGCATAGAACGTTGCCTGATCCGCAGCGTTGAGCGCGGCCTTGCTCCGATAGCGGAGTGGAAGATCCGGATTGGCCAGAAATGGCACGCCGAATGCGACCAGGTCCGCGTCGCCGTTCGCTATGGCTGCCTGAGCGGTCTGGAGGTCATAACCACCGTTCGCGATCAGCGTGCCTTTGAACTTGCTCCGTAGGATCGGCGTCGCCCGCTGGGCGCCGGCCGGCGCGGCTGCGGCACTCCCTACCGGCTCGGTCACGTGCAGATAGAGCAGCCTGCGCTTGCTCAGTTCCGACGCGATGAAGGAAAACGTTTCGACCGGGTGCGAGTCCGACATCGAGTAACCGGAAAAATACGGCGCGATCTTGTATCCCACACGCTGAGGGCCCCAGACCGCGGTCACCGCGTCGACCGCTTCCAGGGGAAAGCGGGCGCGGTTTTCGATGCTGCCGCCGTAGGCGTCCGTGCGCTGGTTGGAGCCATCGCGCAGAAACTGGTCGAGCAGGTAGCCATTGGCGCCGTGCAATTCCACGCCGTCGAACCCCGCGGCTTTGACGTTCTCTGCCGCGGCGCGAAAGGTCGCGACGATGCCGGGAAGCTCATCGGTTTCGAGCGCGCGCGGGGTCACCAATTTGGTCCGCCCGCGAGTGGTGAAGGCTTCGCCTTCCACCGGCAGGGCGGAGGGGGCAACGGGCAGCGCGCCGTCGTGGAAATCCGGATGCGATACGCGGCCGACATGCCAGAGCTGGGCGAAGATCTTGCTGCCGGCACGATGCACCGCCTCGGTGACCGCGCGCCAACCCTTGACCTGCTCGGTCGAATGAATGCCCGGGGTGCGGATGTAGCCGACCCCCTGCGGGCTCACTTGCATCGCCTCGGTCACGATTAGGCCGGCGGAGGCGCGTTGTGCGTAGTAAGTGGCGGCGAGCGGATTGGGCACATTTCCTTCGACCGCACGGCTGCGTGTCATGGGGGACATGACCAGCCGGTTGCTCAGATCAAGATCGCCGAGACGATACGGTGCAAACAGCGCGTTGGGCTGGGCGGTGCGCGCAAGAAGGGGGTTCTGCAACGCAATGTTTTCCTGAAGGCTCATCATTCACTCCTGCTGGCTGGGAATTCCCACAAACCGCATGACTTCCGCGAGGGCTTGTGATACTTACCGGTAACACTACATGCTAGATACTGACCGGTAACACCCGAGTCAAGAGGAAACAGAAGAATGTCTCCCATCGCCGGCTTAACCTACGGGAAAGACGACAGAATTCCGCCTCGCTCGCGGATTCTGGCGGTGGCGGAGGATCTGTTCTACCGGCACGGGATCAGGGCCGTGGGCGTGGACGCCATCGCCGAGGCCGCCGGCACCAACAAGATGACGTTGTATCGCCACTTCGGCTCGAAGGACGATCTGGTGGCGGCCTATCTGCGGCACGTCGCCGAGGATGCCGACGGCTGCTGGGCCAGGTTGGAGCAGGCGCATCCCGGCGATCCCCGGGCGCAGCTACGCGCCTGGTTCGAGGAATTGGCGGAGCATGTGGCCAATGCCGACCAACGCGGCTGCCCGCTTGCCAATGCCGCCGTCGAGCTGCCGGAAAAGGATCATCCGGCCCGGCGGGTGATCGAGGACTTCAAGACAGCGCAACGCGTCAAGCTCATCGAGCTGTGCCGCGCCGGCGGGCTGCGCGAGCCCGACATGCTGGCGGACGAACTGTCTCTCCTGCTGGAGGGGGCGCGGGTCAGCGCGCAGAGCGTGGCGTCGAATGACCTTGGACCGCGTCTCGTGCGCATGGGCGAAGCTATGATCGCCGCGCATGCGGCGAAATAGGCTTCGCCGGAGGCGCTACGCTGCCGCCTTCTTGCCCTTGGGCTGCACCTCGGCGGTGTAGTCGGCCATGAGCTGCTGCGTGATCGCACCGGGCGTGAACCGCCACTGCGCGATCTCCGAGACCGCGGTGACCTCCGCGGCGCTGCCGGTGATGAAGCACTCGGAAAACTGCGTGAGCTCGTCCGGCATGATGCGCCGCTCGATCACCTCGATGCCGCGCTTCCTCGCCAGTTCGATCGCGGTCTGGCGGGTGATGCCGTCGAGGAAACAGTCCGCGATCGGGGTATGGATCTTGCCGTCCTTGACGAAGAAAATATTGGCGCCGGTGCATTCCGCGACGCGGCCCTGCCAGTCCAGCATCATGGCGTCGGCATAACCTTGGCGCTCGGCCTTGTGCTTGGAAATGGTGCAGATCATGTAGAGCCCGGCCGCTTTCGCGCGCGCCGGCGCGGTTGCCGGATCCGGACGGCGGTACTCGGCGAGATCGAGCCTGATGCCCTTCAATCGCTGCGCCGGATCGAAATAGCTCGGCCACTGCCACGTCGCGATGGCGAGATGGATTTTGTTGGTCTGCGCCGAGACGCCCATCATCTCCGAGCCGCGCCAGGCGACCGGCCGCACGTAAGCGTCGGTCTGTCCGTTCTTCTCCAGCACCAGCCGCTTCGCCGCATCGATCTCCGCGACCGAGTAGGGAATTTCGAAGTCGAGCAGTTGCGCCGACCGCTTGAGCCTTTCCGAGTGCTGCGTGGACTTGAAGATTTCTCCACCGTAAGCGCGCTCGCCCTCGAACACCGAGCTTGCGTAATGCAGGCCGTGCGAGAGCACGTGCAGGGTGGCGTCGCCCCAGGGCACGAGCTTGCCGTCGTACCAGATCACGCCGTCGAGGCGGTCATAGGGTCGTTCAGCCATGGCGCTTCCTCCTCGGACTTGCCTTTGCGACTGTCGGCCGGCCTCTCCCCGGGGCGCGGAATAACCATCACCCCGGATGCTTTTGCGTCGCGGGCCGACACCCGGTATGTTTCCGTCGCCCATGAGAGCGCGCTTGCGCCTCCGGCGCAATCGGCTCAGGGCGGGAGCCACGAGGACCAAATGGGCACGATCCTTTCGTGGCAGCGGGTTCTTGTATAACAATCTGACCGAAATATGTCAATATGGCTGACCTAACTGTCCCGATTGCAACCGATCGGTCGTTCGCCGCCGGAGACCGCGCGACCCGTGGGAACGAGCCGATCTGGGACGTGATCGAGCTCCTGTTCTTCGCCTATCGCGACTTCATCGGCGATCCCGACGATGTCCTGGCGAAATTCGGATTTGGCCGCGCCCATCACCGCGTGTTGCATTTCGTCAATCGTAACCCTGGCATGAAGGTCGCGGAGCTGCTGGATATCCTGAAGATCACCAAGCAGTCGCTTGGTCGTGTGCTCAAGCAGCTCATCGATCAGGGCTATGTGGTGCAGAAGGAGGGCGCCAACGACCGCCGTCAACGCCTGCTCTACGTGACGGCCAAAGGCGAGACGTTGGCGATGAAGCTCGCCGGGCTGCAAACGGTGCGCATCGCACGTGCGTTGTCGGAGATCGGGCCGAATGCGCACGACGCAGCCTGCCGGCTGCTGACCGCTATGATCAACGCCGACCAACGCGATTCCGTGCTGCGGTTCATCGCGCGAGCCGACCGGGCGCGCCGGACGCGCGGCTGAGACTCTATTATGATACGCGCTTCCTACGGCGGACCGGCTTCCACTTCGCCGGAAAACGCCATGACCGGATGCGGGCCATGACCACGGTATCCGCCGCTCTTCCCGACGATGCTCCCCATCTGCTCGTGGTCGACGACGACCGCCGCATCCGCGACCTGCTCTCGCGTTTCTTGTTTGCCGAAGGCTACCGCGTCTCCACCGCTGAGACCGCCGCCGATGCGCGCGCCAAGCTCGAAGGGCTGCGCTTCGACCTGTTGATCCTCGACGTCATGATGCCGGGCGAGACCGGCTTCGAGCTCGCGCGCGACCTGCGCGCATCCTCGAGCGTGCCGATCATCATGCTGACCGCCCGCGACGAAGCGCGCAGCCGGATCGAAGGCCTCACCATCGGCGCCGACGATTACGTCAGCAAGCCGTTCGAGCCGAAAGAGCTTTCGCTGCGCATCGCCGGCGTCCTGCGGCGTGCCCGTCCGGCCACGACTCCGGCGGTGGAATCCGTTCGCTTCGGCGACTTCCGATTTCATATCCTGCGCGGCGAGCTCAAACGCGGCGAGGACACCGTGCGCCTCACCGACCGTGAGCGCGATATGCTGCGGCTTCTCGCCGCCACGCCCGGAGAAACCGTGCCGCGCCAGGCGCTCGCGGGCAACGGCGGTGCGACCGGCGAGCGCGCCGTCGACGTGCAGGTCAATCGGCTGCGCCGCAAGATCGAGCAGGATCCTGCCAATCCGCTGCTGGTGCAGACCGTGCGCGGGATCGGCTACCGCCTGGTGACGACGCCATGACGACGCTCGATGTCGGCATCGCCGCGCTGCGTTCGAGCCTGAGCGCGTTGCGCACGGCGGGCGGGCGTTTCTACGACGTCTACGACCGCACCAGCACGACGTTGAAGAACGTCATGCCGAAGGGCCTCTACGCGCGCGCGTTGTTGATCATCATCGCGCCCATGGTGGTCCTGCAATCGGTCGTCGCCTACATGTTCATGGAACGGCACTACAATCTGGTCACGCAGCGGCTGTCCGCCGGCGTGGTGCAGGACATCGCGACCTTGATCGAGGTCTACAAGGTCTTTCCGCAGGACGCCGACCACACGCAGCTGCGCCGCATCGCGCAAGACAAGCTCGGTCTCGTCGTCGACTTTCTGCCGGTCAACGAGTTGCCGCCGCCGGGACCGAAGCCGTTTTTCTCGCTGGTCGACCAGGCGCTCTCGGAAGAGGTCAGGCGGCAGATCGGCCGCCCATTCTGGATCGATACCGTCGGCCGCTCGGCCCTGCTCGAGATCCGCATCAAGCTCGACAATGCTGTGATGCGCGTGTTCGCGCCGCGGCGCGCGGCTTACGTCTCCAACTCCCATATCTTCCTGCTGTGGATGGTCGGCACCTCGCTGGTGCTGATCACCGTTGCGGTGCTGTTCCTGCGCAACCAGATCCGGCCGATTCTGCGTCTG
>Ga0207662_10001078_pt1 | contig 12828 bp, 12 predicted proteins | sample KBSS33LmetaG_FD_184338 | JGI IMG/M metagenome (GOLD analysis project Ga0207662, IMG submission 184338) | Switchgrass rhizosphere microbial communities from Kellogg Biological Station, Michigan, USA - KBS S3-3L metaG (SPAdes) (version 2) | ecosystem: Host-associated > Plants > Roots >... | reverse complement strand
CCAGGGCCGCGCCGACTGCTCGGCGACTCTCGCTTCAACGACGAATGGTGGAAGTGCTCACGCTCCCCCTCCGCCGTGGCCGGGTGTCATTGCCGGCGTTACTGCGCGAACTCGGAAAGCGGGGCGTGACGTCCCTGTTGGTGGAAGGGGGCGGGGAACTCAATGCAGCGATGCTCAAGGACAAACTTGTGCAGCACGTTCGCCTGTACGTCGCGCCGTCGCTCCTGGGCGGCATCGATGCGAAGGGAATGATCGGCGGCAAAAGCCCGGGACGTCTGGCGGCGGCACTGAGGCTGAAGCATGTTCGTACCCGATCGCTCGGAGGCGACATCGTGGTGGAAGGTGACCTGTGAGGGGCTGGCTGACCACGCTGCTTCTCGTTACCGGTTCCTGGTGGAATCTTGGTCTGGGGTTGGCTGACACGGAACCAGTCTCAGACCACCTGCATACCCTTGTCTTTCAATATCTTGATACGGCGGATAGCGAAGAAGCCGAGCGGCTGTTGCAGGACATTCAGCACCGTCCTGACGCGTCTATCGAGCGCGTGATCAGGATCATCGAAACCGAGCGCAGCTATGATAGCCAGCCGATCGGGACTCTGCCCGGTGAACGCATTCGGATCCAGGGCCAGTCCTATGCGCTCGCGCTCTCGGTGCCGCTCACGTATCAGCCGTCGAAGGGCTATGCGATGATTGTCTGCTTGCACGGCGCAGGATTTTCCGGCGAGGTCTACCTGGAGCGCTGGCAAGCGCGACTCGGCGAAGACTACATTCTGGCCTGTCCGACCTACCCGGCCGGAGCCTGGTTTACCCGCCGTGGCGAGGATCTGGTCCTTGGGACCATCCGGTACGTGAGGCAACGCTACCATGTCGATCCGGATCGCATCTTTCTCACAGGCATGTCGAACGGCGGTATTGGTGCCTGGCTGATCGGCATGCATGATGCGCCTCTTTTTGCCGGACTTGCGCCTATGGCGAGCGGCCTCGATAACGTGCTCATGCCGTTCCTGGCCAATCTCCGGAATACTCCCGTGTACATCATTCATGGCGCCAAGGATCAGGTCATGCCGGCGGAGCTTAGCCGGTCGATTGCACGAGAGTTGACGGCACTGGGATACCCTCATATCTATCGCGAGCATCAAGGCGAGCATCCGGTGGCGGGAGGACACTATTTTCCGAGGGAAGAATTGCCCGCCTTGATGACATGGCTCAACGCCCAGCGACGCAATCCGTTGCCGACCCAGTTGGCCCTCGTCAGAGAAGCCAGCCACTTCCAGTCCTTCGGCTGGGTTCGTCTGGATGTGACCGATCCTATCGCCGCCTTCTCCGACGACTTGGTCGACAAACGCGACGAGCAGATTTTGCGGCGTGAGTATGCCAAACTCGAGGCGACTATTGTGTCAACGAACCGGATTGAAGTGAATACGGAACGGATTCAACGCTACAGTCTCTTTCTGAACGATCGGCTCATCGATCCGGCCAAACCGGTCACGATCGTGACGAACGGTCGGCTTTCCTTTGAAGGCAAGGTGACCGCTTCGTTGGAGACGCTGCTGCGTCAGGCGCGGATTCGACAGGATCCTCGACAGTTGTTCCCTTTCCAGGTCGCCATCGCGGTTCCCCGATCAGTCTCATGAACGTGAAGGTCCGGCTGGTGAAGTCGGTCCAGTCGAGCCTCGTCGCTGCGATCCTGGCTCTGGCGAGCCCTGGATGCCTTGCGCAGGCCGGAGCAGATACCTGCACCATCTCCTCTGAACACGCCGGAATTGTGTTTCCTGTTCAGCACGTTGCGGGAGACTGGGCTTGCCGTCTGAAATTTGTCATCGACCATTACACCACCGCCAACAGTGTGGGGCCTTTGAAAACCGCCATGGATGAGGCGGTGTATCTTCACCTCCTGGACCATCCACCGGTGGCGGCCGCCCTCATCAATCGTCTTGATCTGGCCGAGTACAAGGCAGAGACGCGCGGACCCGGACTGTGGTGGGGTAATGACGGCGAGGGTACCGAGGGGATGGTGCATCTTGTCTATCAAGACCCCAACACACGGATTTACTACCTCGAAGGCACGCATCGCAGCCCGCTGCTTCCAAATCTGACCGGCAAAGCGGTGGTGTTCCTTCGTATGGGCGCTGTGCAGGAGCCGAGCGGTCTCGGGGCCATGCAGAGCACCATCGTAGCCTACACGATGCTGGACAACCGTTTTCTGTCCGGCCTGGCCAGCCTGCTCCGCCCCCTCGTCGGAGCCACGGTGACCCGCAAGCTTGCGAAGGGTGTCGAGGTGGTGAACCGATTAGGGGTCGAAATGCGGCAACGGCCGGAGCGCGTACTGTTCGAGGCGACGGACCCTCCCCCTTTGGACGATGAGGAGGTGGCCTTCCTGAAGGCGGCGTTGGGGATCGGCGCGCACGCACCTGTGACCGGTCGCTCAGAGCGTACGACACCATGACTACCGCACGCAGCTTTACCGTCCTCTGCACCATCGGCGTGTTTTGCTTCATCAGCTACAACATGGTCCGAATGCCGGTCCTGGCCCTCTTTGCGGAATCGTTGGGCGCGAGTCCCGAACGAATCGGGTTCATCGTGTCGGTCTCGACGCTGACGGGCGTCTTTCTCAAGCTTCCTTCCGGCGCGCTTTCGGATATCTACGGCCGTCGTGTGCTTCTTCGGATCGGTGTCATCGCCTTCGGCGTACCGCCGTTTTTCTATCCGTTCATTTCCGATCTGAATGTGCTGACGGTACTGCGTCTTTTTCACGGACTGGCGACGGCTATCTTCGCGCCCAGCGCGCTCGCGACGGTTGCAGAGTTGTATCGGGAGCGCCGCGGCGCCGCACTGGGCACGTATACGGCCTGCACGCAATCGGGAGCCTTATTAGGCCCGTTCATCGGAGGCTACCTCGCGTTTGCCTCCGGTTTTTCCTCTGCGTTCGTCACGGCAGGTTTGTTCGGTTGCGTCGCGGTCGTGTTGTTCTACAGTCTGCATCTTTCGCCGCCACCTCCGCGACTCCACGAAAAGGGCCTGGCCGCGCTCGGAGCCGAAATGTGGAAAGGCTTCAGTATCGTCGCCAGCAACCGCAAAGTATTGATCACCAGCTTGATGGATGCGGCAAAGATGATCGCGAACGGTGCCTTAATGGCGTTCCTGCCGCTCTACGGTGTTTCGGTCGGACTCAATGCAGCGGAGGTGGGCCTCTTGTTCACGGTCCAATCGTTGACCTCGTTTATCTCGAAACCGATTATGGGGCGCGTTTCCGACCGCGTCGGGCGACAGCCCCTGATTATGCTGGGGCTGTTGGTGTGCGCGGCCGCCTTCGTCTGTATTCCGCACGTGAACTCGTTTGTCCTGCTCCTGGTCCTGTCCGCGGGGTTTGGGTTTGGCGAAGCGGTCGTCACCTCGTCCTCCTCGGCATTCGTCGCCGATAGTTCGGAGTTCAAGACCTTGGGGGCCGGAATGGGCATGCAGGGGACCATCGGAGACATCGGACACGCGTGTGGACCGCTTCTTGCCGGGGTGCTGATCGCGAATATGAATTACGCGGGAGCCTTCGGCATCATCGCCGGGTTTCAAGTGGCGGCAGCCGGTTGCTTTTGGTTCACCATGAGGAAGACGGCTCCCGATGCTATAATGGGCAGCCATGCAGGGGATAGCGACTGAGAACATCGTGATCGGCGTGCTGGCGTCGGTCGGGGTTGTGGTCTTGATCGTCGTCTTCGTCTATGTCCTCAGGCAGGTTCTCCAGAGGAAGGACTGATGTTTTCCGGAATCGTCGAAGAAATGGGTGCCGTTGTCTCAATGGAACAGACGTTGGGCGGGACTCGTCTGACCATACTGGCTTCGACGGTGTTGGGCGATCTCAAAGTGGGAGACAGCATTAGTGTGAACGGCACGTGCCTGACAGTGGTGAGGAAGGTCGAAGCGTCATTCATGGTGGAAGTATCGCCAGAAACTTTGTCGGTCACAACGCTCGGCAATCTGACGGGCGGAGCACCGGTCAATCTCGAGCGAGCGATGAAGCTCAATGAACGCATCGGAGGGCACCTCGTCGCCGGTCACGTCGACGGGATTGGCCGCATCAGAAGTCGACATCAGGAAGACAATGCGATCCTGTTCGTCATCGAAGCGCCTGCTGAGGTGTTGCGGTACTGCGTTCACAAAGGCTCGGTCACGGTCGACGGCATCAGCTTGACGCTCAATGCGGTGACCGATCGTTCCTTCAGCGTCGCCGTCATTCCCCACACCGCGGCTGTCACGACTCTGGGTCTGAAGCAGGTCGATGATCAGGTCAATCTGGAATCAGATCTGATCGGGAAATTTGTCGAACGGTTGCTCCAGCAGAGAAGTCAGCTGCCCAAGCCGACGCCGGTCATCGACAAAGACTACCTGAAAAAACACGGGCTCATGTAGAGGAAGCCGCTGGAGCTTCGTGGCGAGAGGAAGCGCGTCAAGGTTGGTTGCGCGCCGAAGATCGGTACGCGAAATACAGAGCCAGACCGGCGAGTATGGCAATCCCGACTCCCAGTCCCATCTGCACGCCGAAACTGATGCGCCCTACGTAAATTTTGTACAGCTGTAGGGCGACGATAGGGAGAATGACGGCCATGGCCAGTGCGACCATATGCCGTCTGAGATAAATCGGCTCGCCAGGTTTTCTCATCTGCATTGACCCGCTGAACGTCGAGGCTCGGTCACTTCAACAGAAACGCCTTGGAGTCTTCCCCCGATGCCGTAGTGACCGTGACGATCGCCAACCCCTTTCGTCCGCCCTTCGGCACAGTGGCGGTGATCGTCGTGTCGTTCTTCATCTTAAAATCCGCCGCGTTGCCAGGCCCGAACGACACGCCGCGCAGGCAGTCGGCCGAACCGAACTTCGTGCCCGTTATGGTGACTTTATCTCCTGCCTTGCCCTCGTCCGGTGTCAGCTTGTTGATTTTTGGCGCTTCACCGAAACAGGCGTTGGCTTTTGCCGCCTTTTCGGCGGTCTGAAATGCCGGCTTGTCCGATTTCGATTTCGGAGCCTTGACCTCAGGAGACGATTTCGCTTTTTTCTCCGCCTTGGCTTTGTCGGCAGCGAAAACATTGCACGGATGACCGATTGCGAGAATGAGACCAACGATCCCCATTCCGATCACCGTCGCAAGACCTGTGCGCTTCACCATGCCTGCCTCCTTCGCAGCGCAGTCCACGCTGCGTCATGTGTGAACTGCCCTTATTCTTCGATAGTCGAAATGTCTCCGGGATCCTGCCCGAGCTCTTTGGCTTTGAGCACCCGACGCATGATCTTGCCCGACCGCGTCTTGGGCAGCGAGGTCACGATGTCGATTTCCGAGGGGACGGCGATTTTTCCCAATTCGTGCAGAACCTGATCTTTGATTGACTGAATCAGGGCAGGGCTGGAAGTGTGCCCCTGCTTGAGGATAATGAATGCCTTGATGGTTTCGCCGACGGTCTTATGCGGCTTGCCGATGACGGCGGCTTCGGCCACAGCGTGATGGCTGACCAGTGCGCTCTCGACTTCGGCCGTCCCAAGTCGATTCCCTGCCACCTTGATCACGTCGTCCGCACGGCCCATGAACCACATGTAACCATCGGCGTCTTTATGGCACACGTCGCCCGCCGTGTAACAGTTTGGAATCGTGGTCCAGTACGTCTTGTACCGGTCAGGGTCCTTATAGATGGTGCGCATCATGGAAGGCCATGGCTTTTTGATCACTGCGAAACCGCCTTGGTTCGCTGGGAGGGGATTTCCCTGTCGGTCGACCACATCGGCTTCGATGCCCAAGAACGGCCGCGTAGCGGATCCCGGTTTCAACGGGACGCTGGGCAGCGGCGTAATGAGAATCGAGCCGGTTTCCGTCTGCCACCATGTATCCATAATGGGTTTGTCGCCGCCCGCAGCGCGATGAAACCATTCCCAGGCCTCCGGATTGATCGGCTCACCGACGCTGCCGAGAATGCGCAGGCTCGAGAGGTCGTACTTCTTCGGCCAGTCCTCGCCATGACGCATCAGGAGGCGGATTGCCGTCGGCGTTGTGTAGAAGATCGAGACACCGTAGCGTTCGATCAGATCCCACCAACGGCCGGGGTTCGGATAGTCCGGCTTGCCTTCGGCGGTGAGGACCGTCGCGCCGTTGAGCAGCGGGCCGTAGACGATGTAGCTGTGGCCTGTGACCCACCCGGGGTCGGCGACACAGAAATACACGTCGTCGTCCTTGAGATCGAACACGTACTTGGTCGTCGTGTAGGTGCCGACCATGTATCCGCCGTGTACGTGCACCACGCCTTTGGGTTTCCCGGTGGTGCCAGACGTATACAGAATGTAGAGCGGGGTTTCTGAATCGAGCGGTTCCGCTTCGCAGACCGATTTTTCCGCTTTGACCCACTCTGTCCAGTCGAGTTCTTTCGGGGGCACCGGACGGGGGCTGGACTCCTGCCGCCGGACGACCACGACGTGCTCCACGGTCGGACACTGCTTCAGTGCCTCGTCGACGATCGGTTTCAGGTGGATAACCTTGCTGCGATCAAAACCGACATCCGCCGTAATGACCAATCTGGACTCGGCATCGTTGATGCGACTGGCCAAGGCCGGCGCGCTGAAACCGGAGTAGACGACACTATGGATCACGCCGATACGGGCGCAGGCCAGCATGGCGATCACCTGCTCGGGAATTTTCGGCAGATAAATTGTGACGCGATCACCTTTGGAGAGGCCGAGTTGTTTCAGCGCGTTCGCGCAGCGATTGACCTGACGGTACAGCTCTGCGTAGGTGAAGACCCGCTCCTGATCGTGTTCCCCGACCCAAATCAGGGCCACTTTGTTCTTGCGCCAGGACGCAACGTGCCGGTCGAGACAGTTGTAGCTGATGTTGCAGGTGGCCCCGACAAACCATTTCGCCCACGGGTAATCCCATTCCAGAACGGCCGTCCAGGGCGCAAACCAATGAAGCTCCTTCGCCATCCCGCTCCAAAATGCTTGGGGGTCGGCGATTGACTTTTTGTATTCAGCTTCGTAGTCCTTGATATAGGCGGCGGCCGATGTTCGCGCTGTAGGCCGGTAAAGACGGCTTTCCTTCAGGAGGGTTTCGATATTCTCTGTCATGTCACACTGAGCTCCAAAGTTGTGTCACCGTTGCGCCGGAGTGCTTGCCAGTATTCCAGTATTATCGTCAAGCATACAACGGCGGCGCAACCATACAACGGCACGGCCGCCGATGCAATTCCTTAAGGCCCGTGGTTGACAGCTGTTCTGGGCCAGAGTAGGCTGATTCGACAGAGTGTTGACGCGATCGTTTACCATGAAGCTTCCGTCCCTATTCTCACCTGTGCCCTTCCGATCACCTCTCCTGGCACTTCTTCTCAGCATCGCTTTGGGGATCATCCCAGCCCAGGCCCAGATTGGGAAGCCGGAGGGGCTCTATTACAAGTCCTGGGGCGTGGTCATCGGCATCGAAAATTATCTGCTCGCGCCGAAAATTCCAGGCGCCGTCGAAGATGCCAAGCTCGTCGCCCAAGTTCTGCGCAAGTTGGGATTCGAGGAGGTCGTCGAACTGTATGATAAAGATGCCAGCTCTCGCCGCCTTCAACAAACGCTCGTCGATTTTCTCCCTCGCAAGATCGGACGGCAGGATCGCCTGGTGGTGTATTTCGTCGGTCACGCCGGCATCACGCAAAGCGCGTCAGGGAAAGACATCGGCTATCTGGTGCCGTGGGATGCGCAGCCGGGGAACGTGTCGAAAGCCGTGACCTTCGAGCAACTGAAGGAGTTCAGTCACCGGAGCGCGTCAAAACACACCTTGTTCTTGTTCGACACGGCGGTTCGGGGATGGGAGATTAGCGCGGCTCAATCGCTGTCGCTGGAGGGCCGAAGCGCGCCGGAAGAAGATACGGAAAAGCGCGCCGTTCAAGTATTGACGGCGGCCGACAAAGGGGAGTCCGTGACCCGAACCCAGGACCGCAGTCTCTTCGTGCAAACGTTGGTCAAAGCCCTCTCGGGCGATGCCGACTTGGATAAGAACGGGTGGTTGATGGCCTCTGAGCTGGGACGGTACGTGAGTCAACAAGTATCGGATCAAACAAAGAACGCGCAGCACCCGGTGTTCGCACAGCTTGAAGGTGACGGGGATACGATCATTGTCGAGGGGAGGAAAGCCGCTTTCCGCCTGGGGGGAGAGCCGCAGTCGCCTGCTGAACGCCAGTCGGCCGCCAGGATGCAGTATGAGCAAGCATTTGCACTGCTGCAAACGGGGAAATCGCAGGACGAAGCCTTGGAGCGTTTGAACAAGGCGCTGCAATACGACCCGACATTCGGCGACGCCTATGTCCTCAAGAGTTATGTGCGGCTGGAGGTCGTACCCGACCTCGAAGATGCGCTCGCTGCAGGGAAGTTGGCCGTCCAATATGCGCCGAACAATCCTGATTCGCACTACACTCTCGGACTGATCTATGAAAAGCGGGGGCAGTATGCCGAGGCAGAAAAGGCGATGCGTGCTGCCTTGGCGGCCAATCCTGGGTACGTGGACGTGTATTTCACACTCGGCGCGATGTATGCCGACGAAATAAAAGACCAAAAGAAAGCGGTCGAAGCCTTTGAGCGGTACCTTGAACTCGGTGGCACCCATAACCGTGCCCGAGAAGCCGTGGCCCAATCGCGTGCCGCCCAAACGCCGAACCCTCCGGCTGCGCCTTAATCCTTTCCCCCGCCTTTCAAATATCCCAGCCCGATTTTCAGTGCACGCCTCGTGATTTCCGCCCAACGGACTTGTGGATATTCCGCTAGCACGGCCGCGGCTTTCGGATCTTGCACGTCAAGATTAATAATCTTAATGATGCCGTCGTCGATCTGCACGTCAGCCACGAAACTCCTCCTCTCTCATATGGATGAACACGCTCGTCGGAGCGCCGTTTGCGTTGACTGAATTAGGGGTGCATGTTAGCATGATTTCGCTAAATTTCTCGAACATTTGGGGCAAGTCTGGTATGTATCCATGATCACTTTCAAGGAGGAAGTCGCATGAATCAGCCACGAGGGAATTTCTCAAAGGTGACCTGTGGTGGGATGGCCCTCATTCTGTTGCTGGCACTTGCAGCATGCGGTGGCCCTCCGAAGTGGGTCAAGCAAGGGTCTGGCGCATACAATGACAAAGATACCAAAGCGTTCTACGGCGTCGGCTCCGTGACCGGCGTCAGGAATGAGCCGCTCGCATGGGATACCGCTGAGAACCGTGCCCGAGCGGAGATCGCCAAAACCTTCGAAACCTACACGGGCTACCTCATGCGGGATTACGCCGCCTCCACGACCGCCGGTGATTTCACCCGCAATACCGAAGAACAAAACGTCGAGCGCGCGATCAAGACGGTTACGACAACGACACTCAGCGGCGTCCGGCCGATTGAACGATATAAAGACGAGAAGACCGGTACGTACTACGTCCTGACGAAGTTGAACCTCGAAGAAATGAAGAACAATATGGAACAGGCCAAGGAGCTGAACGCCCAGGTGCGGGATTACGTGCGGAAGAATGCGGACAAGCTCTTCGAGCGCCTTGAAAAAGAAGAAGACAAGCGCGCGAACCGGTAAGCGGGGGTCTGACGCATAAGGAGCCGGTGATGAACCTTCCGATGACATACGGCCGAGTCGCCGCGCTGGCCGTTGTGCTGGCCGGACTCGCAGGGTGCGGTGCGGAAACCAGGGTGACCCGTGTCGATGCGGGTGTCGTGACCGATTTGAGCGGCCGCTGGAACGACACTGACTCCCGGATGGTTGCTGAGTCCATGGTCAAGGAGGCGCTGGAATTTCCATGGCTGAACAATTTCAGTGAATCGAAGCGCCGCCAACCTGTCGTGGTGGTCGGCACGGTGATGAACAACAGTCACGAGCATATCAATGTTCAAACGTTCGTGACAGACTTGGAGCGTGAGCTCACGAATTCCCAAAAAGTGACGTTTGTCGCAGGCAAGACCGAGCGCGACGAAGTGCGGACCGAACGCAAGGAGCAGGCGATGTATGCCCGAGAGGATACGCAGAAGGCTCCAGGCAGGGAGATCGGCGCCGATTATGTGATGAAGGGCACGATCGCGACGATTCTGGATGAGGCGGACGGCACCAAAGCCATGTTCTATCAGGTGGACCTCCAGATGGTCGACCTCGAGAGCAATGCCAAAGTGTGGTTCGGTCAGAAGAAGATCAAGAAAGTTATCGAAAAGAAACGTACCATTTTCTAAGCTCCACCACCTTCCGGTGAAGCCTCTTGCTCCACGCCCCACTGCTCATGCTCCGGCACGGTGGGGCGTTTGTATTTCTGCCCGTTGTCTCGCCGCCGCCCTACTCATCCTGACATTCGCCGGTTGCGGATCTTCAGGCGCGCACTATCTGCTCGTCGATAAGAGCGTCCTCGCCAATGATTACCGGCAGGCGGATACCATCATTCAGAAGGCCGAGGCGGACGTGTATGGTCCCAGAAGCCGCGTGCTGTATGGAATGGATCGCGGCATGATGCTGCAGTTGGCGGGCGAGTATGAACAGAGCAACGAAGTGCTCGAGAAAGCGGAAGATGAAGTGGAACGCCTGTATACCAGAAGCCTCCGTACGGAATCCTTCGCCTTCATGACTAATGACAACAGCCTGCCCTTTGAAGGCGAGCCCTATGAGCAGATCATGATCAATGTCCTCAAAGCCTTGAACTATGCTTCCTTGCACCGTTGGCAGGATGCGCTGGTCGAGGCGCGGCGCATTGATCATCGCCTCAACGTCTTGGCAGATCGCACCAAGGACACGGCCGCATACCGCGACGACGGGTTCGCGAGATATCTGAGCGGCATCCTCTACGAGAGCACCGGTGACTTGAACAATGCCTTTATTGCCTACCGCAAGGCATATGAAACCTTCGATGCCTCGCGTGCATGGTCGCAGACCGGGGTGCCGTCGCAGCTGCGAGCGGATCTCCTACGGACGACCGATGCGCTCCACCTGATCCAGGAATTTACCGAATATCAACATCTTTTTCCGGACACGGTGTGGAAAAGCAGCGAGGCACAGCAACACCTCGCTCAAGTGCTTGTGATCAGCTATAATGGGCGCGCGCCGCGCAAGGAGGACCAGTTTCTTGACCTGCCGATCAGTACAGATGCGCTTGCATTGGTGCTCGTGAATCGAGGCCTCACGCCAGGGAACAGCCAGCAACATCGCGCTGCCGACAGCGTGCTGTATGGTCTGAACGGACGGGTAGTGCGTGTGGCTCTGCCAAAAATTGTCCCGCAAAAGACGCAGGTGCCTGTCGATACGATCAGCCTGACGCCGGAACAGGGTCCGCCGGTCATCGTGCGGACCGAGCTGGCGCAGAACGTCACAGCCCTGGCGGACAAGGCGCTCTCCGAGCGGATTGCCGGCATCGCAGTCAAGGCGGTGGCGCGGGCGGCGTTCAAATTCAGTCTGGCGGAGGGTGCGAGCAGAGGCGCTCAACACGCCGTCGGTGGAGATGCCGGTCCGTTGGTAGGGCTTGCAGTCGGTCTGTTAGCCAAAGGATTCGCGGTGGCTTCCGAAGAATCCGACAAGCGCAGTTGGCGCACATTGCCGGACGAAATCCATTTGGCCCGCACCTGGGTAACCCCCGGCGTGTATCGGGTGGGTTCAGCGGCCGATGGGACGGCGGCTTCAGCGAAGCTCCTGACGGTTCGGGCCGGGGAAACGACGATTCTCATCCAGCGGGTAGTGCAATGATCCTTCGGAAGATCATGCGGTTCGGCCGGACACCCGTGATCCTCGGCGCACTCCTTCTTTTCGGATGTGCATGGGGTCCGTCGAAGCCAGCCTGGATCGACGGGGTCAGCCCCGACTATCCTTCAGGACAATATCTCACGGGCGTTGGGGAGGGCGACAACCGCGCCGCAGCGGACGATCGCGCCTATGCCTCCCTTGCGCGTATTTTCAAGGCGGAGGTATCCGCACAATCCAAGGATTGGGAGTCCTATCTGGTCGTAGAGCAGCGGGGCACGAGCCACGATGAACGACGGCTCACGCTGGATCAACTGACACGGGTGTCTACCGACAAAGTCCTGGAAAACGCGAAGATTGTCGATCGCTGGTACGATGCGAAACGAAATCTCTATTACGCGTTAGGAGGTATGCATCGTGCCCAGGCGGAATCGGCCTTAATGGAGCGCATGACGGATCTGGATCATTCCATCCAATCAGATGTCGAAGAGGCGCATCAGACGTCGGGCAAGTTGGCGAAGGTGCGGGCACTCAGACGGGCCAGCCGCAATCTCGTCTTGCGCGAAACGTATAATGCGGACCTTCGGGTCATCCGTGCGAGCGGACAGGGGACGCCGACGGCCTATCGCGTTCAGGATCTGACCCGCGAACTGGAGGACTATTTGTCGGCAAATCTTGTGCTCGCCGTCAGCGTCACCGGGGATCATGTCGAACCAGTGGAGCGGGCCCTGACCGAAGGGTTGGTCAAAGAGGGTTTGCATGTTGCGACAATGTCCTCCGGTGCCGACGCCACCGCGTCGGCATCCCATCCAAGTCCTGAATTATTGGTCCGTGGAATGGTTCGGGTCTGGCCGATCGATGTGCGCGATCCTCAATTCACCTATGTACGATGGTGCAGTGATTTCGAAGTCGTCGATCTGGCCGGACAGCAGATCGTGGGCGCCATTTCCAAAGGTGGAAAAGAAGGGCACTTGTCCGAACGTGAGGCGACCGCAAAAGTGATTAGAGTGATGCAGCAAGAGCTTTCATCGGAAGTCGCCAAGGCAATAGCCGCGCATGTCTACGGAGAATCCGAACTGCCGGCCGAGGCGGTCCGTCCGGCGGGATGTCCGCGGGATA
>Ga0207662_10001076_pt1 | contig 12841 bp, 11 predicted proteins | sample KBSS33LmetaG_FD_184338 | JGI IMG/M metagenome (GOLD analysis project Ga0207662, IMG submission 184338) | Switchgrass rhizosphere microbial communities from Kellogg Biological Station, Michigan, USA - KBS S3-3L metaG (SPAdes) (version 2) | ecosystem: Host-associated > Plants > Roots >... | reverse complement strand
CTCGAACCGACCCGCGGGAACCAGCGCAGGCCCGTGCTCGACCCCGGACCGCCGATCCAGTGACCGCCGACCCGAGCCAACCACGCGGCACGGGGCGAACGGCGGCGCGTGGCGTCGAGCGCCTGGTCGAGTCCACCAAGCGGGATCGGCGAGACCGCCTCAGCATCGAGCCAGTCGGCGAGCGTTCGATCGAAGTCGTCGCGAGCGGTCATGCGATGGACTCCTCGGCGATGGCTGGTCGGCGGTCGTCAGCGTCGAGTGCAGCCCGGAGAGCGTTCGAGGCGCGATGGAGCCGGGACTTGAACGTGCCGACCGCGACGTCGAGGACAGCGGCCGCCTCGGCATCCGGCAGCCCGAGGTAGTGGTGGACCACGAGCACGGCACGCTGCTCGGCGGACAGCTGACGGAAGCCTCGCTCCAGCTGGTCCCGCACGGCGGTCAGCTCCTGCGTGTCACCTGGCGCCCGTGCGTCGGGCAGCGTCATCTGGATCTCCACGACGCCGCGTTGCCTGACCCGCCTTGCCTCCCGATAGCAGGCGTTGACCAGGAGCCGATTGAGCCAGGCGTCGAACCGGTCCGGGTCGCGCACGGCGCGGATGTGCAGCCAGGCGGCCAGGAGCGAGTCCTGGACCGCGTCAGCCGCCTGATCGTCGCTTCGGAGGATCAGCCGTGCGGTCCGGTACAGCCGCGCGAACGCTGCCGAGGCGAGGGCCGTGAAGGCCTCGTGGTCACCGTTCCTAGCGCGGAGGACGAGGTCTCGCTCCATCGGACACCGGGCTTGTGGCGGCCGACTGGCCGTCGTTACCCATCATGAGTCGGACGGCAATCGAGTCGTTCCATCTTGAATGGTGGCCGTCGATCACCGCGAGGCCACGCGGCGACCTTCGCTGAGTGGCTGCGCGTCGAGGCCTGTAGGTTCACCCGAAGGATGAGCGGGCGTGAAGGAGCTGCGTCGTGTTGACCCGTGAAGGCCTCCCATCGTCCGCTACGGGATCTGCCAGACACTCGGGCCGGGCCATGTGCCGATCGATGACCATCGGAGCGTCCCGAGATCGAGCCGGCCAACGGTGAGTCCTTGCTGGTTGCCGCCATCATGAGCGGCGATGAGCGCCCGGCCATCGCCCGACCAGCTAACTGACCCGGCCTCGTCCTCGTTCTGGATGCGGATCGGTGTACCACCCGAGGTCGACGCCAGGTAGCGGACGATTCTGAAACTGTCTCCTGGCACATCCCCGCGCTCGCCACCGAGGAACGTGAACCAGCGGCCATCGGGCGAGAGGCTATCGGGTGCCGGCGCGACCAGCTCGATCCCCGTTGCATCCAGATCCGAAAGGACGGTCGAGGCCCCTGACGCGACGTCGTATGAGGTGATGGTGTGCTCGCTGGCGCTGATGATGTGCCCGTCTTGGGTCCACACCATTGCCAGGATGGATCCGACCGGCGGGACGTCGACCGGTGGTGTGGCTCCGGTGGGATCGAAGATCCTGACGGCCTGGTCGCAGGCCACCGCCACCCGGTCGCCACGCGGCGACCAGTAGATATTCACGGGATAGCTCCCGGAGTAGTCGTTGTTGCACGGCTGGTCGACGCGTCGGCCGGTCGTCATATCGAGGACGGTGAGCGTCGCGACATTCGGCGTAGACCCAGGCCAGGAGTAGGCGACCAGTCGGCCGTCCGGCGAGAGGGCCGCACCCATCACCGGTTGTCCCATCCCGCGAGCCGTCAGCCGGCTGGACCCTGAACCGTCCGTTCGGACCGCGTAGAGGTCCGCGCATTCGAACTTGGGACTCGCAGGGTCCGAGCTTCCAACCCATAGGAGCGCGATCGAGCCGTCTTTCGAGAAGCCCAGAACGTCGTAGAACAGATCCTTGGGGACCGTCGGGTCCGACGTGATCGTCGCGATCGGATGAGCCGGCGCATCGCCTGGGCCGACCGCCCACAACCCGAAGGGCGAGGTGCCGACCGAACCCATGTAGACACCGCGACCGGAACCAAGGGCCGCGAACGAGGGACCAACGTGATCGCCGCCCGCTGTCGCCCGCATGGCATCGCCCGTCAGGACCTGCAATCTTTCGGTGATGCACAGTCGCGGGCTGGGTGCGCGGCTGGCAATGAAAGCGCCTGGTGACGAGCTCGGTGCGGGCGTCGGGCTCGGATGGCCGACGTCATGCTGGTTCAGTCTGGCCAATCCGAAGGCAGCCCCCACGACGATCACGACGATCACTACAGCGGTTGCCAGGCGGCGCGCGAATCCGGTCGGCGCTCCCACGCGTAGCACGCGGATTCCGTTGCGCAACCGAGCGATCGAGTCGCCCAGCCTGCCCGGGGATGCCGCTGTGATCGTGGCGAGGCTCGAGCGCAAGGCGGACGGAGCCGTCTCGTCGTCCGTGATGTCGGCGCGGTACCAGGCTCGCAGTCGCCGTTCGAGCTCTTCGTCGGTCATCGCGTTGTTCCCTTGCTTTCGGCGAGGTCGATCGCCGCGTGAAGCCGCTTGAGCGCGTAATGCAGACGTGATTGGACCGTGCCAGCAGGGATCGCAAGACGACTCGCGATCGCCTCGATCGGTAGATCGCCGTAGTAGCGGAGCGCGATCACGACGCGGTGGTCTGGCGACAGCGCCGCGATGGCACCGGCCAGAACATCGCGGTCGTGTGCCTGTGCGAAGGGGTCATCGGCCGCCGTCAGGACCTCGGACGAGATATCGACGACCGATCGGCGGCGAGAGTGCAGTCGATTGCGACAGGTGTTGATCAGGATGCGGTCGAACCACGGCTCGAAGCGTGTCTGATCCCGCAACGTCGACCACTTGAGCCAGGCCTGCTCGAACGCGTCGTGCGTCGCGTCCTGTGCCTCCGTCGGGTCGCGCAGGATCGCGCGCGCCAAGCGATACGCCGCGTCCAGATGGTCGTCCGCCAGTCGTAGGAAGGCTTGGGCGCGCTCGTTCGGCTGTTCGACCACTGTCGGACGGCTGTCTGCCATCTCGATGACCTCGGACGATCGCCTCACGATGACATGACAATCGAGCGACGCGAAACCTTCAAACGATCCCCCCACGTCCGTGGAGAATCACCCTCCCGTTCTTGACCTCGGATACGTGAGCGACCTATTGCGGGGGCGCACCGGTGACATGGGAGCACGTCGGCGACCCGCGGGTCGTCTCCCACTGGCTAAGCTGCTTCGAAGCGGCCAGCAGTCAGTTCACCGTCGAGGACCGTTCCATCCCAGACGTTCGGGAGACGATGGGCCACCGCTTGCGCCCCCGGGCAGTAGTACCGGGGGCCATTTCATGCACGGAATATCGGGTGTGTCAGCGAGCGCGGTCTGTAAGCCGAGTTCTGTACCGATCGACGCCGAAGCGCCGTCCGGTGATGGCCATCCATCTCAGGCCGCCGGTCGCCCGACGGCTCATGCGGCCGACCCGAGGGCTGGGCAGCGCGCCTCTCCCCCGGCCGGTCGCCCGGCACGGGTTGCGCCCTCCTATTTGGCCTTGCTCCGGGTGGAGTTTGCCCGTTTCACTCCGCCACCGACCCGAGGGTCGGCGACGGCATCGTCACTGTGGCACTGGTCCTCGTCTCGCGACGGACGGGTGTTACCCGCCACCCTGCGCTGTGGAGCTCGGACTTTCCTCACGCCCACCGATGCGGGTCACCCCGATCGGTGTCGCGCGACCATCCGACCGGCTCGCTGACTGGGCGATTCTACGACGGTCGGGGTCTACGACCGGCAGAGGCCACCCGATGGCATCGAACCGGCGTGGACGCCGGTCTTGACGTCCGTCAGCGTCTCCACGGTGGAGCCGCCCTTCACGTCCCGGGACTCGATCAGTCCGACGTTCGGCACGTATGACTTGTGCTCGACCGTACCCGGCTCGAGGGCGGTGAACTCCTCGGTCACGACCGCATCCTGGTATGTCGTCCCGCTGTTCTTGAGGGATCCGTCGGTCTTCAGCACGCGGGCGACGTCCTCGGCCTCGCCACGCAGGTATTCCTGGCGGTAGTACTGGCCGACGCTCGGCTGAGCGAGCATCACGACGCCGGGCTGTGCTCCGTCGACACCTGCCGTCCATGCTCCCGCACGGCTCGTGATCCGGTTGCCTGCGCACTCGGCCGTGTTCTCACCGAAGTACCAGACGTTCCCGGCCGCATCCTGGGCGAACCAGTCGAGCGTGTCCTCGCTCAGCTCGCCATTCGTGAACCCTCGGTCCCGAACGACCACGGTCTTGATCCCCATGATCCACTTCGTGTCCGCCGTGACCGCGGTCACCACCCGCCCGTTGCCGCTCTTGTACGTCCAGACCGTGCCCGGCACCAGTGGGAGATACGGGTTCGAGATGTCAGTCGTGAAGGCGGCGGGATCGATCGCCGGTCGGTAGGCACTCCCCTTGACCACCTTTGCCGGGTTGGCGGTCGGTGCCAGGGTCGGCGCGACGGAAGGGCTCGCCAGCGCGACCGATGGCGACGGCTCGACCGTGCTCGGGGACGGCGCAACGGCACTCGCCGAGGGCGACGGCTGGGTGCTCGCAGCAGTGCTCGGGACGGTCGGGCTCTTCACGACGGTATCCGAGCAGGCGCCCAGACCGGTGACGACGGCCACTGCCGCGACGATCGCGACCCCCCGGGTTGCGAGCTGCATGATCGCGTCCACCGTACGCCCGGGTCGGGCGATCCGTTCCCCTGACCTTCGTCCTGCCGCGTTACAACCGCGTTGCGGTCACCCCGGGGGCGATCGCTACGGTTGGCAGAGGGTCGTGGGATCCGAGGCCGTCGGCTCGGTCACGGTCGCCTGGGTGAGGTGGACGCCGCTGCCGCCTGGTGGGCCTTCGCGGATCAACCCCACCTCACGGGCATAGCCCTTGTGCTCGAGCACGGTGGGCTCGAGCGCCGAGAAGTCCTCCGTGACGAGCACGTTCTCGTACGTCGTGTCGCCGACGTTCATCGTCGCGCCGACCTCGCGGACCCTGGCGACGTCCTCGGCATGGCCCTGGTAGTACTCCTGCCGGTAGTAGTCACCGACATCCGGTTGGCCGAGCATGACGATCCCGGGCTGGGCGCCGTCCACGCCCGCCTCCCACGATCCCGCCTGGCTCGTGACGGCGCCGTTGAGACACTCGGCCGTCGATTCGCCGAAATACCAGACGTTGTCCTCGCCGTCCTGCGCGAACCAGTCCTCGGTGTCCTCGGTCAGCTGGTCCCCCTGGAAGCCCTTATCGCGGACGACCACGGTCGTCACACCCATCACCGTCCGGGTCGTGGCCGTGACCGTGGTGACGACTCGTTCGGTGCCTTGCTGGAAGGTCGTCGTGGTCCCAGGCACAAGCGGGAAGTACGTGTTGTCGACGACGGTGGTGAAATCCGCTGGATCGATCACGGGCGCATATGGCTTGCCCTCGACGATGCCGGCGGGGTTATCGACATTGACGGGGCCCGAGGGGCCGGCCTTCGGCCGCAGCCAGATCGACGCCCCGGCGATGATCGCCAGCGTCAGCAGCGGCGCTGCGATCAGCTGCCAGTGGGTGCGCAGCCACACCCTCGCGTCATCGATCGCGCCGTAGCCCGGGTCGTCCATCGCGTCCTCCCTCAGACACGCTCCGGTCGCCGAACGACGGAGGCCGGTCCGCCGGCCACGGTCCGATCGATAGCTTCGTTGGCGAGCGCATCAGCGACGGTGTTCTGCGCCCGCGGTACATGGGTCGCCGTCCAGCGCCGGAATCCATGGAGCGTTTGGCGGGCGGCAGCCCACAGGGGGATCAGCTTCGCGTCCTTGACACGCCAGCGTCCGGAGAGTTGCTCGACGATGAGCTTGGAGTCCAGCAGCAAGTGCACCTCGGTGGCCCCCAGGTCACGCGCGAGCTCGAGCGCCCGGACGACGCCGGTGTACTCGGCCACGTTGTTCGTCTGGATCCCGAGATAGTCGGAGATCGAGGCGTCCGGCACGGCCCGCGGATCACGCGCATCGGGGCGATCGGCGCGGAACAGCGCTGCGCCCGCGGAGGCCGGCCCGGGATTACCGCGTGCCGCGCCGTCGGTGCGGACGATGAACGCCGGTCCCTCCCCTGCCGGCGGCGAGATCAATCCGGTGCCTGCTCGGGCGTCGCCGGCTCGCCCTGGAGAACGGGGAGCTCGACGCGGTCGCCTGATCCGGACCCCTCACCCCGCATCTTTCGCCACGCCCAGCGCAACGGGTCGTAGTACTCGTCGGCGACCCGCTCCTTGAGCGGGATGATCGCGTTGTCCGTGATCTTGATGTGCTCGGGGCAGACCTCGGTGCAGCACTTGGTGATGTTGCAGTAGCCGATGCCGCCGCTGTCCTTCAGGTAGGGTCGGCGGTCGGCCTGGTCGATCGGATGCAGCTCGAGACCGGCAGCACGGACGAGGTAGCGCGGACCCATGAACGGGCGCTCGGTCTCGTGGTTGCGGAGCACGTGACAGACGTCCTGGCACAGGAAGCACTCGATGCACTTCCGGTACTCCTGGACGCGCTCGATGTCCTCCTGCTGCCAGCGCCAGTCCTCCTGCGGCATGTCGGTGGGCGGGGTGAACGGCGCGATCGTCTTGTTGACCTCGTAATTCCACGACACATCGGTGACGAGGTCTTTGATGAGCGGGAACGTGCGCATCGGCTCGACGGTGATCTCCTCACCGGGTTCGAAATCGGTCAGCCGCGTCTTGCAGGTGAGTCGCGGACGGCCGTTGACCTCGGCACTGCAGGACCCGCATTTGGCGGCCTTGCAGTTCCACCGGACGGCGAGGTCTGGCGCCTCATGGCCCTGGATCCAGTGGAGGGCGTCGAGGACGACCATCCCGTCTTCGACCGGCACATCGAACTCGTCGAAACGGGGCTCGCTCCCGGGCGTGCCCCGGAAGACGCGCAGCCTGGCCTCCGACGACCCTGCCGGAGACGCCGGCGTAAGCGCTGAAGACGCTGTGGGCGCCGAAGTCGAGCCTGCCTCGGTCATCCGTTCCTCCGTCATCGATGGTCCGCCTCGAGAAGCGTACGCAGCTCGGGATCCATGTCCGGCACCGGTGCAGTGTGCACGCTCATCCGTCCGTCATCGCCCTTCGCGATGACGCTGTTCCGATGGCCCCAGACCGCGTCGTCCGTGTCGGGGAAATCGAGACGGCTGTGGGCGCCGCGGCTCTCCGTACGCTGCCGCGCACTGCGGGTGATCGCCTCGGACACGGTCAGCAGGTTGCCGAGTTCGAAGACCGTGTTCCAGCCCGGGTTGTAGGTACGCCCGCCGTCGACGCACACCTCGGCCCAGCGACGGCGCAGCTCGGCCAACTCGATCAGTGCCGCGTCGAGGTCCGCCTCGATCCGGTAGATGCCGACCAGCCGCTGCATCATCACTTGGAGCGCCCGGAGCACCGCATAGGGGCTCTCGCCCGACCCCCGTTCGAACGGGGCCTCGAGGTCGCGTAGCGCACCGCGCACCTGGACCGGGTCCATGTGCGGCTCGCCATCGACCGTCTGGGCGTGCGCTGCGGCGCCGGCCCCGGTCCGCATGCCGAAGACCAGCAGGTCCGACAGTGAGTTCCCGCCGAGCCGATTCGCCCCGTGCATGCCACCGGTCACCTCGCCGGCGGCGTACAGCCCGGCCACGCGCGTCGCGCCGGTCTCCGCATCGACCTTGATGCCGCCCATGACGTAGTGGGTGGTAGGCCCGATCTCCATGGGCCCCTTCGTGATGTCGACGTCGGCGAGCTCCTTGAACTGCTCGTACATCGAGGGGAGCTTGCGGCGGACGTGGTCGGCGGGGAGGTACGAGATGTCGAGGAAGACCCCGCCGTGCGGCGATCCGCGGCCCTCCTTGACCTCGTTGTAGATGGCGCGCGCCACGTTGTCGCGGGTCGACAGCTCCGGTGGTCGCCGTGCGTCGGTCTGCTTGCTCTGCGACAGGGCGGTGACCCAGGTGGCGGCCTCGGCATCGTCTGCCGCGTACTCGTGCCGGCGCTCCTCGGGCAGGTACTTCCACATGAACCGCTCGCCGGCGGCATTGCGCAGGATGCCCCCTTCGCCGCGGACGGCCTCGGTCACGAGCAGACCGCGGACGCCCGGCGGCCAGACCATCCCGGTCGGGTGGAACTGGACGAACTCCATGTCGATCAGCTCGGCGCCGGCGTCGTACGCGAGTGCCTGACCGTCGCCGCTGTACTCCCAGGAGTTCGACGTCACCTCGAACGCGCGCCCGATCCCGCCCGTCGCGAGGACGATCGCCTTCGCCGGGAAGACGATGGTGCGTCCGGTCGTCCGCCAATAGCCGACCGCGCCAGTCACCCCGGTCGGGCCGGTCGTCAGGCGGCTGATCGTGCACTCCATGTAGACCTGGATCCCGGCCGCGACGGCGCGGTCCTGGAGCGTGCGGATCATCTCGAGCCCGGTCCGGTCGCCGACGTGTGCCAGCCGAGGATGGGAGTGCCCGCCGAACGATCGTTGGAGGATCCGCCCGTCCCGGGTCCGATCGAAGACCGCGCCCCAGGCTTCGAGCTCGCGGACGCGATCTGGCGACTCGAGCGCGTGCAGCTGCGCCATGCGCGGGTTGTTGAGGTACTTGCCGCCGATCATCGTGTCGCGGAAGTGGACCTTCCAGTCGTCGTCGGGCGCCACGTGGCGGAGCGCCGCGGCGACACCGCCCTCGGCCATGACGGTATGGGCCTTGCCGAGCAGCGACTTGCACACGAGCCCGACGTCCGCCCCGGCTTCGGCCGCGGCGATCGCGGCTCGCAGGCCCGCCCCGCCCGCACCGATCACGAGGACGTCGTGCGGGCGTGTCTGCGGGTCATTCGGGGAGGTCATCGAGAGTCGCGCCGTCGGATCAGAAGTAGATCGCGGGGTCAGTGATCAGACCGACCGCCAGCGCCCGGACATACACGTCGGCGAGCGTCACCGAGATGAGGCTGATCCACGCCCACGCCATGTGGTTCCGGTTGAGGGAGGTCAGCCGCTGCCAGAGCGTGTATCGGGTCCGCGCGCGTCGGGAGCAGGAGAAGCAGTCGAGCTTGCCCCCGACCAGATGGCGCAGGGAGTGGCACGACAGCGAGTAGCCACTCAGCAGCGCTGCGTTCAGGAAGAGCACGACGACCCCGAGCCCGATCCGATAGCCGCCCTGATACGGCACGGACTGCGCCGCGTCGAGCCACAGGAAGAACAGCGGGATGAAGGCGAGATACAGGAAATAGCGGTGGAGGTTCTGGAGGATGAACGGGAACGCCGTCTCCATCCGGTAGCCGCGATGGATCGTCGGCTCCCCGACCGCGCAGCCCGGCGGGTCCGCAAAATAGAAGCGGTAATAGGCCTTCCGGTAGTAGTAGCAGGTCGCCCGGAAGCCCAACGGGATCCACAGGATCAACAGCCCCGGGCTGATGAACCACGGCAGCCACGCGGGCGCGATCAGCGGCGAGAACAGGGGCGAAAGGTAGCCGTCGTGCTCATACGGGGGTCCGCCCAGGGGCTGCCAGAGGATGCCGCTGAACCCGAGATAGACCGCGCAGATCGTGAAGAGCGTCCCCTGGGCGAGCGGCGCGGTCCACCATCGGTCCCGGCGTCGCGTCGTGCCGAAGCCGGTCGGGGCCGTGCCCTGGGCCTTGCGAGGGAGTCGAAGGCTGCCGGCGATCCCCGTCATCGGGCGGCGCCCGCGGCGGCATCGACGCCGGCGACGAGCCGCTCGACGACCGCGTCGGCGAAGGCAGCCGTCCCGGCCGTCCCGCCCAGGTCATAGGTCGTGACGCCAGAGGCGATCGTGTCCCGGACGGCGGCCTCGAGACGGTCGGCATCCGCCGGGTAGCCGAGGTGCCGCAGCATCAAAGCCCCGCTCAGGATCAGTGCGGTGGGGTTGGCCTTGTCCTGGCCGGCGTACTTCGGCGCCGAGCCGTGGACCGGCTCGAAGACCGCGGCGTCGATGCCGATGTTCGCGCCCGGCGCCACGCCCAGTCCGCCGACGAGGCCCGCGGCGAGGTCCGACACGATGTCGCCATAGAGGTTCGGCAGCACGAGGACGTCGTACAGGTCCGGCTTCTGGACGAGCTGCATGCACATGTTGTCGACGATGCGGTCCTCGAACTCGACGCGACCCTCGTAGTCAGCCGCAACCGTTCGGCAGCTCTCGAGGAACAGGCCGTCGGTCAGCTTCATGATGTTGGCCTTGTGTACGGCCGTGACCTTGCGGCGGCCGTTGGCGACGGAGTACTCGAAGGCGAACCGTGCGATCCGCTCCGAGGCGGCACGCGTGATGATCTTGATGCTCTCGGCGGCGTCCGGACCCACCCGATGCTCGATGCCGGCGTAGAGATCCTCGGTGTTCTCGCGGACGATCACGAGGTCGACGTCCTCGTAGCGCGTCTCGATGCCCTTGATCGACCGAGCTGGACGCAGGTTCGCGTAGAGCCCCAGCGCCTGGCGAAGTGTGACGTTGACGCTCCGGAACCCCTCCCCGACCGGGGTCGTGATCGGGCCTTTCAGCGCGACCTTGTTGCGTTTGATCGACTCGAGGACGTGGTCCGGCAACGGTGTGCCGTACTGCTCCATTACGGCCTCACCCGCGTCGACGACCTCCCATTCGAAGCCGATCCCGGTCGCGTCAAGGACGCGCCGTGATGCCTCCGCCAGCTCCGGTCCGATGCCGTCGCCGGGGATCAGGGTGACTCGGTGGGCCATGGCCCGATTGTATCCGTGCGGGCAGGGACGGCGTGACCGGCCGCCAGGAGCGGGCGGCCGATCGCGCCCTGGGCGCGCTAGATCACATCGCCGAGATCATCACCCGCTGCTCGAAGGATCGTAGACGGCGGCTGATCTGAGCTCGGTCGCCAGGACCCGTCCGTCATGCAACTTGGCCATCAGATTCAGTTCGACGCCGTCGACGCTGTCGAGGGCATAGTCACGGCTGAGGGGTGGGCGAGGAACGTCCGTCCACGCTCCGGTCGAAGGGTCGAACCGGGCCGATCGCACGTTCCCGACGACAAGGACGGTGCCATCGTCGAGGAGGACCGCCGGCCCCGCACCCGTGTGTGGACCGTTCGCGGCCGTCCACGTGTCGGCTGTCGGGTCGTATGTGGCCGCCGTCCCGGTCCGTGGCGAGAGCAGCAGCACGTCGCCGTTTACGAGGCGCACGGCTGCCGTCCAATACGACCCCGACGGCGGACGTGCGACCGCTCGCCATCGCGCGGTCGTGGGATCGAACACTTCAGGCCTGTCTGCGTCGTGCAGCACGAGTACTCGGCCGTCGGCGAGGACGGCGGATGGCCCTGCCGGCGCGGACAGGCTGTCCGTGGCCCGCCACGTACCGTTGGTCGGGTCGTAGATCTCGGCACGTCGCGTCGGGCCATAACCGTCACCGTACCCGCCGAACACGAGGACATGACCGTCGGGCAAGGTGGCCACCGAGGCCGCGTAGTGCGGGTGCGTCATCGGACGGGTTCGGCTCCACGAGCCTGTGCGCGGGTCGTACAGCTCTCCGATCCGCGGCGGCCCGCCGATCCCTCCCGTGACAAGGACGCGGCCATCCGCGAGGAGCGTCGAGACGGCACCCCGACGCGGCGAATGCAGCTTACCGGTGGCCGCCCAGCGATCCGTCGTCGGGTCGTACAGGTCGGCGGCCGCGCTGATCAGACCTGAGGCGGCTTCACCACCGGCGACGAGGACCCTGCCGTCCTGCAGGACCGTCACCGTGGCGCCGTAGGAGTGGCCGTGCGTCATGGACCCGGTCGTGGTCCACAAACCTGGACCGACCACGGGCGAGGACGGCGACGCGACCGGCGTCGGATCCGGGACGATCGCGATCGAGGGCGTGGGTCCGACCGGTGTCGGGCGCGCCACCTCCCGGACGACTGCCGGACTGGGCGGGGTGTCGGAACGGCACGCGGCGGTCGCGAGCATCAACGACACCACGACGACAGGGAGAAGACTCCTCGAAATGGCGTGAGACATGGGTCGTTCCTTCATTCGGTGTAGCGGTCGTGCGAGGAGTCGGCCGGCGCCGCGGGGCGGAGCCGGCCGAGCCGTCAAGGTGCGAGGCGCTGCTCCCCGGGCAACGCCATGCCGCCGCGGATCAGCACGACAGGCGGTGATCCGTCGATCGGAAGCAGCATCGCCTCGTTCTCGGCGTCGTAGTTGGCGAGGATGCCGGTGCCATCCGGTGTCCACGACCAGTTGTTCATCGAGGGACCGTCCGCGCCGAAGCCCACCACCGGGCCAAGCCCGATGGCCGGGCGACCCCCATCAAGCGTCACGACGGAAAACTGGAACTTGTCGGGCGGGATGCCGCGGATCATCGCGAGCTTGGTCCCGTCCGGCGAGAAACCCCCACAGAATCGGCCCTTCGGTCCAGGAAGGACCGAGTCGACGCCCGTCTGCAGGTCGATGAAGTGCTGCTGGAAGCCATCAGGATCCCCGTCGTCGCGATAGGTGACCCGGGTCCCGTCCGGCGAGACTCCAACGCACTGGTAGTCATTGTCGCTATGTGGCGGGCGAACACTGATCTTGCGCAGCTTGCCGGTCGCGACGTCGATCGCCCAGATCCCGACAGGAGGATCCCTTCGCGGGTCGAGCTGCTCGCCGCGGAAGACGATCTCCTTCCCGTCCGGCGGCAACCACGACATCTCGTGGATGGGTCGCCCGACGTCCAGCGTCCGAATACCGCTGCCGTTCGTGTTGACGATCATCAGCATGCGATCGCGGTCGATCGATACACCTCCCCAGTCCATCCCGCCGAGGAAACCGGGGAACGCGATGCTCGGGGTAAAGCCGGGCACCGTCAGCGTGCCTTGATAGCGCGCCTCGCGGTATTTGATGCGACACCAGAGCTGATCAAGCGGCGTCGTGCCCCACATATCACGTTCAGCGATCATCG